>OBJA01001827.1_pt1 | contig 13552 bp, 1 predicted proteins | sample 1519751 | NCBI WGS metagenome assembly OBJA01 (sample SAMEA3881238, study PRJEB22517) | soil metagenome | biome: lake sediment; feature: soda lake sediment; material: sediment, water from around vicinity | place: India | collected 2013-12-23 | depth 3 m | reverse complement strand
CCCACGGTTGAATCCTACAGGTACCTCTCCCGCCTCATCCATGATCACCTCCATGCCCCACTCCCGGAACTTCCCTGCAGCCCACTCAGCAGCATTGTCATAAGCGTTCGACCCCACAAGCCTCCCGCCGATCCTGTTGCTCAACACATCAAGATGCTCCATCGTGCGGTTGTCACTCATCCCAATACTGATGATCCTCTCAACAACAGAATCAACCTGTGAACATACAACATACGGCAACGACAATACAAAAACCAATATCCATTTTTGCCTCTTCATCCCTGTTGAATTTATTGAGTGGCTAAAGTAGGAAATAAAATAAGTCCGCCGGCGATGAAGTCCTCAAACTACACCCCCAGCGAACCATTAGTTTTGCTCACGCCTTTTTATTTGCTCACCACCAACTTCCTCGTCAACCTCTGCCCTTCAAACTCTATGAAATAGTAGAAGATACCGGCAGCTAATGAGCTAACATCGAGTTCGATCTGCTGCTCTCCGGTTGTGACCTGTCGCTGCTCACTGTGCAACACCTGCCCTACCATGCTCACCAGCCCGAATGTTACATCACCCGCCTTCGGTACACGATAACCGATAACGGTTGTTCCTTTTGCAGGGTTGGGTACGTTCTGATAAAGCCTCAAGCTATAAGCATCCTGATCATCAACACCTATAGGGCATGCAATTCCGTTGTGATTTTTACATACCTTATCATTAGCAGGAATCTGATCTCCTATAAGAGCAGTTTCAATGCACACCTGATGGTTACCTATAGGCGGCAGGTATTCATTTTGCAATAAGAAATCAGCGGTATCACCGGGTAATAGTGTACCTGTCCAGATATCTGTATAAACAGTGCTACCTGCCTGGAATGAGTATTTTACAGGAATTGCGACCTGAGTATTCTGACCAAAGTTCTTAATCCTCACTGTCATATCATATCTATATGCCCAGGGAGCTAAAGGAGTGTGGAAACAAATGTTTCCGGAAGCATCAGTTTGCGGAGCAACGATTGCCACAACTCCAACATCGTGGAATGCCGGTTGTACACCAAGGCTCCTGCATGACTGGTCATTCACGCTGAAAGGATCTCCCTGAAGGTTTGTTTTGGCGCAAAGATGATATGGAGCAACAGGGACTGTAAATGGCAACACAAACGTATAGTTGACGGTGCCCTGGCTCGGAAGTATACCTGTCCATGTTTCGGTAGTTACCATATTATTGTTCAGCCACAACTCAACCGGGATCATGTTCTGAGTATTTGACCCGTAATTCTTGATAGTTACGACAGCATTCACCTGAGTGCCGGAAGCCGTGTCACCGAAAGGGACCAGAATTGCAGAAATTCCTACATCATCGGGTACTACGGGCAGGGAAACGCGGAAGTTGTCGATAGCCCAGCCGTTGGAGGTCACCGATGCATTGGAGAAGAAATGGAAGCGGAACTGTACATTTGAATGGCCATTGAAAATCCCCGGAGGTAATGTGCAGACAGAGTACATCCATCCGCTGTTGGTATGGCTGAAGTTATGTACACCACCGGTCTGAGTGTTGTACCAGTTCGTTCCGGCAGGGTCAGCCACAAATCCAAGATTTGCAAAAGCGCCTCCATTGATGCTGTATTGCACCTGGCCATAATCACCCGATGCCATTGCAAGCCAGTGATAGAAACTGAGTGTCACAGTATCGGTGACGCCGAGCCCGGAGAAGTCAAGTATCGGGCTGAAGATGTGCTCACTGGCGTTGTTGGTGTAATCTCCTGTGAGGTTTGTCACCCACGCTTTTGTTCCAGAATATGCCGAATTTATGATGTTTGCTGCCGGAGTACCATATTGCCAGTTTGTTGAAGATGCAGGCTTATACCAGTTGTTGCTCGTTTCAAAGTCGTCATAGTATGGCAGAGGACTGAAATATTCGCCATAAACCGGTTTACACATCTCGTTGTTGAACTGGAGTGAGTCGCAGGCAAGGATTGTATAAGCACAAAGTGTATTGTTGCCCATCGGTATTGAAATGGAAGGCATCTGGATGCTGTCGGTAACTCCCGGGGGAAGCCCGCCGGGGAATGTTGCCACCACGGGTGTTCCACCGTTGAGCCTGTAGGCCACAGAGAGTGTATTCGGTGCTATTGGATTCGAACCAAAATTCATAAACTTTACCCATACAGGCTGAAGCACACCTGAAGGCGTCATTGAGCCGGGATGAGTAATTCCTATCACGCCTGCATCACACGCTGCCTGCGGTGCAATGGTTACCATGTAATCCTCAGTCTCCCCATGTGTATAAGTATAACAAGGAGTCACATTAGCCTCAGCAGTGGTCTGATTCAGGACAACACGCATGACAGTATTGCCACTAACCGCTGAATAGGGTACCTGGATAGTTGTGTTGAGGGTATTTGAAGAGGTGGTTGCAGAGCTGTACACCAACTCATTTACCAGGTCAAATACTCCATCACGGTTGAAGTCAATCCAGACCTTGACCCAGCAGTTCTGCTGTGTTGAAGAACCAGGAGCAAAGCCTGAGGTGATGCTGAGCGGATAACTAACGCCCGGAGAAAGTATCGCAGGAGGTACTGTCAGAGTGTGGTTTGTGTACATCGCTCCGCTTGCAGGTGATGAGTTGTTCATGGAACCCAGCGTTACATTCACTATCTCCTGATTTGCCGGACTGGTTGCAGAGGATATGCAGTATGATGGCAAGAGGTTGATCACCGTCTTCCAGGCTGTGTCATTCTGAGGAGTATTGTCACACGCCAGGCCTGTCCATGCTTTGAAATTGTGTATTGACCCAACAACCGAAAGATTTGCCTGCGCTGTGAAGATATAATCCACAGAATCATTTGGCGAAACAGTTCCTGTGAATGTCTCGGTCACAACCGGTAAATTGTTGATCTGATAACTGACCGGGATGTTTGACTGTGGTGAACTACCATAGTTTCTGATCTTCACCCTGACTATCTCCTGTGCAGTTAGATTGAGCGCAGAATTTGGTTGAATGATGGAGCTAACACCGACATCACATGCCACAGGGTTTGCACAAACAACTGTAACCGGTTTACGGTTGCTTGCACAACTTATTCCGCCGCCAACAGTATAATAAACTCTGCCATTCCATACCCTAGGAGTAATGGTTGCACTGAAATATGACCCGGCATGCCTTGCCTCGATGGTCATATCCTGATTTGTGTAAATCTCATTGCTGCCATTACCGGATGAGTATCGCATATTGGATCCTGTAGTAAATGTGATATAGAATCCATAGGTCTGACCAGCCGGAATTGTCACTCCACCTACAGGCATTCGTGTTGGCGTTCCTGATACAGCACCTGAAACGTTATGGTCGCCAAGCTTTGTCCATCCTGCCTGAGATGTATTGTTATTCACATAACTGCCAGGCCTGTACCAGACCTCAACCAAACCACTGCTTGTACAGTTGATGTCGAAGCTGTCGATATTCAACGTATTGACGGCTGTGATGTCAAACATGTTACCAGCCTGGCCAGTGGTTCCGGAGAAGAGGGTAGTTAAGTCACCCGGGATTGCAGGCCCTGATGTGGAGCCAGCCTGCACCCAGTAGGTGGTGTTTCCGTATAAAACCGGGGTAGTATAGTAATTGCCTGTTGCAATCTCAACGGATGCTGTGTCAGATGCAAACCAGTAAACAGAATCGGGGCTCTGTGCAAACAGAGTGACCTGGGTGGCGTACGGTGTGTATATGGTATCTGCAATTACCGGAGTGTCAGGAATACCAAAAGAGACAACAGCAAACTGGGCAGTATCATTGTATTTTACATTATCACCGGTCAGATCAATCCAGGCAACCACATTGAATGTGTCAGTTACTGCAGCAACGGTAAAGTCAGCCAGGGTGCTGAAATGGAACAGCACCGAATCCGAAGGTTGAACCACAGGAGTGAAGGGTTCGGTAACAGGCAATCCACCATTAACCTGGTAGCTTATCGTAACGGTAGATGGTGTCGGGGAGTTGATGGCATTAACCCCAAGGTTTTTTACCCAGATGCTGATAGTATCATGCCCGATGTTGCAACCATTCTCCAACCCAACAATTTCAACAACCATTGCATCAGCAAGGGGAACGGCAAAGAAGCTCTTACAGAACTCATCGTTGAAGGTGTTGGTGTCACCTGCAAGGACAGTTCTGGCGCAGATAACCGAATTACCTGCCGGAGAAGTCATGTCCGGCATCGTAATATTAACATTGCCCATTGATGGAATAAGCCCTGTGTATGGAATGGAAACCGGAATGCCACCGTTGACAGAATATTCAACATTAAGGGAGGTGATCGGAGCCGTTCCGAAGTTGGCAACAGTAACAACCACGGGATAAAGCTGCCCCTCATTGGTGACAGTACCCGGGGAGATGATCGCGATAACCCCGGCATCAGTTGCTATCAGAGGGATCTCGTCAGCACCTATGGTTGGCATCGGAGAACGTGGGTCACCATCTATGTCATCTGTTACTTCCGGTACAGGCGTACCCTTGGCAGACAAAGCAGTTGTTGAAAGGTGCAGGTCATTAGCCGACACATAAGGAGGATCAAGATCAAGAGAGTTCAGGTCCTGATTGTTCACAGCCCTTAGTGCCACAAGCGTATTCTGGGCTGCACCCCAATAAGCCAGAGCATTGCCTGTAGTGTAATAGTTGTTATGATCACTGTTTATGACAGCTCCAGGTGTGTTTACATAGTAGGCGTAACCTCCGTTGTGATTGGAGAAGATATTGTTCAGGATATTAATGAAACCACCCGTGGACTGGAAGAAAGCCCTGCCCGCAGTTGCAGAACCGCCGGCTATACGTACCGAATTGTAATATACATTGACGTAATTGGACCCCAAAACGTACATCCCGTAAACTGTACCGGTGAGGTTGCCTGTTTGCTTCAGCATATTGTTCGCGACAATCATGGGATCGGAAGAGGCTGCCTGTTTGTAGGCTATGTATATTCCATAATAAGAACCAGTACCATTGGTTGCAATGTCGTTCTTCATTACCTCACCGTAACCTGTTGTGTAACCGACATAAATCGGATAAAGCACACCACTGCCCGGACGATTGGTCATTTTGTTGCCATTTATAAAGACAGAATCAACATAATAAGTATAGATTCCATAGTAATGGAAGTCTTCAAAAATGTTATCAGTTATATAAAAGCCCTTTTTCTTTTGTGCCCCGGAGCTACCATACCAATAGATGCCATAATAACCACCCTTGAAGTGACAATTTGAGACTGTAAGGTTGTTGCTTCCAGCTCCGTTGGAAATGCTGTAGATGCCGGCAAAGCTTGAAGATGTTGAAGTTGTACTGGTCTCAATCCTGCAATTTGTGATTGAGTTATTACCGGCATTGTTGTCAAGTTCAAACACACGTCCGTTTGAGGCACCGGTTGCCCTTATTGTCATATGTTTAAAGGTGAAATAGTTGGCGCCGTCAAGTTTTACAACCCAGTTGTTTGTTGATGAACTGGCAGCAAACTGTAGTATCACACTGGTGCTGTCACCAGTAACTCCTCTGAATGTAATTGTTGTGTTCGGATCAACACCAGGCACATGACTGGTAGTGATCTGTTCATTGTATGTGCCTGGATAGACATCAAAGATCACATGGCCGCATGGCCTGAGAGTATTTAGTGCTGCCAGGGCTGTATTGAATGTGTGGTAATCAAATGTTCCTGTACCCGGAGGACCAATTGTATAAATACCTGTCATGCATGCCTGGAAGCAGAGACCGGCAGCATCGTTCGAGTTTACAGTATCCGGCATACCGTTAGGCATAATAGTATATGCTGAGATACAGTGGGTGCCTGAAATGAATACCATAGTATCAAGCACGACAGTTACAGTACCGTTATGAGGCAGATTCCCCGTCCAGGCAATGGTATCCTGAATCACACTATTCAGGCTCCAAACAATTCCTACTGAAGTAAGGTTGCTTAACCCGAAATTCTTCAATTCAACACTTATCTCTTCCGGTGCACCAGAGAGCGCTGATCCGACAGGATTTACTATTGTAACAATACCGGCATCAACAGGTGGGTGGCCGGTTACGAAAACAGTGATCGGAACAAGCGGGCTTCTGCATCCTGCTGAAGAGAGGGCTGCGCTGTGGAATGTTGTTGTATCATATAACAATGGTGTTTGATATGTTGCTCCTGTTGCTACCGGTGTTGTTGCTGTGATCGCATCAAACCATAAAACCGTGTGCAGGCTCGTTGCGTGCAATAAAGCAGAGGCGCCATAACCTATAGTAACAGGTGTGATTACTGAAGGCGTCGGTGGAATTGCATACGAAATGATGCTGAACTTTGCTGTATCATTATATTGAACGTTATCCCCCGGCACAGTTACCCATGCCACAAGTGTGAAAACTGAATCTACATTGGTGAAAAGATCAACCGGTGTGTTAAATGTAACCTTCAGGCTGTCACTCAAGGGAATTGAAACCGGAACTGTTTGGGTAACTACTGTTGAAGACCCTTCAACTTTGTATGATACTGTAAATCCGGGAGCAACAGGTAAAATCCCGATATTCTGTAAAATAACTCTGACCGAATCAATTCCAAGGCCGCAACCACCTGCAATCGGAACTATCCGTTTCAATTCGGCATCGATAAGCGGAGTACCGTAATATGTAACACACGCGGTGTCATTGAAGGTGTTTGAATCACCCGGAAGGACAGTGTAGGCACAAAGGGTTGTTAAACCTGCCGGGGCAATATATGAAGGCATCGAAAAGGTAGTAGTCTGCAAAGGCAGCAATGTCCCGTTATAGGTTGCCATGACTGGTGCGCCATTATTTACGGTATAGTAAACATCAACGCTGGTAACTGTAGCAGATCCGAAATTCTGCAACGTGACAGCTACCGGAACTGTTGCCCCCTCCCCTATCATCGTCTGGGGTGTCGGGGTAACAATGTTAAGCACTCCTGCATCATTCGGGATCAGGGGTACTTCATGGGCGCCGATAGTTGGCGGGTTGCCCCTGGGTGTGCCGAAAATATCATCAGTTACACCTGTCACCGCAACGCCTTGACCAGACAATAATGTATTGGCTAACATAAAGTTTTCTGTGGTCATGAAAGGTGGCTGAGTATTGTTGGAATTGGCATCCTGTGATGTTATAGCCTGCCAGTTGGCAAGTGTATTTTGTTGTGCACCCCAATACCCAATATAGTTGGTGCCGAAATTAGCCCCCATGTAAAAGGTGTTGTTGTTGGAACTGAAGCTTGCCGAAGGGTTGGTAACATAGATACAGTGTTTGGTACCTGTTCCGGGACCGGCAACACTGAAAATGTTGTTCCGCAAATTGTAGTTGTTCGGAGCTGTACTCATGAATATGGCTCTCTGCGTACCAGTACTGGAGGAATTGAGGTGAACAGTATTGTAGAAAATATTAATTGCATTGTTGGTGCCGAGAATATACATACCGTAAATGGTACTGGTGCCTGGAATGTTATAGATAGCATTGTTGATTATCTCTGTCTCATACCCTATCGAATTGAAAGAGGTTGTGATATAAAACGGATATGAAGTGTATGAACCGATACCAGAGCTGTGAATATGGTTTTTTGTGTATTTGATGTTCCGTGAAGTAGTTGCATAAATACCATAGAATGTGGAAAGTGTCAGCCTGTTTGCCCTGCTGATATTATTTCCGGTAATTATTGTTGTATCATTATTACTCAGATAGATGCCATACACATAGAAGTCTCTCACAATATTGTTTGACACGACATTGCCGAAACAGTTTAGGTATGATGCCTGTCCCATCAGGGTGATACCATAATAACCTCCAATAATCTCATTGTTTGAAATTGTGATGTATTGGCCATTATTGCCTGTAGTAGTGGCTGAAGTGGTTGAGTTTGACACAGCTATTCCTGCCGAAAGAGAGCTTGTTGATGACATTCCGACATCAATCACGTTGTTGGTAAATGTAAGATACTGTGAGCCTCCTCTGATCATAATTCCAAAGATGTTAGAAGAAGGATCGGTGTTGATAATGTTAAAGCCATTCAACGTTATATGACTTGATCCGTCAAAAGCAATAATAAAATTGGCCGTTCCCTGAGAAATGATTGTTCCGTTGCCATTGAAAGTAACATTGTTTATAGCCGACACTCCTGGGATACTTGTTATTTCAAATCCTCCGGTAATGGGTCCTGCGTTAGGCAGCAAATTGAATATAACCGGGCCTCCGAGGCCACACTGCACAATTGCATCTATTGCGCCATGCAGTGTGGCATAATCGCCACCGGGGCCAACTGAGTAATTACCAGCCAACATTCCTGCACATACTAGCACTGTCTTCTCCAAAGTATCATTGTTGTTATCCTGGTCAATGCTGTCGTTGGGCATGGTTGTCCATGCCTTTATTATGTGCTGTCCCAAAGGCAGGGCAATATTGCCAATTGTTACGGGGAGTGAAACAACATGCTCAGGCAAAGCTCCGGTCCACTGGAAAGGAGGCTGCACAACGCCGTTAACAGACCAGCCCACTGTTACCTTGGTAAGAGTATCGACCGCCCAGTTCTTGATTCTTACCGATACCGGCTGAGAAGCTGTAGTGTATGTTGGGCTGGTAGGTGTTACTATCTCAAAAATTCCTGCATCGTTACTGTAGCTGGGTGCAACAAAGCCGATACGTATGTTGGGCCTGTTGCTGCTACTATAAGCAATGTTGGGAGGTGTAACACTTGCGCTCCATGTCTGGGCAAGGCCGCTAGCTGTTGTATAGCGCCATGTCACAGCACCCGTCGCGCTTCCGGGACGGTACCAGTCGACAAGGATCATAAGGTTACCGGTACCATTGTAATAAAATGTTGACTGGTTGAAGATAAAATCTACCCAGCCTGCCTGTGTGGGAAGATTCTGTGTGGTACTCTCATAGACCAAAGTAGCACCGGCAAGCTCACTGGTAAATGTTCCTGTGGCAGTAGGAATGCTGGTCATTGTAGTATGCTTCATATAGATCCTGTATGTAGCATTGCCAAGAGTATAACCCTGCGCATCATTCTTATACCACTCTACAGCAGCAATATTACCAGCAGAGCCCAGCTCGGAAGGCGTAAATATACTGATATGGTTACTGTAAAGGTATGTGCTTGTAGCACTACTTATGTAAGTCGGACCTGCAGTGGAACTTGATGTGGTTCCTGTACCAATCTCTACATAGCTTGTAGCCCCCTTCTTGATATAGAAGGAGTAAACCTGCGACTGGCCAAGATTGGCACTTGCACTTGAATCAACAGCAAAAACAGAGTAGTTGATGGTGTTGGTATAGGTATAACTTGGTATTGTAGCCATATATGTGCTCCCTGAAGCATTCACCATTGGGATTGTATCATTGGTTCCACCATTTACGTTGTAAACCAATGCAGCATAAGCTACCCCTGAAGCATCTGTTATCGCAGCGAAGATATCGTACGGGCCGGTATGTAAAACAGTGTCAACAAGCACTGGTGGCTGAAGAACGATCGTTGGAGGGGTAAGCTCGGATATCGCCGCCGTTACTTTTATATCATCAACCGCCCAGCCCCAGTTTTCATAAACAGTCTGGTTGTTCATGTCTCGCAGCATAAACATCACTCTTACCTGCGCAGAATTGGCCGCAATAGCTGAAATATCAAACAATTCAGACTTCCACCATGAATTGGTCGGAGCAGATGGGTTCCCCGGAAGCCAGTCAAGATATGACGTTGCAGTAAACTTGTCGCCCGTGGCAGCACTGAAACCGCTTGTTCCCATATAATGAACTTCAGTAAGCTTTGTCCAGGTCATACCATTGTTATTCGAAACATAAATTTCACCCGCATCATGGAACTCAATCTTGCAAATATGACTGAATTCCAGCATTACAAATGAGTTACCAGTTGTGCTGAACACATCAGTAATCATAACAGAGGAATCACCTGCGTTTACAATATGGGCAGAATAGGAGTTGCTGCCGGTATTGTAAAATGAGGTGTTTAAAGACCAGCCCGGTGTACCCCCGCTGGTAACAGCAGGTGTCCCTTCAAAACCTTCCTGAAAAACAATGTTTTGTGCCACAGAATTTGAGGCAATAAAAATCACTAACAAACAAGAATAAATAATGCTTCTCATCGATCTGAATATTTAATTAAATAATACCTGGGAAAAAATTTAACGGCCTAAAATTATTCATTTTTTGATTAGATAAACACTATATATGAAAATTTTCATAATAGTATGATTAATAGCATATATGTCTGGCTTAGAAGCTTTAGGCGTTTAGTTTGAAAGTTTGAAGGTTTATATTAAGTAAGCCCGCCGGCGCTGCGGTCCTCAAACCACACCCCCCGCGAGCCACTTTTACCTTTTGCCTTTTTACTTGTTAACCACCAGCTTCTTCGTCAGCCTCCGCCCGTCAAACTCTACGAAGTAGTAGTAAACGCCGGCTGCCAGGGAGCTCACATCAAGCTCGATCTGCTGCTGGCCGGCAGTTACAGTTTGCTGTTCGCTGTAAAGCTCCTGCCCTACCATGCTCACCAGGCCGAAAGTTACATCACCCGCCTTCGGTACACGATAACCGATAACGGTTGTTCCTTTTGCCGGGTTGGGGATGTTCTGGTAAAGCCGGAAGCCGGTGGCATCCTGATCACCAACACCAGGGACGCAATTCACCCCGATATAGTTTTTGCATGTCTTATCATTTGTAGGAACAGGATCTCCTGCAAGGGATGTTTCAACACACACCTGCTGATTATATTGAACAGGCAGAAACTCGTTGCTTAATTTAAAGTCAACGGTGTCTCCGGATACAAGTGTACCTGTCCAGGTATCAGTATAGACAAGGCTCCCTGAAAAAAATGAGTATTTTACAGGAATAACAGTCTGTGTGTTTTGACCGAAGTTTTTGATTCTCACTATCGCATCATATCTGAAGAGTGATGGATTATACCAGGGTGCATGGAAGCATATCCTATCAGTGCTGTCAGTTTGCGGTTCAACGATTGCCACAACTCCAACATCGTGGAATGCCGGTTCCACACCAAGGCTTTTGCATGACTGGTCATTCATTGGGTAGGCATCCCCCGCAAGATTTGTCTTTATACACAGATCGTATGATGCCGGTGGAACGGCAAACGGCAACACAAAAGTATAGTTTACGGTACTCTGGCCGGGCAGAACACCTGTCCACGTTTCTGTTGTAATGAGGTTATTGTCAACCCTCAACTCTATCGGGATTATAGACTGAATGGCGGTACCGTAGTTACTGATAGTTACGACTGCATTGACCGGTGTACCGGTTGCGGTGTCACCATACGGAATCAGAATTGCAGAGACACCGACATCATTTAGTACAACAGGCAGGGTAAGACGGAAGTCGTCTATTGCCCATCCGTTGGAGGTTCCGGATGCGTTGGAGAAGAAGTGAAAGCGGAACCGTACCTGAGCATAGCCGTTGAATATCGCCGGTGGCAATTTAAGAGCAGAATATATCCAGCCGCTGTTAGTATGGCTGAAGCAGCTTACTCCTCCAACCTGCGTATTGTACCAGTCCGTTCCTGCCGGATCAGAAACAATCCCAAGATTAGCATATGCACTCCCGTTGATACTGTACTGAACATGCCCGTAATCGCCGGAAGGCATCGCAAGCCAATGATAGAAACTAAGTGTAACCGTATCTGTAAAACCTAAGCCTGAAAAGTTAAAAATGGGTGAATAGATATGTTCACTTGCATTATTGGTGTAATCTCCGGACAGATTTGTAACCCATACTTTGTTACCTGAAAAGGCAGAATCGATAATGTTTGCAACAGGTGTTCCATACTGCCAGTTTATTGCTTCTGCCGGTTTATACCAATTGTTGCCTGCTTCAAAATCATCAAAATAGGGCAAATTTGTGTAGTACTCGCCATAGATGGCTTTGCACATCTCATTGTTAAATTGGGTTGAGTCGCATGCAAGGATAGTATAAGCGCAAAGAGTATTGTTGCCCATTGGTATTGAGACAGGAGGCATCTGGATACTGTCAACATCTCCCGGAGCAAGTCCGCTGGTGAATATTGCTATCACAGGTACCCCGCCGTTAAGGCTGTAGGCAACCGAAAGAGTATTCGGCGCTATCGTATCAGTGCCAGAGTTCATAAATCTCACTAAAACCGATTGCGGCACCCCGGAAGGTGTCAATGCGGAGGGTTGGGAAATCACGACAACACCTGCATCACACGATGGCTGAGCTGCAATTGTAACCAAATAGTCCTCAGTTTCACCGTTGGCATAAGTACCACAGGGACTTACATTTGCCTCCACTGTTGTCTGATTCAGCACAATGCGCATCACAGTATTGCCGGTTAAAGCTGTATGAGGGATCTGAATGCTGGCATTCAGCGTGTTTGACGATGTGGTAGCTGAACTGTAAGCCAGCTCATTCACAGTGTCAAATATCCCGTCATTGTTGAAATCAATCCAGACCTTCAACCAGCAGCTTTGTTGAGTGAATGCTCCCGGTGCAAACCCGGAAGTAATGCTGAGGGTATAGTTCAGACCATGCGACAGAACAGCAGGTGGTACAGATAGAGTATGATCAGTATACATCGCACCATTTGCAGGCGAAGTGTTGTTCATTGAGCCAAGCGTTACATTCACTATCTCCTGGTTTGCTGAACTTGTAGCCGCTGAGATACAATAGGTATGCAGCATATTGGTGACAGACTTCCAGACTGTATCATTCTGCGGTGTGCTGTCACATGACAGGCTTGTCCACGCTTTGACCTGATAAGTGCTGCCTGAAGAACTGAGGTTGGCAGGAGCGTTGAACACATAAACAACAGAATCATTGGGGTCCAAAGGTCCGGCCAGGGTTTCACTGACCACAGATTGGTTGTCTGTCTGGTAACTGACCGGGATGTTCGACTGTGAAGTCGTTCCGTAATTGCGCACCTTAATGCTAACCGTCTCCTGGGATGTGAGATTCAGTGCTGAGGCAGGTTGCAGGATCTGCACCACCCCAACGTCGCAGTTAGCCGGACCGGTAACTGTCACATTTATCGGCACACGAGAGCTGGCGCATCCATTCCTTTTGGGCAGGGAAACACCACTGTTTAGTTCATAAGGATCTTGCGTATATTGCGCCGAAGAGACCACCCAGTTATTACCGGTATTGTCATCCGGGCCGATCAGTCTAAATCCGGAAGTACTAATACCGGTGGATGTGGTTACCGGATCATACCACTCGGAAGCCGGGACATTGGCAGCTGCAGGAAAATTGAAGTTGCCATACCCAACAGCGTCGATAATGGCACCATTGGGCTCTTTCAGAATACGGCCAGCCGTTGTACTGGAACCGAAAGTGCCGGTATACGCACCATTCCCATGGTAATAGAAATTCGACGGACTTGGCTGACTCGTAAGAAGCTGTCCAACTGCAACGATGGCGATGCCATCAGGGCTTAGAATAGTCCCTGCCGGGAAGGTATGAGAACCAAGCTGTGCAGTTTCAGACCATTGCTCCAGTATTATGCCCCCCAGGTCTATATTGGGAGGACCAGTGATCTCAATGTAGTCATCTG
>OBJA01001826.1_pt1 | contig 13557 bp, 9 predicted proteins | sample 1519751 | NCBI WGS metagenome assembly OBJA01 (sample SAMEA3881238, study PRJEB22517) | soil metagenome | biome: lake sediment; feature: soda lake sediment; material: sediment, water from around vicinity | place: India | collected 2013-12-23 | depth 3 m | reverse complement strand
GCCACCTTCTCCCCCAGGAGAAGGGAGTCGGCGGAAGATGAGTGCTAATCAGAATCTTTATTGTCATTCCGCGCGAAGTCGCAGAATCCAAATGATGAGACTGTTGGAACGATTCGGATGCCTTTAGCGGTAATGACGAAGGCGAAAGGCATAAAGGGCTTGTTTTGTTTGGTACAGGGTAGGAACCACCCACCCTGTATGGATTTCCGTGTGCCGAGCTAAGCTTGGTCGTTCTCGCAAGCTGAAAAGAGCTTGCCCTGTTAATCGATGGTCAATCTGTCCGAACATCGTTGCCAACGCTGTAATTTTCTCTGACGAACGTAAAATGCCCGACATCCACATAGAAGTCGGGCTTTTTATATTTACCTGTTACGTCAAAAAATCACTTCTTTATACTCTGGCGACGATACAGCGCCAGGCCAGCCAGACCGGCACCGAAGAGGAGCAGAGAACCCGGCTCGGGGACGGGAGAGTAATTCATTTCCAATGTTGATTTTTCCAGTTTGAAGAATCCGGCAAAGAGCTGACTGCCTGCCTCAACCGTCACATTAAACAGGTCTCCTGCCTCCCATCCTAAGTTGAAAATACTTGAAACATCAAAGGAAGAGGAAGATGGGTCATTTTCATAATAACCTGTAAATATTCCTGTCCATACCCAATTACGCTGGATGAGGTTTCCAATAAACGACCCTTCAGCCAAGACGGCATTGTCGGCATCAACCCAAGAGGCATCTATTGTTAGTACAGCTGAGTTCAATACACTTCCAGGAATGGCAAAATCACCAGGAGTATTGTGCGCGTATGAATATTCTGTTCCAACAAAAAAACCGGTAACTGGTCCTTCTGCGAGGATTACACCTAATTCTTTTACATCCGTAAAGGTTACAGCCCATGCTGTACCGCTCAGAAACAGAAATACCAGTCCAATCAACAACAATTTTTTCACTTCTGCCCTCCTCATTTCGTAAATCGCACAATATGTGGTTTGTTAACTCCCGCTGAGTTAAGCTCGGCCTCTCCGGAAAGCACATATCGTGCCATTTCATAAAAGCCCGATTTTTTGTCATTTTTCAGAGCTTGATACGGATATGTAAATTATTTCGACATAAGATCTCGTTGTTAAGGAGGATACTGACCAGGATTCATGACAGCCGCAGACGCACAGGTCCGTCCAGAATATTTCATTGAGCGTGTTTATTTTCGGATGCAGTCCAATTCCGGTTCAATACGGATGATCTGTTGCCAATTCTTAATTCTATCTCTGTCACTATAAATTTTTCCGACAAATAAAACATCCCGACACCAATCAAGATGTCGGGATGTTAAATTCAACAATGTCGCTTTATTCTTATTTGTTCATGCTCCGACGACGATACAACGCCAAACCAGCCAGACCGGCACCAAAGAGGAGCAAAGAGCCGGGTTCGGGGACGGGGGAAGTATTAACCATCCCGTAAGTTAGATTATCATAGCGAACCGTAAAAGGATTTCCCTCAAATTTAGCATTCAAAATTACATCGGTAAAATATTCTGTTTGAGTTAAGCTATCAATATAAACTAAATTACTATTAATATAGTATTCAACACCAGAATCAGTTATCAGAAATGCAAGACGATTGAACTGATCAAGCATAAGCAGACTATTAAACGATGACCAGCCATACCAACTATCCCATCCAGCAACACCAGCGCCATTATAGTCATTTTGATATTCAAGGATTGGATAAGTTTTTGAACCCCAATCATTGATTTCAAAATAGCTACTATAGCCAACTCCCCACAAGCCCCCGTACCTTTCATAGTTTGACCACGAACTGTCGATATACATATCAACGGACAAATAATTGGATTGTCCAATGTTTATTTTCATCCCTTGGGTATTATAGAAATCGTTACTATTCAGTTCCCCTCCAATTTGCATATGTAGTTCGTTATTAACAATATTAAAAGAAAGTGGTTCTGACCTGTCCGTAGACCATCCGGATAATGAATCACCATCGTTGAATTCAATAGTAGTTAAAACGGCAAAAGCAGGGGGTACCAAAAAAAACAGTAAAGCACATACTAACAAAACTTTTTTCATTCTCGCCACCTCCACAAATAAATTGATAGTCAAAATGCCGAACTTCACACAAGCATTATTCATGCCAGTAAGACAACCAGCTAAAATAGCGTAAATAATTTAACGTTAAATTGAACATGTAAAAAATATCGACAACTTATTCTGCATTTGATTGACTGAACAGGCCTCCTCGAAACTGTTATTGGAGCCGAAGCTTGAAGCAGTTTTCCTCGATACCTCCTGTGGATTTCGTCCCGGACGCAGTGCTCTTCAAAGGGTGGGGACCAACACCGGTCAACTGCGTCAAGACCGGTCCGCCATCTATGACGCCGATCTCAAGGCCAGCTTTGATGCCATACCCAACGACAAGCTGTTGGCTTGTGTGAAGTTGCGTATCACTGATTACGCAATGCTGAAGTTGCTTAAGGTACTAAGGTACCCACAAAAGATAGCGGGATAAGAAAGCCAAGACAGCGCAAGAGGGAAGGAGCCCCGTAAGGCGGAGTGATGCTCCCTGCTTGCCAATCTTTACTTAAAACTGGGTTTGGAACAATTGTAGCGGGCTTCCCTGATAGTACTGATGTGAAGACAATAGGAAAGCCGGATGCGGGAAATCTGCATGTCCGGTTTGACGAGGGAGAGCAAACCAGCTGAATATGGCTGGTTTGCTCTCTACTCTACTGGGCAAAGATATTTTTCTATTGCCGGGTCAAACTGCGATATCTGATCCGGTGGGGTTGATCCGCTTCTTTACCTAAACGACGTTTGCGGTCGGCTTCGTAGTCGGAATAGTTCCCCTCAAACCACACCACCTGGGAATCCCCTTCGAAAGCCAGAATGTGCGTGGCGATACGGTCGAGGAACCAGCGGTCGTGACTGATGATGACCGCACATCCGGCAAAGTTCTCGAGTCCTTCTTCCAGTGCGCGCAGGGTGTTGACGTCGAGATCGTTGGTTGGCTCATCGAGGAGCAGGACGTTGGCTTCCTCACGCAGCATTTTGGCCAGATGGACGCGGTTACGCTCGCCGCCGGAGAGGACCCCGACCTTTTTCTGCTGGTCGGAACCGGAGAAATTAAAGCGCGCGACATAAGCCCGGGCATTGACGGAAATGCCACCCATCTGGATAAAATCCTGGCCACCGCAGATTTCTTCCCAGATGGTCTTGTCGCCGTCCAGTTGCCTCCCCTGATCGACATAACCCAGACGCACCGTTTCCCCCACTTTGAAGCTGCCACTGTCAGGTTGTTCCTGACCGGTAATCATCTTGAACAGGGTTGATTTACCGGCCCCGTTGGGGCCGATAACGCCGACGATACCGCCGGGGGGCAGGCGAAAACTCAAGGCGTCAATGAGCAGACGCTCGCCGTAGCCCTTGCTGATCTGTTCTGCTTCGACCACTACACCGCCCAGACGTGGTCCCGGTGGAATGTAGAGCTCCAGTTGCTTTTCCTTCTCCTGGGCGGCGTTGCCAAGAAGTTTTTCGTAGGAGGTGATCCGTGCCTTGGCTTTGGCCTGACGTCCTTTGGGAGACATGCGGATCCACTCGAGTTCGCGTTGCAGGGTCTGCTGGCGCTTGCTTTCCGATTTTTCTTCGCGGCGCAGGCGTTCCTGTTTCTGCTCCAGCCAGCTGGAGTAGTTGCCTTTCCAGGGGATGCCGTGGCCACGGTCAAGTTCGAGGATCCAGCCGGCGACATTGTCAAGGAAATAGCGGTCGTGGGTGACGGCGATGACGGTTCCCTGATAGCGTTGCAGGTGCTGTTCCAGCCAGCTGACGGTTTCGGCGTCAAGGTGGTTGGTAGGTTCATCCAGAAGCAGGATATCGGGCTTTCTCAGCAGTAGTCGACACAGGGCGACGCGGCGTTTTTCACCACCGGAAAGAACCTTGACCGGGGTTTCCGGCGGCGGGCAGCGCAGGGCTTCTTCCGCCAGTTCCAGACGGGAATCAAGTTCCCAGGCATCGGCGGCATCGAGCTGATCCTGGACCTTGGCCTGACGCTCGAGAAGCTTGTCCATATCGCAATCAGGATCGGCAAAGGCATTGTTGATGGCTTCAAATTCCGCCAGCAGGTCGACGATCTCCTGAACCCCTTCCTGGACGATTTCACGCACGGTCTTGCTCTCATCCAGTTGCGGTTCCTGCTCCAGATAGCCGACGGTGAAGCCGGGGGAGAGGGTAACTTCGCCATTAAATTCCTTGTCAACCCCGGCCATGATCCGCAACAGGGTCGATTTCCCTGAGCCGTTCAAGCCCAGAACGCCGATCTTGGCGCCGTAATAGTAAGACAGGGAAATATCCTTGATGATCGGCTGCTTGTTGTAGTTTTTACTGACCTTCATCATCGAGTAGATGATTTTTTTTGTGTCTTCACTCATGGTTTGTTCCTTTTGTTTTTAAGAATGCTGCAATCGATTGACCCTGGACAGGAATAGGTGACCGGGGTCGATTAACCCTGAAAAATGCAGATATCCACAAAGATACCGAAAAAATCAAAAAGGCATGCTCCAAGTGCACAGGGCAACCTGATTGTTGACTGATTGTTTGATGTAATGTCCTGACATTCTGTGGTTTTTCATGGTTTCCGTGGCTTGAGAAGCGGTGGTCCGGATAAGTGTATAACATCCGAACTGTGCCGGTCGCAAGGGGATCTGATGACCTTTGGACAATATATCTCAGTAAATTTTTGACGTCAGGGATCTTGTCTGTTCCGATTGAGTGCAATGAGGCAGGAGCAGGGGCAGCGCTTTCTCGCCCCTTTTCGCCTTGCCGCACCGGCCTCGTACAGGTTTTTCAACAGCCTGCCTGGGATTCAAACTGACGCAGAAGGGCGATGAAATTACGGGTCAACTGTGGATGTAGCTTGGTTCCGGCATGGTTCAACAGAACAGGTGCAATCTGATCAATGTCCATAGCTTCATCGTAGGTTCGGTGGGTGCGCATGGCATCATAGGTGTCGGAAATGGCGGTCATGTGGGAACAGAGATGCTGAGTCCAGGGTTGGTTGGAGGCTGGATAGCCGGAGCCGTCAAAGCGCATGTGATGTTCATAGGCGGTGACGACGGCCAGATGGGGAATGCCGGGAGTTTTAAGCAGATAGTCGGCACCGAGAGCTGGATGTTGCTGCATGATGCGCCATTCAGTGTCAGTGAGCTGCTCCGTTTTCGTGAGAATTTCATGGGGAATAAACATCTTGCCGACATCGTGCAGCATGGCGGCCAGGCCGATATCCGTCAACAGTTTGCCTTCAATGCCGAGGCTTCGGGCCTGGGCGATGTTGAGGATGCAGATATTGGTGGAGTGGGTGTAGGTGTATTCATCCATGGCGCGTAGCGGCGCAAAGGCCATGAAGGAGACTTTTTGTTGGTGGAAAGAGGAGATAAATCCGTCAACAATATGTTGTACCGCACTCAGGTCAATGGGGTCGCCGGCACGTACAGCATCATAAATTTCCAGTAGCTGGTTGCCCTCCCGCGCGGCAATCTCTGCTAAATCCCATTCCGGGGTCAAGGTTTCCCGGGTTCGAGGAAGTATCTGAAGTTGACCGAAATGCAGATGTTCAGTGTTGCTGATCAGGGTGGGGCGATCCGGACTTTTGCTGAGAATGTTGATGAGCCCCAGCAGTTCCTCGGCAGAGAGCCCCGGCGTGATGCGCAGAAAACTGATGCCGTTTCTTTTAAGAGCGGCGATAAAGCGATTGACGGCAGGAGTCTCGGCCAGCGGTTGATCGTTGCAGACCAGCAGGCTGTTGATGATTTTTAAATTGACCTCGTCGGCCAGGGAAAACTGGGCTTGCAGTTCCAGCATGGCCTGCTTGTTCAGACGCAGTACCTGCAGGTGTTCAAGGTTGTAGAGCGCAGTATTGGCTGCGGCAGTCATCAGTAACCGCAATAATTTGTCCAGTCTGTTACCACCTTTCAGGCTCATAAGGACTCCCGGCGTTTTGTCATGGTTGCCGCAGCCTCACGACGGAATTTCCCCATCTGCAATTCCTGCAACAGCTTATCGACCGCAGGGTGCCTGAAGTCGGCAAGTGCAGCGATGATGTGGTGTTGTAGCTGCCGCGAGCGCCGACGCAGCAGCAATCCGCCACGGGTCAGAAGCCGTCGCAAGACAACAAGGCTTTCTTTCTCTCCTCGGTGACATAAAGCTGTAACAACTCCTTCTGCAAGTGCAAGTTCGACATCATTGGTTGGATCCTTATCAAGCTGACGATGAAGGAAGGACAGTACTTCCGGGTCGCGACTTAAATGAGCAATGCTGACAGCAATCAGGCAGGTATCCATATTGTCACTGTTCAGTTCGTTCAGGAGCAGGCGATTGGCGGTGGCCTGATTGCAGGAAAAGAGTAAACGGATTACTTCTGCTCTTACCTGCGGATGGGGGTGCTGATGCAGCGGTTGAATCGCTTTTATAACTGCCGGGGTTGGCTCGGCGCCAAGAATCATGACCAGATTGCGCACCAGATACCAGCGCTCATCGGTAAGAAAGGGGATAATTTTTTGCTGAGCATTGCCGCTGATGCGTGTCAGCAGGTCGATCCAGCGTTTGCGTTCAAAAAAGTGATGCGCCAGTCCCAGCCGTTCGACGATCGGCTCACAGTAGGGTTCACCGACCAGGACAATATAATTGATAATCTCCTGGTGTCGGTCGTTTTGCCACAGGTCGAATCCGTCAAGTACTTCGGCAATGAATGACGCCTGGGTGTGGTAGGCCGTCAGTTTTTCGGCGAGCAGGTCAATGGGGTTCTCACGCTGGTTAAGAAACCCGCTCCAGTGCTGAAAGGTTGAATAAAGAGCGGTGTAATTACCAGCTTCAAGAAACAGGCGGGAGAAATTAAGCAGATGGTGTTGGCAGGCAATCGCCAGTTGATTGTCAGGTACTGACGACAGCCGTTCAAAAATGATCCGTGCCGTGTGCTCTTCAACGGACTGACTGTTGATCATGTCATTCAGGGCCAACCGGTCTTCTGCCGTCAGAGTGCCGGACAAATCGTTATCGATGGCCGAATCGAGAGCCTGCTGATAACCCTCGGGAAGATATAAATCGATCTGTTCCTCCTTGAAGAGGATCGTCAGGCGAGTATGGATGTCTTCAGGAGAACTGCTCCCGGCAGGAGATGCTCTCTGTGCTTCCGTACCGGAAGACAGTGTGCTGATCAGGTTTAGCAGGCGCGAGGAAATTGGGGTGGTTGATTTATCGGCATGGGTCACCATGGCGTCAAGAAACTCAGGAGAAATGCGTTTCAGGGCCGGTTTCAGGCTTGATTCATCGTGACTTTCCAGGCTTTTCAGCCCTTTACGGAGAAAATCATTTCTTGTTTTCGGTGTCAGTTTTTCCAGAAGCATGTGGAGCTTTTTGTTGTATGCTTTTAATGAATCGGGCGATTGCTGTCCAGAGCTGCCGAATGTCAGCAAGTGTCTGATTCCCTGGGTTGCCTGGTCCTGCTCCAGAGGAGTTCCGGACAACTTTTGATTGAAGAGGGCAAGGATGGTGTCTTGCTGCTCGGACCCCAGATAGTCAGATGTTGCCATGTCGTCCTGAAGCAATCGGTGCAGAAAGTCGTCCCAGAGCTGAGCGTCCGTGTTCAGGTCGATCACAGACTCGGCGGTTTTTTCGCGGAAAGCTCCATAGTCGACAAGTCGGACACTGATATTGACAATCCTGTGTTCTTCCAGCAGCGAACTGAAGGATTCCTGGGCTGGGGCGGGTTCCTTTTTATTGTGGAGCAGCCGATGAAATCGGATCAACTCCTGTGCATCAAGGCCTTTGTGAAAACTGATAGATGCGACGCCGGCATGAAAAAAGTAGCGGGAAAACTCTCGACAAACCGGGTCCTGTTGTTCAACCCGGGTGTTGTTGACATAGATCGTTTCCGGTGCGATGCCCAGAGTCAGTACCCGGTTTTGATCCCACAGGTGGTTCAGAATGTTCAGCGTCCTGCTGGTGCTGGTGCGAATCTGCGGATGCTCTGCAGGATACAGGGTGATCATGCGGCGGGTCACATTCAGTTGCTTAAGCAGTGAAGTTACGGCAGCAGTGTTGCCTTGATTGTCTCTGAACGTGAAAATATCTGAATCCACAATCTTTCCCTGGGTTTGTTTCCATAAGCTGGACGAAAAAAACAGCCGGTGTTGGTGCCGCAGTATCGAAAAGGTATCACAGTATTGTGCTGCGCACATTATATCATGAGGCTTGCTGGTGAGGAATGACGATAGCTCATCGATGACCCTCTTGCATTGATGATTCGTTTGGTGCTAGATTTTCTCCGTGATAACTCAAATTCCAACTTATCGATATATTACATATGACCCCCCGCAAGTCTTTTGACGTCGGCAATGCTGCGCTGGCAGCTCAGTTGTTCGGTCAGCAAAACCAGAATCTGAAGCTGATAGAAAAAAGACTGGGCATTCGTCTCGGTAGCCAGGGGACTCTGTTGCAGCTTTCCGGTGAGCCTGCACAGTTGCAGGTTGGGTATCGACTATTTGAGGAACTCTGCGCGTTGTTGCGTGATGAGATGCCTTTGTATCCAGCCGATATCGATTACGCCATTCGCATTCTTTCTACTGACTCCGGCACCAATCTGCGTGATATTTTCTACGATACTGTTTTTGTTTCCGCCCGCAACAAGCTGATTACCCCCAAGAGTCTGGCGCAGAAAAGCTACATTGATCAGATTCGCAGTAAAACCATTGTCTTCGGCATTGGTCCGGCGGGTACCGGCAAAACCTACCTGGCCATGGCCATGGGGGTCGCAGCCCTGATGCGCAAGGAAGTCAGTCGTATCATCCTGGTCCGTCCGGCAGTGGAGGCTGGAGAAAAACTGGGCTTTCTGCCTGGGGACCTGGCAGAAAAGGTGAACCCGTATCTGCGTCCGCTCTACGATGCCCTCTATGATATGATTGACCTCGAGAAAGCTCGTGGCCTGGTTGATACTGGTATTGTTGAAGTGGCCCCCCTGGCGTTTATGCGCGGTAGGACCCTCAACGATGCTTTTGTTATTCTTGATGAAGCACAGAATACCACTGCCGAACAGATGAAAATGTTTTTGACTCGCATCGGTTTCGGCAGTCGGGCGGTCATTACCGGTGATGTGACCCAGGTTGATCTGCCGCGCGGAACCGGCTCCGGTCTGCTGAACGCCATAGAGGTTCTCCGCGATGTTCCAGATATCGCTTTCACCTGGTTCAGTGACCTTGATGTTGTTCGTCATCCTATCGTTCAGGCGATCGTACAGGCGTATCAGCGTAATGACGAGAAAATATCCGGAAAGTCTGACAGATTCCCTCTCCATCCTGCCAAAGCGACCCCGTCTGAGTTGAATTAGAGGTTTCATGACCAAGGACAAAAAGCTGAAAACAGCAGGGCGTAGTCGCCTCAATGCCTGGCAGAAAAGCCGTTTCTGGAGTAATGCGACGCAGCTGCGCAAGTGGGTTCTTCTTGGTGTTGCGCTGCTTCTGGCCCTGATCATCGCCCCCAAAGGGGGACTGATTCCCGCAGCCTATATGCCTGGAGATATTGCTCCCAGAGATATCAAGTCTCCCCGGGATCTTCTGGTTGAAGATGTCGAGTTGACGCGTGCCAAGCGCGAGTCTGCCGCTCGCGATGTGCCGCTGGTGTATCGTTTTGATCCGATGATCGGAGTGCGGGCCGTTGACCGACTGGAACGCGGACTGGAGTTTCTGTCTCATCGTTTAGGTGATGCTGAACTCTACTCGTTTGAAGACTTGTTGCCCCGTCTGGAGGCTGATTTTGGTGTGCCTCTCACCGATGAGGATTACGGACCGCTTTTAAGTCTTCCCCTCGATATGGATATGGTGCACCGGATTCGTGATCTGTTGGCCCCACTGTTTGAGCGACCGATTGTCGCCAGCATACAGACTTTTCAAGAGGGCCGGCGACAGGGGGTCCTGATCCAGGAAGGTGAAAGGGAGAGGACGCCGGCTGATCAGTGGCTTGATCGCGTTATCAGTCTTAACGATGCTTTTCACGACGCGGAACGGCAGTTGGCGCGTATTGAAACCCTCGATGTCGCCCAGCAGCAGGTTCTGTTGAAACTGGTACAGCAGCAATTGCGCCCCAGCCTGGAATTTGATCAACTGGAGACAGAGCATCGACGCCTGCTGGCAGGCAGTCAGGTGACGCCGGTCTTTTTTCAGATCAAGAAAGGGGAAATGGTGGTCAGGGAAGGTGAACGTATTACTGCCGACCAGATTACCAAACTGCAGGCCTTACGGGAATCCGGGCGCAGCAGTCATTCACTGCAGACGGCTGCCGGGCTATTGATCTGCATCCTGTTGCTGATCTTTGCAGGTTTTGTTTTTGCTCAGGGAAATATCAGTAAATTCAATCCGGATCGACGCGATCTGTTGTTTCTTGGAGCAGTGCTTATTGCGCACTTTATCCTGATCAAAGTATCAATATTTGTCTCTGCCGGTATGGGAACGGTACTGACGTCGATTGACGCGGCAACCTATCATTATGCCATTCCCTTTGCTCTGGCTGCGATGCTGGTACGCATTGTCCTCAATTCCGAAACTGCTTTTATGGTTGCCGTAGTCAGTGCGGTTCTGGCCGGAGTACTGTTCGGCAACAATCTTCTGGTGGCCGTTTATGCCTTGGTTGGCAGCATTGTCGGTGCTCATGGCGTGCGTCATTGTCAGCAGCGAACGACCCTTTATCGTGCCGGACTCTGGATTGGCCTGGCCAACGTGGCCATGCTCATCGGGCTGCATCTGTTGACCGGTCGTAGTGCCGACCTCCAGCTTCTTTATCGTCTTGGCTTTGGTTTTGCCGGTGGAATGATCAGCGCCATCATCGTCAATGGGACGATTCCCCTGGTTGAGTCCTTGTTTAAATATACGACCGACATCAAACTGCTGGAACTTGCCAACATGAACGCACCGGTGTTGCGCCAGTTGATGATCCAAGCACCGGGCACCTATCATCATTCAATTCTGGTAGGCAACCTTGCCGAATCGGCGGCGGAATCTATCCGCGCCAATCCGTTGCTGGCGCGGGTCGCGGCTTACTACCATGATATCGGAAAAATCCGCAAACCCCTTTATTTTATTGAAAACACCGGTGGTCAACGTAATAAGCACGATAAGTTGGCTCCTTCCATGAGTGCGTTGATATTGACATCCCACGTCAAGGATGGTGTCGATCTTGCTCGGGAGAACAAACTTGGATCAGAGCTGATCGATATCATCCAGCAGCACCACGGGACCGCATTGATCAAGTTTTTTTATGATCGAGCCAAAAACCTCGCCGATCCCGGAGTCCAGCAGGTCGATGAGCGGGATTATCGTTACCATGGCCCCAAGCCACAGACTCGGGAAGCTGCACTGATCATGCTTGCCGATGCGGTGGAAGCGGCCAGTCGTACCCTTGCTGATCCGACTCCGGCACGCATTCAGGGGATGGTGAAAAAATTGATTAACAACATCTTTATCGACGGGCAGCTCAACGAGTGTGACTTGACCCTGCGGGATTTGAATGAAATTGCCAAAAGTTTTACCCGTGTTTTATCCAGTTCATTTCATCACCGGGTCGATTATCCCGAACCGGTTCACATTGTAAAAAACAAGAGTGATGGTGGTGATACCGCCACCACGCGTGAAAAAGGCAAGGTCACCAATGCGAATTCAGATCGAAAACCGTCAGCGTCGGCAGCGGATTTTGAAGCGCCCGTTGCGCAGAGTGGTTCAACGGATCTTAGATATTTGCGGGAAGTCTGACGCTGAACTGTCGATCCTGATTCTCGACAATGAGGGGATCCGCCATATTAATCGGGACTATCTCCAGCGTGATCGACCGACCAATGTGATTTCCTTTGCTATGCAGGAAGGCCAGGGTGCCGGTGTCCAGCCCCACCTGCTGGGCGACGTGGTGATTTCTGCCGAACGTGCCGCCACTGACGCGGCGACGGCAGATATTCCCTTCGAGCACGAGCTCTGGTTTTTGCTGGTACATGGCGTTCTGCATCTGCTTGGTTATGATCATGAGCGCGGGACAGTCGAACAGGCACAAGAGATGGAACAACGTGAACGGGAGATTTTTGCTCGGCTGATCGAGGAATTTCCTCTGCCGTCGGAGTAACAGCGCAGCAATCCATGCAAAAAGGAGTATTTGAGCAAGGTGGACAGTGACCAGGTTAAAGAAACGCAGGGGGTGTTCAAGCGCCTGTTGGGCCGTTTGTACAGTCGACCACATGCCAGTAGCGAAGAAGAATTACAGCTTCTTATCGATGAATCTGAGCAGCTCGGTATTATTGACGAAGAAGAAGGAGAGATGCTCCAGTCAATTCTTGAACTGGATGAAACCTACTTGCGTGAGATCATGGTTCCGCGCACCGATATGGTCTGTGTCGATGCCACTTTGCCCTTGACCAGCGTTCTTGAGGCGATTCTGCAATCCGGGCACTCGCGCATCCCGGTGTATAAGGGCAATATCGATAATATTATCGGCCTGGTGTACGCCAAAGACCTGCTTCATTACTGGGGTCAACCCCTCGACAAGGTTCCTCTGGAAAAAGTCTTGCGCCAGCCGTTTCTGGTGCCTGAATCCAAGCAGGTCAGCGTGTTGTTGCGCGAATTCCGCGAAACCCGTGTACACATTGCCATTGTTATCGATGAATACGGCGGTACGGCTGGGCTGGTCACAATCGAAGATCTCCTTGAGGAGATCGTCGGCGACATTCAGGATGAATACGACCTTGAGGAAGACTGGCTGATCGAGGATCAGGACGGAACAGTCGTGGTCAACGGACGGCTTAATATTGAAGAATTTGAAGAATACTTTGATGTCGAGGTGGCACGAGAGAAATTTGATACAGTCGGCGGTTATGTGATTGAACAATTTGGCCGGGTACCGACTGTAGGTGAAAAAGTGCGGGTCGGCCAGTTTGATATGTTGATTGAGAAGGGGGATCAGCGCGCGATTCAGCAGATTCGTATTTTTCCCCTGCGAGCAGAGTTGAATGACGATTCCGCAGATTGACAAAAGATTGCTGATTGCCGCTCTCTCCGGCGGGTTGCTGGCCCTGGCTTTTCCTCGTCCCGATCTTTATCCCCTGGCCTGGATTGCTCTGGTACCCCTGCTGCTGGTCATGGACAGACGACCCTTTGCCGGCGGATTCTGGGCCGGCTTTGTCTTTTTTGCTGCGGTGCTATACTGGCTCAATATTGTCATGACCACTTTTGGTGGTCTTGATCCCTTTTCTTCAGTGGTGGCCTATCTGTTGCTGGTCACTTATCTGGCGGTGTTTTTTGGCGCCGCCACCTGGCTGGCCTGGCGCGTTAACCAGCGACTTGCCATCCCCATTGTCGTCAGTCTGCCGATTATCTGGGTGGCTTTTGAGTTTCTCCGTAGCTGGCTGCTGACCGGTTTTCCCTGGGCCCTGATCGGTTATTCCCAGCAGAATTTCGGACTGGCCATTCAGAGCGCGGACGTTACCGGTGTCTATGGTGTCGGCCTGATGCTGATTGTGGTCAATG
>OBJA01001825.1_pt1 | contig 13570 bp, 9 predicted proteins | sample 1519751 | NCBI WGS metagenome assembly OBJA01 (sample SAMEA3881238, study PRJEB22517) | soil metagenome | biome: lake sediment; feature: soda lake sediment; material: sediment, water from around vicinity | place: India | collected 2013-12-23 | depth 3 m | reverse complement strand
CCCGCCTCATCGGGCGAGCAGACCGCCTTCGCAGGCTGATTCCTTGTACACCGCGGCCCACCTTGTATTGTTCTCATTGCGTTTTTCTTTCACCCGCGTTTCCCTGATGCCATGAACGCCCACGAACCCTCCGGCGCAACGCTGAGGATCACCGAGATCTTCTTCTCCATCCAGGGCGAGTCCCGCACCGTCGGCGTCCCCACCGTGTTCGTGCGCCTCACCGGTTGTCCCCTGCGCTGCGGCTATTGCGATACCGCCTACGCCTTCAGCGGCGGAGAGACGATGGCGGTGGAAGACATCCTGGCGCGCGTGCGCGCCCATCCCGCGCGCCACGTGACCGTGACGGGCGGAGAGCCGCTCGCGCAGAGGAATTGCCTCGCGCTGCTGTCGCGCCTGTGCGACGAGGACTTCGAGGTCTCGCTCGAGACCGGCGGCAGCATCGACGTGTGCGCGGTCGACCCGCGCGTGATCAGGGTGGTGGACCTGAAGACGCCCGGCTCCGGCGAGGCCGACCGCAACCGGTTCGAGAACATCGACTGCCTGACGGAGCGCGATCAGATCAAGTTCGTGCTGTGCGACCGCCGCGACTACGAATGGGCGGCGGAGCTGATCGCGCGCCTGGACCTGACGGCGCGTTGCGAGGTCCTCATGTCGCCGGCGCACGGCGTGCTCGATCCGGGCCTGCTCGCGGACTGGATTCTCGCCGACGGCCTCGCGGTGCGGCTGCAGGTCCAGCTCCACAAGTATCTCTGGGGCGACGTGCGCGGGCGATGAGCGGATCGCGGCGGGCGGTGGTGCTGTTGTCCGGCGGGCTCGACTCGGCGACGGTGCTGGCGCTGGCGCGCGCGGCCGGCTACGAGTGCCATGCGCTGAGCTTCGCCTACGGCCAGCGTCACGGCGCCGAGCTGAAGGCGGCCGCCGCCGTGGCCGCGGCGCTCGGCGCCGCGCGGCACCGGGTCGTCGATCTGCCCGCGCTGGGCGAGCACGGCGGCTCCGCGCTCACCGACAGCAGTATCGCGGTGCCCGAGGCATCGGGCGAAGGCATCCCGGTGACCTACGTGCCCGCGCGCAACACCGTGTTCCTCGCGCTGGCGCTGGCCTGGGCCGAGGTGCTGGAGGCGCGCGACATCCATATCGGCGTGAACGCCGTCGACTACTCCGGCTATCCCGACTGCCGTCCCGAATTCATCGCCGCCTTCGAGGCGACGGCGAACCTCGCCACGCGCGCCGGCGTCGAAGGGCGCGCCTTCAGGGTGCATGCGCCGCTCATCTCCATGAGCAAGGCGCAGATCATCGAGACCGGCCTGCGCCTCGGCGTGGATTACGCGCCGACGGTCTCCTGCTACAGCGCCGACGAGGAGGGCCGCGCCTGCGCTCGCTGCGACGCCTGCCGCCTGCGCGCCGCCGGCTTCCGCGCCGCCGGCGTGCCCGACCCGACGCGCTATCGCTAGCGGCCGTACGCCGGCCCGCCGCGGTTGGCGGGTCCGCGGATAAAGGGCTACAATGAGCCCCTCCTTTCCGAGGGCCGTTAGCTCAGTTGGTAGAGCACCGGACTTTTAATCCGTTGGTCCCGCGTTCGAGCCGCGGACGGCCCACCAATCTCAGGCAGTCGAGCAGTTGCCATGGTTCCCCGCTCTGCATGCGGCGGCACGATCGATCCCCTCGGCCGGGCATGCTGCGCAAGCAGGCGGTATGTGCGCGACGGGTGTCGCGGCGTAAGGAAAATCTCAATGATGGAACCGCTTCCGGCTCCTTCGCGCTTACCCACCCAGGAAGTAATTGACCACGAATACGATACCCAGCGCCGCGACAGCAAAGAGGAAGGTGAGCAGGACGTGTATGTTGTCGTTCATGTCGTCACCGCTTCTCCGGTTCGCTCCGGTCCGGCTCTGTCCCGCCTGGCGGCGGTGCTTCGGCGGTGTTCCGCGGCGCCGCGGCGCGCGCCCGTCTCTCCCCTCGTCATGTCCGAATCCCCCTTGCGTCTCCGCGTGAGCGCCCTGGTGCCGCGACGTGTAAGGACGATGATAGTTAAAGGATGATCCATTGAAAACCGCGGCGACATCCCGGCCGATGCCGGCCCGTCCGGTCTCCGCCCTTTCATCGGATGGAGAATCGAAGGCCGGCTCCGGGAAATCAGAACACTTTTAACGCCTTGACTGTCCATCAGATCGGCCGTCCGTCCGCCGCATGTCGGCGCTGCCCCATAAAGTGTCGTTTCCTCCCGCCGATAAGGAGTGGGTCACTGCCCGCGGAAACCTGTCATGTTCGGATGGAGAAAGAAGGCCCCCCCTGAATTGCGCGCCAATCCGCGCTGGAAGATCGACCGCTTCCTCGGTGTGTACGATAAGGACAAGTCGACCTTTCTCGGCCGCGTGCAGGACCTCAGCGCCGGCGGCATGTGCGTCGTCAGCACCTCCACGGTGCCGGTCGACAATCACGTCAAGCTCGCCCTCGAGATCCTGCAGGACGACGGCGAGGCCGAGACCTTCATCCTGCGCTGCCGCAGCATGTGGGTGAAACCGTATGGAAACGCGGGGCTTTACCTGATCGGCTTCGAGTTCTCGGGGCCTTCGCCGGCCGCCACGGCGCGCATCCAGCAGATCATCCGGGAGCAGGCCAAGCGTAACGGCTAGGGGAAACCGTACGGGGCGATCCCGGTTGGTTGCATTCCCCTGGGGCGCGAACTAGAGTAGGCGGTTCGCCGGTGCCCCGAAGGCTCGCCCGCCATGTCCTTCCGCCTCAAAATAGTCCTCGGCCTTCTCCTCATCCAGTTCCTGCTCGTGGTCATGCTGATCTGGAGCAGCCTCAACTTCCTGCGCATATCCAATGAAGTCGAGCTGTCCAACCGCGCCCTGGTGATCGCGCCCAGCCTGGCCGCGCTGATGCGGCCGGCGGTGGCGACGCGCGATCTGGAGGAGCTGCGGCGCGAGATCGAGGCTGTGCTGTTTCGCCGCGGCATCGTCTACGTGCGCGTGCTGTCGCCGGAGGGGGAGGTGCTGGTCGAAGGGGGCGACCCGGACGTGCTGGCGCGGCCCTTCGTCGAGGACTTTCTGTTCGAGGACGTCACCGACGAGGTATTCGACGTCTACTCCGACATCGAGCGCGATGGCGCGATCGTCGGGCGCGTCGAGGTCGGGCTCTTCGTCGGCGAGATCCAGGAGATCATGACCGCGGCGAGGCGCGAGATGGCGAGCATAGCGCTGTCGGGGCTCGGCCTCTCCATTGTATTCTCCTGGCTGCTCGGCAACTATTTCGCCGGGCAGCTCACGCGCCTGCGCGACGCCACCCGTCGCATCGCCTCCGGCGACATCGGCTACCAGCTCCCGGTAGCGGGCAACGACGAGCTCGCGCAGACGGCGAACGCCTTCAACACCATGTCACGCAAGCTCGCCACGCTCTATGCCGAGAAGCAGTCGGCGCTCACCGCCGCGCGGCAGAAGGCGAGCGAGCTGCACGAGAGCGAGCGGCGCATCCACGCCGTGCTCGACCACGCTATGGACGCCATCTTCACCTTCGACATGCGCGGCTTCATCGAGAGCTTCAACCCCGCGGCCGAGCGGATCTTCGGCTATCCGTCGGCGGAAGTGATCGGCGAGCGGATCAGCGCGCTCATCCCTGATCCCTATCTCTCGGAGCACGAGGCGCGCATCCGCGAGTTCCTGCGCACCGGCGACCCGCGCGCCTTCGGTCATGCGAGCGAGATCGAGGGCAGGCGCAGGGACGGCATGGTCTTCCCGATGGAGATCGACGTCAGCCAGGTGCAGCTGGAGGGGCGCTACCTCTTCATCGCCGTCGCCCGCGACATCACGCAGCGCCGCAGGGCCGAGGCGGACCTGCGCCGGGCGCAGGCCGAGGCCATGGCCTCGTCGCGCAACAAGTTCGAGTTCATCGCCAACGTCAGCGACGAGATCCGCGCGCCCGTCAGCGATATGCTGGGCGCGCTCGGCCTGCTCGGCAGGACGGGCCTCAGCCCGGAGCAGCAGGCGCGCATCGACGCCATCCAGTCCTCGGGCGACGCCCTCATCACCATCGTCAACGACATGCTCGATTTCGCCAGGATCGAAGCGGGCACGCTCGAACTGGAGTCGATAGATTTCGACCTGTGGCAGACCGTCGACGCCGTGTACCAGTGCTATCGCGACCGCGCCGCGGCCAAGGGGCTGGAGCTGACCTACGTCATACCGTGCACGGTGCCCGCCGCGTTGCGCGGCGATCCGGCGCGGCTGCGCCAGCTGCTGGTCAACCTGGCCGACAACGCGGTGAAGTTCACCGACCACGGCGAGGTCGTGATCCGCGTCGACGCGGTGGAGCAGGCGGGCGGGCATGCCGTGCTGCGCTTCGACGTCCAGGACACCGGCATCGGCATACCGCAGCACGTCCAGCAGCGCATCTTCGAGATCTTCTCCCGCCCGCCTTCCGCCGCCGGTGCGGGGCCCTTCGGCAGCTCGGGACTGGGGCTGATGATTTCCAAGCGCCTCGCCGAGATGATGAACGGGCGGATCGGCGTGCACAGCGAGCCGGGGCACGGCAGCAGCTTCTGGTTCACCGCTTCGTTCGAGAAGCAGCTCGGCGCCGGGCGCGCGCCGGCCGTTTCCTACGAAACGCTGGCCAGGCTCCGCGTGCTGGTCGTCAACCCCGACGAGGCCGGCCGGCGCTCGCTGCAGGCGATGCTGGCCGATGTCGGCATCGCGGCGCAGGGCGTCCAGGACGGTCTGCAGGGGCTGGGCGAGCTCGGCGCCGCCGCGACGCGCGGCCAGCCATACGACCTGGTCGTCTGCGACATGATGGGCGGCGGCGTCGGTGGTCTGCAGTTCGCGCGCGCGGTGCGCGCCGATCCCAGGATCTCCCAGATCGGCATGATCATGCTGGCGGCGATCGGCTATCGCGGCGACAGCGAGGAAGTGCGCCAGGCCGGCGTCGAGTGCTATCTGACCGAGCCGATCGAGCGCCGGCAGCTCTACGACGCCGTCGCCGCCGTGGTGCAGATGAAGGCGCCGCATGGGCGGCGCGGCTTCGTCACGCGGCACAACCTGGCGGAATTCAGCCGGCGCGAAGGCGGACACGCCCTGGTCGTGTCCGATGACCCGGTGCGCCAGAAGCAGCTGCTCGGCCGCGTCGAGCGGCTGGGTTTCCGCGCCGGCTTCGCCGTCGATGCCGCGCAGGCGCTCGCCGCGGCGTCGGACGCGCGTTACGAGCTGATCCTGGTCGACAACGAAGGAAGCGAGCTGCTCGGATCGGAGGACATCCGGCGCATCCGGGAGGCGCGCGGCGACGGGCAGCGCCCGGGCGGCTCCCTGCCGGTCCTGGTGGTGGTCTCGCCGGAGTCGAGCGGAGAGCTGCGCGAGGCCTACCGCGCCGCGGGCGCCGACGGATGCCTGGCCGGTCTCGACGAGGTGGACGAGCTCAAGCGGCGGCTACCCGCCTGACGGCACTGTCTCGCCGCTGAACTTGGCGCGGATGCGCCACTCGTGCTGCATGGCCTCGATGCGCCCCTTGATGCGCGTGGCGCGCACGTCTTCTCCCGGCACCCGGCGCAGCGCCATCTCCAGCTGCTCTATGGCCGGTCGCATCTCTCCCAGCAGGTAGTAGTATTCCGCCAGCGCCTGGTGGGCGGCGAGCCGGTCGTTGTCCATCTCCCGCGCCTGCGCCAGCAGGCGGTAGAGTTCCGGCCGCGGACTGCGCGCGCGCATGTAATCGCCGATCACCTCGGCGGCCTTCCCCGCCTGTCCGTCCAGGAGCAGGGCCGTCGCGTAGTACACGGTGAGCGGCAGGTGGTAGGGATAGATGCCGAGATTGTGCTCGTAGATCGAGAGCGCCTCGTTGATGCGGTTCTGTCCCAGCGCGGCCTCGGCGAGGGCGATCTGGTAGGCGACGCGCTCGGGTTCGCGCTCGGCGAGCGGCGCGATCTGCGCGCGGGCCGCGGCGTGGCGGCCGGCGGCGTTCAGCGCCACGGCATAGCCGTAGCGCAGCGCGTCCCTGTCCTTCTCGGCCGCGTCCGGCAGCGTGCTTTCGTAGAAGGCGATGCTCTTGCCCGGGTTCGCGTCCTGCAGCACGCGCACCTTCTCCCGCACCAACGCGTAGCCGTCGCTGATCGATTCGCGCATGAGCGGATACTGCTCGGCGCGGTTGCGCGTATCGGAGATGCGCGAGACGGTGACGGGGTGGGTGCGGAGGAACTCCAGCTGCAGGTTGTCGTAGAACTGGCTGGCCTGCTGCAGGTGCTCGAAGAAGCGCGGCATGGCGCGCGGCTCGTAGCCGGAGTCGGCGAGGATCTGCAGGCCGACGCGGTCGGCCTCCTGCTCGTTGGAGCGCGTGAAGTTGATCTGCTGCTGGATGCTGCCGGCGGTGGTGGCGGCGATGGCGGCCTCGCCGACGTGCCCGCCCGCGCGGCTGCCGAGGATGATGGCGGCGATGATCGCGGCCGTCATCGGTACGCTCATGCGCGACGCGGACTCGAAGGCGCGCGCGATGTGGCGCTGGCTGACGTGCGCGATTTCATGGGCCATGACCGAGGCCAGCTCGGCCTCGGTCTGGCTGGTGATGATGAGGCCGGTGTTGATGCCGATGTAGCCGCCCGGACCGGCGAAGGCGTTGATCGACGGATCGCGCACGGCGAAGAAGGTGAAGCGGTGATCGCGGATGCCGCTGTTGGCGACCAGCCGGTTGCCCAGCGCCTCGATGTAGTTCTGCAGCTCGGGGTCGTCGGCGAGATCGAGGGCGCGGCGGATGCTGCGCATGAAGGCCTCGCCGTAGCGCTGCTCGTCCTCGATGGAGAGATACGCTTCGGTGGTCTCGCCGATGTTCGGCAGCTCCAGCGTGCCCGTGCCGACCGCTGTCGCCTGGGAGCCGAACAGCAGCAGCATGAGCAGGGCGGTGATGCGATGGAAGGGGCGGTGCTTCAAGAGCGGCTACCGGTCTCTGCGGGCGTGCGGCCTCAGGGGCTCCCGGTCCGCAGGGCGGGCTCGGGACGGGCGGGGCCTCGCACCATTCTACGCTGCAGCACCGGCTTGAGGAACTGCCCGGTGTAGGAGCGGGGATGGGCGGCGATGTCCTCCGGCGTCCCGCAGGCGATCAGCTGCCCGCCGCGGTCGCCGCCCTCGGGGCCGAGGTCGATGACCCAGTCGGCGGTCTTGATGACGTCGAGGTTGTGCTCGATGATCACCACGGTGTTGCCCTCGTCGCGCAGGCGGTGCAGGACTTCGAGCAGCTGCCGGATGTCGTGGAAGTGCAGCCCGGTCGTCGGCTCGTCGAGGATGTAGAGCGTGTTGCCGGTGTCGCGCTTGGACAGCTCGCGCGACAGCTTCACGCGCTGCGCCTCGCCGCCCGACAGCGTGGTCGCGTTCTGCCCGAGCTTGATGTAGGACATGCCCACGTCCATCAGGGTCTGCAGCCGGCGGGTGATCGCGGGCACGGCTCCGAAGAAGCCGGCGGCCTCCTCGACCGTCATCTCCAGCGCCTCGTGGATGTTCCTGCCCTTGTAGCGCACCTCCAGGGTCTCGCGGTTGTAGCGCTGACCCTTGCACACGTCGCAGGCGACGTAGATATCGGGCAGGAAGTGCATCGCCACCTTGATCACGCCGTCGCCCTTGCACGCCTCGCAGCGCCCGCCCTTGACGTTGAAGCTGAAGCGCCCCGGCCCGTAGCCGCGCATGCGCGCGTCGGTGGTGGCGGCGTAGAGGTCGCGGATCTGCGTGAACAGGCCGGTGTAGGTGGCCGGGTTCGAGCGCGGCGTGCGCCCGATCGGGCTCTGGTCGATGTTGACCACCTTGTCGAACTGGTCGAGGCCGGTGATCTCGCGGCAGGGCGCGGGGTCCTCGCCGCCTTCGCCGAACATGCGCGCGGCATGGCGGTACAGCGTGTCGTTGATGAGCGTGGACTTGCCCGAGCCCGATACGCCGGTGACGCAGCACATCAGGCCCACGGGTATGGCGACGTCGACGTCCCGGAGGTTGTTGCCGCTGGCGCCGAGGATGCGGCACTCGCGCAGCGGGTTCGGCGGGGTGCGGCTTTCCGGCACCTCGATCGCGAGCGCGCCCGAGAGGTAGCGGCCGGTGAGCGAGTCGGGCGAGGCCGCGACCTCCTGCGGCGTGCCCTGCGCGACGATGCGTCCGCCGTGCACGCCCGCGCCCGGTCCGACGTCCACTACGTAGTCCGCGGCGTTGATCGCGTCCTCGTCGTGCTCGACGACGATCACGGTGTTGCCGAGGTCGCGCAGGTAGGTGAGCGTGTTCAGCAGGCGCTGGTTGTCGCGCTGGTGCAGGCCGATGGAGGGTTCGTCGAGCACGTACATCACGCCGACCAGCCCGGCGCCGATCTGGCTCGCCAGGCGGATGCGCTGGGTCTCGCCGCCGGAGAGCGTATTGGCGCGGCGGTCGAGCGACAGGTAGTCGAGGCCGACGTTGACCAGGAACTCCAGGCGCTGGTCGATCTCGCGCGCGATCTTCTCGGCGATCTGGCCGCGCCGGCCGGGCAGGGAGAGCTCGCGGAAGAAGGCGTGCAGCCGGCCGACCGGCATGCCGGTCAGCTCGGGCAGGATGCGGTCCTGCACGAAGACGTGGCGCGCGGCCTCGCGCAGCCGCGCCCCTTGGCATTCGGGACAGACGCGGTGATTGAGGAACTTCGCCAGCTCCTCGCGCACCAGCTGCGATTCGGTCTCGCGGTAGCGCCGCTGCATGTTCGGGATGATGCCCTCGAACGGATGGCTGCGCTTGCGGCGGCGGCCGCCCTCGTCGGTGTAGGTGAACTCGATCGCCTCGTCGCCGCTGCCGTGGAGCACTATCTCGCGGATGCGCTCCGGCAGCTCGCGGAAGGGCGTTTCGATGTCGAAGCCGTAGTGATCGGCGAGGGCGTGCAGCAGTTGCGCATAATAGCTGTTGCGCAGATCCCAGCCGCGCACCGCGCCGGCGGCCATGCTCAGCTCGGGGTGGCGCACGACGCGCGCGGGGTCGAAGAACTCGATCTCGCCCAGCCCGTCGCAGGACGGGCAGGCCCCGGCCGGGTTGTTGAACGAGAACAGCCGCGGCTCCAGCTCGGGCAGGCTGTAGCCGCACACGGGGCAGGCGTAGAGCGAGGAGAACACCAGCTCCGACCGCTCGGGCTCGTCCATGAACGCGACGCGCACGGTGCCGCCGCCTAAGTGCAGCGCGGTCTCGATCGACTCGGCCAGGCGCTGCTGGTTCTCGCGCTTGACCCGGAAGCGGTCGACCAGCGCCTCGATGACGTGCTTGCGGTGGGCGTCCAGCGCCGGCGGACGGTCGAGCTCGACCACCTCGCCGTCGATGCGCGCGCGCACGAAGCCCTGGGAGCGCAGGTCGGCGACGATCTGCTGGTGGCCGCCCTTGCGGTCCTGCACCAGCGGCGCCAGCAGCATCAGCCGCGTGCCCTCGGGCAGCTCCAGGATGTGGTCGACCATCTGGCTCACGGTCTGCGCGGCGAGCGGCAGGCCGTGGGCGGGGCAGCGCGGCTCGCCGGCGCGGGCGTAGAGCAGCCGCAGATAATCGTAGATCTCGGTCACCGTGCCGACGGTCGAGCGCGGATTGTGCGAGATCGTCTTCTGCTCGATGGAGATCGCGGGCGAGAGGCCGTCGATGTGGTCGACGTCCGGCTTTTCCATGATCGACAGGAACTGGCGCGCGTAGCTCGACAGCGATTCCACGTAGCGCCGCTGGCCCTCGGCGTAGATCGTGTCGAAGGCCAGGGAGGACTTGCCCGAGCCCGACAGGCCGGTGATGACGATCAGGCCGGAGCGCGGCAGGTCGAGGTCGACGTTGCGCAGATTGTGCGTCCGCGCGCCGCGTATGGAGATTTTCTGCACGATAATTCCTGCAGCAAAGGCAACCTGTTAATATACGCGCTTTGCCCCCGGAAACGCAAAGAACCCCATGGCTCATCATGCAATGACCGCGAACGAGCGCCGCGCGGCGTTCTCGCTGGCGGCTATATTCTCCTTCCGCATGCTCGGCCTGTTCATGATCCTGCCGGTCATGGCCCTGCACGCGCAGACGCTCGGCGAGGTCAGCCCCGTGCTCATCGGCCTCGCCATCGGCATCTACGGCCTGACGCAGGCGCTGCTCGCCATCCCCTACGGCATGGCGTCCGACCGGCTGGGGCGCAAGCCGGTGATCGCCTTCGGCCTGCTGGTGTTCGCGTTCGGCAGCGTCATCGCCGCTACCGCCGATACCATCACCGGCATCATCGTCGGCCGCGCGCTGCAGGGCGCGGGCGCGATCGCGGCGGCGGTGATGGCCTTCGCCTCCGACCTCACGCGCGAGGAGCACCGCACGCGGGTGATGGCGATCATCGGCATGACCATCGGCCTGTCGTTCGCCTTCTCGCTGGCGCTCGGCCCGGTGCTGAACCAGTGGATCGGCGTGCCCGGCATCTTCTGGCTGACGGCCGTGCTCGCCGTGGCGGGCATCGCGATCGTGTACCTGCTGGTGCCCGATCCGGCGTCCAGCCGCCTGCACCGCGACACCGGCGCCGTGCCCGGCTACTTCGGCGCAGTCCTGCGCGACCCGCAACTGCTGCGGCTGGACGCGGGCATGTTCGTGCTGCACTGCGTGCTGACCGCCACCTTCGTCGCGCTGCCCTTCGCCCTGCGCGACCACGCCGGCCTCGACGCCGCGCGCCACGGCTATCTCTACCTGCCCGTGCTGCTCGTTTCCCTGGTGGCAATGTTCCCGCTGGTGATCCTCGCCGAGAAGCGGCGGCGCCTGAAGGGTGTCTTCCTGGGCGCGATCGCGGCCATCGCCGCCGCCGAGCTGGGCCTGCTCGGGCTGCACGGCTCGGTGGCCGGCATCGCCCTCGCCCTGCTGCTGTTCTTCGTCGCCTTCAACGTGCTAGAGGCGCTGCTCCCCTCCCTGCTGGTGAAGTTCGCCCCGGCGGACAAGAAGGGCACCGCGATGGGGGTCTTCTCCGCCGCGCAGTTCCTCGGCGCCTTCGCCGGCGGCGTCCTCGGCGGCTGGCTGTACGGCCGCTACGGCATGGCCGGCGTGTTCGGCGGATCGCTGGTCCTGGTATCGGTGTGGCTCCTGTGGGCGCGCACCATGGCGCCCCCGCCCTATCTCAGCAGCTATATGATTTACGTAGGAGAATTCGACAGCGCGGGGGCGGACGCGCGGGCGCGCGAGCTGCGCGGGCTGCCCGGCGTCGCCGAGGCCGTTGTTGTGGTCGATGAGGGCGTGGCGTATCTTAAGGTGGACAACAGAACGGTCGACCGCGGGCACATAGAGGCGCTCGCGCAGCAGTGGCGGGCAGAGGCCGGGGCGGCGGCCTGAAGCGGCCGGACGGCGGACATTCAAGAGCATCCTGGGAGAAGAGCAATGGCAAGAGGCGTGAACAAAGTCATCCTGATCGGCAACCTCGGCAAGGATCCGGAAGTGCGGTACATGCCGAGCGGTTCGGCCGTTGCCAACGTCACCATCGCCACCTCCGAGAACTGGAAGGACAAGGCCAGCGGCGAGCGCCAGGAGCGCACCGAATGGCACAACGTGGTGTTCTACAACCGCCTGGCCGAGATCGCTGGGGAGTACCTGAAGAAGGGCTCCAAGGTCTACGTCGAGGGCAGCCTGCGCACGCGCAAGTGGCAGGACAAGAACACCGGCGCCGACCGCTACACCACCGAGATCATCGCCAACGAGATGCAGATGCTCGACGGCCGCGGCGAGGGCGGCAGCGGCAGCGGCGGCGGGCAGAGCCGCTCCTCGGCGCCGCCTCGCGAAGAGGCCATGGCCGGCGCGAGCGATTTCGACGACGACATCCCCTTCTGAAGGATCGCCGTTCCGGTTCCTCGCTCTCGATGTGCGGCGCGGCCCGCTGCGTGCGGGCCGCCGGTCCGCATGGTGGCCGTGGCCGGTCGCTCGCTGCCGTCGCCGGGGCCGGCCGCCCGCGGAGCCGGCATCATCGGCGCCGCGCCGTATCTGAATTGAACACCGCAGGGAGACTCCAATGACCGGCAGGCTGCGGGTCGCGCTGGCGCAGCTCGACTTCATGGTCGGCGACGTGCAGGGTAACGCGCGCCGCATCGTCGAAGCCGCGCAGTCGGCGCGCGACGGGCTGCGCGCCGACTGCATCGTCTTTCCTGAACTCGCCCTGACCGGCTATCCGCCCGAAGACCTGCTGCTGCGCCCCGCCATGAGCGAGGAGGTCGCCCGCGGCCTGGCCATGATCGCCGCCGAGGTCAGGGGCATCGACCTCGTGCTCGGCCACCCCCATGCGCATGAGGGCGAGCTCTACAACGCGGCCTCGCTGCTGCGCGGCGGCCAGGTCGTCGCCAGCTATCACAAGCAGCACCTGCCGAACTACAGCGTGTTCGACGAGAAGCGCTACTTCGCCGCAGGGTCCGCGGCCTGCGTCGTCGAGATCCGCGGCGTGCCCGTCGGGCTCACCGTGTGCGAGGACATCTGGCAGGCCGGGCCGGTCGAGCAGGCGGCCGCCGCGGGCGCGGCGCTGATCTTCAACATCAATGCCTCTCCCTTCCATCTCGGCAAGCGCGCCGAGCGGGAGGCCGCGCTGCGGCGGCGCATCGCGGCGGCGCGGGTGCCGGTCCTCTACCTCAACACGGTGGCCGGACAGGACGAGCTGGTGTTCGACGGCGAGTCCTTCGTGATGGACGCGCAGGGCGAGGTGACCCAGCGCGCGCCAGCCTGGGAGGAGACGCTGATGCTGGTGGAGATCGGCGCCGACGCGCAGGGCCGCGCGGTTCCGGTGCCGGGGCCGGTCGCGCCGCCGCTGCCGGACGAGGAGACGGTGTACCGCGCCCTGGTCCGCGGCGTGCGCGACTACGTCGACAAGAACCGCTTCGCGGGCGCGGTGATCGGCCTGTCCGGCGGCATCGATTCCGCGCTCACGCTCGCCATCGCCGTCGACGCCCTCGGCGCGGACCGCGTCGAGGCGGTGATGATGCCCTCGCGCTACACCTCGCGGATGAGCCTGGAGGACGCCGAGGCGCAGGCGCGCACGCTCGGCGTCGCCTACCGCTGTATCTCCATCGAGCCGGCCTTCGAGGCCTTCCTCGGCATGCTGCGCGAGGAGTTCGCCGGGCTGCCGGCGGACACCACCGAGGAGAACATCCAGGCGCGCTGCCGCGGCATCGTGCTGATGGCGATCTCGAACAAGAAGCGCCGCATCGTGCTGACCACGGGCAACAAGAGCGAGATGGCGGTCGGCTATGCGACGCTGTACGGCGATATGGCGGGAGGATTCGCGCCGATCAAGGACGTGCCCAAGACGATGGTGTACCGCCTGTGCGAGTACCGCAACGGCGTGGCGCCGGTGATCCCGTGGCGCGTGCTGGAGCGCCCGCCTTCCGCCGAGCTCGCGCCCGACCAGCGCGATGAGGACAGCCTGCCGCCCTATCCGGTGCTGGACGCCATCCTCGAGATGTACGTGGAGAAGGACATGGCCCCCGAGGAGATCATCGCCGCGGGCTTCGCGCCCGAGCTCGTCGGCAGGACGGTCGCGCTGGTCAACCGCAACGAGTACAAGCGCAGGCAGGCGCCGCCGGGCGTGCGCATCTCACGGCGCGCGTTCGGGCGCGATCGCCGCTACCCGATCACCTCGGGTTTTCACG
>OBJA01001824.1_pt1 | contig 13572 bp, 13 predicted proteins | sample 1519751 | NCBI WGS metagenome assembly OBJA01 (sample SAMEA3881238, study PRJEB22517) | soil metagenome | biome: lake sediment; feature: soda lake sediment; material: sediment, water from around vicinity | place: India | collected 2013-12-23 | depth 3 m | reverse complement strand
GGGGGGGGGGGGGGTAGAATATTCACCTAAAGCTAAGGAACTTACAGGGAAAGAGAAAAGTAAAGCCATAATAAAACCGGCGAGTGTCAGTTTCATGGTGCCACCTCCCATCTTCAACTTTCTTGAATAGAGAAAAAATTCATTCTTTTCTTTCATAATGATCTAATTAAAAAATAAATAATAAATGGTTTAATTATTGTGAGATTCAGGGTGATTAATATCTTTCGCCATTTCTAAAGCAGTTGTTGTGATGAAATATTTCGTTATGGTGTTTGATATTTCCCATTCCGGTATATCCCGGTTAACAAGGTATCCGAAATATTTTTCGGCTACCATTCCAAAATAGTCTTCATGTCCTTTTCTGAATTCCACAGGAGCAATGATCTGGTACCTTCCTTTCGAAACTTTCTCTGCCGATAACCAGGGATATGATTTTTGCAGATCTGTAATCGTTTTCATTATATTAGAATCAAAAGTTTGCTCATCAAAAGATTCGTCTTTCTGAATGAACAATTCTTTGGTATAATTTACCGATTGATTCTGTACTATCTGAATGGATGCATTTGTACCCCTGATGAGCCCGTTGTAAGTATCACCACCTCCTTTGGGAGCTTCATAATTCCATAGAACGGTCACTGATATATTTTTTCCTTTTACCTGATAATCGATTTTTCCGTTACCATAAACCTCCAACACGGAATTATTGATATATTTCTGCAGGAAATCGGGGAAAGCGTTCATCTTTGTTGACCGGGAAAAATCCTGTAACGTCAATTGGGTGGGCCAATGACTCGCAGTTGTCATATGTACATCGCTTGTATAATCTATCACTTCATCAGGAAAGCACTGCCAGTTGATTAAATCGATTAAATGTACCGACACGTCCACAATTCCTTCTCCCTGTTGTTCCACATCGTAGAACCAGGTTGGGCGAACCAACACATTTCCGGAGACTTCTTTGTAATAATGATGCACACTCTCCATAATCACTCCCGGATTATCGGGGGTACCGTCTTGCAACTCTCCAAATAGTTCTTTTCTGTTCACAAGTTCACGTGTAAGTGTATTGATTATCTCGTTCCTTTCCGTCATGACATCCAACAAATAAGTACCATATGTAGATGCACAATCGAAAGCGACTTCTAATAGACCAAAATTCTCTTTGTTAATTGCCATCGGCTTGTCTGAAAGCACATTGAAGCCGGCATTGAGCGATTGGAAAATATACTCGGTTTTTTTCCTGTTATTTCCAGCGAGTATCACTACATTTCCATTTTTCTCTTCAATCATCTTCTCAAGATAATCTTCCCCGGAATATAGCTGTATCTGCCAATTGGTCGGGTTTTCCGGGCGCTGGTTGTAACTTTCAATGCTGGCCAGATACTGATCAAGCTCATTACCTTCAGGAGCATAAACGTACACAGTATCGTTGACCTGACGCTGTGGGAATTTTTGGAGGAGACTGGCATGAAAATGACCGGGATCCAATACCACTAATCTGATCTCTCCGTCCTGACCTGTAAACGTAGTCGGCGATTGTTCTTTTTCCGTGTCTTTACGCATATTACATGAAAAGAGTAATAGTGCTCCAAGAATAATCAGCAATTGATAAAAAATATTTCTCATTACTTCAATTCTTTAAAATTTCACTTAAGTTAGACTATCTCTCGCTATGGCATAGCTCAAGCAAGCTTGGCTCTGCTCATTTAGCTTATCGAGATAGTTGAATATGATCTGTACCGTATGGGGCCCTCTGCGGTCTTCTCAGCATAGAGTTTGCCAATTCACTGTTTTTGAACTTCTCGAGTTTCGGATCCCATTCCAGTCTGCCCGGAATTTTCATTGCGATATGACTGATCAGACAGACGGTGCAGGTACGATGCCCGATTTCTACCGGCGATATGGGTTCTTTTCTCGATTCTATACAGTCAAGCCAATTCCCGTGTTGATTGTCACTCTTGTACAGGTGAATCTCATTTTCACCGATTTCTGAAGTCAAAATTTTCGGATCACTGGCATCCAACGCTTTTGCATTATTTCCCTGAGCCACCGGATCACTTGTAGATGCTACGTAATTACCCCGGGAAACGAAAATCCATCCTTCGGTTCCTTCGTATCTGATCCCATTGGGATAACCTCCACTTGTGTACATGGTTATTCCGTTTTCATACTCAGCTTTTACCATAAAATCGCCATGCACGTCCCACAGTCCCGATTTGGGGAATTGTGCGATAGCCTCCACAGAAACAGGGCCTGTGTATTCCGTATCCATACCCCATGCGGCCGAATCAAAATGATGCTGTCCCCATCCGGTAATCATACCCGCACCAAACTGCTCACAACGCAACCATCCGGGGCGGCCATAGTTGTTTTGGGGATGAACCCTGATTTCGGTATAATAAACTTCAGGGGTTGATCCGAGCCACATGTCGTAATTCAAATTCTTAGGAACAGGCATTTCACTTGCTTCGGGACCGGAAGGGTCACCGGGTAATCCTATTTTCACGGTATGAAGCTTGCCAATCCTCCCGTTTCTCACCAATTCTGCCGCTATCCTGAACTGTGGAGATGAACGTTGCTGCGTTCCTACCTGGAGGATCACATTTTGACGACGTACTACATCGCTTAAAAGCCGGCCCTCTTCAACAGTGAGTGAGGTAGGTTTCTGCAGATATATGTCTTTTTTAGCCAAAGCAGCGCGGATAGCGGGTTCTGCGTGCCAATGATCCGGTGTACTGATAATTACGGCATCAATATCTTTGTCAGACAGCATATCGATGTAATTCTCGTACATTTTTACGTTTGAATAGGAGTTTTTACCGGCTTTCTTAGCGTAGTACTCATCCACGTACTTTTTTCCATCGGCCAGACGCTTGCTATCCACATCACAAACAGCAACAAATTGTGCTTTATCATATTTAATTGTTTCAGCCATATCGTGGTCACGGGCAATTCTGCCACAACCGATCTGCCCGATATGGATTTTATTGCTCGGTGCATTTTTACCAAATACCGATGATGGAACAATGGTCGGAAAAACCGCTGTGCCTACTGCTGTTGCCGCCGCTTTCTTTATAAATATTCTTCTTTTCATACGATTAATTTATTTTTTGTTGGTTCCACACTCAATTATTCATATTTAACTACGCTTTACTCCGTTGAACTTTGTTTGTCTCATTATTCACATTGGTACATTATTTTCCGATTTATATTTTTCAAATTCCTGTGCTATTCCTGCTTCAATATGGTCGCCTCTATGCACGATTACCCGGTACCTGAGTTTAATTATTTCTCCTTTTTTTAGCATGGTATTTTTGTCATTTTCCGGCCAGTACATAGGGGTGGGGGAGAAGAAACCATAATCGCGCGTGAACCAGGGAGCAGGATACCAGTCGTTGGAAGGATGCTGCATGATAGCCATTCCTTCCATTTTCCCTTGCCTTTTACCATGACAGTCTATCCACGGAGAACGTTTCCCGAAAGTAGCTTTTTCTCCGGTCTCTCCTTCGGCATTTATCATTGTTCCTCCGTTAATCACGGCCAAATCAGGGTCTATACGTCCACTGAACAGCGAATGATTTGTTTTCTCAATCGCCACATCCATCAGCATTTCCATTGTGACATCAAAATCTATTTGGAATTTTTCCTTTGATGGTGCGGTAATAGTGATGATTCGTTTGTCTTTTATGGGAGCATCGGCGCCTGGGCGCCTCCAGATACATTCGTTCTCAATAATTGCTTTTTCATTCCCCGTTTCAATAATGTCGGCCCTCAAGGAGATAATCTGCCCCCTTTCTAAACCCTCCTGCCAATAATTACCTCCGTTTACTCTGTCGCACCCGAAAAAGAGTGAGCTATGATGTGGATAATTTGCATTGCGCATTGAGGTTACGGATGCATTCGAAGGACCATTTACCGGATAGAAAAAAGGATATTTCTCATGTTCCGAAATAATATAATTCGTGAACAGGTTTCCGTTTATTGTTATCTCAATTTTATCTCCTGTTTTTTCCGCAGTTACTTTTGATTGGGAAAAGGCTACATTATGAATAAGCCCGGTGAAAAGAATAAATAATACGATCTTTCTCATGTTTTTATAATTTATTTTTTTGAATCAATTTTAATTTCAGCTGTTCCGGAAAAACTGTTCCAATACATTTCTGCTGTTTCTTTGTCGATTTCTCCATCAAAGACTATCATCCTGTATTTAAGAACATAGTTATTTCCTTTTTTCAGTTCCCACGATTCATGACGAATAGGGGTAAATTCGAAGTACATGTCGCCTCTGCCGCCATTTGCATCCATCGGCCAAACACGCATAGGTTCAGGATGTGCGCGGTTTGAGGGATGGCTCAGGAAAAGAATGCCTGACCGGCCTTCCTTCACTTCCGATTCCCCTTCCACAATACACCAACGCGCGTTACTGCCATCTGCGTCTATTCTTGTTTTTCCTTCAGATGTAAGAACAGTAGAGTTATCCTTTGTCCATTTCTCTGTTGCTCTGAAACCAATCCCGCCGCCATATCTGTATGCGTCGAGCATGATACCGTTATGCAATGGCGTATTTAATATAGTGGTGTAGTCAATGACCCTTACCTTGTCGTGTATGTTCCGGACTCTCACATCCAAAATTTCATTGATCGCAATCTGATCCTCACCTTTTGCCCCAAAATCAATATGTTGCTGCAGCGCGCAAAAACCGGAAAACACACCTCCGGTTGTTTCGGACAGGAAGCCTGCAAACTTCACCGTTCCCTCACCCTTATACAAATTCCAAAAATCTACCTCCCGGTCGCCTATGTGTGTTAACGTCCACGGTCCCCAGATGCCATAATGGTGGTAATGGTCGGGGGCTTGTACACGGGTTAATATTTCACCTCCGGGAGACCACAAAGGATGTATAAACCCTGAGCGCTTAAACAAAGGATCAACCCCCTCAGGTGGATACATCGTACCAAAACGATAACTTAAAATCGGCTGCTCTTTCTGACGGAGGGTGAGATTTTCTCCCGATTTATAAATGTGAATATCAGTATTTGGCTTATTAAGAGAGTCCCGCTCCTGAAATTTAAGAGCAAATTTCCTTGTTGAATTTTTTGCGGAAAAACCTTCCAATATAAACCAAAGTCGAGAAGTGTAGTTTGATTCCAGTTGACTGTGTATGAGCTTTTCTCCTGAAGACGTAATCTCATATAGCGCTAACGATCCATTGTTTACATTATTTATTAGATCATCCACCGAGACCGAGATTGGCATATCAACACAAGATTCTTTAATATTAATGGAAAAGTTAATCGTTTGAGCAAACAAACATAAGGAAAATACCCACATGGATGTAAGGGAAATTCCTTTTGACAGATTTGAAGTTTTTCTTTTCATTTCTCTGATTTGTTTAGATGTATACCCTATTTATGTAAACTGGAATTTATATCACAAACTGGAATTTATTAAGCTTTATTTTTCTCGTCATCCCTTTCTACCATTCTTATTGAGAAAATACTGATACTCATGCCCTTTATTTCATTTTGTGTACGTGCACAATCGGTGGAAACAAAAAATAGCGCTTAAAACAAGAAAAAAAATTCTTTTTGAATCGAACTTTATCAGTGATACTGGTATGGAGATTTTTTCATATTCATTACGCGGTCATCAAACCGGTTAACTAAATATATGAAAAAATAACTAATATTTCAGACTACAAATATAAGTGTAAATCTTTATACCAGTCAAATTAATTTGTATATTTTATGTATTATAAATATATTTTTAGGGTAAAAAGAGCGTGATAAGCATGGACATTATTACACTCATACCACAAACCCGAACCATCTCGTCAAGTTAAATCTCATCGTAATTTCTCACTGTTTGTACGCTTGCTACAGAATTGTCTTTCAGATAAGACAATTCCGAATTAAATATACAGGTTGTTTTATCAATTAAACTTATCTATTTAGACAATTATTAAAACCATAACTACCAGACTTTAAGAATTGGAGCGTGAAACCAGGATACCCCTACAGTCGTTATTCACTGTAATAGTGAAATTTTTACTATTTCTCGCGGAGACTGAAATAGAAAATAATAGCAGTACAAAGGGGACAATTATCTTCATTTTTTATTTTTTTACTCTGTGTACGTAAATACTAGTAAATTCATACAGATCGTCGACAATATTTAACAATAAAGTGCACTACAAATGTAGAGTTATGTTTAGTTAATGGCAAATATTATCTTTGCATAGATTAGTGCTATTTTTGCAGAAATCACTCAGGTTAGTGTTTCTTCATTCCGTTACAAGCTCTATCCGGGTTAATCAATAATTCCTGTTATTAATTGAATAACCGTTCTGCCGTCGTATCCAACAAGATGATTCATTCTTTATTTTTATTCCCGGTAAATGGATATATTTTTCATTTACAAAAGTATTCACATTTATTAATGCACAGTAAGTTTTATATTTGCAACTATTAATACTATATTTGCAGTAAATAATACGACAATGGCAAAAATAATGCATGAAAAGCTGAACCTGAGCAGCGGGTCACCTATTAAGATAAAATGGTGTGACTATGATTATTTCAAATTCCCCTGGCATTTTCATGAAGAGTATGAAATTGTGTATGTTTTGAAAAGTACAGGTACCCGCTTTGTAGGAAACAACGTCGAGCTATTTTCTGATGAAGATCTGGTGTTATTGGGAAGTAGTGTTCCCCATATGTACAGAAATGACATTCAATACTATCAGAACGATCCGAGATACCGGGTACACGCTATCACTCTCCAGTTTTCCAAAGATTTTTTCCAGTATTCACTGCAACAATATCCAGAATTTTCCCAGATAAAAAGTTTACTCGAAGAGGCAAAATATGGTATTTATTTTGAGAAGAATGCGAACAGGCCAATAAGAAAAAAAATAACAAAAGCCCTGCAATTGAGTGGGATCGATTTACTTTTGGAGACGATAAAGATCCTTTCGCTGATGAGCCATTCACAAGAGAAGAGGTTATTGAGGGATGAAAGCGAAGAAATTCTCGCAAATACCAACGATAAAGATCCCCGTTTAATTAAGGTCAAAGCTTTCCTGCACCGGGAATATACGAGAACAATCACATTGCAAGATATTGCAGATATCGCAGGGATGAATGTAAGTGCATTCTGCCGTTATTTTCTGGAAAAAACAAATAAAACCTGTTTCCAATACATCAATGAACTTCGGATCACTTACGCTTGTAAACTTTTGCTGGAACGAAGATTAACGATTACCCAGATCTGCTACGCGACAGGATATAATAACATCTCCAACTTTAACAGGCAATTTAAAAAAATAACCGATTATACGCCTACTGAATATATATTTGAGTTCAACAAGTCTGTTTAATAGTATTTTCGCCCTACCTTATTTCTATATTTTTATAGAAATTGGAAATTAATTTGTTACTTTGTGAAAACAATTACACTTATCTTGTTTATTTATTAGCTTGTCTGTGTACATTAAAAAATATCTATAGAATCCACCCGATATGCAACGAAAAATTCGCATTAAGGATATTGCGGAAATGTCAGGAGTCTCGGCAGGCACGGTAGACCGGATACTCCATAACAGGGGAAATGTTTCGGAATCGGCACGTATAGCCGTTGAGGAGGTGCTCAAGAAAGTAAACTACAGGCCGAATATCCATATCTCCGGATTATCATTAAAGAGGAAATACAAGGTGGCAATCACTACCCCCCATGTAATGGAAGGAGAGTACTGGGAGAGTATCCATTCCGGTATCAGGCATGCGTTGGAAGAGTTCGAGAATATCCGGGTCCAATGTTTGGTACATACCTACAATCAATACGATATCTATTCCTGCAGGGAGGTGTATGGCCGGATAGCGCAGATCGACGCCGATGCGGTGATTATCGGTCCCACTTTCAAGGAGGAGACCGTTCGCCTGACGGAACAACTCAATGAAAGAGATATCCCCTATGTTTTTGTTGACTCTACCCTGGAGAATACGGCCCCACTTGCTTTCTTTACTTCCGGTCATTATATCTGTGGCTATCTGGTGGCCAAACTGATCACCTCCATCATTCCTTCAGGTAGCGATATCGGGATGTTGCAGGCAGTGAGGATAGGGGACGAAAGCGCCAACACGAGTATATTGAGAAAGCAGGGTTTTAATGATTATCTCACAGAGAAGAATATCACCAACAGTGTGCGGAAGATACCTTTTACCGCTATGGAGCCGGAGAAATTTGATGAGCAGTTGTCTCAGTTCCTTCAGGTGCATCACAATATCGGGGGAGTAGTGGTACTCAATTCAAGGGGAGGAATTGTTGCCGATTATTTCGCCAGAAATGGGATTAATGATATCAGACTGGTTTGTTTAGACCTCACGGCTCCCAATGTAAGGGGATTGCAAAACGGATATATCGATTTTCTGATCGGACAGGAGCCGGAACATCAGGGATTTCTGGCAATGAAGACATTGATTGAGTATTTGATATACCGCAAACCGGTCAAAGTGGAAAACTACACACAACTCGATATTCTGACACAAGAAACCATTGGTTACTACAATCAATTCAATTTTATATGATTAAAATATTTATTTCACTAAAATTTCTTGTGCATTAATAATTCTCTTGTTCGTTTCAGTCATGAATATTATCCTGTCTCAATCTACCTCGCCGACATTCAATCTGGCTGCGGAAGAACATCTTTTCTCAAAAACGGGGGAAGATTTTCTACTGTTGTACGTCAATGAGCCGAGTGTTATTATCGGATCCAATCAGGCGGTGTTGAATGAGGTCGACCAGGATTTCTGTATAGAGCACGATATTCGGATTGTACGGCGGTTGTCGGGCGGGGGAGCGGTATATCACGATACCGGAAACCTGAATTACAGCTTTATCCATGGTAAAACCGGGGAGCCACTGAGCACTCGCTTTCTTGATCCGGTGGTGGAGGTACTTCATGCGTTGGATATTCCTGTTGAAATAAGGAAACGAAAAGACCTTTGGCTGGAGGGATACAAGATATCGGGTACGGCTTCACATCTTTCTAAGGGCAGGGAGATACATCATGGTACGTTACTTTATGATACCGATCTTCAGATGCTTTTGAAGGCACTGAGCCCGGGGAAAAGGGATCTGGTCAAAAAAGCGACTGCTTCGGTACCCAGTCCTGTGGAAAATATCCGGTCATACTTAAAAAAAACGCAGGGGAGTGGTCCTGAACCTGAGCAGTTCTTCCGGCAATTTGCCCGGCAGATGGGATTATTGTTGGAAACGAACTATATGGGCACCTTTGGCGATGAAGAGAAAGAGAGGATAGAGGAGCTGCAGAGAGACAAATATGTACAGCGAAGTTGGAACTACAGGATGTGATACCGAATCCGGCGAATGGGGATAGTGGGAATATTTCAGCTATTGACCGTACAGCCGTCCCTGCCAGGTTCCTCTTTCCCGGAATCGTTTCATTATTTTTTCTGTTACCACATAGTTCTTTTGATCCCATGCGGGCGCGATCAGCAGTTTTTTGGGAGATTGGGAAGTGAACCGTTCGATGTAAATCTTCGGGTTCAGCCGTTCGGCAAAATCTACGCATAGATCGACATATTCATCCAGATCGAACAGGTGAAACGATTCGGGCAATAACCGGAACTCTTTTGCCATGGCTGTTCCTTTAATAATCTGTAGCTGATGCAGTTTCAACGTTGTCAAAGGTAGTTGGGAAAGCGTGTCGGCATGAGAGAGTATATCCTCTGTGGTCTCACCCGGAAGCCCCAGGATCATATGTGCGCCTGTCACAATATTCCGTCCGGCAGTTTCCCGGATCATCTCCGCCGACTCTTCGTAACTGTGTTGCCGGTTTACCCTTTCCAATGTTTTATTCAATGTCGATTCCACCCCATATTCTACCATGACAAACGTTTTTTTGCTGAGCGCCTCAAAATAGTCAAGCAGCTCGCCGGGCATGCAGTCGGGTCGGGTACCCACGATGAGTCCCACCACGTGAGGGTAGGAGAGCGCCTCTTCGTATTTGGAGATAAGGGAATCCAGGCTGTCGTAGGTATTGGTGTAGGATTGGAAATAGGCCAGGTATTCCATCTCCGGGTACTTGCGTGAGAAGAAAGTGATGCCGTCATCCAGTTGTTCCGAAATACTCCTGGTCGGCTTGCCATAGCCGGGGCTAAAACTTTGGTTGTTGCAATAGGTACATCCGCCACGCCCTTTACTGCCGTCGCGATTGGGGCAGGTGAAACCGGCATTGACGGATATCTTTTGTACTTTATAAGGGAATTTTGCCGAAAGGAATTCGGCAAAATCACGATATGGTTTGATTGATTCTAAAACCAGTTTCAATTGCTCAATAATCTCTTCATTACGCATATATTGCATCTTGTTCGATTCTTTTTAGCAAGTACTTATTTAATCCTTTTCGTAGGCGTATCAAATCGACATTACACTGGCAAATATTTTGTAAATCATCATGAATATAAGCCATAATGACAGGGTCGGCTTCACGGAGTTCCACGAAAACATCCAAGTCACTATCTTCATGTTGTTCGCCTCTCGATATAGAACCAAAAATTCCTATTGATGTAATTCCGTATTTTGCTGCATTTTGCTGCGTATATGAGCGGAGGAGGGCAATATATTCGTTAGCAGTTTTCATTTTTTATTGAGTATCATTGCTTCTAAATGCGAATTTATATAAAATGTCGGATGAACACAATTTATTGAACCTAAAATAATCACAAAGTTACGAAAAATAAAAAGCGGGAGCACGGTGTCGCACCGCATTCCCGTTCAGATGTTTATATAAAAAAGTAGAGTTAAATCTTAGTCGATTATTTATTCTTAACTGTGTATATTTCCCATTTCAGTACGATATTTCCATTGCTGTTCTTAATGAGTTGTACCTCTTCCAGCGTGCTGGATGATTTACGTACGTATTCCGATACACGGTTATCTTTACCGTTACGTACGTAGGAAGTGTTTTCAAATTTGTCTGTTTCCAACGCTTTATCCACTTCTGCCAGAAAACTTTTCTGAAGATTTTCGTTGGTGGAATTCAGAATAAGCATTTTCTCACTTTCCTTGCTCCGGTCTGATTTAAATTGTATATTAAATGCGTCCGTTTTCAGATTTTCCAGATCCGTTCTGTTCAATATAGAACCGGCGCTTCCTTTTCTATAAATATAATTGAAGCGTTCATCCTCCATATATTTATCGAACAATTTCTCTACCTGTTGAGCAGATGCTGCAGCAGAAAATGCCAGCGTTATGAGCATGATTGAAAATAATTTCTTCATAATGAGTTGAATTTTATTGTTGATGATTTGTTTTTATATACTCTATTTTTTGTTCTGTTTCCCTTAAAATTTTTTCGGCGTTAAGTTCCTTTTTTATATCCGCTGCTTCACGGAAAGGCTGGTATGCGCTTTCTACAATCTTTTCCGTTTCCCAAAACATGTGCTCGGCGTATTGTTGCGCTTTATGCTGATTAACTAGCAGCTTACCGTTCACAATAACCACATATTCCGGATGTTGCGGACGTGTGTGGTGTAAGATAGAGAGTGTGACAGCCAACAGTGCGACAGCTGCCGATCCGGCTACCAGCGTAATTATACGGCGTGTAAACGCAGGGTTTTTTATTTTCTTTTCGGGGAACGTCATTACCGGTGCTTTTCTCTGTTTTTCCGTGTTGAAAACGGCGAAAAGCGGTCTATATACTTCGTGTTCGGGTAATATGTCGGTCCCCTTGAAATAATTCTTCAGCCTTTTCTCTTCGTCGGTCGATGATACGCCATTGAAGTATTTCTCGAGCAGATTATCTATATCGTTCATATACTGTATTCTCTTTTTGTCGGTTGTTTATAATCATATCACGAAGTTTTTTTCGTGCCCGTGAGAGATTTACGGTGACGGCATTTTCCGTCATCGACATTATTTGGGCGATCTCCTCCAATTCCATCTCTTCCACATCTTTCATACGGAGAATAGTTCGTTGCATTTCGGGCAGTGTATTGATCAGGGTGCCGATATGATTCATTGTATCGGTTTGTTCTGTTTGCTGATGCGGATTGGGAGCATTGTATTCGGTATCGGCCGGAATTTCATTGGTGTGTATTGACTTCCGGATCATATCGAGGCACAAATTACGCATCGATGTGAGCACAAAAGCCTGATGGTTGGCAATGGCATCCAGTTGATCGCGCTTTTCCCACAGTCGCATCATAAGTTCCTGCAACGCATCTTTTGCGCTGTTTTCGTCTTTTAGGATCGATAACGCCATCCGGTATGATTTATCGGAGAGGCAAAGGATCTGATACTGGAACTGCCGGACATTCATATATTATATAGACGAATGTAATGGAAAATTCTTACATCAACCGGTCGATTTTTTCATACGACATATTTTATTTTTTATATTGAGGTCGTATGGAATTCGCAGACTATCATGTTGTCTGTTTAAATGATTTACCTGCTCGTTTCTGGAAATAAAAATCACCTCATTTTCATTATTACTGGTATACCGTATTGAATTAATTGTTTTACACAACTAAAGATAAAAGTATTGATTTTTCAGAGATGTATTGTTAGGTCTCGATGACTTTTGTTCATAAAAAAACTGCCCGGAGACAAATCCGGACAGTTTTTACATTATGTAGATAAAAGAATTACTCTTTTTCTGCTTCGGGTTCTTTAGTAGCTACAGTATCTATGGTTTCGGCTTTGACTTCCGCTTTTGGTTCTTCCGTAGCTACTTCTTCGGCTTTTACTTCTTCTACGGTTGCTACTGCAACTTCAGGGGTTTCCGCTTTCACCTCTTCGGGTTCAGTTTTTACCTCTTCAACCTGAGTTTTTGCTTCCGCAACTTTCGCCTCCACTGCTTTTGCTTCCATAGCTTTCGCCTCTTTGGCTGCTTCTTCCTGTTTCACCTTTTTATTGAGTGCCTCTAATTTCTGGCTGTCGAGTTTTTCTTTCAGTGCAGCCAACTCTTCGATATCACCCAAGGTGGTCTTTTCCATTGCCGGGATAGCAGCAGCGGCTTCATTTCCGCCTTCTTTTCTTCCGCCGGTACGTTTATTACCTTTCTTCCTGGAGTCATCGGCCATATCTTCATGGATGCGGCTGTGAGAGACAATGATACGTTTTGCATCTTTATTGAACTCTATCACTTTGAATTCCAGTTTCTCATCCATCTGTGCCTGAGAGTTGTCCTCTTTCACAAGATGTTTGGGAGTAGCAAATCCTTCCACGCCATAAGGCAGAGAAACAACCGCACCCTTGTCGAGCATTTCGATAATGGTACCTTCGTGAATAGAACCGACAGTGAAGATGGTTTCAAATACATCCCACGGGTTTTCTTCCAATTGTTTGTGGCCAAGGCTCAAACGACGGTTTTCTTTGTCGATATCGAGTACCTGTACTTCTATAGGAGCACCAATCTCTGTCACCTCGCTCGGGTGTTTGATCTTCTTTGTCCATGAGAGGTCGGAGATATGGATCAGTCCTTCCACGCCGTCTTCAATTTCCACGAAAGCGCCGAAGTTGGTGAAATTGCGTACCGTAGCG
>OBJA01001823.1_pt1 | contig 13580 bp, 9 predicted proteins | sample 1519751 | NCBI WGS metagenome assembly OBJA01 (sample SAMEA3881238, study PRJEB22517) | soil metagenome | biome: lake sediment; feature: soda lake sediment; material: sediment, water from around vicinity | place: India | collected 2013-12-23 | depth 3 m | reverse complement strand
GCAGCAAAAATACATCGACAACATGAAACCGGCGCCGCTGCGGACGGACAAAAAAGTGGCGGTGATTGGCGCAGGGCCGGGCGGCATCGCGGCAGGCGTTTATCTGCGCCGCAACGGTGTGGCCGTTACGGTTTACGACAGGCGGGAGAAGCCAATGGGCGTGGTGCAGTATCTGATTCCCGCGTTTCGCATACCGCAGGCCGCCATTGATCTTGATTATCAAATGGCAGTCAAGACGGGTGTTGCGTTCAGGTTCGGTGTCACGGACATTGATATTGCGCGATTGAGGAAGGAATACGACTTTGTCGTGATCGCGACGGGCGCATGGAAAGAAGGTGCCTGTCCGGTTCAGCGCGGCGGTGAGAGTACTATCAACGCGCTAGAGTTTCTTGAACGCTCGAAGAATGCAAACCGTGCGCTGGATCTTGGCCAAGCGGTCGCGGTGATCGGCGGCGGCGATGTGGCGATGGACTGCGCACGCGCTGCGCTGCGTGCCAACGGCGCGCCGAAGGTGAGCATCGTTTATCGGCGGACGCGCGAATTCATGCCTGCCGAGCCCGAAGAGCTGCGCTTGGCGCTGGAGGAGGGCGTACAGTTCTTGGAGCTGCTGGCTCCGGTGTCGTTTGAGGACGGCATACTGACGGTGGAAGTGACGAAGCTTTGTGAGAAAGGCGCTGATGGCCGGCGCAAGGCAGAGCCGACGGGAGAAATAAAGAAGCTGGCGTTTGATACGGTGATCAGCGCGGTGGGTGCGCGCGTGGATACAGAGCTGTTCGCATGCAGTGACATCGACCAAACCAGCCGTGGTTATGCCGCGGTGAACGAGCAGAGCTGCCAGACCAATCTGAGCGGCGTGTATGTATCGGGCGACTGCCGCCAAGGCGCGGCAACCATTGTGCAAGCCATGGCTGACAGTAAACGCATCACGAAGGACATACTCAGCAAACTGGGACTGGAACACGACTTTGTACGCGTTTCTCAAAAGGCGGATGAGATCGCTATACGCAGCAGCCGCGCTGTATTGGCGGAGAAATCGGATAATGCAGGCGACGCGGCACGCTGTCTGTCGTGCGATGCGGTGTGCGAGATCTGCTGCGAGGTGTGCCCCAATCGCGCCAATGTGAGCATCGTGGCGGGTGAGCGTTTGCAGGTGATCCATATCGACGGCCTGTGCAACGAGTGCGGCAACTGCGGCTTCTTCTGCCCGCATACCGGCCTGCCTTATAAGGATAAATTCACTGTTTTTTGGAGCCAAGAAGGTTTTAAAGACAGCACCAACAAAGGCGCACTGTTTGAGAAAGATATGATTTTGGTTCGAGATGAGAGCGGTGCAGCGTACAGGTGCGCAATGGATGATGCGCGTCTGTCCGAAGAATTCGCGGCCACCGTCAAATCTGTCAAGCAGAAATACAGCTATCTTGTACCGTAAGGAGAAAGCATTGGTCACATTTGAGCTGAACGGAAAACTTGTGCAAACAGACGCGGATAAAAATCTGCTCACTTTTTTGCGTAAGGATATGGGCATCAAATCTGCCAAGGACGGCTGCAGCGAGGGGGCGTGCGGCACGTGCAGCGTGCTGGTTGACGGCGTATCCCGCCGCGCTTGTACGCTGCCTGTTCAGAAGCTTGACGGAAAGCGTGTGACCACCGTTGAGGGCCTATCGACTTATGAAAAAAAGGTATACGCGTATTGCTTCGCAAAGACCGGCGCGGTGCAATGCGGTTTTTGCATACCCGGTATGGTCATTAGCGCAAAGGCGCTGCTGGACAAAAACCCTGCGCCTTCGGTGAATCAGATTGCGCAGGCGCTTGCAGGCAACATCTGCCGTTGCACCGGTTACAAGAAGATATTTGAAGCGATATTGCTGGCGGCGGAATTTTTCCGTGAGCAGAAAGATGTGCCAGAGCACAAGTCAACGGGAAAAATTGCGGAAGACGTATTTCGAATAGATGCCTATGCCAAAACGCTGGGCACAGGCGAATACGTTGACGACATGGAGCTGCCGGACATGGTGTATGCCGGCGCAGTGAGAAGCCGGTACCCAAGAGCCGTTGTGGCGGATATAGACATCGCCAAAGCACAGGCGCATGCCGATGTGATTAAGGTGATTACCGCGGCGGACATCCCGGGTCACAATAAACACGGTCATCTCGTCAAGGATTGGGATGTGCTGATCGCCAAGGGCAGCACCACGCGGTATGTGGGCGATGCCATTGTGTTGGTGGTCGCGGCGACAGAGCAAGCACTGGACGAGGCCAAGGCGCTCGTCAATGTCACCTATACGCAGCTGACACCGATAAGCACACCGCGGATGGCACTGGAAGAGAATGCGCCCAAGCTGCATGAATCGGGCAATGTGCTGCGCCACGATAGGGTTCGCCGCGGCGGCGATGTGGACGAAGCGTTTGCCAAGTCCAAATACGTGGTGAGCCATGTATACCACACACCGTTCACCGAGCACGCGTTTATGGAGCCTGAATGCGCGATTTGCCGCAATGACGGGGAAGATGGGCTGACGCTCTTCACGGCCAGCCAGAATATATTCGATGAGCAGCGCGAGATTTCGCATATACTGAACTTGCCTCCCGAAAAGATACATATCATCAGCAAGCTGGTGGGCGGCGGCTTTGGCGGCAAGGAGGACATGAGCGTCCAGCACCACGCGGCGCTGGCGTCGTATGTTACCGGCCGCACCGTCAAGGTGAAGCTCTCACGGCAGGAAAGCATCAACGTGCATCCCAAACGCCACGCGATGGAAATCGAGATGACGACCGCCTGCGATGAGAACGGCATGCTGACGGGCGTGAGGGCGCGCATTATCGCCGACACCGGTGCGTATGCATCGCTGGGCGGGCCGGTGGTGCAGCGGGCCTGCACACATGCCGCAGGGCCTTACCAATACCCGTGTGTGGATATTGAAGGGCGGGCGGTCTATACCAACAACCCGCCAGCGGGCGCTTTCCGTGGTTTTGGTGTGACGCAGAGCATATTCGCGACGGAATGCAATTTAACAAAGCTGGCCTCGCTTGTGGGCATATCACCATGGGAGATACGCTACCGCAACGCCATCGAGCCGGATGGCATACTGCCAAACGGCCAGATCGCCGACAAGACGACGGCGTACAAGGAGTGCCTGCTGGCGATCAAAGATGATTACGAGAAGCATGCGGTTGCCGGAATCGCAGGCTCGATCAAAAACACAGGCTTGGGCGTGGGTGTGCCGGATACGGGGCGCTGCATCGTATCGGTGGAGGACGGCAAGGTACATCTGCGAACCGGCGCGGCGCGTATCGGGCAGGGGTTGGACACTGTGGTGCTGCAAATGGCCTGCCAAACGCTGGACTTAACGCCGGACCATATGGTGGTGGAGGCACCCGACACGCGGCGCACACCCAACTCGGGCACCACAACGGCATCGCGCCAGACGATGTTTACCGGCCAGGCGGTGCGCAAGGCCTGCCAAGAGCTTAAAAAAGCGCTTGAAGGCGGACAAACGCTGGCGCAGCTTGAGGGCCAAGAGTTTTACGGCGAGTTCACCTGCGTGACCGACCCTATCACCACCGACAAGCCGCATCCGTTCAGCCACGCTGCTTATACCTACGGCGTGCAGGTGGTGGCGCTGGATGAAAAAAACGGCCGAATCGAGAAGGTCTACGCCGTATACGATGCCGGCCAGGTTATCAACCAAAAGAACACCGAAGGACAGGTGGAAGGCGGCGTGGTGATGAGCCTCGGGTACGCGCTGACGGAGGATTACCCGCTTATCGATTGCGTTCCGCAGGCACGCTATGCCAAGCTTGGGCTTTTTCGTGCCAACGCCGTGCCGGAAATCGATGTGAAATTCGTCAGCCGGGAAGAAAAGGGAGAATCGGCCTTTGGCGCAAAGGGCATCGGCGAGATCGCCTCGATACCGACGGCACCCGCTGTGGCCGGAGCCTATTACAAGCTGGACGGGAAGCACCGCACGTGTCTGCCGCTTGAGGAAACGCCATACAGAAAGTAAGGTTAAGTCACAAATGGTTATCAAAAACGGTTTTGTGGTCACTGAAAAAAGCGTGCTGGAAACAGACGTGCGCATAGAAAACGGCATCATCGCAGAATTGGGCAATAACCTTTCCGGCGGCGATGTGATCGATGCGGCGGGCAAATTCGTGCTGCCGGGCGGCATCGACGTACACACGCATTTTTGTCTGGATGCAGGCATAGCGGTGGCGCAGGACGACTTTTACACCGGCACGGTGGCGGCGGCTTGCGGCGGCACCACCACGATCATCGATCATCCGGGCTTTGGGCCCGCAGGCTGCGGCCTTGACCACCAGATCAAGCATTATCACACGCTGGCCGGGAGCAAAGCCGTCATCGACTACAGCTTCCATGGCGTGATGCAGCATGTGGATGAAGATGTGCTGCACATGATGGAGACGCTTGCCGAAAGCGGCATCACCAGCCACAAGATTTACATGACGTATGGCTTCAAGATGGCCGACGCACACATCTATGCCGTTCTCAAGCGCGCCAAAGAGCTGGATGTGATGATTACGGTGCATCCGGAGAACGACGAACTGGTGACCACTCGGCGCCAAGAGCTATCGGAAAGCGGCTGCACCGCACCCAAATACCACGCGATAAGCCGTCCGGAGCCGTGCGAAGCTGAAGCAATCAGCCGTATCACGCAAATATCTGCCGTTGCTGGCGATGCGCCGCTGTATATCGTACACCTCTCCAACCATCTGGGGATGCAGTACATAAGGCTGGCAAAGCAAAACGGCCTGAAAAATCTGTTTGTGGAGACGTGTCCGCAATATCTGTTGCTGGACGACAGTTATTACGAACGTGCGGACGGTCTGAAATATGTGTTAAGCCCGCCGCTGCGCGACAAAGCTAACAACGCGCTGCTTTGGGAGGATATTCGCACCGGCGAAATCGATACGGTCGCGACTGATCACTGTCCGTTTGACTACACGCTGAAACAGAAGCTGGGCGGTGACGATTTCGCCCGGTGCCCGAACGGCATGCCCGGCGTGGAGCTGCGGTTCTCGCTGATGTTTTCGGAAGGCGTGATGAAGCAAAGGATATCGGCAAATGATTTTGCTAGGCTGTGCGCCACCAATCCCGCGAAGCTGTTTGGGCTTTATCCAAAGAAGGGCGTTATCCGCGTGGGCAGCGATGCCGATATCGTAATCATGGACCCGGGTAAAGCGTATACCATCTCGCATGAGCGGCTGCACGAGAACGTTGACTATACGCCGTATGAAGGGTTCGAGCTAAAGTGCGGTATCGAATGCGTTATATCCCGCGGCGATGTGATTGTTCAAAGCAATGAATACCTAGGCGGCAAGGCCAGAGGACAGTTTATCAAACGCAGCAAACCGATGCTCAGCGTTGAATAAGAAAATACGAATTGAAATAGAGGAGTTGCAACATGAGTCAATACAAACTGATCGACCTTAAGATGGATGAGGCCCGACTGAAAAGAGCGGTGAAACGCGCCAAGGAGCGCAACATCGTTATACCCACATTCGCGCAGATGAAGAATCCGGCGCTGATCGATAGCGGCGTCAAGAACCAGCTCAAAGATGTGGGGCTTTGGGACATAAACCCGCTGAACCTGTTCCGTATCAGCTGGTACAACGAGGCGAAGGAAAAGGGCGGCGGCTTTAGCGGCGTCAATTACATCGAATTTCCGCAGGAGATCACGGGCGTCAAGGCCAAAATTGTCGCCATCAGCGGCAAATGGTTCCCGACGGGTGCGCACAAGGTGGGCGCGGCGTTTGCATGCCTTGTTCCAAGGCTGGTGACAGGGCAGTTTGACCCCACCACGCAGAAGGCCGTCTGGCCGTCCACCGGTAACTACTGCCGCGGCGGCGCGTACGACTCGGCGCTGCTCGCGTGCGAATCCATCGCGATACTGCCCGAGGGAATGAGCAAGGAACGCTTTGAATGGCTGAAAACGGTAGCGGGTGAAACCATCAAAACGCCAGGCACCGAAAGCAACGTCAAAGAGATATTCGACAAGTGCTGGGAGCTGCGCAATTCCGGTCAGGATCTGATGATATTCAACCAGTTTGAAGAGTTTGGCAACTACCTCTGGCACTATGAGGTGACAGGCAGCGCGATTGAAGAAATGCTCAAAGAGGTTATGGGCCAGGGCGACAACTTCCATGGGTTCATCAGCAGCACCGGTTCGGCTGGAACCATCGCCGCGGGCGATTATCTGAAAAAGCTGTTCCCCAAAAGCCGTATTGCAGCGGCTGAAGCGCTGCAGTGCCCGACGATCTACAACAACGGCTTTGGCGCGCACCGCATCGAGGGCATTGGCGACAAGCACATACCGTGGATACACAATGTAAAGAACACAGATGTCGCTATTGCCATCGACGATGAAATAGCGATGCAGTGGATTCGCATGTTCAACGAGGAGGCGGGCTTAAAGCTGCTGCGTGAGAACGGTGTGAAGGATGATGTGCTAAGCCGCCTTGATTGGGTGGGCATATCGGGTGCGGCCAATCTGGCTGCTGCGATCAAGTATGCCAAGTACTTTGAGCTCAAGGAAAACGATGTCGTGGTCACGGTACTGACAGACTCAATGTCGATGTATGAGAGTCGCCTTGCGGAGCTCAACGAAGAACGCGGTGCGTTCGATGCGTTTGCGGCGCATGCGGCCAAAGCCCGTTACTTTGATGGCATTGGCATAGATTTCATCAAGGAGCTCAGCTACTACGAGCGCAAGGCAATCCACAATCTCAAGTACTACACATGGGTTGAGCAGCAGGGCAAGACGTATGAAGAAATTGTGGCGCAGTGGGAAGATGACAGCTATTGGACGGATATCGTCACGCATACCGGGCAGCTTGATGAACTGATTTGTGACTTTAACAAACAAGTGGCTGAGGCGTGATGGTATGGAGTTGATCAAATACGTACCCAATAGATGCAAAACGGATGCATACACCAAGGAAACGGCGCTGTTTTCTGGGGATGAGGTGGACAAGGTTTACCGTTTCCACCGCTCGATGGGTGACAAGTACAACCAGACTCCGCTGGCAAGCTTAAATGCGCTTGCCGCATCGCTGGGCATTGAAGGGCTTTTTGTGAAGGATGAGTCGCAGCGCGGTAACCTGAAAGCCTTCAAGCTGCTGGGCGGTGCGTACGCGGTGGGCAGCAGCATCTGCCGCAAGCTGGGCGTGGATATCGCCGATGTGGATTTTGCTTATTTGAAATCGGATGAGGTGAAGCAAAGGCTCGGAGACCTGACGTTTGCGGCGGCGTCGGACGGCAACCACGGCAAGTCGGTGGCATGGGCGGCGCATGAGTTTAATCAAAAATCCATCGTCTATATGCCCAAAGGCACCGTGCAGGATCGTATCGACGCGATAGAGCAATTCGGCGGTACGGTGGTGGTGTCGGACGACAACTACGACTGGTGCGTGCGCGAAGTGAACCGGCTGTCTTCGGAAAAAGGCTGGGAGGTTGTGCTGGACACGGCCAGCGAGGGTGACACGCAGGTGGCGACTTGGGTCATGCAGGGCTATGCCACCATGGGTGTGGAGGCTATTGGTCAGCTTGAAGACACAATACCCACGCATTTGTTTTTGCAGGCGGGCGTGGGCTCAATGGCGGCAGCCATGGCAGGCGTTTTCATCAATCATTACAAGGCGCAATGCCCGAAGATTTTTATCATGGAGCCGCATCAGGCGGCCTGCTTCTATGAATCGGGCATGAAGGGCGACGGCAATGCACACAGCGTAGACGGTGAGATGGACAGCATCATGGCGGGCCTCTCGTGCGGCGTACCCAACCCGATTTCGTGGGAGATCATCCGCAGCTTCTCGGACGGCTTCTTCTCGTGCGACGATGTGCTGACCGCGAATGGCATGCGCATACTCGGCAATCCGCTGGCTGATGATCCGCGTGTTATCGCGGGTGAATCGGGCGCGGTGGGTATCGGCGTGATCGATGAGATAATCAGGCATCGCCCTGACATCGCAAAACAGATTGGGCTTGATTCTTCGTCCCGTGTGATACTTTTTTGCACGGAGGGAGATACGGATACGAAGAACTACCGCGATATCGTGTGGTACGGCAAGTATCCGGGCGTATAAGCTATTGAATATCCAAAGGTTCAAGGCGCGCTTGCATGGCGATGAGATCCTCGCGGGTATCGATATCTTCAAGCTGCAGCGCGTCGTTCACATGAAAAACACGCAGCAAATCGTCGTGACGGCAGGCCACGGTCTTGCCGGATTCGTCACCCGCAAGGCTGCTCAGCTCACCGTACAGGCTGGCGGGGTAGATGACGGGATTGCCGCTTTGGCCGTGGTGCGACACCACGAGTATGGTGCCCGGCTCATAAGCATCCAGCATGCCGTCAAGCGTTTCGCGCCTGAGCAGCGGCTGGTCTGCCACGCAGAACATGCAGGCGTCCGTTTTGCTCATCAGCTCAAGCCCCATGCGTATGCTGCGGCTGACACCTAAGTCGGGACAATCGTTGATAACGCCTTGGAAGCCGTAACTGCGGGCCTCCTCCAGCATATCCTCGTTCGCGGCAACGATGACGCGGCAAGAGAAATCCGTGTCGCGGATATTGCCCAAAATATAGGCGATGACCGGCTGGCCATCAAGCAGAGCAGCAAGCTTGCCGCCTCCGAACCGTGCGCCGGCCCCGGCGGCCAGCAGTATGCATCCGATCTTGTTCATCTTCAACCTTCGTTTTTTGGTTTATTATATCATTTGAGCGGAAAATAAAACAATTGCTAAAGCAGGGTGTGGCATATGCAGAACAAATTCAGCGTTTTTGATATCGTGGGGCCGATCATCATCGGACCGTCCAGCTCACACACGGCGGGTGCGTGCCGGTTGGCTAACGCTGCCCGGGCAATATTCAACCAACCGGTCACGGATGTGGTGATTCGCGTCTACGGCTCGTTTGCGGCGACGCTGCGCGGCCACGGTACGGATAAGGCGCTGGTGGGCGGCCTCATGGGCATTATGCCGGACGACGAACGCTTAACGCACGCGCTGGAAATCGCGACGCAAGCGGGACTGCGTTATCAATTCGCATTGGAAGAGGAGATGACGTCGCAGCCCAATCTTGTCCGTTTCGATATGCGCAACGCAGAACGAAATGTTGAAATGAGCGTATCCGGTGTGTCCATCGGCGGCGGCAGCATCATCGTGACGCGCATAGGCAACACCGGTCTTAGAATCAGCCTAAAATACAACACGGTTATCGTGGATCATCAGGATAAACCGGGTGCGGTGCTGAGTGTCGCGAAGATACTGGCCGATAACGGCATCAACATCGCCAATATGAACATGTATCGGCAGGGCAAGCACGATCGCGCATACATGATCATAGAAACGGACGAAACCATAGCACCCAACGTTCTCAAAGCACTCAGATGTCTTGACGATATGTATGTGATCTACATACCGCAGCTATACTAAAGGAGCCCGATTGTGTATCAATATCAGTATACGTGCCAAAGCGAAATTGAAGAGCTGACAGCCCGCTTTCAGATCAGTATTTCGGAGCTGGCAGCGCGTCATGAGGCGGAACGCGCAGAAACCGATGTTTCCGCGGTGACGGACAAAATGAAGCTGACGCTGGATGTCATGAAGAACAATATTCGGGCAGGTGTGCAATCAACCACACCCTCCATCGGCGGCTTGATTGGGCAGAACGCCTCGAAAATGTATGGGTATGCGCTGGATGGCAGCTCGATTGGAGGCGAACTGCTGGTGAAAGCAACGGCTTACGCGCTGGCAGTCACCGAGGAGAACGCGCGCATGAAGCGCATTGTCGCCTGCCCCACAGCGGGTGCATGCGGCGTTGTGCCGGCTTGTCTGATTGCCGTTGGCGAGCAGAGGGGGCTTGACGATGCGGCTGTGATCAAGGCGTTGTTTAATGCGTCCGCAATCGGTATACTCATTGCCACCAACGCAACCATCAGCGGCGCTGAGGGTGGTTGCCAGGCGGAGATTGGCTCGGCCAGCGCGATGGCAGCTTCTGCGATGGCTGAGATGGCGGGGGGAAGCGTGTCCACCTGCTTGAACGCCGCCGCCATGGCGTTAAAGAATATGCTGGGGCTGGTGTGCGATCCGGTAGCCGGATTGGTGGAGGTGCCCTGCTCCAAGCGCAACGCGGTAGGGGTAGCCAATGCCATTGCCGCTGCCGACATGGCTTTGGCGGGCATCACAAGTGTGATTCCGCTGGATGAGGTGATCAATGCGATGAAAGAGGTTGGGCGGGCACTGCCGCTCACGCTTCGGGAAACGGCCAGAGGCGGTGTGGCGGCATCAAAAACAGCACGGGCGTTCAGCAAACGCATCCGCCGGAGCAGCGACGAATCCCGTGATGTATGATCAAAGAAATAAAAGTAAAGGGGCAAGCAATAACGATACATGATACAACAGACAGCATTGAGCGCTTGCGAAGAAGGTGTACGCATGGATAAAGCATTTTACAGGCCTTTTTGGATACAACTCGCAAAAGGCATCACAGGGCACTTTGGTGAGAACTGTGAGGTTGTGATACACGACTTAACTGAGGATGAGGAGCATACCATCATCTACATTGAAAACGGTCATGTAACCGGCCGGAAGGTGGGCGATGGGCCGTCGCATATCGTGCTTGAAGCGCGCAATAAAAAGCCGGAGGAGCTCAAGGACCGTATCAATTACATGACACAGACCGAGGACGGACGGATGCTTAAGTCCACCACGATCTATATACGAGACAACGATGACAACGTCATCGGCATATTTGCGATCAACTATGATATCACGAACTTTATCATGATGGATTATTCGCTCCAAAGCTTAATCGGCACCAAAGACGAAAAGCCCGAGAGGATCACCAAAGGCGTGAACGGCTTGCTCAGCGATCTAATCGATCAGTCTGTGCGGCTTGTTAACAAACCGGTTTCTCAGATGAACCGTGAGGACAAGATCAAGGCCATTCGTTTTCTGCAAGATAAAGGCGCTTTCTTGATTACCAAATCCGGTGATAAGGTTTCCAAATATTTCGGCATATCCAAATTCACGCTGTACAACTATATCGACGTGAAAGAGAACGGCAAAGACTGAGCAGAATACAGTATAACTGACATCGGCGGAAAGGGATAGACATGGGGTTCATTTTAGGCAACACAACGGTTATCACAGTGGATAAGCAAAGGCGCATATTGAATGACGGCGCGGTTGCGGTAAACGGCAATTTGATTGAGGCCGTGGGTCAAACGCACGATATTAAATCCAGTTATTTGGGATACGATTTTTTCGACATGAGCGGACATATCGTGATGCCCGGTTTAATCAACGGCCATGTGCATTTAACGCAGGCGCTGATCAAAGGCTGCGCAGACGACGTGAGCCTGATTGATTTTCTGGCAGAGCGGATCTGGAAGCTGATGGGAAGCTATAACGAGGATGAAGCCAGAGCCAGCACAAAGCTGTGTCTGCTGGAGATGATCAAATCCGGAACGACCACGTTTGTTGAAACCTTGCTGCTGTCCAGATACGGCCTTGACGGCATCACACAGGCCGTGGTGCAAAGCGGTATGCGCGGTGTGCTGGCCAAATCCGTGATGGATATCGCCACGTATGCGAGCCGCGATAACATCATGTGCGAAGGCATGGTGGAGGACGGTGATGTGTGCCTGCAGCAGGCGATTGAGTGGAAGCAAAAAAGCGAAAATGCCGGTGATGGCCGAATCAACATTTGGCTTGGACCCCGCCCCGTGGGCTCCACCACCAAACAGATGCTGGAGAAGGTGGGGAAAACGGCGCGCGAACACGACATGGGCATCGCGATCCATTTTTGCGAAGTCAAGCAGGATGTGGAGCTGATGCGCGGTCAGTATCATCAAGCGCCGGGTGATTTCGCCGAGTCGGCCGGTATATTGACTGACAGGACGATGATGGCGCATGGCATCTGGCTGACCAAAGAGGATATGCAGGCGCTCAAACGCAACCGCTCCACCGTGGTGCACTGTCCGGCCAGCAACTTAAAGCTGGCGTCCGGCTTCTGCCTTGTGCCGGAGCTGATGGAGCAGGGCGTTAATGTGGCGCTGGGAACGGACGGCCCCACCTGCGATAATGCTTACGATATGTTTGACGCGATGCGGTTGGCGGCCATCATACATAAGGGCAGGCTGCTCGATCCGTTGGTGGTGCCCGCTGAAACCGCCATCGAGATGGCCACCATCAACGGCGCTATCGCTATGAAGAAGGAGAATGAACTCGGTTCGCTGGAAGCGGGTAAAAAGGCGGATATCATCACGATCGACTGCAACAACGCAAGGCTTGCGCCCAACACAAATCCCGTCTCGCTGGTCGTCTATTCCGCCAAGGGATCGGACGTTGACAATGTGGTCATCGACGGCAGGTTTGTCGTGAGAAACAGGCAGATATTGACGATGGACGAGCAAGCCGTGATCGACAACGCGAAGCAGAAGATAGCGCAGGTGCTTGCGAAAACGGGCATGACCAATGCATCAAGGTGGCCCACTGTTTGAGCGATATTTCTTTTCAGCCGTTCGCAGCCGCAGCCAATACGGCCGCCAACGGCATTTGTCTGCTTGTGGTTACGTTGCCATGGCAACATACTATCTGAAACAGGAATGATAAAATAATGCAAGCAAATACGCGCAAAACAGACGGAATCAGAGCTGCAGGCAGACTCTTGGTGAAAAAATGAAGCTGATCAAAACGATAAAAGCCGAAGGCCATGTGCTGTGCCATGACATCACACAGATCATTAAGGATGTCAAAAAGGGCCCCGCCTTTTGCAAAGGCCATATTGTAACCAGAGAGGATATCCCCGTGCTGCTATCGCTGGGCAAGGAGCATCTCTATGTGTGGGAGCAGCAGGAGGGCTGGCTGCACGAAAACGATGCGGCTGAAGTTTTGCGCGCTATCTGCATGAGCGAAAACATGGCGGCCTCACAGCCCAAGGAGGGCAAGATCGAAATCACAAGCACGGCGGACGGGCTGTACAAGGTGGATACGGCGCGTCTTAACAAAATTAACGCCTTGGGAGAGATCATCATTGCCACACGTCACGGCAATACGCCGGTGAAAAAAGGCGATAAATTAGCGGGTATGCGTGTGATTCCGTTGGTGATTGAACAGAAAAAAATGGATATGGCTGTGGCGGAAGCGGGCGATGCGCCCATCATGCAGGTGCTGCCCTTTATCCACAAAAATGCCGGAATCGTGATAACAGGCAACGAGGTTTACCACAAGCGCATACCGGACGCTTTCGGGCCGGTGATCGAACAAAAGCTGTCCGAATACGACGTTGATATATTGGAAAAAACGTGTATCGATGATAATCCGGAGCACATCGCGAATGCCATTGCGCAGCAAATTGCCACGGGCGCTGATCTGATCATCTGCACCGGCGGTATGAGCGTTGATCCGGACGACACAACGCCGACAGCCATCAAAAACACCGGTGCGAAGCTTGTGACCTACGGCGCGCCTGTGCTGCCCGGAGCCATGTTTTTGCTGGCGTATCATGACGACGGTGAGAAGATAATCCCGATACTCGGACTGCCCGGCTGCGTGATGTATG
>OBJA01001822.1_pt1 | contig 13583 bp, 24 predicted proteins | sample 1519751 | NCBI WGS metagenome assembly OBJA01 (sample SAMEA3881238, study PRJEB22517) | soil metagenome | biome: lake sediment; feature: soda lake sediment; material: sediment, water from around vicinity | place: India | collected 2013-12-23 | depth 3 m | reverse complement strand
GCTAATTCTTGCCTTAATTTTTCATCCATGATTTAAATGAATAACTGGCTATAACCCGTGGTATAGTTAATTGCCGTGTTAGTACTATGTCTAAGCGTTACCACCCGCTTGTAATTCTCTGTAATTTGATAGGAAAGTAGCCCGCAATCGGCAACTAACCATACCACCAACGTTATAGGATATGCTAAGACAGCCACTACCAATCTTCATCATCAAAATCATCTTCGACATATTCGAGTTCTTCAATAGCAGCATCTAATGCAGAAGCAAACGCATCTGAATTATTGTAACGATAGCCATCGGACTGCCTTCTGTATTCCTGCACATAATCAGAAATAAGCATCCCAGAGCAATGCCCGAAAGGAACAACACTCATATAAGTATTAGCATCATATTCTTTCATTTTCTCAAACAATTTTTCAATTAAAATCATTTCAGAAAAATCTGCGTGACTTGCTTTTGGTGGATATTCACCAGTAACAATTAAGTAAGTTGGCTCAAGTCCGCTCCCTTCCGTAGCCATACGGTATGCAAATTCTGTTCTTTGAAAATGTGTCCTTATATCGTTAATAGTAATATGCCAACCATATTTACCCAACATCTTCATATCTTGTTCTACCCCAAAACCCAAAAAATCAGAATCAATAGATAAATCAATATGGGTTAACATTCCGACAAGTTCATCAAGTGAGAATAATGGGCAATCTTCATACCTAACTGTTCTATGCTCTAATTGCGTGTAAGCAGACAATTCTTTTTTTGAATTGAAATTTTTAATGATGCTTTTTTTATTACCGATGTTTAGGATTTTCACCTGAATAATCTCATTATCATCAATAATAGAATTATCTAACCCCGTAAATTCAAGGTCGATTAAAGCACAGCCTATAACAGCCGTTTGCTGCAATGGCGGGTTCTGTGGTGTGTTCAAATTTTCGTGTTCCATATTACTTTTATTTTAGTTTGACAATTTTAAATTTTATTGTTTATACAAATATAGTTAATTTCCAATAATATACGCAAAAAAACAGCATGATACTACTCATATTAAAGTATGTTTTTCGTCATGTTTTTAGATAAAAATCTATTGTTTTTTTAGCGTGTTCAAATCCTACACACATCTTTGAGTAGTAGCCTTTACTGTTTAGTTTTTCAATTAGTTCTAATTGTTCTGCTACATGTGGACTTACTGGTGTTCCGTCTTTTTTAAATAAACGCTCCCCTGTTTTTTTCATTTCGATAAATAAACCATGATACTCATTTCTTGGCTCATAAATCGTAATGTCAGGAAAACTATTGGACGAACGTAATTTTTTCATCTGCACGGCTTGACCTATTGTTAATTTAACACCGCTTGCATCCGTGTTAAATATAATTTTCGGATACTGTGTTTTCAGATAGTCGCATACTTGTTTATGTTCTATTTTTTCGCTCATAATTTATAAATATTTTTCGTATTGGTTTATAAAATCTTCAAAATGTCTATCTTCCTTATTCGGTAAAATTACACCTAATTCAGAACTTGCAAACGCTTGTATCTTATCTAAATAGTTTTTCATTTTAATAGTGCTTAGCTTTTTCGTTGATTCTAAAACTTTCTTTTCTTTTCCGAAAACATAAATGTAATTAACTTGCAAAAATTCCTCTCTGAAATAATCGTGCAAATCATTTTTATCATTTCCGGTTTCGTGTTCTAAGCACGTTAGCCACAGCCAATATAAAGAGTTTTGGTCGTTCGTTCTAATCTTGTAGTATCTTTTCCACTCAACTATAAATCCCTTAGTTAAATCGGCTTTTGCTATTTTATTAAATATGTCTTTCAATTGCTCAAAACTGTTTACTTTTGCTTTCATATGTCCGTTAATTCCATTTCATACTTATTTATTAATTTTGGGTGTATATGTATGATTTTTTCATACATATATGTGAGTTATGTGATATGCTAAGAAGCGTACCATATTTCAAACTTATACTTAGTTTTAGTTTCTTTGACTTTTACCCAAAACGACTTCCAATGATTTTCTATTTCAATATTCACAGCGTTTTTATGACATTGCAAAGCATATAGCGTGTCAGTCAAGTCAAACATATCCTTTTCATATTCAAATTTGTTTCTACTAATTTGATATTGCTTTACATATTCAGCAACAACTTTTAATAGAATGTTGTAGTCAATTAAGCTAAAGTGTTTTATTTCTATTGATTTATTCATCGCATTAGGATTTTAAGAAGCACATCACATAACAGCACCTAACCAAAATTGGCGGTTCAGTGGTTATATCAACGTATCTGCTTCGGTTTAACATTTGTGTTTATTTCAAGTTTTGTGCTTCGTAATCGCCAACTTCGGTTAGCTACATCACGTTAGCAACAATTTTGAAGTAGCCATTCTCAAATATTGTTAAATTTACGTAAATTTTCCCAAACTATCAAATCTCTCCTTGTAACGCTCGGAATCGTTTAACTAGTTTTTTTCCTGTCCATTTGTATCCCAATAACAAAAGATGTTCATTAGCTTGTTTAGCTTGTTCAAGTGTCGCTATTTTTACTTGGGATTCTTCTTTTATTTTGAAATTTCTCACTACACCATCAGCGAATAATAAACAATGTGTTTTCCAATTCTTATCATACATCGCTAGTTGATGACCGTCAATTATTACCCATTGCCCACTCTCGAAATCCGGTTCTAATTCCGTAACAAGTAAATTATAGAGATGTTCTGTTTTTACAGCCCTGAAACCCTTTGGTATTATTTGATGTCGTTTTTTCATAATAATAGTAGTTTATTTATGTATATTTCACACTCTTTTACTCTTTCTTTGATTTTCTCTATAACTTGAGCATCATACTCCACCTCGAAAACTTTTATTCTTAAATCGTCTAAAACGTGGCTGTAATCGTGTTTTGATTTTACTACTTCAAATGCCTCCTCAAAATCATACCCCATTGTGTATTTTAGTTTATTTGCTTCACTCTGTAAAATAGATACTGGTGTGTCGCCGAGAACATAAACCAAACGTGCTTTTTTCTTTCCTGTCAGCTCCATATACCCTTGCAATTGATAAAAATAATCTTTGTTTATTTCATTATCAAAGATTGGAAAAGTAAAGCAATCCCATGAACTTTTTATATCAATAATTTCATTATCTAAAATAACATCGGGCTCTCCAGTTAGAAAATCATTCTCAAAAAACTCTTTATTTTTTATTGCAGAAATACCGAGCATTTTGTTTGCAAAGTCAATATTTGCATCTTCCTCCAAAATACCTTTTTCGGTGTACTTGCTCGAAAATTCTTTTCTTTTCTTATACATCTTTTCCTTTAACCATATTTCGCAATATGATTGAGTAGTTTTTGACAAATCCCCTTTTGTCCGTGCGTTGCTCATTATTTGTCCAATCGCACTGCATCTTATTTTGAATTTCATAGCTTTACTGTTTTTCGATTTCTAATTTTTTACTTGTTGCGTGTGGTTTTACTGCCACTTTCATCTCTTCGCTGAGATTGTTGTATATTTCAATTATTTCGGTAACAGTTTTGCATTTCGATATTTTGGAAATTACACCTTTTAATATCTTTTCGTTATTCTCTTGCTCTTTGTATTCCGCTTCGGGTGTTTTCAGCTCCTTTAAAGCATTTTCGTTGTATTTATACCGCTCTACTTTCTTGTTGTCTGCAATTGTCAGTTTGCTTATATTTCCATCTTTGTCGTACTCTATTTCTTTTACAAAAAACTTTACCCCGGCACATGTATAAAACTTGCCGTTTTTTTCGTAAACTTCTGTTGATGCTAAATTAATCCAAATAAAAGGGGCGGTGTATAATTCACGACCTATTCCGATATTAAAACATGCACGTTTGAAGCTGTCAGATGCTTGACCTTTTTCTTTTTCGGTCATACTTTCAGTTCCTACATCTTGCTTAGAAACCCATGTATTTGTCTTTTCGCTCCAAATTTTAACCGTGCAAAAAAGATTGTTATTAATAACTTCGTGAGAGCGTTGCCAACCGTCAACACCAAAAACCTCGTCTAATATTCGCATATCACATCTCGCATCTTTGTAAAGAAGTATGCTACATCCGTTTTCCTTCATTGTTTGAACACGGCATTCTATTTCTTTTGAATTTAATTTTCTAATCATAACTTTAAGTTTTATATATTAATACTCAATATAATTTTTACCGTATCGCCAAGCTCCACACAATGATATGTGCAGTAGTATAGAGATTCTTTAACTTTCTCGTGGATTAATTCCGCGGACAATTCGTCTTTCACTTCGAGAGTTACCTCGATGAGATTTTCTTTGAGTTTTGGCTGCACTCTGAAGTGATGAGCAACCTCAGCACTGAAACAGATGTCTGATATTTCTCTTGCTGATTTTTCTAAGCTCTTGTTGTAATCTTGAAGCGTAGAAATTAATGGGGCTAAATTGTTTGTCATAATTTTAAGTTTTATTGTTTATTCAAAAATAATAATTTCCAATAACACTAGCAAAAAAATAGTATGTGACCACATCATGTTATTTTATGAGTTTCGTCATGTTTTCATACTTATTTCTTGTTTTTAGATGTATATGTATGATTATGTCATACATATAAACAAGTTACCAACAACCCTAAAACAGACGTAGTTGGCTCGTAAAGGTTTTAAAACGCTTTTCTTGTTCCTGATAGTATTCGGGATTAATTTCAAACCCCACAAAAGAAAGCCCTGCTTTATGGCACGCAATACGACTGCTTCCACTCCCTAAATGTGTGTCCAAAATCAAATAATTTGGCTTACTGTAATGCTTTAATATCCATTCATACAATCTAACGGGTTTTTGCGTAGGGTGTATTTTATTCGGCTCTGCGGTTACTACGTGTAAACTAAATATCTTCGCTGGGCTTTGAATACTCATCCAAGCAAATTCACACATAGCCGAACTAAAATCGTGAGGCTGTTTTTTATCCCATATTAAAAACCCTTGTGATGCTGGTAAATTAAAATAGTTTCCTCCCCAAATTATTTGATTTTTACTTACCCTAAATAATTCTGCAAAGTATTCATTATTTGGTATTGAATTATCCCAATCGCATTGCTTATGTTTTTGCCTAAACGGATTTGAACTTATCCCTATCCCATAAGGCGGGTCAACAATAGCCAAATCAAAGTAATTGTCTGCAAAGCGTTTTAAACCCTGCACACAATCCTCGTTAAAGACAATAGAAAAAGGGCAGTTGCTAACATCGGGTATAACCAATGGCGGGTTTGTGCTAATTTGTAAGTTTGTATCTTCGTTCATTCTGTATCGTATTTTGAAAGTTTTGTGCTCGTAATCCGCCACTGGTCATACCCGCAGCCGTTACCAACAATGCTAAGATAGTGCGTTAATTGAACCATTTTAGCGTTGTATCTCCTTTAAATCCCTTTTGCCATACAAACCAAGCGTATGAAGTTGCACTCCCTTTCATTGCATCAAAATTACCATTTATTGCACATTTTAACCTACTGCTTGAAATGTAAACAGTTTTTGGTGGGTGTGCTTGAAATAGTTTTTTTCGTGCTTTGCCTTCTGTATATCTAATAGGTAAAAACATTGCAACCAAACAGCCATCAGGAATAATTGATAATGATTTTTCAATAAATTCTTTTGCATATTTATAAGGTGGATTAGTAATAATATGCCCTTTCCATTCCTTATTATCTATACTCAAAAAATCATAAACATTACCAAAACCTCTACTTATTAAGTCAGAAGAATAAACTGTTATTCCTTTGTTTTGCATTGCTTTTGATAAATGCCCCTCTCCACAAGCACACTCCCAAACGTGCAACTTTGAAAAGTCTTCAAGTTCCAAAAGCATTTCAACTGCTTTTGGTTCGGTGGCATAATAATCATTTGATTCTCTATCATAATCACGATTATTTGCAAATCCGTCTGTAGTTATGTAACTTACTTTATTTCCTGTCCAATCTTTTGTCATATAATTAATTTTAAATTTTAAGTTTCCGTTTTAAATACCGCACTGTTGGTAACAAGCGGTATATTTCAGTTTGCCAAAAGCGGTAGAGGCAACTCGATAAACCATACAAGGCAAACCGACACCATACCGCCACCGTTATGGGCAACCTTAAAAAAGCACGTATTGGCGTTTGTGGTTTTTGAATCGTTCTACTGCCGCCCGATAATAGTCGGGGTCGAGTTCAATGCCGACAAATGTCAGGTTCTTTTTATCTAAGGTGTTTGCTTTGTCTATTGCTATTGCAATGCTTCCGCTACCTAAGTGGGTGTCAATAATCTTATCGTTTTCATTTGCATAATTGTTTAGTAACCATTCATAAAGTTGTATCGGTTTTTGAGTTGGGTGTATTCTTTCCTCCTTATTTTTCATATTTTGTTGAAGCATTCCGTGCCAAGTAATATTTACAAAGTCTATTTTTTGCAACCAACTAAGCCAAGCAAGTTCACCAGTGCTATAAGTTGGCATTGTTACATTCTTATGCCAGTAAAGCATACCACCAACCAATCCAAAGTAATTCGCCCCCCATATTATTTGCTTTTTACTTATCCTTTTCAGCTCAGTAAAGTATTCTTCAGTCGGTATTGCACTATCCCAAATTTGCCCACCAAAATCGCTACTTATTGCAGCACTCTTTTTGCTTTTTAATTCTCGTTTACTGTTTTTCAAGTCAGCTCCAATACCGTAAGGCGGGTCAACAATAGCCAAATCAAACTCTTTATCTTTAAAGGTCTTCATTATAGCCATATTGTCGGCATTGTAAAAAGAGAAAAAAGGCTGCACATAACACTCGCTATAAGTAATGGCGGGTTTCGTGCTATTTTGTAAGTCTGTGCTTTCTATTGTCATTTGTTGTATTTTGATAGTGAGTAGTTCCAATACCGCCACTACTCATAGCGGAAACGCTATAAAATACTCTCTATTTCTCCAATTACTTCTAATTCATCTAGCAGAGTAAATAAATCATCATCGCATGTTATGCTAGATATTTCTATCTCATCAGGGTCTCCCGGGTGGTCGTGAGTTTCAGGAAACCCTTTTGTAATCTCATATTTGATAGTTAAATCAACTCCTTTGAATGTTACTGTTTTAATCATAATTTTAAGTTTTAATATTCAAATATACATCAGTATTCTAATTATTCAATGAAAAATAGTATGAGATGTAGCAGGTTAAAATATGTCTTTCGTCATGTTTTTAAGTAAAATATACAACACCTTTTTTAGTTACCTCAACGACTTCAAAGTCTGTTTTACTCTTTTGTTTATATTCCTGAATGTCAGAAAGTATATCAGCTGTTAAATTACCTTCCTTGTAAATTAATCTTCTTAAAATGCCACTTCTGTACTCTACCTTGTCAGCTCGAAAGTGATAGAATCTAGAATGGGATTTCTTTTTCAATAGTTGTGTCGAACTCTGCATTTTCTTCAAATTCATAGCTTTGTTTTTTTATTAGATTTCTATTTTCGTGGATAAATTGCCCAAATTTTTTATATGAATACCTACCGTTTATATGATTCCAAGCAAAAGTACAATACCCTACTTTCCCCAAGTGTTTAAATTTGACTTTTTGGATATAAATTTCCGTTGTGTCTTGCTCATAATTTCTATATACGGTTATTCCGAAGTCTGTCTTATTGAAAAAATGAGAACTGCCCGAAATATCGTACAACGTAGGCACGGCATATTCGCCATTTCCTTTTTTCTCTATTTTTCGAGGGTGTGCAACTAGGAAAATCATTATGTTATTCAGTTTCGCAAATAAACTTAATCTTGTCATGAACTTACTCACATATTCATGCTCATTATCGCTACCTCTTTTATGGTCTATCGTATTATATGGGTCAATAACAAGTACTTTTATTCCTCTTGATATTACTAAATGTCGGGCTTTCGACAATATATTATCAATTGTCATATCCTCATCAGGTAATATAGAAAAAAAATTATCTTTCGTGTGTTCGATTGCATGGTCCAACTCTAATTTACTCATTGTTTCGCGAGAAAATCTTTTACCGACTAACTTTTCTATAATTTTACTTGTGTGTAATTGTAAAGGAGTGTTTTCAGGTGAAAAAAAAGCAACCTTCAACGAGTGATAATAATTCAACAAAACGCATAATTGGTCTACAAATTCACTTTTTCCATGTCCTGGGATTCCGGTAAATGTATAAAGTCTTCCAAATTCAAAGGTTAAATGCTCGTCAAACTCTCCTAATTCTAGCTTAAAGCCCGGCGGAAGTCCACGTTCGTACAAATCTATTACCTCATCTTTGTAATCTTTAGATGAAAAAATACCGTCAACTGGAAAGTCTTTTGCATTTTTAAAACATTCTTGAAGTTCTGTTTTTCCGTATTTCAAGAGATATTCGTTGGCATCTTTGCAGTCTTTTAGGTCTATTCTTTTGCATTTTTCAACTCCTAACCTCGCCGCTAATTCATTTCTAAGATTAACTCCTGGTAGGTCATTATCAGTTGCTATTATAAACTTCTTATCTATGAATAACTCTAAACAGTTGTCAATGTATTTTAGATTTAATTGTCCATGTCCGGCACCGTTCGGAACTGAAATAACATTATGAAGCCCACATTCATACACCGCCAATGCGTCCATCTCTCCCTCTACGATAATAATTTCAGAACTATTAATACAGTTATCGTAATTGTAGGGTATTAATTCGGCATTTTTTGAGAAAGTGAAATTCTTTGCACCATCACGATACTTGATATTGACAATCTTTTCATTTCTGAAATAGTTAAATTCAATTGCATTTACTTTTTTGTTAACTTGCGGCATAAACACACTACCCTCGCTAACTTTCATTTCTCGTAACGTAAATTGAGAGATTCCACGATTTTCAAACCACTTGCATACTTTCTCAGATAATACAGTATTGTTTTTCCAATTACTTATAGGTATATCGTATTTCACAGCTTCTTTTCTATCTGGAATAAAAGATGCTTGACAATGTGAACAAAACCCAACTTCTTTTGCATGATTCCAAGAAAAACATTTTACTGTTTTCTTTTTTCTTGTGTGCGAACAAGCAGGACATGTCATTTTTTCTTCGCCGCCGATTTTAAAAATATCTATGTTGTAAACCTCTTTGGTTTTAATTTCTTTTATTTTCATTAGTATACCATTTTTGAAGAGTATTCTGTTTTTACTTCTTGAAATTCTTGTTCCCAACACCTGTTATTAATCCATGTGGACAAATGTTTCCATTCAGGAGTAAAAAGACCTTTAGATTTTAATTTTTCTTTATGTTCAATTTCTTTCAATACTGCATTTTTCAATAACGGTATTATGTCGTTATAATCTTTATGTTTTCTTTTTAAATTTTCGTATTCTGTTTCAAGGCCTTTTTTTGTTCCTTTATACAAAACCCTAAATTCTTCAAATATATCTTTATTTTTTTCTTTATCCTTTACTTTCCTTTCTTTTCCTTTCCTTTCCTTTATAGCATTGCTATCGCATTGCGTTCGCATTGCGTTCGCATTTTTATTATTTTTATTCCATCTGTAAAGTGCTGACTCTCTTGCTTTTTTGCTTTTTTTATCTCTTTCATCTAACCGTCTCTGAACGCTTAAACTTCCAAAAACACCACCTTCTATTTCAAATAAATCAAAGTCGTTTATTATACTTTTTATGCAACTTTCATCAACTCGCAATTCATACGCAATACATTCGTAATCCGTTCGCATTGCGTTCGCATTCTGATATAAATCTTCTATAATAGCCCAATAGATACCGTACCCGAGAAATCCATGTTTTACTAATAGTTTTTTTATCTTTTCGTCTGACCTCGCATTATAATCATGCGAGAAGTAAAATGTTTCTTTCATTTTTTAACATTTTTGTAAATTTTAGTGCAAAAAATTTTACAGCAATGAGCCGTATTTGTTTAATATCAATTCTCTTTCTTTCTCCGTGAATGTATTCGATTCTAATTTTTTACCGAAAGTAACACGGTTTGAGTTTATGAGTTCGATTATAGCTTCTTGCTTTACGCCGAAATCGTCCAATAATCTTTTTATTTTAAGTTTAAACATTTTTGTAAAGTTTTAGTTCAAAAAAATGGGCGTTAACCCATTGCAAATATATAACCTTTTTTTAAAAATCATATATTATTTGTGGTTTTTTCTTTATATGTATGATTTTTTCATACATATAAATGAGTTAGTGGTCATTTCCGCCAATCATTATACATTTGTTGAATCGTTTCTTCATCATGCCCAGTAAGGTAAACGGCAAAATCAATATGCAACGAACCGCTAACATTGCAGTTACTGTTCTCGTCCGACAGTTCTGCCAACACACGGTTTATGTCATTTCTAATTTCAATCAACCTTTCTTTTGTAATTATATTGGCAACTTCTTGGGTATCGCCAAATTCATCGCGGTAGGAAGTCATAAACATTATTCTACCATTTTCAATTTTTGTTGTAAAATCATTTTTTGTCATCGCTTATAATTTTAATTTTTTACACACCCACCATGCGAGAAGATAAGCTATCGCACCGCATAGAGTGAAAAGTAATCCGAAAAGTATTGCTATTTTTATCATTATTGTATTCTTTTAATTTCCCATGTATCGGAAAATGTTTTTTTGAACTTGAAAAATCCTCTGTTTTGCTTTTTTAGTCTACTTGCAAGACATTGGAGATTACCGATTTCTTTCACTTCTATAACTTCATTAACAGGTATAGAAAGTAGTAATTTAATTCCGTTTTTCTTTGTTTTTACGAAAACAGCGTTTCCGGTTTTAGTTATTTTTCCGGTAAATTCCCATGTATGAATCTCGCCATTTATTTCTTTAATGAAAGAATGTAACTCAGGAGATTTCAACAAATAGTCAAAACATTTTTTTTTAAATTCTTTATTTATTTCGTGCAGTTCTGTACCTCCACCTTCATAATTGAATTTTTCTTTTTGTAATTTTCCAAGAAGTATAATACCCATTGGCACGTTTATAACTTCTCTTATTTCTACACCGTCTTCCCATTGCATATGAGTAGATGCTTTTGCAATTTCAATGTTATTTTTAACATTTTTTTCTGGCGTGAATACTATATTTGTAAATTTCATAATTTTAAGTTTTAATTAATTATTTTTACATTTTTTAAATTTCTTGTTTTTGGCCATTTAATTTCAAATTGAATTGTTGTTCCAACACCTAAAGAGTGTTGCATAGACCTATTATTCTCATCAATTGAGAACCATTCAACATCATTTGGTTTAATAAAATATGTGTGGTCAAGACCTAATAGGGACACTTCAATAGTGTTGAAACTGAATTGGATTGATTGAATTGTTGTTTTCATAATTTTAAGTTTTAATTGTTAATTATTATATTACAAATATACACTATTCTACATATCAAGTCAAGTTTTTTTTGACTTTTTTTCATTAAAATGCACTTTTTTTTATATGTGATTGATTATAAAAGAAAAACGCCACCCCCGGCGGCGTCGGAAAGTGGCGTAAAACTTAAAATTATGCGTTACAAATATATGCTAATTACTTTTCAAATGCAACATAATGTTTAAAAAATCTGCTCTCTGCTATATCTACCACATTTGCACGTAACGGATTTTGAAAGATTTTAAAGCCGAAATACTTATTATACATGTAAGTAGTCCACTCGTGACAAATAAAACGCTTAGAACGCTGTTTATTCGCCCCTATCCACTTATCGAATAGTATGTTTATTGGTTGAGATACAAATAAGTTAAAAAAATCATATCTTACACGACCGATATACGGCAGCATCATTTCGCCAAATATGGAACCGTCTATTTTTTTTACCGGTTTAAGTAGAAGAATCTTCTTGAAATTGCCGGACTTCTCGAAATATTCCTCGTAATCCGTGATTACTATACCTTCTTTTTGAGCTTCGACAATGAATATCTTACCGTATGCTATCCACACTATGCCGGAATGGGAATACTTTCCAAAATCTCTACTCTCCTTGCTTTGGAAAATCCCTATTAAATTAGATAGTTTGGAATATCCTTGTGTCAATATTATATCGCCTGTCTTAAATTTCTCCTTTTTCATCTTCAAATAGATTTTTAAGCAAATACACTATCCCCGAAATTACTCCTATTTTAAGGGCGTTAAGGAAATGGAAGTCGTCCCCTTGACTTTCTACTAAAAGACCCGCTAATGTTCCGGCACACGTTATTAACCCACCCTTTAGGGCATCGTCTATGTTTAGTTTGTATTTTTGTGATTTCATGACCTCTTTTGTAAATCGTTTATAAATTCAGTACTTAAGATTAATTTTTCTTGTAGTCTTTCTTTTACGTTAAACGAAGGACAAGCTTTGTCGGAAAACTCATTGTGTCCGTGAATTGAAAACTTATAATGTTTCCACAAAATAGAAATTAATCTAATTAAGCTCATATACTGAGATTCGTTTAATGTGTCTTTTGGTTTCATGTTCTTGTCACACCCACCAACATACGCAATACCTATACTATTAGCGTTATGACCTTTACAATGACTCCCCGCGAGTTCTAAATCTCTACCTTTCCATATCTCTCCATTTAGTCCAATAACATAGTGATATCCTATATCTTTCCAACCTCTGTCTATATGCCATTTTCTAATTGTCTCTACATCTATCTCACGACCTTCGGGCGTTGCTGTGCAGTGAATAATAACTTTGTCTATTTTTCTCATAGCATTTTTTTAATAATTTGAAACATTCCGTAAATCGTTCCTAAAACGGCGGCGGTTGCACTTGCGTTAAGAAGAAAAGCACCTATCTTGTATTGCTTAGTGTCTCTTGTGATGCTTTCGTTTATATGCTTTTTCATATCTGTACATACCACGTCTACATTTATTTTATTCTTCTCTAATTCAGTTACTCGTCCGTTCGTTCGTGTTGTTTGGACTTTTATTTCGTCAACTTTCTTGTGTAAGTCCGAAATATCAGACCGCAACAATCCGAATAATTCGAGTACTAATTCTTGTCTCCCTTCGCTCATTCTTATACTATTTGAATTGAATAATTAAAAAATCTTCCTGTCGCTGGATTTTGGTCGCGACCAAAGACAACAAACACATCGCCCAAAGAAGTGTCGGCAGTAATATTCACGTCCGCTCTTGTCAGTACATTCGAAGCACCTTGATACATCGTTGTTAGCTGTTCGTCTCCGTTCGTGTCAGTGTACCCTATTTTTATCGTCGCTGGTATGCCGGGTGATTGGTCAGGGTCGACCTGAGAAACAATAACGGTCATGGTGATGTTCACAAGTCTCCTCTCCACAGTATTCTGCGGTATTAGTACATGAATTACCTCGGGTTCAGGTCTTGTACTTGCAACGGATTCACGTCCTGTGTACCATTTATTTTCATCGCAGATTATTTGACCGTTAACTTTCAAGAATCCGTTTACTATTGTATTTCCTAATCTTGCCATTATGTTTCTATTATATTATTTACTCTTATTTCATCTGTAAGTATTTCCATTGAAGTGTCAAATTCAACTTCATTCACTTCTTGTGTAATTAATGTACTGTTTCTTTTCATTTCAACATTACCGCTTTCGGTTTCAACTACTTCTCCGCAA
>OBJA01001821.1_pt1 | contig 13586 bp, 10 predicted proteins | sample 1519751 | NCBI WGS metagenome assembly OBJA01 (sample SAMEA3881238, study PRJEB22517) | soil metagenome | biome: lake sediment; feature: soda lake sediment; material: sediment, water from around vicinity | place: India | collected 2013-12-23 | depth 3 m | reverse complement strand
TTGACAGCGGGGATAAAATTGAAATCCTGGATAACGCAGAAAGTCTGCTGCCGCTTAGTTTCAACGGCGACTCGCTGAAACCGCTGATCTAGCACGGGTTTCTGCTTTTACTGCACTTCGCCGCCCAACCGCCGGAGGAGATCCACCATCGCCTGGTTTCCCTGTTGCGCTGCCAACTCCATGGCACTCATGCCCCTTCCGTCCCTGGCGTCGGGATCGGCTCCCCTGGCTATCAGCTTCTCAACCATGCTTGTTCTGCCAAACATAGCGGCAAACATCAGCGCGGTTGCCTGGTTGTAATTGCGGACGTGGATGTCGGCATTCTTTTCCAGCAGAAGGTCAAAAATTTCTTCATATCCCTTAAAACAAACCCCCATTAGCGCTGTGTTTCCCGAAGCATCCCGGAAGTTTATGTCGGCTCCCTGGTTAAGAAGGATCACGCTTGCTTCTTTGAATCCATGGTAGGTTGCAAGGATCAGCGGCGAAAAACCCTGTTGGTTCACAGCATTGATATTCGTTTCGTCAGTTGCCAACAAGGCAAGCGCTTCCAGATCATTTTGCCTGATAGCAGTAAAAATATCCATTGTGGTTTCGTGAGCCATAGTCATTGATTTTGATTGTTTATGCGAATGTCTGATCATTAACAAACTGAAAGCAAATCTGTTTTAAAAATGCGGCTTTAGCTGCGAAACCTTGGACGGATGAAAAACGACAGTCGTAAAAAGTCAGCGACTTCTGCCTGTACGCGCCAAAGAAAAACGGAAGCGAAAAACCAGTCAGGCAAAAATAACTGCACTAAAAAAATTGGTACGTCAATCTTTTAAATCCCTGATTTGGACAAGCTCGTCCCAAAGCGGATCTCCTTTTGGGGGTGCAGCCACAATTTTGACGGTTTCCTTTTTTACAGGGTGAATAAATTCCAGCTTGCGGGCATGCAGGTGGATGCCGCCATTATCGTTGCTGCGGGCGGCGCCGTATTTCAGGTCTCCCTTAATGTGGCAGCCGATGGTTGCCAGTTGCACCCTGATCTGATGGTGCCTGCCGGTATGCAAATCGATTTCCAGCATATGGTAGCGGTTCAGGCTTGCTTTGTGACGATATGTCAGGCTGCTTAAACGTGCTCCTTTTTTTGGTTTTGGCGTTTCTGATGCATGGCTTTTATTTTTTGCCTCGTCCTTCCAAAGGTAATGTTCCAGGGTATCTTCTTCTTTTTCAGGCAGAACATCAACTACAGCCCAGTAGGTTTTTTTTATTGCGTCTTTATCCTGGAACATCTCGTTCAGCCGGGTTAGGGCTTTGCTGGTGCGGGCAAAAAGTACAATGCCGCTTGTTGGGCGGTCGAGCCGGTGCGGCGATCCAAGGTAAACATCGCCCGGCTTGTCGTATTTTTCTTTGATATAGGCCTTTACCTTGTCGATCAGGGTTACGTCGCCGGTTTTGTCTCCTTGCACAATTTCGCCGCAGTCTTTATTGACCGCAATCAGGTGGTTATCTTCGTATATTACTTTCATGATAATCTAGTTTCAAGTTTAAAGTTCCAAGTTTCAAGTTCCAAGTCCGAAATGTCCATGACTAAAATCCTCCCGATTCATTGGAAAAGCGCTGGATGGGACTTTGAAGAGTCGGCTCAAGTTTGGAATTTGGAACCTGGAATTTCCGTTCTGTCCTTTGCCCAATGCCCCTTTGCTCTTTAATACTGCTCCCTTTCGTTGGGGAAACTTCTCGATTTTACATCGTCAATATAACTGCCTACAGCTCCTTTAATTTCCGCAGCCAGGTTATGGTAGCGGCGTAAAAAGCGCGGCGAAAATTCCTGAGTAATGCCCAGCATGTCGTGAATCACCAGTACCTGTCCGTCAACGCCGCCCCCTGCGCCAATGCCGATTACCGGGATTTTCAGCGTTTCCGCCACTTCTTTTCCAAGGCTGGCGGGTATTTTTTCGAGGACGATGGCAAAACAGCCTGCTTCTTCAAGAGATTTGGCGTCTTCGAGTAATTTGGCAGCTTCCTCTTCCTGTTTTGCCCTCACCGTGTAGGTTCCGTATTTATGAATAGATTGCGGCATCAGCCCGAGATGGCCCATGACAGGAATGCCTGCCGACAGGATCCGGTCAACCGAGTCCAGCACTTCTTTGCCACCTTCCAGTTTGACAGCGTCGGCTGCCGTTTCTTTCATGATGCGGATGGCCGAGCTTAAAGCTTTTTTGCTGTTCCCCTGGTAGGTACCAAAAGGCAGGTCAACCACAACCAGTGCGCGTTTGGCAGCTTTTACCACCGAAGTGCCGTGATAAATCATCTGATCGAGGGTAATGGGGAGGGTGGTTTCGTTGCCCGACATCACATTGGAGGCCGAATCGCCCACCAAAATGACATCAACTCCCGCTTCGTCCACCAGTTTGGCCATGCTGTAATCGTAGCTGGTCAGCATGGATATTTTTTCTCCTTTCAGCTTCATTTCTGAAAGTACATGGGTAGTTACCCTTTTTATTTCTTTGTGTACCGACATTGTTTTTTACTTTCTGTTGAAGGGTACAAAGTAAGTAACTTTTCGGTTAACCAGTCAGAAATTAAACCTTCATCTGGCGGATGCGCTTTTAAAATTCGACTTTGGCCGCTTAAACTTTCAGGAAAATTTCCTTTTTATACATATAATACAGAACCGCCCAAACCACTGCCAAAAAACCTAAAATGGAGATTAACTCGCCGGCTGTTCCCAACAGGGTGGGAGCCCAGCCAAATAAAAAACCTGAAAGTCGTCCCACATCTACAAAATGGGTAAACAGGTAAACAAAGATGGAATTCATCCCGATTATCCGGAAATAGAACGCCCACTTCTGCCATCTCAGAACATCAATGATCAGGTAAAAAAGTGCCATTAGCAGGAAGCTGATACCGCCGGCCAACAAATTGAAAGTGGTGGTCCAACATGATTTGATGATCGGGTAAAAAGGATGGATAATGAGGGCAACGATAATCAATGTTGCGCCAATACTACTTAATAAAGCAATCTTTTGCCATTCGGTGCGGTTTTGTTCGCGAAGAAAATGACCTGCAACCGAACCCATCAACGTAATGCCTGTTGCCGAAACGATGCACAATAAACCTTCGGGATCGAAAACACCGCCGTGCAAACGGCCCGGCAACACCATCCTGTCAATGTAGCCATTGATACAGCCTTCGGGGGTGAGCACTCCGGCTCCAAAACCAGGAACCGGGATAAAAAGCTGGATAAAGGCATAGCCCAAAAGCAATCCGGCAAGCCAATACAGCCGGCTTTTAAATGAGGAAGTGTAAATGACGATGAGCGAAGCAAAAAAGTAAGCCAATCCAATTTGCCCGAGCACACTGGCGAAACGGATGTTGGTCAGGTCGCCGCGCAAGGCGCCATTGTATATAATTCCAAGCACTACAAGAATAACCATTCGTTTAAAAACTTTGGCCGTAAGCTTTTCCTTCGGGAAGTTTTTTTCAAGTTTTGAAACGAGTGCATAAGGAATGGCCACGCCGGCTACAAACATAAAGAGTGGAAAAATCAGGTCGTAAAAATGGAAACCTTCCCATTTTACATGGTGCATTTGCGATTCGAGCCATTCAAAGCCGGTGGTTTTAGCAATAAAGATGGCTAAAGCGCTTCCGCCGGTAATCCAAAACATATCGAAGCCGCGCAGGGCATCAAGCGACAACAAACGTCCTGCTTTTGCAGGTTGAACAAAATCGTGTTTCATAGCGGGGATTAATTATTCAGGCTTCTAAAGTAGAAAAAATACAGGCTCGCTGTCTTTTTGTCACCAATTGTGTCAGCATGTTTTTACAGTTTTGTTGCATTGTGCCAATTTTGCACTTCAACGAGCCGAATTTCCGTTGGCATAATCATTGATCTTCCCTGTTCCGTAATTTTTCATTCAAAATGAAATAAAAATCTAAAAATATAAATACGATGGGAAAAATAATTGGAATCGACTTAGGAACAACGAACTCATGTGTTGCCGTAATGGAAGGTAACGAGCCTGTTGTAATCCCCAACAGCGAAGGCAAAAGGACCACTCCTTCAATTGTTGCTTTTGTGGAAAACGGGGAACGTAAAATTGGCGACCCGGCTAAACGTCAGGCCATTACCAATGCACACAAAACTGTGTTCTCCATTAAACGCTTCATGGGCGAAACGTTCGATAATGTTACCAAAGAAACATCAAGGGTATCTTACCAGGTAGTAAAGGGCGACAACAATACACCGCGGGTACAGATTGATGACCGCAAATATTCGCCGCAGGAAATTTCGGCTATGATTCTTCAGAAAATGAAAAAAACCGCCGAAGACTACCTGGGACAAGAAGTTACCGAGGCTGTTATTACGGTGCCGGCATACTTTAACGACGCGCAGCGTCAGGCAACAAAAGAAGCCGGCGAAATTGCCGGTTTGAAAGTGCGCCGTATCATCAATGAGCCGACTGCCGCTTCATTGGCTTACGGCCTCGACAAAATGAACAGGGACATGAAAGTGGCTGTGTTCGACCTTGGCGGCGGTACTTTTGACATTTCGATTTTGGAACTGGGAGACGGCGTTTTTGAAGTAAAATCCACCGACGGCGATACGCACCTTGGCGGCGACGATTTTGACCACGTGATTATTGATTGGCTGGCCGAAGAATTCAAAAAAGAAGAAGGTCCCGACCTGCGCAAAGACCCGATGGCATTGCAACGTTTAAAAGAAGCTGCCGAAAAAGCAAAAATAGAGTTGTCAAGTTCCACCCAAACCGAAATCAACCTGCCATACATTATGCCGGTTGACGGTATTCCCAAACACCTGGTGAAAACATTGACACGTGCTAAGTTTGAGCAATTGGCTGATTCGCTGATCAATGCAACGATTGAGCCTTGCCGGAAAGCATTAAAAAATGCCGGCATGACAGCCTCGGATATTGATGAAGTGTTGCTGGTTGGAGGTTCAACACGTATCCCGGCCATTCAGGAAAAAGTACAACAGTTCTTCGGAAAAGCACCTTCGAAAGGAGTGAACCCCGATGAAGTGGTTGCCGTGGGCGCCGCCATACAAGGTGGTGTATTGACCGGCGAAGTAAAAGATGTATTGCTGCTTGACGTCACCCCGCTTTCCTTGGGGATTGAAACCATGGGCGGTGTGATGACCAAATTGATTGAAGCCAACACTACCATTCCGACCAAAAAAGCAGAAACTTTTACAACAGCTTCGGACAACCAACCATCGGTCGAAATCCACGTGTTGCAAGGAGAACGCCCGATGGCTGCGGGAAATAAAACAATCGGACGTTTCCATCTCGATGGCATTCCACCGGCACCACGCGGTGTTCCCCAGGTAGAAGTGTCGTTTGATATTGACGCCAACGGAATTTTGCATGTGAATGCGAAAGACAAAGCAACCGGAAAATCGCAATCAATCCGGATCGAAGCTTCTTCAGGTTTAAGCGATGACGAAATCAAACGTATGAAACAGGAAGCCGAAGCGAATGCTGACGCTGACAAAAAGGCCAGGGAAAAAGTGGATAAGTTGAACCAGGCCGACGGATTGATCTTCCAAACTGAAAAACAGTTGAAGGAATTTGGAGACAAACTTCCGGCTGACAAAAAAGGACCAATCGAAAACGCCCTCAATAAACTGAAAGAAGCTCACAAGGCGCAGGATTTAGCCGGCATCGATGCTGCAACAGCAGAATTGAACCAAGTGTTCCAGGCTGCTTCGCAGGAAATGTACAACGCACAGGCGCAGGCAAATGCCCAGCAACCTGGTCCCGGTCAGGACGCGGGTGCCCAAGGCGGAAGCGGAAAGTCCAATGACGGACAGGACGGCGAAGTGACCGATGTAGATTTTGAAGAAGTAAAATAAGGTACGATTAGATAAGAATAATCAACAATTGATAAACCGCAGTAAGTGAGAAGCTTGCTGCGGTTTTTTTGTTTTTGTAATAACCAAGAAATCTGAAAAAGCCTGTTAGCTTATTGGCAAAGCCGAACCTTTCGTTTATACGCTGGTTTGTAAACGACGACTTCCTTGTTACAACAACGACAAGAACATAACCATCAAATTTATATCAAAACGTTTCATTCAGCCGGTCAATAATGGTCAACCGTTGTTCTCACTACAACAACCGTTGATTTGGATACATGCATGGCTCACATGATACCCAACTTTGCAGTGTAATCATTCAATAACTTAAAAATTAAAAAAATGGAAACAAAGAAAGTATGGTTTATAACAGGAGCATCAAAAGGCTTAGGCCTCACGCTCGTAAAAAGATTGTTGGGAGAAGGCCATCGCGTGGCAGCCACATCAAGAAATGAAGATGAACTGCGCAAAGTGGCCGGTGAACCCTCAAGTTCTTTTCTGCCGCTTCAAGTTGATTTGATTAATGAAGAAAGTGTATCGAACGCCATTGGCAAAACAATTGAAACTTTCGGCCACATTGACGTGCTTGTAAACAATGCAGGCTACGGGCAATTGGGCACCCTGGAAGAACTAACCGACCGTGAAGCCCGTCAGAACTTTGACATCAATGTTTTTGGCTCTTTGAATATCATCAGGAGTGCGATGCCGCACTTACGCAAACAGCAATCAGGATTGATCTTCAACATTGCTTCTGTTGGGGCTTTTACGGGCGACTTTGCAGGCTGGGGAATCTACTGTGCCACAAAATTTGCGGTAGCTGGTCTAACCGAATCACTGGCAGCGGAAATAAAGGAGTTCGGGCTCAAAGCAACGGTGGTATATCCCGGATATTTCCGGACCAATTTCCTGGAGTCGGGTTCATTAAACAAACCCCAAAATCCAATGGAGGAATATACAACGGCACGGTCGGTACAACAATGGCACGAAAACGAAATGAAAGGCAACCAACCTGGCGACCCCGAAAAAGCCGCCCTGGCGTTGATCCAAACCGCTGAAATGGAAAACCCGCCATTACACCTGTTTTTGGGTTCCGATGCTTATCAGATCGCCGAATCGAAATTAGCTGCATTAAAAGATGAACTCGTCGCTTTTGAAAGCGTTACTAAATCTACAGACTATTAGGCGGGTGGTAACAAGAACAGCAAATGGAATCGGCGCTTTTAGTCAAAACCAAGAAGTTGACTAAAAGTGCTGGTTCCGAAGGATATCTTTCAAAATTAAAAACAGACCGAGATGAAATTATTTACCATAAACAGTATCTCCGACTTTCATAATATATGTGGGTTGCCCAAGCCACAGCACCCTTTGGTGAGTTTGATTGATTACAGTTTAGTGAACTATCAAATCGATGAGCCTGAAATTAGCTGGGTGCAAGATCTATATTTTGTTGGTCTCAAAAGGGATATCCAGGGGAAGCTTTACTACGGACAAAATCAATATGATTTTGATGAAGGACTGGTTTCTTTTGTGGCACCCAGGCAAGTGGTGCGTCTGCACATAAGCAAGCAAGAGACAAAACCAAGCGGGTATATTTTGGCGTTTCATCCTGATTTTCTTTGGAATACGCCCTTGATCAGAAACATAAAAAAGTATGATTTTTTTGGCTACGCCGTTAATGAAGCCTTGTTCTTGTCAGAAAAAGAGGAGACCATTATTCTCGACTTGATGAAAAATATTCAACAGGAGTACCGCACCAATATTGACGACTTTAGCCAGGGTATCATTATTTCTCATATAGAACTCCTGCTTAATTATTGCGAACGGTTTTACAAACGCCAATTCATTACCCGTAAAAAGGGCAGCCACAAAATCCTTGAAAGGCTGGAAGAAATTCTGGATGAATGCTTTAATAGCGAAAACCTGATCGATAAAGGTTTGCCAACAGCTCAGTACATTTCAGGCCTGCTGAATGTTTCGCCCAATTATCTGGGCAGTCTGTTAAAATCAATAACTGGCCAAACAACGCAACAGCATATTCACAACAAGCTGATTGAAAAAGCCAAGGAAAAATTGTCGACCACAGAACTGTCGGTAAGTGAAATTGCCTACGAACTGGGTTTCGAGCACCCGCAATCATTCAGCAAGTTGTTTAAGACAAAGACAAGTTTTTCGCCCTTGGAATTTAGGCAATCATTTAATTGATGACAGCGTGATTTGGTAACCGAAAAAGCAGAACACAAAAGTGTCCCCAGCGCTATTCGCTTTTTTGACAAATGACAAATTCCATTTAAGCAACAACTTCTAATTTCACCGAATGAACGAATTTATAGCATACATCTTGCAATTTGGCAATTTAAACGAACAGCAAATTGGCTTAATCTCAAGAAAAGCAACGGAAATGCATTTCCGGAAAGACGACTATTTTTCGGAAGCGGAAAAAATTGCAAAGCAAGTTGGCTTTGTTTTGAAGGGCGTTATCCGGGTTTGTTATTACAACAACAAAGGCGACGAAATCACCAAATATTTCATTGACGAAAACAACCTGGTTGTTGATTTGGAGAGTTTTGAAAATGAAACGCCTTCAACCGCCTATGTGCAGGCGGTTACCGACTGCGAGCTTATTGTGTTTTCAAAAAAAGATTGGCAAGAGCTTTTAAACACCATCATTGGGTGGGACGCCATCGTTCACAAAGTCATTTCCAAAGCGCTGATGCAAAAAGTTGAAAGGCGAAGCCCCTTGGTTTCGGAAGATGCAACTACCCGTTATTTGAAGTTTCTTGAAATCTATCCCACGGTTGCCAACCGGGTTCCCCTTTCGTACATCGCGTCTTATCTGGGTATGACGCAATCCTCGCTCAGCAGGATCAGAAAAAACATACGCTAAACTACTTTTTGCCATATGGCAAGTGGTTTCATTTTTTAACGCCCCAACTTTACCTATACGATTTAGCGCCTGGCGCAGTAATAATTTTAAAATGATGAAATATGATGAAAACAGCATTAGTTACAGGGGCCAACAAAAGTATTGGCTTTGAAGCTGCAAGGCAGTTGTTACAACAAGGCTTCTATGTTTATTTGGGAAGCCGAAGCCTGGTAAATGGTTTGAAAGCAGTTGAACAACTCAACTCCGAAGGTTTGGACAAGGTGGAGGCCATCCAAATAGATGTAACCGACGACGAATCAGTAAAAGCTGCCCGCGTCGGGATTGGCAAAAAAACGGGCGTTTTGGATGTGCTGATCAACAATGCAGGCATTTCCGGAGAGATCCCGCAAAGCGCGCTCGATTCAAAGATCGATAATTTCAGAAACGTGTATGAAACAAATGTGTACGGCGTGGTAAGGGTGACACAAGCTTTTATCGACTTGTTGCAAAAATCGCCCGAGCCAAGAATCGTCAACGTGAGTTCAAGTGTTGGTTCCCTTTCGCTTCAAAGCGACCCGACATGGCCGTTTTACAATTATGCAAAATTTGCGGTTTATTCTTCGTCAAAATCGGCGCTGAATATGTACACCGTTACCTTGGCTTACGAATTGCGCGATACGTCTTTCAAAGTCAATGCAATTGATCCGGGCTATACAAAAACCGATTTTAACCGCCATCAGGGAACAGGAACAGTTGAAGATGCTGCTGCCCGGGTCGTAAAATATGCTTTGGTTGGCAACGACGGCCCAACAGGAAAGTATTTCAGCGAAGAAACAAATCCTGAAACGGGCGAAATCCCCTGGTGAACTAAAAACGCAAGCATGAAGTATCCATTCACTTTCTGCTGACTGGTTTCAACATCGTGTTAAATCATGGTAGCGGGAAAACAAATAACACGAGTTCTTAACAACTCCGGAGGTTTCCTTCGGAGTTTTTTTGCTGCTTTGCGATGAAAATTTTCAGTTTTCAACTGTCCCGGGATTTCCATTTATCCTGTCGTCAGGCAATCAGTACCTGATTAAATCCGTCCTTTCCTTTCATTGATGGCGTCCTTCAAAATTTCTTCATTCGAAAGTTTTTCTTCTGAAATTGTAATCGCGGTTTCGATTAATGCCAGATGTGAATAGGCCTGCGGAAAATTGCCCAACATCCTCCGGGTTTCGAAATCCAGATCTTCGCTGAACAAACCCAGGTGATTGGAACAACTGATGAGATGATTAAATTTGCTGACCGCTTCCTCCTTTCGCCCAATCCGGTACAGTGCGTTGGCTAGCCAAAATGAACAAATGGTAAAAGCCGATTTTGGCACTCCGAAGTCATCGCGGTTCCGGTAACGGAACATCAGCCCGTCTTGTTCCAGGTCTTGCTGGATGGCCAATACGGTACTGACAAATTTTTGCTCGGTGGCGGGAATAAATCCGTAAGACTCCATCAGCAGCACCGAAGCGTCCAAATCTTCCGATCCGTAAGCCTGGGTAAAAGCCTGCTTTTTTTCCGACCATGCTTTTTTGTATATATCGTCGTGGATTTTATCGCGCAGCCTGCTCCATTGCCCGATATAAAAACTTCGCTGTAGTTGTTTGGCAATTTTTGTGGCGCGGTCAACAGCAACCCAGCACAACACTTTGCTGAAAGTAAAATGCCTGTTTTCGCTCCTGATTTCCCAGATGCCGCGGTCGGGTTTTTGCCAGTTGGTTTCCACCACTTTCATGATGTTCCGCACAATCGTCCAAAGTTCTTCGGTATATTCCAGGCTCACATCATAAATTTCGAGCTGCTGGTGGATTACATCGAGCAAAATCCCGTAAATGTCATTTTGTTTTTGTTTATACGCGGCATTGCCAATGCGCACCGGCACTGATCCTTCGTAGCCCGACAAGTGCGGCAATTCACTTTCTATCAGTCTTTTTTCGCCGTTAATGCCGTACATGATCTGCATTTTTTCGTCTTTTTCAGGCAAAATATTGATGATGAAGCTCAAGTACCTTTTAGCCATCCGGTAATGGCCCAGCGATGTCATAATCCTCACCACCATCGAAGCATCCCTGATCCAGCAAAAGCGGTAATCCCAGTTGCGCTCTTCCCCGATTGTTTCGGGCAGCGAAGTGGTGAGCGCAGCCAAAATAGCGCCGCTTTTGTCGAAGCTCAACATCTTTAAAGTCAGTGCGCTCCTGATGATTTCCTCGTTGTATAATTTATAGGAAGTCGTCCGCTCAGCCCAGTTCAGCCAGTAAACTTTCGTCCGTTCGAGCTTCAGGTAGGCCCGTCGGGTATTCTGTGGAAGTATTTTTTGGTTGTAGCTGAATAAACAAAATTCATCTTTTTCCAGGATGATGGGCTTTCGGTCGAGGATGTCCTGGTAGCTGAAACTGGAATATAGATAGAGCGAATCGTAAGTACCTTTTGAAGTTTGTGATTTGATGTAGCCGCTTTCAACGAAATTTTTGGTTTCGAATTTGGCATATTCCAGCTTTGGCTGATAGTTAATGGTGAATTCAGGTTTCCCTTCAACCCAATGAAAATACCGGATCACATCGGGCGGAAGGTAATAACCGCCACCATTTTCGGGGTTGTTGTATCGCGGCATAAAATCTTGTACTTCAAAAATACCGTCCTCACATTGAAAACGGGTATTCAAAATATTTGTCCGGGGCAGGTATGATTGCGTCACTTTAATCAGTTTTTTGGGCACAATGCTGAAACTTCCGCCTTTTTCGGGGTCGAGCAAGGTTGCAAAAACCGATGAGGAATTAAACTGTGGCAGGCACAGCCATTCAATTGCTCCTGTTTCTGATACCAAAGCGGCGCTCCGGCAGTTGCCAATTACGCCGTAGTTTAAATTTTTCATAGACAAATGTTAATATCCGTGTTTGAAATTCCAAAATTCAAAATATTTTGATAACTTGGGGACAATTCATTCCTGGGATAATCAAGGTCAAACACGATTAATCCAAAAATAACCTGTAAGTGCCAAAAGTAAAAATATTTAGCTAAAACATCCGGGTACCAAAATGCGGTACAGGACATAACGACCATAACAACAATTCTTTTGGGAAAGTGTTGGAATGTTAAACCCGGGCTTATTAATAGAAAATTAAAGTTGACCCGAAAATAAGAAGTCATGAGTAAAATTCATATTGTTTCAAACCGGTTGCCTGTAAGTATTAAAAAAGACGATGATGCGTCGTTTAGCCTGACCCCCAGCGTGGGAGGGCTGGCCACCGGTATGAGATCTATCTACAAAGAATACGGCGGAAAATGGATTGGCTGGCCCGGATTGGCCGGGGATGATTTGTCAGAAGATGACATCAGCCAAATCGACCGGCAATTGGTTGGTGAAGATTGCGTGGCTGTACATTTGGATAAAGAGGAAATCAACCTCTATTACGAAGGCTTCAGCAATAATGTGGTTTGGCCTTTGTTCCACTATTTTACGCAGTTTATCGATTATAACCCCGAATATTGGGAAGCCTATAAAAAAGTCAATCAAAAATTTGCAGAAAAAACAATTGAAATTGCCGGCGACGGCGACATCGTGTGGGTTCATGATTACCAGTTGTTGCTGGTACCGGAGATGATTAAATCTCAGAAGCCCGAAGTGACTGTCGGCTTTTTTCTGCATATCCCGTTCCCTTCGTTTGAGGTTTTCAGGATTTTGCCGTGGCGCAACGAGCTGATAAGAGGAATTTTAGGAGCTGATTTGATCGGCTTTCATACCTATGATTACGAACGCCATTTTTTTAGTTCAGTCAGGCGTTTGCTGGGGCATGAAATTTCTTTCAACGAAATTCACCTTGAAGACCGGATTATCCTGGCCGATGCTTTCCCGATGGGAATCGACTACAAAAAATTTGAAGACAAAGCCAGCGAGACTGTCCACAAAAGTTTGCAGGAAAGGTCGGAACTTCACCGCGAACTGGAAAAATATTTCCTGGTTTCGCCCGACCGGAAGCTGATCCTTTCGATCGACCGGCTCGATTACACCAAAGGGATTCCCAACCGCCTGCATGCTTTCGAAACATTTCTGAATAAATATCCCGAATTCATCAACAAGGTTTCGCTGATTATGCTGGTGGTGCCCTCGCGCGACGAAGTGGAGCAATACAAACTGTTAAAAAGCGAAGTGGACGAGCTGGTTGGGCGGATCAACGGACAATACGGCAGCGTAAATTATACGCCGGTGTGGTATTTTTACCGCTCGCTGCCGTTTGAAAACCTGATTGAATTATACAGCACCTCGGACGTGGCGTTGATTACACCGGTGCGCGACGGGATGAACCTGGTTGCCAAAGAATACATTGCTTCCCGCGTAACCCAAAGTGGCGTGATCATTATCAGCGAAATGGCCGGCGCGGTGAAAGAAATGGGTGAAGCGCTGATTATTAATCCCAACAATGAAGGCGAAATTGCCGACAGCATTTATCAGGCGCTTACCATGCCCATGGAAGAGCAACGGCGCCGCATGAGATATCTCCAGGACCGGCTCAGGAGGTACGATGTGTTTAAATGGTCAGGTGAGTTCATCAAAGCGATGAGACGCGTGAAAAGTATCCAGCAAAATTTCCTGGCTAAAAAAGTCACACCGGAAATAATCAGGGAACTGGCCGGTAAGTTTGGCGCGGCGAAAAAGCGGGCTGTTTTCCTGGATTACGACGGCACTTTGGTCAACTTTAAAAATGACCCGCAGGCTGCCAGCCCCGACGACGAATTGCATGAAATTATTACCCGGCTTGAAGAAAATGAAAAAAATTCGGTAACGGTTATCAGCGGGCGCGACCGCGACACCCTTCAAAAATGGATGGC
>OBJA01001820.1_pt1 | contig 13591 bp, 16 predicted proteins | sample 1519751 | NCBI WGS metagenome assembly OBJA01 (sample SAMEA3881238, study PRJEB22517) | soil metagenome | biome: lake sediment; feature: soda lake sediment; material: sediment, water from around vicinity | place: India | collected 2013-12-23 | depth 3 m | reverse complement strand
TTCTTCATCACCGTAACCATTATACCTCGATTACGACGATTTCGGGAGTAGAGCCGGTGTGGGTTGATAGTTGATACGAGGGCGCTGCCCGCCTGTGCCCCATAGGGTACGCGCTCCTGCCAAAGGGGCGCGCCCCCCTGTGCCCCGAAGGGGTATTTGGAATCCCGACGATTCCCTGCCGCTTCGTGACAGGGCGGGGAAAGGGCTATTCGTTATCGAATAAATCAGAGATCGACACATTCAAAGCTTTGGCTAAACCATAAAGCTCAATATCCGTTACAGTTCTGGACAAATCCTCAATTCTTGATATGGAGCCTCTGCAAATGTAAATTGCCATCATCTCAAGCCTATCTGAAAGCTTTTGCTGGCTCATTTTTTTCGCGGTGCGAAATTTTCTGACGTTCTTCCCGACCCTGTTCATTTGATCGCCATCTATAATTCTTGCCATTATCTCCTCGGCTGTCTTGACATAGGACAATATATATTGTAATGTTTTAAGCAGAAAAAAATGTCCTATAACAAGACAAATACTTCGCTAATCAGAAATGTATTGGTTATAGCCGGAGGTTTTATGGACGAGCTCGCAAAAAGGCTTCAATACGAGCGGGAAAAGCTTGATCAAATGGTTGACGAAGCTTTAAAATATGGCGCACCGTTAAGCGGCAAGCATGATATCATCAAGCAGTGCAAAAAAATCCATGTATTGATTATGGAATTTGAAACGGCCAGTGAAGAGAAAAGAGAATAATCGGCGAATGCCGACAGGCATTCGTCAAAAGGTTTCCAAAGGACTTGTCCTTTGGCGGGGGTACGGGGGCAGCGCCCCCGTATCAACCCAATCAATCAAAAAGCAACTTTTTCCGATATATATGCGCTGACCTTGTCGATATCGATGCGCACCTGCTGCATCGTGTCGCGGTCGCGTATCGTTACCTGATTATCGTCAAGCGTCTCAAAATCAACCGTGACACAGTATGGCGTGCCGATCTCGTCCTGCCTGCGGTATCGCTTACCGATGCTGCCCGTCACGTCAAAATCCACCATGTGATCTTTAAGCAGCAAATCGTACACCTGCTGCGCCTTGTCATTAAGCTGCTTTTGCATTGGCAGCACAGCCGCCTTGTAGGGTGCCAGCACAGGCGAAAGCCGCAGCACAGTGCGCTTATCGCCGCCCTCGAGCTCTTCTTCGTCGTACGCGTCGCACAGCAGCGCCAAAGCCACACGGTCCGCCCCGAGCGATGGCTCGATGCAGTACGGCAAATACTTCTCGTTCGTCACCGGATCGGTGTATTCCATATTCACGCCCGAATGCTGCATATGCTGCTTCAAATCAAAATCGGTGCGGTCGGCAATGCCCCAAAGCTCACCCCAGCCGAACGGGAACAGATACTCGATATCGGTGGTGGCGTTGGAGTAGTGCGAGAGTTCATCAGGGTCGTGATCGCGCAGCCGTATGTTTTGCGGCTCGATGCCAAGCGAGAGCAGCCAGTTGTGACAGAACTGCTTCCAGTAGTTAAACCACTGCAAATCCTCGCCCGGCGCACAGAAGAATTCAAGCTCCATCTGCTCGAACTCACGTATGCGGAATATAAAGTTGCCCGGCGTGATCTCATTGCGGAACGATTTGCCGATCTGCCCGATACCAAACGGTATGCGCTTGCGCGTTGTGCGCTGCACATTCTTGAAATTGACGAATATGCCCTGCGCTGTCTCGGGCCGAAGATATATTTCGCTGGCCGAATCTTCGGTAACGCCCTGAAATGTCTTGAACATCAGATTGAACTTGCGTATGCCGGTAAAATCGTGCTTGCCGCAAACAGGGCAATTGATCTGCTTCTCCTCGATAAACGCCTCCATGTCGGCGTTCTGCATCGCCGCGACGCTGATATCAAGCCCCTTCTTTGCCGCATAGTCCTCGATCATCTGATCGGCACGAAAACGTGCCTTGCACGCCTTGCAGTCCATCAGCGGATCGGAAAAACCACCCACGTGGCCGGATGCCACCCACACCTGCGGGTTCATCAGTATCGCCGAATCAAGCCCGACGTTGTACGGGCACTCCTTGACAAACTTTTGCCACCACGCCTGCTTGACATTGTTTTTGAACTCAACGCCCAAAGGGCCATAGTCCCATGTGTTCGCAAGGCCGCCATAAACCTCGGACCCCGGGAATACATAGCCTCTGTTTTTACAAAGCGCCACAATGCGCTCCATTGATTTGTTCTTCATGCTCGCCTCCGTATAAAAATAAAGTCATTTTGTCCACTGAATCAGGGACGAAAATGACAGCTTTCCGCGGTTCCACCCTTGTTGATGTTGTTAAGCATCCGCTTTTTTGCTTCGGCATCACTGGAGCGCCCATGCGCTTATGCGCTGCCGCGGGCTTACACCCTCCCCGCGTCGCTTGAGCTGCGCGTTTTATAGCCATGCTCTCCGCCGAACATATTTTTTTCTAATATATCAAAACCACAGCGGCCGCGCAAGAGCCAAAAGCGACAAACAACAGTATTTGTCAGCAAACACCGCTATTGACTTATCAGAAAGGCTGATATAGTATCTTTTTTGTTACACTCTATGTGAGGAGAGGCATAATGGTTTCGTTGTCAGTACAAAAAGCGCAGGATGGACAAGAGCTTTTTGATGTGCTGATCGACACGTATCCGGATTTTCCATCAAGGGCATTAAAGATAGCGTTTAAAAAGCGCATGATCACCATTAACGACACCTACGCCTATGCGGACGACATCGTTCACGAAGGTGATGTGGTGGATATCTATACGTCCGGCGATGTGCTGGGCATCGATTTAACACCATTGATACTCTATGAGGATGAAAACCTGCTGATTTTGGATAAGCCGGCAGGATTGCCGTGTGTTTCAAAGGCCGATGAGCCAAGCGCTGTCGGTATGATGGAAGCGTATATGAGACAGCGCGGCGAATACAGTTTGGAAGCGCTGATGGTGCCTTATCTGATCTACCCGCTCGATACTTATGTCAGCGGCGTTTTGCTGATAGCCAAGCACGAAGATGCGTATATGTTTTTTATTGAGGCTCTTGGCCAGCGCCGCATCGCACGCTTTTACATTTGTGCCGTTAAAGGCTGTCCGGATGAGCAGGAAGAGCTGCTTGGCTATCATATGCGTGACAGACTGGGCCGCCGGGCGCATATTCTTAAAGAATACAGAAAAGACGCCAAGCCAATCGTCACGCGTTATAAAAAGATATCGCAAGGCAAAAATATGGCGCTGCTGCGTGCGCGTCCCATCACCAACGGGCTGCATCAGGTGCGCGCCCATTTGGCCGACTGCGGTCTGCCCATACTCGGCGATGACATTTACGGAGACAGGCGCTTTAACGCGCGTTTTGGCGCGGAGTATATCTGCCTGTGGCTGGAAACGCTGGTGTTCGAGGTGGGCACAGGCCACGGGTATGATTATATCAACGGCAAGCGGTTCACATCACGGTCCGAAAGCTTTCCGGTATGTGTGTACGATCAAGGCTTGATGGATATCGGTGAATAGCCAATCGTTTGATTCAGGCTGAAAATATCGTGTATATAGTAAGAAAGTTTTTAATTGACGTGTCAAGTATAAAAAAATTGTACTCTATTGGCCTATTAAGGCGTATTCTGCACCAAGAACTATTTGGTTTTTTCACTTTTTTTGTCGAAATGCTGTACAACAATTATATTTTGTGTGATATTATAAAGCTGTGGCATTATATGAGGAAGTGATGCCAATTCTCAAGCTTTTCATGGCTTGAGGCCTTGCCCATAAAAGATATAAAAAGGCAAGTGGCAAACCGCTAAGCGAGCAGATTGATCAAAGCATTTGCGAGAATCATGCGGACAGATCGCATGACACATACCCAAAGCCCTGTCTGCGGCAGGTATTTGTTGTCAGCTAAGAGGCAAGGCTGGCTGCAAACGTGAAGGGTATGGCTCGTTATGCATAGACCAAGTATTGGGGGATGGCAAAATGGGACAGAGCAAGGGGCAGAAAGCTGTTGCTGTACAACAAAATGCGTATGATGCGCAAGAAAGCAAACTGTGGGAACGGTTTCGGCAGGAGCAAAGAATTCTTGAAGAAATGGTTGCCGCGCGCTTTGCAGACGGAACCATCATCAATCTTGGAACAGATGTAGGCATACTCAAACAAAGCCAAATTACCGATAGTCTTGTTGTTGATAAAATGAAACTCGAAGAAATGTACGCACGGCATAAGCTTAAAACAGCACATGCGGATGTTCATTAATTTCATGATGTGAAAAGCGGATAAAAACCGCGTTGCAAGAAATATTTTATTTTGCCAAATACGGCATTGAGTTTATTTTAACAGGGGTATTGATATGCAGGACATCTTGGAGTTTTGTTCAAACGCTTTTTCTGTTGCGGTATTGGACGAGATACCCGACATGGTGCGTGTGCTCGACGGACAGGGCAAAATACTCTTTGCCAATGCTGCGTTGAGAGAGAGGTTCAGCGCGGGGACGGGCAAAACATGCGAGAAGCTGCCGGGTGCATCCAAGCATTGCGGCGAGTGCATCGCCCAAAAATGCATACGCGATAAACGGCGCTACATCACCATCGAACAAGTGCGCGGACGAATCTATTCGGTTTGTGCAGGCCCTGTCGAATTTGAAGGCCGGCCGTATGCGCTCGAAATATACAGTGATATCACAAAAGAACAGAATTTGAAGGAAAAGCTGATGGCGAACAATTCGCGCATGATGAAGGACTTAGAGATTGCGCGGAGCCTTCAGCTTTCTATTTTACGCCATACGCTGCCCCAGATACCAGGGTTTCGCTTCGCGGCCGAATTTTTACCCTGCGAGGCGCTGGGCGGCGATATGTACGACTGCTTTTTGGCGCGTGACGGGCGTGTTTTCATGTACATTGCCGATGTATCGGGCCATGGTGTGATGCCCGCGATGCTGACCGTTTATTTGCGGCAGGAGATGTTTGCGCAGTGCAAGCAGCCGGGCGTTTCTCCGGCGCAGGTGCTGCACAACATACAGGATTCGTTTGAGGAGCTCAATACCGAGGAGAGCATTTACATCACCATATTCATCGCCGCGATAGAGCCCAAAACAGGCGCGTATGTGTGCGCCAACGCAGGGCACAGCGTACCGCCGCTGATTGCGGGCAACGGCAGTCTGCAAGAGATACTGCTGCCCGGCACACCGATATGCCGCTGGGTGGACAACGCGTGGCGTGAGGAGGTCAGCGGCGTTTTGCATAAGGGCGAGCGGCTGTTCCTTTATACCGACGGCTTGGACGGCATACATACCGAGCAGGCCTCCAGCGAGGATTTGAGCGCGATATTGCAAAGCCCCGATCTTCACGGCAAGGCATTGCTGGCCGAGATCAAAAAGAAATTCACGCAGACGCGTGCGGATGATGTGACGATGCTGCTGTGCGAGCGCGACGGGGAATAGAGGCAGGGTGTATAATGTAGTTTCTATTGAGCCTTCATGGGCTTTTTTTCTTTTCTGCGTCCTCATTTGAATCGATTAAGCCATGGCTTATGTTTAAAACCCCGGTATTGCGCGTACGTATAAGTAACGCATTATTCGTATTGAGGTGCTGGATATGTGGAACTGGGTGGCTCAAAATCTTAACTGGCTCGCGCCGACGGTCAGCTCGATCATACTTTCGGCGCTGATCATCATGGTGGCGTGGAAGCAAAAGAATCTGCGGCAGCAAAGCCTGTGTATCAGGGAAGAGCAAAAGGAGATACAAAAGCAAAGCGTTAAGCTTGCGCTGCTCGACAGAAGGCTCGCAACGTATTCGCTGACAAGAGCGTTTATCGAAGCTGTGATCGCGGCGTATGCGTCGCCCGGGCATGCGGCCTTTGGTAAAAAAATCGATGCATTCACCAATGCCTCATATGAAGCAGAGCTTTTGTTTGAGCCGGAGATTTGCGCCTATATCAAAACGATTATCGGCAATGCGAAGCAGCTTGACAGCCTTGCCGCTATGATTTTGGGTGATGCCAGCCCACAGCCGTCCGATGCGCAGGTGCGGTTTGATGAGCTGCTGGGCTGGTTTCAAGCGCAGCCCAGAGCCGCTGCAAATCTGTTTAACAAGCATATCAACATCAATAACATTGAGTGAATGCCACAACGCGCTATTTCATTTCTATTTGAGCAACGGTGGCAATGCCGTTGTCCTTGGTGAAATAGCAGGGTATAAAACCCATATTCATATCAGCAAATTCGCGGGTGATTTCATATTGGCCATCAAAATTGTATCCATGATACTCAATAATGATATAGGCAACACCGGCATCCTTATTGAGGGAGGAAGGAATGCTGTCTGGACGTATCTGCGTCACTGAAAGCACAGCATCATCAGCGCTCATCTGCTTGATGAAAACCTTATTGCTCTTGTTTTTTGGCTTGAGGAACAGCTTTACGGTAAAGCTTTCTTGCTGCTCCTGCCCATTGATCGTGTGGGTATACGATTCGGACAACCAGTAAGCTGACTCCCCGGTACTACCGGCAGCGAGCCCATGACCCATACCGGCCGTGAGATAAATTTCGCCCGTTGCTGTTTGATAAACAGGATTCATGAATAAAACGATATCACTATCACTAATCGGCGAAAAATACAGCGTGCCCTCAATTCCCAATGAATCGCCGCTGCGGATCATGCGGTCGGCAATTTCATCTCCGGTGATTAGCGAATGATAGCCAAATTCTTCTCCATCGTTGTATACAAAATAATCAATAAGCGCAATGCCTTCAATACCGTCAAAGCGAATATCAGTCTGTTCATATTCTTTAATAAACGTAGCGTATTTGCGTTGGTTGTATTGTGCATTCATATCGATCGGCGCGTCATTCATCATATCACCGATATGATCCTTAATAAACGCATCCCAATCAAATAAATCCAGATGCTCTGTTGTGATATACATGCCAATCAGCCGATCTCGGCCTTCTTCTGCGATTTCTTCTTTCGCCAGCTGGCAGCCGCATGCGGACAATATAAGCGTCAGTATCAAAAACAACAACAGCCCTCTTTTAATCATTATCGTCATCCTCCAGATTTCCATCAAATTTTAAAATGTCTCCGATATCGCATTCCAAATAGTAGCAAATTCTATTGATCGTATTAAATCGTACGCCCTTGGCTTTTCCGCTGCGCAGTATGGAAAGATTGGCTTCTGTGATATTGACAAGGGCACAGAGTTCTTTTGATGTCATTTTTCTTTTTTTCAGTACGTCTTCAAGGTAAATCAAAATAGCCATTCGTATCTCCTAAATGAACATGTCGTTTTCGCTTTTGATTTCTTTGCTCTCCGCGAAGTATTTGGAGAGAACCATCATTATGAGGACCAGCAGAAGCGGCACGAGAGGAATGTTTGCGGTAAAATCGCTTGAATGCAGAGATTTGATGACGAGCAGCTGCATCAAATTGATAAAGATGAACGAGAGAGAGATGAAAACCACCGCTCTTTTGCTAACTGTGAAAAGCTTGTTCGCCGATAAGACAACGCCATCACCATAGCGGTCTGATTTGAGCTCATCGATTAATCGGCTGGCGAAAAACAATATGATGATATTGACCAGCGATACGGCTGAAACATTCAGGTAGCGCACAACCAAAAACACATAGGTCACAGTCAGTGATACAGCGGGATCGGTGTTTGCGCTTTGAACGGCACCGAAAGTCGCGATCAGGTTGCTTAAACCCGAACCAAAAATATCGAAAACAATGATCACGCAGATGACAGCGATCAATGATTTTAGGTGGCTGAGCAGCTTGCGTGTATCGCTGTCTAAATATCTGCGCAGCAGCTTTATCGCGATATAGCCGACGAGGACAGTATAAATGGTTATGCAAACAATCATCTTGCCAGCCGCCATGATACCAAATAAGCTTGTGAAATAAAACGGATTGACAAAATGGTACAGCGCCACAAATATCAAAATGCTCAAGACGACCAATAAAATGTCCTCAGGCTTTGCTGTCTTTTTCTTTATCCGAATAATCAGGTAGAGTATAGGCAGCAAGCCAAAGCAAACGTAAATGGTGCTTGCGGCGATATCTCCGGCTAAGCCCGACAAAGACAAAGCACGCAGGCCGATGCCGATCGGTTCAAGCGGGAAAGTCAGTATATACATGGAGACGTTGGAGACGGTTGAGTCGAGAATACTGATTGTCATGCACACCAACGCTTGCAATGTCAATACAAGCACTAACGTTTTTTGCTTCATCATCAATACCTTCTTTATATTTTTTCAACTCAATAGTAGCAAAAAGATTATTGTCAGTCAATAATAATTATTGTTTTATTTTAATTTTAGAAATGCAATGAAAAAAGGCGAGCCTTGACCCGCCTTATATAATCGGGCACACAAATTGGGTGTACCCGCAAGAAAACTTTTTTGTCCGCGACTCATTATAGTCTATCATCATAAAAGAATCAATACATAAAGCGGTGCCATGGGTGATTCTTTCACTTTGCGTATGCCAGTATTCTGCTCACGATTTCATCGTTCTTGCGATTGAGTCTGTCAAAGTCCATATGGGGAATATAGTATGTCTCGAGTTCGTCATGCGCTGATTTGGCTTTTTGCAGCGTGGCAATAGCCTGATTGAGCAAAGCCTCAAAATAATGCACAGCCGTATTCACAAATTCAGCATTGTCTTTAATAAAGCTATCGTTGATGTATGGCGAAAGATCGATGACGGCATCGCATCTGTTTACAGCTAAGTATTTGCTTTCTGTCACAAACGCAAGCTTGAGCTGCGGCAATATGATATGCTCGATTTTGGTTTCGGGCTCCATCGGGCAAAAATACTGCTCCGTATCGATGCCGCGGATAATCGCTTCGTCCGATATGCGCTTGAGCATGTCGCTGACACCTATGCCATAATGGCTTTTTATCTTATAGGCGCGGTAGGAATCATCAAAGAGCGTATCCAGATAGTGAACCACGCCCAACGGCGTGATCGCACTGGCAAACTGCTTGCGCACAGCTGCAAGCTTTTCAATTTCGTGCCCATCGAAGATGCTGCTGATTACAGTCTGCGTTTGTTGTGCCAAGCCCGAATAATCCGCCGCCTGCTCATATATTGCCGCGGCATCGTCCATCATAGGCTTAGCCGCTGCAATGTAGCGATACGCTCTTTTGAAAAGCCGTCCGACGCCGGCATTCACCTGCATCACCTTCTCTTTGTTTTGCTTGATGCCGTCAGCGTCCCAAAATTCGCCCAGATTGATGATTTCATCGACAGCGCCCGGATTGATCGGGTCAACGACATGCGGCGCGGTGCCATCCAAGACGGCGACACGTATGGCCGGTATCAATATGCCATCCAGCGAGCCCGGATCAGACGAGCAGTGCAGGTATTCGACAGCATAATCCTTTTGCTGCATCGTTTGGCCGATACGCTTCATCAGTGTCGATTTTCCGACACCCGGCCCGCCTTTCAGACAGAATATGTGGTTGGCCCTCTGCTGGGGCAGAATGTGGTGATAGTAAGAGTAAAACCCCTTCGGCGTATTGTTACCGGGAAACAGATGTCTCTCTTTGATCATAAATGCACCTTCTTTATTTGATATCACTATATTCTACGAAAGAAAGTGCGATTATTTTCTTAAGTGTTGAATTTTTATATGACGGGCGGTGGTGCGATGTGGAATGATGCATAGAACTTGCCGGAAAACTAGGCGACACCACTATATATAGAAACTATTTGAGAAAAATATCAGCTGTTTATACAGAAGCACAATATATAGTATTAATAAAAAAACAAACAACAAAATGTTGTTGACAAGCACGTTGGCATTATGGTATTTTTAATGTAAAAGAAAGGAACTAACTGAGGTTGATTTACCGAATAAAATGAGTACGGTTCTGATATGGAATCAGTGTAAACAATCCTTTCAATTGTTTAATAGAGAAAGAGGTAAATTATGAATGGCGTTAATTTAATAAACTACAACCTTGTGATATGTACAGTGGTTTTTGGAGCAGATGTATCTATTCTAAAAGTAAAACTTGGTGATGGGTATTCATTTTAAATAAAATCTTTAATACCTAAGAAAGATAATCTTGATAAAATATTAGATACTGATGCTATGAATCTGCGCCGAGAATATGAACAAGCAAGAATTGATGAATCGCTTGACGTTATATGTATATTTAAAGAATTACAAATTAGAATTACACAGAAGGAAGCTAAGAAATATTTCGATAATATATGTGATTACACACTCAAATACCTAGATGATAAAATAAGAGCCATACGTTTTTTTGTGGAAGCTTCTGTGCGGTTTAAAAAGCTTTCAGTAAAAATGGAATCTGAAAAACAGATAGTTGAAGAAACAAAAGTGAGCGCCGGTTTTTCTTCTATGATATCTATAGATGAAGCAATGACTACTAAAACGATACAGATGTTTAGTTGTACTGACGAGAATATTAGAAAACTTAATATTGATATAATGAATACAGTATTTCCGTTATCAAATAAGCTGCTAAATAGCTGCCATATATACTATGATTTATCATATCACCAGAGCAATTTTGTATCGGTCACATTATTGATAACTTGTCTTGAAATTCTTTTTTTAGATGAAGAAAGGGGTACCATGAAAGAACCGCTTTCGAAGAGATGTTCTGTTTTTCTTTTTGATACAAAAACAGATCAAATAGACTGTTTCAATAAACTAGTCCTCTGCTATGAAAAGCGCAATGACTTTGTTCATGGCGGCAATTATAGCAGTATAACAAAAGCAGAAATTTTGTTTTTGAGAGAATGTGTTCGACAGGCTTTAATTAAACATATACATACGGGTATTGATAAAAAGAGCACAATTAAGTCGCTGAAGAGAATTATTTCAGGCATAGATTACTTAAAGATAATTAAGGAATACAATGGTGATAGCCACTCATAAAAGGCGTTTTTTTGTTGTGGAAAAAATTTGAGGTTCTCGGACAACAAAAAAACGCCCTTAGGCGCTTCAGACTGTCAAAAAAGCATTGAATAAAAATATGTGGGCAAGTCGGGCTTTGCCCGTTCAGCCCACACCTTGCGGTTTTGCGCCGTTTCGAGCAAAGCGAGGAACAAGGCGTAGCGTACAAAACCGATAAACTGGCGGAAAACCGAAGGTTTTTCGACAAGCAAAAACGCCCGTAGGCGTTTTTCGTGTAAGCATTATTATCTCTTTGAGAACTGCGGTGCGCGTCTTGCGGCTTTGAGGCCGTATTTCTTTCTTTCCTTCATACGCGCATCTCTTGTTAAGAAGCCCGCTTTTTTAAGCAATGGCCTCAGCTCCGGCTCGGATTTGATCAGCGCGCGCGATATGCCGTGACGGATGGCGCCCGCCTGACCGGTATATCCGCCGCCCTTGGTTGTGACGACCACGTCGTATTTGCCGAGCGTTTCTGTCAGCACCAGCGGCGACCTGACGAGCATACGCAGCGTTTCATAACCAAAATAATCGTCAATCGTTTTGTTGTTGACCAGCATTTTGCCGTTGCCCGCAGAGATGATGACCCGCGCTATGGAACTCTTTCTTCTTCCCGTACCTGCGAATTGTATCTTTGCCACGTTTTATTCCCTCCTGTCGCCTTCCAGCTTTAAAAGCTCGGGCTTTTGCGCCGAATGATCGTGCTCGCTGCCTTTGTAAACGCGCAGCTTTTTGAGCATCTCTCTGCCAAGCTTGTTTTTGGGCAGCATACGCCGCACCGCTTCGTACATTGCGAAATCCGGCTTCTTTTGCATCAAATGCTCGTACTTTGTTTCCTTCATGCTGCCGACATATCCCGAATGACGACGGTACACCTTTTGCTGCAGCTTGTCGCCTGTAAAGACGGCTTTCTCAGCATTGATGATGATGACATAATCACCCGTATCGACGTGCGGTGTAAACTCCGGCTTGTTCTTTCCTCTGAGTATTGACGCAACCTGGCTTGCCAGACGGCCGAAAACCATGCCGTCGGCATCAACAAGATACCACCTGCGTTCCACAGAGCCGGGTTTTGCCATATATGATTTCATCAGGCTCTTTCCTCCCAAGTGTTTGCACTTTGATTTTCGCATCTTTATCCATTCGGGGCTAGTGAACGGTCAAACATGCAGGATATATTCTATACATTCCGCTCACACGTGTCAAGAAAATTGTGCCGCAAAACACGCTTTTTATGCCGCTGACACTCAGATTGTACCAATAATCGTTCAAAATGAGCAGCCTTTTTGATTTGCATCGCCGCTAAGCCGTGCCAAGAGCGCCTGAAAAGGCAGCACCACAGCAACACCCGCGGTATGAGCGGTTCAATTCAAACCGCATCGCTAAGGCGGATAATCGGCACAGTTACATCTTTCCACAGGCGGTTTGACATGGTATGATGAGCCAAAGGAGAAAAGGGCAGCATTTGTGCCCTGCGTGAAGCATGAGCGGTTTATTTGAACAACAGACACAAAAATCCGCGCCGCTGGCCGACAGAATGCGGCCGCGCACCATCGATGAGTTTTTCGGTCAGACACACATTGTGGGCAAGGGCAAGCTGCTGCGCCGCGCGATAGAGACTGACAGGTTAACCTCGTCGATATTCTTCGGGCCGCCCGGCTCGGGCAAAACCACGCTCGCCTATGTGATTGCGAATACGACCGGCGCGGCGTTTGAGAAGCTTAACGCGGTGACAAGCGGCGTTAAGGATGTGCGCGCAATCATCGAGAAAGCGCAGGAGAGGCTGGCGCTTCACGGGCAGTCCACCTATCTGCTGCTTGACGAGTGCCACCGATGGTCCAAAACGCAGTCCGACAGCATACTGCCCGCGATAGAGAAGGGCACGATACGCTTTATCGGCTCGACAACGGAAAACCCGATGGTGAGCATGACGAGTGCTATCGTCAGCCGCTGCCGTTTGTTTCAGTTTTTTTCTCTGACCAAGGACGATGTGAAGCAGATCGTGCGCATGGCATTATCGGACAGTGAGCGCGGCCTTGGGCATCTGAATGTGCAAATCAGCGATGATGCGCTCGAGCACATCGCGAATGTGGCGAACGGTGACGCGCGAACGGCTCTTAATGCCATTGAGCTGGGTGTGCTGACAACGCCGCCTGATAAAGACGGTGTTATCCATATCAGCCTTGAAATCGCAGAAGAATCGATACAGCGGCGTGCTGTGCGCTGCGATGATGAGGAATACTACAACATGCTCAGCGCTTTTTGCAAATCATTGCGCGGCAGCGATGCCGATGCGGCGCTGTTCTGGTTTGCGCGCCTTTGTTACGCGGGTGTGGATCCGCGACTGATTATGCGGCGCATACTCGCGCACGCGAGTGAGGATGTGGGGCTTGCGAACCCTTCCGCGATGACGCAGGCGGCTGCCGCAGCCCAAGCGCTCGAATTTGTCGGCATGCCCGAAGCGCGGCTATCGATCGCGCAGGCCATTATTTTTATCTGCGAGTCGCCCAAATCCAACGCGGTGGTGGTTGCCGTGGATGGCGCTTTTTCGGACGCGGAGAATGCGTATCAGGTGCCTGTGCCGCAGCATCTGCGCGATACAAGCTACCACGGCGCCAAGGCGCTGGGCAACGGAAAAGGCTACAAATACCCGCACGACTACGAGC
>OBJA01001819.1_pt1 | contig 13598 bp, 15 predicted proteins | sample 1519751 | NCBI WGS metagenome assembly OBJA01 (sample SAMEA3881238, study PRJEB22517) | soil metagenome | biome: lake sediment; feature: soda lake sediment; material: sediment, water from around vicinity | place: India | collected 2013-12-23 | depth 3 m | reverse complement strand
CTGTGGAGGCTTTCTTCGGCGTATTAGGAGATGGAACAACCGGCGTCATTGAGATGGCAGCCGCTTCTGGCCTACCCCTTGTTCCTTTAGAAAGACGAGACCCCAGAGTAACCACGACTTACGGAACTGGGGAGCTGATTAAAGCAGCTTTAAATGCGGGTTGTACCCGATTGCTCCTGGGAATTGGCGGCAGCGCCACCAACGACGGTGGAGTAGGAATGGCCCAAGCGTTAGGATATCGCTTTTTAGACCAAGCTGGTCACGAGTTGTCACACGGTGGAGCGGCACTAGTTAATCTTTACTCGGTCGATACCTCTTTACGTGATGCACGTTTGGACTCTGTAGAGATAACCGCGGCTTGTGATGTAACCAATCCCTTACTCGGCCCTACTGGAGCCTCGGCGGTCTACGGTCCACAAAAAGGCGCTACTTATGAGATGGTTCAACAACTAGACGCTGCATTGACCAGATTCGCCGATGTGATCGAGGGGAGTTTTGGAGTGGAGTTTCGAAACACCCCCGGTGCCGGAGCCGCTGGTGGACTCGGCGCAGGCCTGATTAGCTTTTTGGGTGCCACACTTCAACCAGGAATTGAACTCGTTGCAAAAACCGTCGGACTCCGCGAGAAATTAGTCGAAGCAGACTTAGTTTTAACAGGCGAAGGTCGACTGGATGGACAGACGATTCACGGGAAGACACCTGTTGGGGTGGCGCGTATCGCAAAAGAGTTCAACTTACCGGTACTGGCAGTTGCTGGTTCATTAGGCCCCGGCTATGAGGAAGTTTACTTTCACGGAATTGACGGAGTAATTTCGATTACAAACCGACCAATGACTCTTGATGAGGCGATTAAAGAAGCGTATACTTTAATTGCCGAGGCAACACAACAGCTGGTGAGGGTCGCAACGCTTCATTTGCCATAATACATAACGGAGTGCTCGGTGATATACAGGAGGTTAAATAAAATGGGTTTAGTCTACTCGATCTTTGCCGGACTTTTAATCAGTTTTCAATGCGTCTTCAACGCCCGTATGGGAGAGAAAGTAGGACCTTGGCAAGCCAATTTAATCGCCCATGCCATCGGATTGGCTCTCCTCTTAACGCTTCTAACCCTCAAAGGTTCTTGGAACTTCGACGGGCTGCGCGACGTCAACAAGTTTTATATGATCGCCGGGATGCTAGGGGTTTTTATTGTTCTCTTCGTCACAAAAGGCGTCATGCAGTTGGGCGCTAACTATTCTCTAACTATTATTATTGTTGTTCAAATCGCGGCAACGGCTTTAATAAATCATTTCGGCTGGTTCCAAGAGCCGGTTTCACGCGCTAACCTCACGCAAAATATAGGTCTCTTACTGATGCTAGCAGGCGTTATCCTCTATCAAGTAAGTCCACGCTAATTTTCCAAATCCCCAATCAACATAGGGCTATCAACCTTATGCTTTTTAATATTATGACCAACTTCCTTTTCGCTTCGGTTAGCATAACAATAACTGCATAAATGTTGGCAGGTGCTATACATCCCCACATCCACGGACTGAGCACACAAGCACTCTCCCCGCTGGTTCTTATCTTTTGGGTAGGTTAGATTTAGATTAAAGATATCGTTAATCAAATTCAAATCAATGCAACTGCCATGATGAATACTATAGTCTCCAAGGTTTATCTCTTCTGAGCAGGTGAAGACCTCAATTCCCCGCTCCCCAGCAGCCTTGGCGAGAGCTTCAACCAATCGAAAAAGCTCGCTTTTATCCTCACTCTTGGTTATATCCCGGAAACTCCGGGCAAACTCCAAACTCCGCCATCGGGTATTTACCTTTCCGTACAAATCCATGAAACTGATCACAGATCGCAGGGTACTATCCTTTAGATACCCTGCAATTTTTTTATATCTTTCTATATGGTAGTCTACCAGTGTTATGTCGGAAATGATAATCGGATCATAGCGCCAGATAACTCTATTTGACCCAATTCGCTGCGCCAAACTAGCAAATGCCTCCAGCCGGACCTCCAACGCAGGCAAACCAGCCTCAATCTCCTTGGGGTAGTCGTTTAGCGTATACTGAAAATAGTACCTGTATCCCCTATCATCCAGTTCATCCAGGTACTTAAAGAACGGTTTCGGGTTTTTGGTCCAAAATACAATAACATCTACATCTGACGGCAAGAGACTGATCTCTTTGATCTGTTTGGCGTTAAAGGGATTTACCCGATAAAAAAATCCCGCTCGGATTCGGTTCATAAACCACTCGCCAAAAAATGCCGGTATGTCTGTCCGCCGACTAGCGCTGATGATCATTTTGAGCAACACTTCCCAGTAACTTTACTTCCAACTTGCTTTATATGTACACTATAACATTATCATGGTTCCTTGTCAGTCCCAAAGATATGTGCTCAAATCTTCAGCAACACCTGCTACACGACGTCTCTCCTTGTTTTATACAAAAGACCGTTGCCACTTAAGTAGGCAACGGTCTTTTGTTGCGATGAATGATACGAGTGCTATTGTTTGACTCAACACATTTTATCTAATATAATTAAATTAGCCACTTTAGCTATTTTGTAATTTCCCGGAGGTGAATTAATGATTGTCAATTCAACCGATCTCAAGAATAACTTAGGAAAATATCTGCGTTTATCAGCTCGGGAGGAGATCATCATCACGAGCAACGGTAAGAAAATAGCCAAACTGTCCACTTATGAAGATAACGCGAAAGCAAACTCCGCTAAAGGGCAGATCATAATGGACGGATCCCAAGCCTATGAGGTTACAACACGCAAAGCGTCCTATGAGGACTTTCTAAAGCTGGTAGAAGAGAGTGACGAGCGCTTCGAATACATCGACGGCGAAATATACTGCCTGGCTTCTCCAAAGGTTGTCCACCAACAGATCTTAGGGAAACTACATTATATCTTCCACAATTGGTTTCAAGGTAAGAAATGCCAAACAATGTTCGCCCCGTTCGATATCACTCTTATAAGAAATCCAGATGCTATCAATGTGGTTCAGCCTGATTTGATGGTGATCTGTGATCTTGAAGAGAACCTGAATGAAAAGGGTTACTATATGGGTGTGCCCACTCTAGTAGCAGAGGTGATCTCTGAGGGTACCCGCAGTAAGGATTTCATTAAAAAGCTGGAACTATACATGTCCACTGCAGTAAAAGAGTATTGGATCGTTAATCCGTTAAACCAAGAAGTAAGCATCTATCTATTTGAAGATAACAGCATCAGTAAAAATACAACATACAAAAATAACGAGACCGCAGCCTCGTTTAACTTTCCAGGTTTAGGAGTGAAGTTGGCGGATATTTTCAGCTGACTTCGCATTTTGTTTTAATGAAACTCATCCTCGGTTACACTAGGATACTTAATCATTTTAAAAGGACGATCTTCCATTTGAACAATAAGCGGGCGCAGAGCACTTTGGTATTTTCTCCATACGTATTTAAGTAAAGCATTAGGGTCATGAGATAAATCGGGTTCAATCTCATCTATCTCCAAGTGTTTTACAAAGCCCCATTTACCGTTAATGCTGTATACTTCCCGCATGCGCATTCGCTCAGATGACACCAAAACAACTACATCACCATGCTCTTCGGGCAACGGTGACGGTACCCCTTTCAGGTTATACTTCCCTTTAAATATAAACCAATCATTTTCCTCACTGACTAATTTCAGGTCATTAACATCCATGAGACTAATCGAAAGTTTGTTCTTATGGTCAAACACAGGCTTTCGTAGATCTATGTGGTTAGGGTATATATGAGACTCAAAATCTTGTTCGGAGAATGAATCCTTAAACCACGCATATGTATTGTGCGCACTGTCACTTGTCCATAGTTGAATAGATCTAACACTTTGATAAAACTCATGGTAATCATAAAAAGCCTTATATTGCTCTATACCAATTAAAACCTTAGCTTTCATTTTATTGTCCCAGAAAAAAAATTCTAATATGTTATTCGATGCATAACAAGAAATAAACCAAAACTTGTTCTTCTCCCGATTGGTTTGCAAAAAATCTCTGACTCCATCCGGCTTGTTTGCATATGCAGAGAAAACAAATATAACGAGAATAAGAGCAAGTAATGTTCTCATCTAACCACCCTTCAGGATCATACTGATATTTCTGCTACAAACCCTTCTGTTCCGATTCATTTTATAGTAAAATTTCGCCAAGATATCCATGTTATCCTCTTGAATGGGAAAAACAGGCGGTGAATTAACTCATCGCCTGTTTAATATAGCTATGGATTGAATTTCCGCGGGTCCACGTTCCCAAAACTATCGGGTGAAAGTTTGTTTCTGTATTCAACCTTTTACCCACAATCCATGCTGGCTGCAACAAAAATACAACTTGCCGCTATACATCTTTGGAATACGCAATTCTGCGCCTTGCTCCGGGTAAAGTTTAACGAGCACTTGCCTATCAAATGAAACGTAAGCAACAAATGAGATATAATGAGATTTACTCATCTCATGTTGAATTGTGATATAGTAATCAGTTTCAATCTCTTCAATACTTATCTTGTGCGCGTCATCCTCCGCCTTTGCCGTTAATGGTTCCAACCTCCTGCCGCAACATGAGATCTCTGCCTCACCTGTAGCATTTATTACATTTCGACAGTTTGGACAGAGATAAAATTTAATACGCTTCATATTTCCTCCATCTACCTCATTAGGGTTCAAATCCCCCAAAAGAATTTTTTCTGTATTAACTCCAAATATCCGAGAAAGCCCGCTAAGCAAAGATACATCAGGGCATCCTAAACCCCGCTCCCATTTGGAGATTGTTTTGTCGCTAATGTTCAAGGCATCAGCAACTTCTTTTTGCGTCATATTCTTCTCTTTGCGCAGGTTTAGAATCAGCTCTCCAACTTTCCTGCAGTCCATAGATGATCACCTCCACTTTATTAAGGGTAAATGTAAACAGCTGTTTTTTCAATAAACGCTCCGTAGAGTTTTAGGAAGAGGAGTATTAATAAGCTTGCAGTTGCATTCAGTCGATGATACAGGAGTTTATATCCCAGTAACTTTACTTCCAACTTGCTTTATATGTACACTATAACATTATCATGGTTCCTTGTCAGTCACAAAGATATGTGCCCAAAGGTTCAGTAACACCTGCTACACGATGGCATCTCCTTATTTTATACAAAAGACCGTTGCCCACTTAACTAGGCAACGGTCTTTTGTTGCGATGAATGATACGAGTGCTATTTTTATGACTCATTTCATAAAAAAAGCTTATTATCATTATAACAACCACATAGCAAAAAACAATAACCCATAGGGGTTATTTATGTTATTTAGCAGGAATATCTGGGCAAAAATACAAATTAAGACATAACACTAATTTGAGGGTACCCGCAGCAAGGATTTCAGAGATTTTTAGTTGATCTCCAGTGTTTCAAAGTATGCCTCAAATATAGAACCTTCATCTCCGCGCAGCTCATAACCGGTAATTCTTACTGTCATGCCTTTCTTGAGAACACTTAGCTTTTTATTTTTTTTCGCGTCTTTCTGGTCGGCAAACAGGACTATAGAACCTTTAGATAGGCCCGAAAGGCGTATCGGTTCTTTCTCATCATTCTGCGGATCCTCTATGAAGATTATATAATGCGCCGGAATTGTTCTGTCACAAGACATCGAACCAGACATGTCTGGTTGGGCAGGGTAAAATTTCTCTTCAACAAATTGTATGTCCCTAATCTTCCCTGTTATATTTCTATGATTCTCTACAAACATTGAGCCAAAAGCTAAATTACAACTAAGAAGGACCGTTAGAATAACAATGACCGTCTTTTTCCTCATTTTTTCTCCTTCCTATGTTCCGGATCGACTCATATCTAACTTAACCCATATAAACCAAGAGGATCAGTCTCTAACGCCTGCTTGTATAAACCAACAACATCAATGATCTTAAAGAGCATGCATTTGCATCTACCGATCATTCCATCTTTTATGTATCCCCTTTTATAAGCCTCAGCTTGAATCTTGTACCAGGCCTTTACAGGCGGTTCACCCGTCTCAACAAACCACTGATCCGGCGGATAGATCTTCTGCACCTCTTTGGAGGGCTTAAAGATAGCCTTGATTTCTTCCGGCAATATGGATTCAACATAGTGCATACTAGAGAGCCGGTATATATCAACACCTAATAATAAAGCCTGCCCATCTTTCTCCATCAGGTTGGAAAACCCCTTACTATTTGGCTCTCTTTCCCTGCCCCATGCGGATACACGAAAAAGACCGTCTCCAGTAAGTACATCCGGCATTTTCCTAAATGTATCCGCTATGATTCCCATGCCGCTTTTTTCATCAGCGTCCGGAGCTAAGATCTTAATCTTTACCTTTATGCCAAGTTTCTGATCAAATTCGGTTGGCGATAAAAACGGAGATAGCCTAAAAGACGGCATTACAATAGAACCATTTTCCGTGACCACATTCATCAGTGCGGATATAACCGTTAAATGCTCCTCCTTCAACCTGGCCGAAACTACTGAGCGAACTATGAACCTCAAGTTGCATGTTTTCTGTTACCCCTAGTTCTCTGAGGCTATCTTCGAGCATTGTCTGGGTTAGCGTCTGTTTACTTGTCATGGCAAGTCCTTACATCCTTTCCTTCGATACTATTAACAGCATCCACACTTCTCCTGTAAGACTTATTAGCGCGTTATTTATATTAACGGTTATTTTTTTGTTTTTTTGGAATATTATATTCCGGAACTTGCGGAACCAACGGAACTCATGTTGAAATGGAGGTGAAGAAGGTGAAAAAAATGAGCATCATTATTGACAAGAAAGAACTAAAGTCAGCTGCGAACCGTAAAAAGCTCACAAATGCACTGCTAGAACTCTTTGACGAAGCAGCAACAACTTCTGCAGAGACCATTCAAATCGACGTCATTCCTATGGTTCAAAAGAAATACTATAAAACTAATGAGATAGCGGAAGTATATCAAGTATCAGACCGTATGGTTCGTAAATGGTGCTCCCAAGGAAAAATATCTGCCTTACGTACTCCTGGCGGGTCGTGGAGAATTCCAACCTCTGTTTTTGGTGATCTTCAAAAAGTAAAGGCCTTTCAGGAGACAGCAGAACAAATCAATGAACGATTCAGTAATTATCCTGAAATTGATGACTTTGAAAAATGAAACCACCTAGCGTTTTATTGGACACAACAGTCTTTTGTGGAGCTCTGGTAGAATGGTAGGAGCCATTGATGATAATGAGCTTTAAGCCTCAGTCTCTAACGCCTTAAAATTTCCCCTCATTACTCCCCTGTTATAATCCATCTATCCTGTTTCTTTGATTTCTCAGCTTATTGACCGTCTTATTCATCATCTTCCGTATTACATATTTGAATAGTATCTTTTTTAGGCCGCTCAAATTTGACCCGCATTTCCTGTAGAACTCATCGGGTGACAAAAAGACGCCGAGGTCTTTTATTATAGCGTCTTTCTGAATATATGTGTCTTTGCCCGCCCATTCAACCTGTGGGTTTTCGATATCCTCCGTGGCAATAGCGTACCCGCAAAAAGAGCCTTTACAGTCTTTGAACTTCTCTTGAATGCTGCTCAAATAAGCATTATCTAAGATGAAACCCTCCATATCAAGCCAGGCGTCCTGGTAATAAACCTCCGCCCAACTATGAATCAGTTCTTTGGGCGTCAACTTATAGATGATTCCATCGATTGCGCCCTTTTGTAGTATCTTATCGATAGTAAAGCCATGAAATCGTGTCGGAATACCAACTGCTCGTAAAAGAGCCATAAAAAGCACGGTTTTAGTATTGCATTGCCCATATCCATCCTTTAGAACTTTAGATGCCGGGATTTCGTCCCCTTCATTGTAGCCAAACAGGATATCGTCCTTTACAAACTGGTAGATTCGCCTGATTCTTTCCTCTTCCGGCAGTTGCCGCCAGTTTTTCTTCTCAATTAATTCGATGATGCTATGATCATCATAATTCAACAATTTTGTAGGCGCTAAGTATTCATTCATTATTTCCACCCCAATATTTATTGATTGGGTAGATTATATCAGTCGGGGTAAGTAAATAATTGAATGTACTTGCTATTCTTAAACAGCTGGGATAGCTTAATCCCAAACATCTGCCGGAATGTACGCGACAGATGGGCGGAATCGCTAAATCCAGCCTGATAAGCCACGGTCGTAAAGTCAGAACCCTCTTTAATCAGCTCAATGGCAGTCATCATCTTCAACCAGAGGATATAACTCCGAATCGGAACGCCTACTTGCTCCTTGAAGAGATGGCCTAATCTGCTCTCTGAAAGGTAAACTGATTGTGCCAGTCGGCCAATGGACAACTCCGTTAGTTCGGAGGAGCGAATGATCGCTAAAACCCCCTCAATACGCTCATCCAGTCCAACCTGGGTATTCCGCTTAACCGGAAGACTATCAATGATCTGATAAAATATGGCTTCAGCATGATCGTAAAGGAGAGTCTCCTGATTTGGCTGGAGCCACTTCTTAACAGATTCGATTATCCCTTCAAGGTCCAACGCCTTCACTGGCTGATCATTAAGCATTTCTCTGCGTATTTGTATCCCAATCTCTGACTCCGGTTCAATCAGCAGGAGGAGCTGCCAGTCTCCTTTCCCATTGAATTGATGGAGTTGATCCTGGTCGATGATGACAGCTCGGCAATCTTGCCACACCCCATTGACTTTCAGCCGGAAACACCGGTTGATCCCAACAGCAATTTGGATGGCATGGTGGCTATGGGGAGTTGCGTCGATGGCTTCACCAACAGCCATAACCTTGCTTTTCCAGAAGAAGATCTTAGACTTACCTATTAGATTGGGAACAGCTTTCATTCACTATCTGGCTCTCCTTTTCAACCTGGCCTTAACGTATTTTGTTTATACATGATTAATTGATATCAGCGAGCATTTATCACTATTCCTTGGTAGTACTTTCGATCTTCCCCTCTATGAAATCATAGACCACGTATGTATAGGCTGTTTTTTTATGCCCTTCAGGGTCATACTGAAAACCCAGGGCAATGCCTTCTGCTTCTTCGATTATAGGCTGAGGGATACAGAAAGTTACATCCTGTTGCGAGGGAGTTATCGCAAACAAAAACTTTGATTCTATTACTTTGCCTTCTTCATTTACCTGAATCTCCATGATTAAGGCAATCTTTTGTTCCTTTAATACATCAAGCATTTTCCCCACATAGTTGCCCTCTTCCTTTCCATCAGGCAACACTATAGTCCAATCATAGATATCTTCCATTTTTACTTTTATTCTATCTCCGTAATGGTATCCCGGAACACTCTCGATGTTTGAGATAATGCGACCAGTTATAACTCCTTTCTTCATCTTCTTTACATGGACGAAAATTTGTTCCCAATTACCATGCTCACCATAAATTCGGGTGGTTACTGAAAACTGATGTTTTGGGGGCAATCCTTGTTCAAACCGTTCTATTGCTTCCGGCAATGTCTCCCGTGCCATTGCTACATATGGAGCTATGAAGGTCTCAAGTGCCTCTGCATCCCCCGAAAGCACACTATCTATTAACTGCGTTGTCATATCAGCGCATAGCGCAACATTCCAACTAATAGAGAGGAATAGACTGATGAGGAGAATTCTTAATATGCATATTGTGGGCTTTGCTTTTTTCATCAATTTTGTCACTCCTTGCGAGCCATAAAGGCTAGAGAATCACTTTTTCTTGAGTAACTTGTTATTCATTTTTCGTATAGATAATAATATCGCCGAGCTCACAGCCAAGGAAACTGCAAAGCTTATCTAGAACCTTATAATCTACTTTTGTAACCCTATCATGGTACAATGCATGGACAGTTCCTTTTGATAAACCAGTCTCCCTTACCACATCTGACATTTTTAATCGCTTTTCACCGAGGATCGTCGATAATCTACAATTTATAGCCATATTAATCCCCCTACAATAATTCTCAGCACCCCATAATAAGAAATACTCAAACAAATGGGAAATATATTGACATGTGTTATGTCTATATAGTAAACTTTACCTAACTCATAGGAAAAAGGTATAAGATGATGAACCTATTTTTTATTATTGATACTCCGAACACGAAGCTTACAGAGTATTCGTAATTACTTCTACAAGTATCTAAATCTTTCCTCTTTAGCCCAGAGCTTCCACATCCACGAGAAGCCATACGGATGGAGTGAATGAAATGCAAAACATCCTTGAACGTTTCAATAGTTTTCTTTCGGACCGAATTGTTGAACTAGACAACGAAATGTCGACCTCAAATACAGAATACGATAGCCTGGTTAAGTTAGGGATCGAATACTACCAGATCTTGCAGGAGCATCTACCCAAAAACTTGCAGCCTATCATCTTTAAGCTTGATGAAAACACCAGTTTCATTCAGTCGATGATACAGGAGTTTATGTACCTTGAAGGTTTTAAGGATGGAATGCGGATGAAGGGTTGGATGGAGTGAGAGGAATCCTGTGAACTGATTTAATTTCCCATTGGAAATCACCGGTAGTCAATATTTATTAGAGCTTATTTATCCTCAGAATAAAGCCCTCTCCATATCCATATGGTTTTTTTTGGTCTTCAGCTTCATTACCAACACTATTTCCTGCTCCCATTAAGCATGTAGATCCAGTAGGTTCAAGATTAACCCATTCTTTAGTTATATAGACTTCAAGTTCTCTTAGGGTTGCCGGATTCAAAACCACATAGATAGAAGATTTATTCCCCAAAAGTAACTGCGTTGCCATTTCATCCCCGAATATTTCTCCAATTAATAACGCGAAAGAAGCTTTCGTTGGCTCTTTTGCTAATTTACCAAGTTCCTCTGTTATCTTTTTAATATCTTCATCTGCAATACTAGCCCAATTTAACAGCAACCGATTAATTTCTTGTTGTTCTCGTTCAGCTTGAAGAGAACCAACTCCTGAGATGGCCCCACCAACAACAGGAATACTCCCTGCAGTATTTAAAATAAACCTTATGGCTAGCATACCACCTGGTTTACTCAATGCATCATTAAGTTTTCCAAGAATGTTTTCTCGTTCCTTTTCATTCATTATAATCGTTTCCTTTCTCATTGCTATCAACACAAGCAGTTGATCCCAATCAATGTCCTATTAAGTGTTAGGACAGAAACTTGATTTCAACAAGACGTTAAAATTTGCATTTTGTAAAATATATCTGTAGAAGAATGTTTATATAACTTGCGTCAACTCCTCCGCTATCCTCTCCGCCTGCTCAAGCACCGTATCCGTCGCAAGTTTCTGCATATCGGGCGGATAGCCGTAGTGGCGCAACACGCGTTTGACGATAACGCGTAGTTTGGCCTTGACGCTCTCTTTAATCGTCCAGTCAATCGAGGCGTTCTCTTTAACTCTTTGATAGAGGACGACCGCCAGCTCCCTTAGCTTATCCTTGCCCATAACCTCCATTGCGCTCTCATTATTAGAGATGGCCGTATAGAAGCCGTATTCATAATCTGTCATCCCCATCTCGTGGGGCTCTTTATCCATGGCCTGGATCTCCTTGCCCAGGTTGATCAGTTCCTCAATGACCTCGGCGGCAGTCAGCACTTTATTATGATACCGCTTGATCGAGTTCTCTAGCATCTCCATCAGGCTCTTGCTTTGAATGAGATTCTTCTTCATCCGCGCCTTAATCTCATCGTTGAGCAGTCTCCGTAGGACCTCCAGGGCGATATTCTTATGCTCCATATTCTTGACTTCCAACAGGAACTCTTCCGATAGGATGGATATATCGGGTTTCTTGAGTCCGGCGGCGTCAAAGACGTCGATAACCTTATCGCTGACCAAGGCCTTGTCGATAACCTGGCGAATCGTCGTCTCGATCTCCTCGTCAGTCCTACCCGGACCTATGGTGAACTTAACCAGCCGGGATTTGACCGCTTGGAAGAATGATACCTCGTCCTTGACGTCCATGGCCTGTTCATGAGGGATAGCAATGGAGAATACCTGGGATAAGGCTGTAACTTCATTGATATAACGTTTCTTGCCGTCCTCAAGGCCGAGGATATGCTCCTCGGCGGCCAAAATCAGCGAGAGCTTCCTGCCGGTATCCGCCTCAAAGTACTCCTCGTAGGCAAAACCATGAAACATCTGCGAGACGACCTCCAGCTTCTCCAGCATCAGTTGGACCGCCTGTTCCTGAGCAACGGCCGGGTCGCCCTTTCCTCCGGCATCGGAGTAAAATGACAAGGCCTTCTTTAGGTCGGAGGCGATACCGAGGTAGTCGACGATTAGCCCGCCTTTGACCTGCCCGTAGACCCGGTTTACCCTGGCGATGGCCTGCATCAGGTTATGCCCCTTCATGGGCTTATCGATATAGAGAGTCTTTAGGCATGGCGCGTCAAAACCGGTCAGCCACATATCTCTGACGATGACCAGTTTCAGTTCGTCATCAGGATCCTTCATCTGCTCGGACAAGGCTCGCCGTTGTTCCTTGGTGGTGTGATGTTTAGAGATCTCCGGCCCGTCGGAGGAGGCAGAGGTCATGACGACCTTGATTACGCCCTTCTTCAGATCGTCATTATGCCAGTCCGGCCTGAGCTCGGTGATCGCCTGATACAGCTCGGCGGCGATCCGCCGGGACATGGCAACGATCATTGCCTTGCCGTTGATGACCTCCCGTCGTTCTTCGAAATGATTGACTATATCCTTGGCGACCTGCCGGATCCGGTCTTTGCTGCCAATTAAGGCCTCCAGTTGAGTCCATTTCGCCTTGGCCTCCTGCGCTTCGCTCAGGTCGTCTCTATCCAGCTTATCGTCCAGTTCTTTTATCAGCCGCCTGCCTTCTTCGGTCAGGGTTATCTTGGCCAGTCGGCTTTCATAGTAGATCCGAACCGTGGCGCCGTCGATAACGGCCTGTGAGATATCATAGATATCCACGTAATTGCCGAAGACAGCCGGTGTATTGACATCTGTATTCTCAATCGGCGTCCCGGTAAATCCGAGATAAGTGGCGTTGGGCAAAGCGTCCCGCATATACTTGGCGAAGCCGTAGACGATTTTCTTGCCGACCACGTTACCCTGCTCGTCCTTCTCATCGATGCTCTTGGCCTTAAATCCGTACTGGGTCCGGTGGGCCTCGTCGGCGATGACGATGATATTCTCCCGATCGGAGAGGAGCTCATAGACGTTTCCCTCTTCGGGTTGGAATTTTTGAATGGTGGTAAAGACAATCCCACCGGAGGCGACCTTCAGAAGCTCCTTTAAGTGCTCCCTACTCTCTGCTTGGACCGGGTCCTGTCTCAAGAGCTGTCTCGATGAGGCGAAGGTATCAAAGAGCTGATCGTCCAGGTCGTTTCGGTCGGTGATAACGACGACCGTGGGGTTGTCCATCATTAGGACGATCTTGCCGGTAAAAAAGACCATCGAGAGGGATTTTCCGCTTCCCTGAGTATGCCAGACCACACCGCCCTTGCGGTCTCCCACGGGTTGCTTCTTTACTCCCGGCAATCCGTAGCTCTCTGGTGATTCACATGACGGCAAGGGATCCGTTGATTTAGCTCTTGGAGCATATCCTGATGCCCTGAGCGTCGACTCCACCGCCCGGTTGACGGCGTAATACTGAT
>OBJA01001818.1_pt1 | contig 13599 bp, 5 predicted proteins | sample 1519751 | NCBI WGS metagenome assembly OBJA01 (sample SAMEA3881238, study PRJEB22517) | soil metagenome | biome: lake sediment; feature: soda lake sediment; material: sediment, water from around vicinity | place: India | collected 2013-12-23 | depth 3 m | reverse complement strand
ATCCTTGTCTCCCATCTCTTTGAGCATCGACAGGTATACATAATCTTCAATGCCTTCACGCAGAAGTTCAAACCGAAGGGAAGAAACAGGGCCATTTACGTTTGGCTGTCCGGTATATCTTTCTGTATGGTCGCCCGGATACCACAAGGAGCCCTCACCGTTAAGCACCCAACCGCCGCTGCACAGGAAACCGGAATGAAAGGTACTTGCATCCAGCCATGGGTCAACTGTCTGCGACCACCAGTTAATTGCCCAGTACAGGATGCCGTCCATGTCATAGCGGGCTGTTATCCATGGTACCATCACCAGGTCCATTGCCGGTGCATCTATGAAATAATTCGGCTGGGGATAAACCTGATCACAGGATATATACCAGGTTATCTCACCTCCCCTTGCCTTTTCTTGTTCAATTGCATGTTTTACTTCCGGTCCGTTCAAATGGTTCCCATGAATGGAGTAGTTATCCACATACCCCTGGAATGTTCCCCATTCAGGGTTATTTTTTGGAGGGGCAGGCGTGCGTGTAATCAGAAAAGGAACATCGGTTGTATGTTTTTTAACCAATGAACCCCATTTACGGGTTTCTTCATATTCCTCAAGCGACCGCGGTTCATCCACCGGGCTATTAAATACCAGCCGGTCATGCCATCCATTTTTTGTAAAATACGCCTCTACCTGCGAAAGATATGAACCTACAATCTGGTTGTACTCATTTGAAAAGGGTTCGGCTTTAATCTGCCTTCTTAAATTTCCAGGCAACGCATGTAAGAGCACCCGTTTTGTTTTTAACTTGTTCATATAATACAGGTATCTTTCATGGTTAAAATTTAGTTCAACCTTTGTCCCGGTGACTTTCACACCGGGCGTTAACATATCGTTGAACCAGGGCTCCATCCGGTTGGCATATAACCTGTCGTAGTAAATTTGGGTAAGCTCCTCGATATCCCCTGAATCACTTTGTTTGTTGTAAAATCCGGCGAGCTGGCCCCGTGAAACATTCATGTAGGTGATAAGCGGAGTTTCATCGGGTAATGTAAAATCATAAACTTCCAACTCAACGGTAATGGTTTCAACCGGCTTTTGATGCTGGGTAACCGTTATTGTTCCGGTATATTTGCCACCTGGTGTTGACCGGGGAACAAGCAGGTCGACCCAGAGGGGCCGGTTTTTCACAACATCGTAATGGGCATTCATACCAAAAGGCAATTGTATCGGGGCTAGTGCATCGGGCCAGTAACCCGTACCTCCTACCGGGCTGGATGCGGCATATAGCATGACGTAATGCTGCAGGTAAAAACTTATATTCTCCTTTGGAATTCTTTTGCCCGCTGACGATGTCAGATCGGAAATTTCAATAAAAAAATCCCTGGGCGCAGTAACTCTCCTGGGTGAACCAAATATGTTGGTTGAAATAACCACCTGGAAGGGTACATGTTCATTTCCTGCACCTGCAACCATTATCTTTCTGTCTTTTTGTGACCAGATTAAGTTTTCACTTTCAACCCGGTCATCCGGCCTTACCTTTTGTTCTGCCGGTACTGCCCACACATTTATTGCCTGCTTTTGGGCTCCTGTCTCAATACCTTCATCAAGAGCTCCGGTTTGTACCTGCCCATAACCTGCCGAAGATAACAGAATCAAACCCGTTAAAATCAATGACGCGATGCAAAACAACCTGCAATAAATACCTAAAATGGAATTTAAATTTTTCATACCAATTCATTTACATTTATTTAATTGTAAAGCTTACTCTTTCAATAAAGAATGTATTTGTTCTCCAAGCTGCAAACGCATATTATCCCATTCTTCCGCATCAAAACTCCACACATCAACAACACCAATTGCCATACGTCCGAAAGGCCTGTTTATTAATTTATTCACGAAATCATTTGTTATGTTTTCATCTGGTGAAATTTGCTTCAGCAGGGTAAGATATTCATACTCCTGGATACCGTTTCTGATATTTTTGAGCCTGATGGAAGGGCAAACAACCCGGACATTAGGGATAATGTCAGGAGGGTACAGCAGGCATCCATTACCATTCAGTATTTTTTGTTCCTGTCGCTCATCCCTGTCATCCCGGTAATCCTTCCATGTTTCCGGATCATACCATGCAGCCTTCCATCCTGCACCAATACCCCAGCTTAACCAGGAAAATGTTCCATATTTAAAAGTAGCCCAACTGATGGCACGTTCATTTACCAGAGGCAAATCAATATATGTTGAACTCCCTACCCAGCTGTTTACATCCGATTCATATATCATGGATCCATAAATCCAATCTTTGATGCCTGCCTGCCTGATACTTCCGATTTCATCATAGTTATAATTGATAGTATGTGCTCCCCAGGCACTTATGAAAGGCCGCACAATTTTCATTGCCTCCTCGCCGTAAGAACCATCTATTCTGAAGCAGGATTCCGGGAAATGCTTCTTAAAAATTTCCCCATAGTAAGCCATCCTGTTCCATGCTTCCGGGAAGTATGATTCGTCGAGGCCATTAAGATATACTGTAAGCATTGTTTTTTCCGGATCAATAAGATTCAGGATATGATCCCGAAATTGGTGAATGGCATCAATATATATTTTTTGATTTTCCGGATTACGCTCTTCTTCCGGTTTTCCAATGTCCGGCCAGCCACGGGTATCATGTTTCCCATATACATCAAAAGGGGGTAAGAAATTTTCAACCGGTTCTGCATATCCCGGCCCGAAATGGTATCCATATTCTTTTGTAAAAGCTTCCCCTGTAAAATATTTCTTTAACCGATGGTCAAATTCATCCCATAAATATTGAACCTCTCCATTTCCAGAAATAATTAATCCAGGTTTATAGGTGGGATCCATTGCTGAAACCCGGTGTTTTTTCAGCAACTGGTAAACCTGAAGTTCCAGCTTCTCATCTGCATACGACAAGAAACCCTCATGCTGCAGGCTGGCCCTGTATTTGTTTTCATTGGGAATTGCAAAATCCCAAATCGTTAAGTTCACTGGAATTAACTTTCTATGGTCCTGTATTTTAACACTTATAACTGATGAATAAATCCCCGGTGCGGCATCCTCTCTTTCAAAAGGGACAAATTGATCTACCCACACTACAATAGATCTCTGATTTCCAATTCTGTTGTTAAAATCAGGTAACATCAGCGGGTAAATCCATCTGCCGGGAGGTTCTGACATCTGAATACACTCAAAAGGGATTAAAGCATCGGGATACCATCCTTTACCAAGCGAAGATTTTGGATACCCTCCGCTGTGCATTTTAACTTCAACCGACCATTCAAGAAACAACTCAGGATGAATATTTAACTGGTGGCTGATGTTTTTAAACGGCTCCATTTCCACACTGATACCTTCTAAAGTCTTCAAAGAGTGATTTATCAGAACCAATTGAAAAGAAATATACTCCCCGCGGGCCGAATGCAGGTTAACATCCTTCCCGTTAAAAATCCAGTTGTTTTCCAAAAGTGAATATCGGGCTTTCCTGACAGGAACTGCATCAAACCTTTCTTCAATGATTTCTGTACTTACCGGATCAACACGAACAGAAGAAGGCAGAATACTTATTGACCAGCCGCCTTCCGGATAATTTCCATATGCTTCACTGTAGCTGACCGTTATGACAAAAAGAAAAAATAACAGATACTTTATAAACCGGGTTTTATTCATTCTCAATACTGATGATATACTTTTTCATTACTCACAAAAAGTGGACAGGCACTGTAAAAAAGATGATTCAGTAAAAATACCGGCATTGCCACACTGAGGAAGAATGGATACTCTACTCCATGAACAATTGAAGCAGGAGTATCCATTCAACAACATATCAGTGAATCAATAGCCAGGATTTTGCTCCATGTTTGGATTCAATCTGGTATCGCTTTCCGGAATAGGAAACAGATAATCGGCTTCCGAATAATTAACAAGGTAAAAATCCCTGACAACTTCGGGTATTATTCGTTTCCTTACCATATCCAGCCAGCGATCATATTCAAAACAAAGTTCATAGCTACGTTCATTAATAACTGCCCTGTCAAAATCATCACGCGACATGCTGGTAGTTAATAGCGGGTATCCGGGATTGGGCTGATACCCGTTTGCACGGTTAATAACCTGATTAACGGCATCTACTGCCGCCTGGGTAGGACCCCCATTTGCCATATTATCTGCTTCAGCAAATATAAGCAACACATCGGCATACCGGAGAATTGGAATATTGACAGTAGTCACACCTCTTTCAAAATTATCCCAGGAATCGTAAAGATACTTTTTAATTCCAACTCCCTGTCCCAATGAATCGTGATGAATACCATCACGGCTGTAAATTTCAAGATATTCGAATTTGCGAGGCTGTTCGGGATAAACAGAATCCACCCAGAATATATCGGCCGAATAATCTCCCCAGCCATGTATGGCAGACCATATTCGAGGATCAGTTGACCGGAATTCATCATTTGCATTAAAACTCCACATCATTTCAGGACCATATTTAGTCTCCATGCTAAAGACATCTTCTATATTTTGAACAAGGCTATACTTGCCTGCATCCATCACCTGTTTTGCCATAGCAGCTGCCTTCGCATAGTTGTTTGTTTGGCTTAACGGAGCTGTTGCCATTGTCACATAAACTTTTGCAAGCATACCTTTGGCAACATCCCGGGTAGGCCTACCAACAAGAGTTCCCCAATCTTCTGGTAACTTTTGAATTGCATCCAGCAGGTCACTTTCAATTAAACTGTAAACCTCTGCAACACTTGCCCTGGATGGCAAAGCAGAAAAATATTCCTCAGTTTCCTCAGTTAAGATCGGGATTCCTCCCCAGTGCCTTACCAACTGGAAATAATTCCAGGCCCTTAAAAACTTCAACTGCCCCATCAATTGGTCCTGAACATTGGTTGGAGTTCCTTGCAAATTTCCACCGACCATTGCTTTAATTGCATGATTGATGTCCTTTAAGTTTGCCCAGTGGATTGACCAGACTCCGGAACCATAATTTTGGGTAATGACCAGGTTTCCTCCTTCGTTTTGATCTGAATGCCTATGTAAGGCAGGCTGATATGCATATCCGCTCCATTCAGAAAAGGAACGTCTCATTGTTCCGGCCAATATGGATTCTACCTGAGCAGGAGTTTTAAAAAAATTCTCCGGAGCTATAAAGCTTTTTGGGTCTTCATCCAATTTAAGAACATCACATGAAGTGCTTATTGCCAGACCTGCAAATAATAAAACTGTAAGCTTTATATATAAATTCTTTTTCATGTTTTCAGTTTTTAAAATGTAACATCAACTCCAATGTTAAAGAATCTGGATGTCGGATAATTGTTGTAATCAGTACCCAGTCTACCATCCGTATCCGTAAAAGAACTTACCTCAGGATCGAAGCCAGAATATTTGGTAAAAGTCAGCAAGTTGGTACCGCTTGCAAATATTCTCAAATTGCTGAACAGGCGTTTTACCGGTACATTATAGGCCAGCGTTAAGTTTTTCAGCCTTATATAAGAAGCATCCTCTACCCATCTCGACAGAGCCTGGCTGCCAGATGTCGGGAAGGTGATAGTACTTACAAGTGGATTATTGGGATGGGCTGCATTCCATGCTTCCCGGTAATCATGTCTGTATTGTGCTGTATGTAACGCAGGTATATCCGTATTTTGGTTCTCTGGAGTCCAGCGTTTCAACTTTTCAACACTGTAACCTTCGCGTGTGCTTTCCCTTCTGATTCGTGCAACATTAAACAGATCGTTTCCATAAGTACCCTGCAATAAAAAAGTCAATTCCCAATTATGAAGTTTAAACTGGTTGTTTAACCCAAAAATAAAATCGGGCAATGCATTCCCTATAATTTTAAAATCATTATCATAATCAATCCGTCCATCATTATTCACATCCGTATATTTTGGATCACCAGGCATCTGGCCGTACCGGGCGGCCTGTTCTTCCTCACCAAGGTTCCAGGTACCTTCATAACCAAAACCCATTATCTGTCCGAAAGGTTCTCCCGGAGTCAGGAACATGAATGGAATGTTTACACTGTGGCCTGAACCACCTGCAGCATAAGACAGGAATTTAACAGCCCCTAAATCCAAAACAGTAGTTTCAGAAGCAGTAAAACTGGCACCTGTAGTCCATTGGAAATTTCCCAAATCTATATCACCATCGACTGAAAATTCCCAACCTTTATTTCCCATCGAGCCAACATTGTCGATGATACTTGACAAACCGGTGGTTCTGGGTAACTCCCTTGCCATCAGAAGATCATCTGTTACTTTATCGTAATATTCTGCAGTAAATCTCAGGCGGCTTCGAAAAAGTGCCAGATCAAGCCCAATGTTTGTCTGAGTTGTGGTTTCCCATTTTAAATTTGGATTGGATGCAGATGAAATCTGAAAACCAAGATTTACACTTTGACCTCCGTCCCAGGGGTACAGGCCGTTGCCAGCAATTCTGGCAAGTGTCTGATAGGTTGATATGGCCTGGTTCCCTGTTTTCCCCCAGCTTGCACGAATCATCAGATTGTTAATGGCTCCAAACTCAGCCATAAAAGGTTCTTCCGATAACCTCCATCCTGCAGAAACAGAAGGAAAGTAGGCCCATCTGTTATTCACGCCAAATACACTGGAACCATCAGCGCGGTAACTAGCTGCCAGAATATACTTATCCTTATAACCATAATTGATTCTTGTAACTGCAGAATTGATGGTTCTTTCGCTGTATCCCGAACCAGTCCTTTGAATATTGGCACCTCCAAGGTTGTAAATGCTGGTTTCGTGAACCGTAAAGTCTCTGTTGTTAGCTTCAAAAGAAAAAGAGTTACTATATTTAATTTCACCAACCAGTATTGCATTTATGTGGTGATCGCCAACGTCTTTTATATAGGTCAGCACATTGGATGATTGATAATTTTTCCCTTTTGAATAATAAGCATACCCTTGTCCATTGTTCGTACTTCCTCCATGTGTATTATTGTTCAGGAATCGTCTGACGTTATAATCAGAAAATCTTCCACCTCCACCAATGCGAAGCGTTAATCCTTCAAAAAGAGTAAAATCAAGATAGAGATTTACATTACTTGTAGTAGTTTCATTCTCATTAAGAGGTTCCCGGGCACTTGCAACCGGATTCCAAAGTACTGGTTCTCCATATTTTGGATTCGGTTTTGAGTAATTTCCATTTTCATCGTAAACAGGAATGGTAGGTGCAAACTGCAATGCCCCCAATACCGGATTTCCAGGCCAGTCTAATTGACCTCCGAATTGAGGTCCGTTCCGATCCTGCTGAGATAAATCCAGGTTCAAATTAAATTTAGCCCAGGTGGTAATATCCGCCATTAAATTAGTTCTTAATGAATAACGGGTATATCCTGAATTGATCATGATACCTTCCTGATCATAATAAGAACCCGAAGCAAAATAGTTTAAACGTTCGGTTCTTCCGCTGACTGACAGTTGGTGGGTTTGAGTAACACCTGTATGGTAAACTTCATCCAGCCAGTTTGTCCCTCCGGAACTTTCAAAAGCTGTAATTTCCTGATCCGTAAAAATTGGTATTGGATTTTTTTCAAAATTATTGGCCATTTCATACCTGTTTTGTTCTCTGGCATAATCTGCAGCATTCATCAGTTCAATGCCTCCCATCAAAATATTTGAAACACCAATTTCGGTAGATAAATTGATAACCGGCTTATCTGTTTTACCACGTTTTGTCGTTATTAAAACTACACCGTTTGCTCCCTGGGCACCATAAATGGCTGTTGCGGAAGCATCTTTAAGAATTTCAATAGATTCGATGTCTCTTGGATTAATTGCAGTAAGGTCCCCCCCCTGAAATCCATCAACAACAATAAGCGCACTATTACCTCCCTGAATGGAGTTCATCCCACGGATTCTTATTGTGGTATTACCTCCCGGGGATCCATCGGTATTCAATACCAGTACACCGGCAGCACGCCCCTGAAGCATCTGATCGACACGTTGGGTAGCTACAGGTTGTAATGTTTCCATCTGCACAGAGCTGATTGCTCCAGTTAAGACACTTTTTTTCACACTGCCATACCCAATTGCAACAACTTCCTGCAAACCAATAGCTTCCTCTTCCATTTCAATAACAAAGCTGGTACGGCCTTCAATAGGTAACTCCAGAGCTCTCATTCCAACAAAAGAAATTTGCAGAACCCTGGCATCGGCAGGAACCAAAAAAGAAAAAGTCCCATTGGCATCGGTAACTGTTCCAGTTGTGGTACCTTTTACAACCACTGTAACACCGGATAATGGCTGCCCTTGTTGATCAGTTATTCTGCCGGTCAACGTTTGTTGCTGTGCCCATACACCCGCAGTGGAAAATATCAAATAAAAACAAAGGATAAATCGGGAAAAACATTCCCCTAACTTCTTTCTTTTCATAGATACCAGTTTTTAGGATGAATAAATGTGTATAAGAACTATATGTAAAAAATTAGTCCACGGTGATTATTATTCATAGTTTGTTCGTCAGGAATTATCTATCTAAGTTAAGGATAAAAATTTACATTAATTTACTTTTTATTAACATTTGTTTAGGCATCGTGAATATTCTAAATGGTTAATAAAGAGTGACGAAAGAAATATCAAGGTTGAGATCATTGAATTAAACTTTCTGATGAAAAAATAGAATCTGAAATAGGAGTTCTGCATTTAAGCATCATGATTTACATAAATATAAAAAAGTAAATGAAGGCATTCTCAATGATCAACTAGATTATCAGCACATATGAAATGAGCATGATTCTTAACATAAACACAGATGAAATTCATCATGCGGGTTTCCAACCTACCATTAAATAAATTAATTACGGACGAAACCTAGAGCACTGGGATAAAATTTTAAAGGAGCAGCTACAAAAGGACATGAAATTTGCGGGGATGCCAGCAAAAAAGCTATTCCTTAAATATCACTTAATAGTAGTTTAAATCAATGAATTATGTATGAAATGCATCAAAATAAACAAGATTAATACGCAGAGAGAGACTTCAGCCCTCCCTGCGATTACAAAACCATCATCGTTTATATACTGACCTCAGTATTACCCCCTTTTGATAAGGATAGGTCATGAGGAACATTTGTTTTCCATTTGCCGTTGGTAAAATCAGGTATATCAATTGGTGCTGAACGATTTGCCACCGACCACTCGCTTAATGGGCCGATAACACTCCATGATGCTGCATCATAAACATCCATATCAACAGGCAATCCATTTCTTAAACAGTCAACCAACCGCCAGTCCATTAAAAAATCCATGCCCCCATGCCCGCCAATTTTCAATGCCATTTCGCGCATCCGCTGGATGATGGGGGGATTATACTCCTGTTCAAGTTTTTTGAGTTCTGTTTCCGCAAGCCAGTCATCATGGCCAATGGCTATGCGTGCCGGCAACGGATACTTTTGAGCAATGGCCTTCGTGCCGCTAACCAGATGAAGCCGGGAATAAGGACGCGGAGTGGTTACATCATGCTGAATCATGATTGTCTGGCCTTCAGCTGTAGTAATGGTTGTGGTATTCATGTTTCCCCGGTAGGTAACATCAACATATTGTTTATAATAATCATCAGTAGCTGCCAGCTTTTTTGCATAATCATTCATCATAAAATCCTTCGTAGAAGAAGAAACCAGATAATCCATTTTATTGCCACGATTGATATTCATGATTTGTGCAACCGGACCAAGGCCATGTGTGGGATACAAACTGCCGTTGCGGGCAATGTTTTGCTTCAAACGCCATCTTTCATTGGGATTTCCCCTGCGAAACAGGCTTTCTCCAATCTCATGGATGTATGCTCCTTCGCAATGAACGATGTCGCCAAAAAAACCATTCCGGGCAAGGTTTAGTGTTAACAACTCGAAATAGTCGTAGCAGCAGTTTTCGAGCATTACACAATGTTTCTTTGTTTTTTCTGAAACTTCCACCAACCTCCATGCATCCTCTACAGTAATCGCTGCAGGAATTTCAGTGGCTACATGTTTTCCATGTTCCATGGCAAAAATAGACATGGGTGCATGCAAAGGCCATGGAGTGGCAATATACACCAGGTCCACATCATCGCGTCTGCACATTTCCATCCAGGCCTCATCACTTCCTGAATATATCTGGGGATTGTGCCCTTTTGTTTTTATGCGCTCTACTGCCCTGTTTGCCCTTTCAGGCAGCAAATCACAGATGCCTTTAATTTCAACGCCGTCTATATAGCTCATACGGGTAACAGCACCTGTACCCCGTCCTCCTGTACCAATAAAGCCAATCCTGACTTTATCAATTGGCGGGGCAGCATAACCTGACATGTTAAACTGCTGGGCATGCCTCTTTAAGGATTCATCTTTAATATTACCCAAAGCTGAATTCCCGGAATCCTGGCTTGCTCCTTTTATCTTACATGAACCAAACAAGCCAATTCCGGAAATCCCGGCCAGCTTAAGAAAATCTCTCCTGTTGTTTTTCATAATTACGATATTTTAGCTTTCAAGGTTACTATGAACGTCACATAAAGGCTTTTCTACACCATGGATGATATATAGCCCATGCTCTTTTCATCCGCAATTATTTGTTTTTAATGGTCGGATGGAACTGGCATCAAGAATTTCATCCCTGTTTGTGTAACCGAATCAAGCTCGTTTCATATGTACTGCATTTGATTATTTACTGGAAATAATTTATTAAAGGCTTGAGCATATCAAACCAGCCTGGTTGTTCCTCCTTCCTTTAAATTAATGTCCATCGCCCTTTGGTTTGTTCTCCATGCTCCGTTTGTAAAATCAGGAACTTTAATGGTTTCTCCCTGGTGGGCCACTGACCATTCACTCAACGGGGTGATTACACTCCATAATGCTGCATCATAGACATCCATTTCCATTGGCAATCCATTCCTCAGGCAATCGATTAACCGCCAGTCGCTGGCGGTAACACGTTCATATCCCCTGCTGCCGTGGCCTGCTCCGGCCTGTTGACGCCGTTCGCTAAAAACTTTTGAAATATTGGGAGTATACTTCTCCTTAAGGGCATTGAACTCTTCCTGTGGCAGGTATCCATGTTCACTGGTGGCAATTCTATCGGGCTCGGCCCTGTATATGCCTTTTGATCCGCTGATTAAATCAAACCGGTGGCCCGGGCGCGGCGAACTGATATCGTGCTGCAGCATAATGGTTCTGCCTTTATGGGTACGGATGATTGTGGTATTCATATTACCCCTGAACTTTAGCCCGGTGTATGGCACATAATATTCATCAACAGCTGACATCTCCTTCATTTTATTTGCCATGGAAAAATCATTGCTCGAAATAGATACCATATAATCCATCTTATCCCCATAATTCAGGTCCATGATTTGCGAAACCGGGCCTAAGCCATGAGCAGGATACAGGTTGCCATTGCGGTTAACATTTTCCTGTAACCGCCAGGGCCGATATCCAAACCAATTATCGTTATTCTTATCTCTTATCCACCTTCCTTTATTGTCGGTGACCCTGTCATGAATATAATGGCCTTCCCCATGAATTATTTCTCCGAAGAATCCTTGCCGTGCCATATTTAAAACCACAGCAGCCATTCCGTCATGTGCTGAGCCACATCCCATAAAGCAATGCTTCTTGTAGGTTTCTGAGGCCTCCACAACCTGCCAGCATTCTTCTACTGTAGTGGCAACAGGAAGTTCTGTATAAACATGTTTGCCATGTTCCATCGAAAAGATGGCTACCGGGGCATGTAATTTCCACGGAGTAGCAATATATACCAAATCGATATCCGGCCTTGAACAAAGCTCCTTCCAGGCTTCCTCGCCACCAGAATACAGATCAGGTTTTTGTTTGGGAAATTCGTTGTTTAAAAACTTCACCATCGATTTCAGCCTTTCAGGGGCCACATCACACAGTGCCTTTACCTCAACTCCATCAATACTGGCCATGCGTACCACTGTTCCCGACCCACGGCTGCCTACCCCTACAAATCCAACCCTTACCTTGTCAAGTTTGGGTGCACGATACCCATGCATGTTGAATTTCTGAACATAACTGTTTGCAAAAGGAGAAGCCTGTTCATTTGCCCTGCCCGGTTTAACTATCATTCCTGCAGTAGCTAAACCTGCAAACTTCAAAAAGTTTTTACGATTAAGTTTCATGTGATAAATTTTGAATGTTTTATTTGTTTAAATACCAAATGTATTGATTTTCAGATAAACTTTGTTGTCCCACCTCTTGTAAGGTTAATATCCATCCCTCTTTCATTTGTTTTCCAGGCGCCTGCTGTAAAATCAGGCACATCTACAGAGCCTGAATTGTGTGCCACTGACCATTCGCTTAGTGGCACAATTGAACTCCAGAGGGCAGTATCGTATACATCAATATCGGGCGGTATGCCATTTCTTAAGCAATCAACAATTCTCCAGGCTACCATTGCATCCGTCCCGCCATGGCCACCAAGGTTCTTTGCCAGATCACCTACTTTCCTGCTTATTTCCGGCTTATACTTTTGTTCAAGAGAATTATATTCCTCCTGGGAAAGCCATCCAGCATGACTGGTTGCAATTTTTGCAGGGACCGGAGTTTGCTGAATGATTCCTTTTGTGCCGCTTATCATATTAAACCGGACATTGGGCCTTGGAGAACTGATGTCATGCTGCAACATAATTGTCCTGCCTTTATGGGTCCTGATAATGCTTGTATTCATATTTCCCCGGAACTTCAGGCCTACATAGGGTTTATAATACTCATCCATTTCAGAAACTTCTTTCATTTTATCCGACATGGTAAAATCATCTCCCGACATGGAAACCATATAGTCCATTTTATCCCCATAGTTAATATCCATTGCCTGACAAATGGTTCCCAAACCATGGGCTGCATATAAATTCCCATTCCTGTTTATGTTCTCCTTCAGCCTCCAGGGCCTGTAGCTAAACCAATTGTTGTTGTTCGGGTCTCTCTGCCATCTGTCAGTTCCCGAGACTCTGTCATGGATGTATGCCCCCTCACCGTGAATGATTTCCCCAAGAAATCCATTCCTGACCATATTTAATGTAAGAAGGTTAAATTCTCCGTAAGCAGAGTTTGCCAGAAGGGTACAATGCTTTCTGGTTCTTTCTGATGTTTCGACTATCTGCCAGCATTCTTCAATGGTTTTGACACCTGGAATTTCAATAGCCACATGTTTTCCCTGTTCCATTGCATAAACCGCATTTGGGGCATGTAATGCCCATGGTGTGGTAGATACAATCAGATCAATATCCTCCCGTTCACACACTTTTTTCCATGAATCATCATGACCTGAATAAGCTTCAGGGTTATGAGAAAATTCCCGAATTGAACTTTTAACCTTCTCAATCCGGTTGGGATACAGATCGCAAAGGGCTTTAATTTCAACACCTTCTACGCGTGCAAAGCGATTGATTACACCAGATCCCCTGCTTCCAATTCCAATAAAGCCGATCCTTACCCTATTCAACTTTGGTGAACTGTATCCATGCATGTTGAATTTTTGGATCCTGTTATCAGAAACTACAGACTGATTACCCGCTTTGCCTGATTTGACCACAATTCCTGCAGCAGCTAACCCGGCGAGCTTTAAAAAATTCTTTCTGT
>OBJA01001817.1_pt1 | contig 13606 bp, 12 predicted proteins | sample 1519751 | NCBI WGS metagenome assembly OBJA01 (sample SAMEA3881238, study PRJEB22517) | soil metagenome | biome: lake sediment; feature: soda lake sediment; material: sediment, water from around vicinity | place: India | collected 2013-12-23 | depth 3 m | reverse complement strand
ATGTCCCTAATAAATGCGCGGCAAAGTTACTATTTCTTTTAAGGAATTGTACTTTTTTGCTAAAACCTTTTTTTACTCAGGGAGATAATCGGGCCGCACAGGTGAAAATATTTCCAGGACGACCGAATCTTCAAGCACCTCCACTTCATGCTCCATATCAACAGGAATGCTCCAGCTGTCTCCTGCATTAACTACATACCATTCCGTTGCAATCCTGAAATTCAGTTTCCCCGACAACAGAATGCCTGTCTGCTCGAAGGGGTGGCTGTGCGAAGGCAGGCGGTTATTTTTTAGCAGCCTGAATTCGCAAAGGTTGGTATTCTCCCCAAATGCCAATGGCCGCATGAAAACTCCTTCCATAAGTTTACGGGCTTTGGTATCTGAACTTTTAGTAAACATACTGTAACGGGTTTTATTAAATCGACATCCAAATCATTTATCAGCATAAATGCAATGACTCCACTGTCAGGCAGGAACTCCTGTTGCACATCCGTTGATCAAGGATCTGCCTGTAGCCGGATAGACTACCTGTTTCAAAAAGCGGTTACGTACTCCAGGATCCTTCCCGATATCTGCAGCAGGGATATTTCGGCAAGCTTTGTCTGAAATTTAATTGAAATCAATCGTTCCTCAGCATCGAGCAAGCTCTTCTGAACTTCTCTCAGTTCAAGTCCCGAAAGGGCTCCCAACCGGTAACGTTCAAGGGCTATTTCAAGGTTTTCGCGGGCCACATTCAGGTTTTGCTCTTCCATCTGCACCAGCCGCAGGTTGTTTTCATAGGCATAATACATAGTCAGCAGTTCGGCTTTAACCTCCTGTTCAATTTCCTGTAACTGATAGACCCGGTTTTCGACTTCAATAAGTGCATTTGTTCTTTCCCTGCGCCGGTTGAACCCGTTGAATAGGTCCATACCCAGGGTAATCCCGTAATTAAAGGTTTTGGTTTGCTGATTGCTTAAAGCCAGTTCTCCGTAATCGCTGATAGTTCCCGAGCCATAGCCCCGGTAGTTGTAATTGTATCCTGAAGACAGGCCAAGATATGGATAGGCACGAGAGGCAATTAATTTATAATCGAGTTCAGAGATAACCTGATTTTTTCTGGCAATCTGCAGGCCGGTATTGTATTGAAGGGTTGATTCCAACAGGTCGTTATAATCCATCTTAGGATTGTAAGTAATTGAGGTATCCTGAAGCACTATGGCCTCCTCCAGTTTTTCGAGCGACATCAATGTTTTTAATCGTACTGCCGATTCCAGTATGGCCTCATTTTGCCGCGCCAGTCTTGAACTGTCGGCATTCAGATAAACGATTGACTGCAACAGTTCCAGTTTTGAGGATGCCCCTAACAGGTAACGTTCTTCGTCGATACGTGCCCGTTCCCGTGAAAGCGATACGGCATAATCCATATTGTCCGACAAATTTAATTGCTGAATATGGTAATAGTATTCCGAAACAATCCGGGCGACAAGGTTTTCCATAGCCATTTGAGTGCTCAGCTCTCCCATTTGCCTTAACTCGTTCAGCCGTTGCCATGTTGTTTGGATGCTGAATCCCCGGAACAAGGGCATATCCAGGTTCACTGCAGCCGATCCCGTGGTATTGTGAATACCATCGGTATTTCGTTGGGAGCCATCATTCATGTTTTGGGTAGTGGAAGTAATGTTGCCGCCAAACCTGTTTGTTGTGGTCACAGAGGGTAAAAATCCGGCATTCCCCCTTGTATAATTGTTCTCGGCAATGTCTTCACGGTTTCGCGCTATTTTTACCGAAAAATTTTGTTCCAGCCCCGTTACAATAGCCCTGCTGAGATCATACACCTCCTGGGCTGAAACAGTTTGATTCAGGAGAAGTGTTAAAATAAGGGGGGTTAGTTTAAGCAGGAATTTTAGATTCTTCAATGCTGTCAATGTTTTCATTCGTGATTTTTGATTCGCTGGAAATGAGCAGGTAGATACCCGGCACAACGTACAGTGTAAGGATTGTAGCAATAAACAGTCCTCCTACTACTGCAGTACCCATAGCTACCCGGCTTTGTGCCCCTTCTCCCAGTCCTAAAGCCAGTGGCATGATACCAAGTATCGTTGAAAGACTGGTCATAAGAATTGGGCGAAAACGTGCTGCCGAGGCATATTTAATAGCTTCCTCCTTGTTCATGCCTGCCTGCTTGCGCTGATTGGCAAATTCTACAATCAGGATCCCGTTTTTGGAAACAAGGCCAATCAGCATGATGATCCCGATCTGGCTGAAAATGTTCATTGTAATATCGAAGTACCACATGAACAATAAAGCTCCTGTGAGTGCCAACGGAACAGTCATCATCACTATTACTGGGTCCTTGAAACTTTCGAATTGTGCAGAAAGAACAAGAAAAATAAGTACAATGGCCAGCACAAAAGCAAACATTAAACTCGACGAACTTTCCATAAAATCTTTGGAATCACCATCAAGGGCAGTACGGAAGGAATCATCGAGCACATTTGCTGCAATCTTATCCATTTCTTCGATACCCTGGCTGATTGTTTTACCGTCGGCAAGGTTCGCTGAAACAGTAGCAGCTACAAAACGATTGTACCGGTAAAGCTGAGGAGGAGCGGTTGATTCCTTCAGGGTAACAAAATTATCGAGCTGCAGCATCTGCCCTTTATCGTTTCGTACATACAGCGATTTCAGATCGAGGGGCTTATTCCGGTCCTGCCGGTGCAGTTCCCCTAAAATCTGGTATTGTTTCCCGTTCATTATAAAATAGCCAAACCTTTGGCCGCTGAGTGCCAGCTGAAGGGTCTGCCCGATGTTTTGGGTGGAAACCCCCAGCAGGTTTGCCTTATCGCGGTTGATTTCAATCTGGAGCTCCGGTTTTGTGAACTTCAGATCCACATCGGGCATCAAAAACGTGGGATTGTTATTCACTTCGGCCATAAATTGAGGCAATACCTCCCTTAATTTATCGATTGTAGGAGCCTGCAATACATACTGAATTGGCGGGCGGGCACGTCTTCCTCCAAATGTTGATTGTTGAACAACATTCGCCCTGGCCCTTGTTTTTTTACTGAGTTCAGCAGCTAAATGACTCGCTATCTCCTGTTGCGACCGTTCCCTTTCGGAAGGATCTTTTAAAGTAATCCTTACAAAAGCATTCGTTCCCCTTACCATCGTTGTCACCTTATCTCTTTCAGGAATTATTTCTTCAACAAGATTACCAATATCTTCCACATAATCAAAAGTGTACTCATAGGTAGCCCCTTCGGTAGTTGTGACCCTTGCATTCATCTGCGACCGGTCTTCAAGAGGGGCCATTTCAGCAGGTATCACTTTCCACAAGCCGTAAATCAGGAAAAGCGAACCAATAAGAATGGCCACTGTAATATATTTCCGCCGGAGAAAATTCTCAAGCGACTGCCGGTAGACATTATTCAGCCTGACGAAATATTTTTCAGACCAGTTGTAAAACCGGTTGTGTTTTTGCCGCGATTTGAGCAGCTTTGTAGAAAGCATCGGGGTAAAGGTAAGGGCCACAAACGAAGATATGGCCACAGCCCCGGCTATTACAATACTGAATTCGCGGAACAGCCTTCCGGTCATGCCTTCCAGGAAAACGATCGGGAAGAACACAGCCACCAGGGTGATTGTTGTGGCAATGATTGCAAAGAAGATCTCATTTGCCCCTTCCAGCCCGGCCTGCCTGGGGCTCATTCCACGCTCAATTTTGACATAAATGTTTTCCATCATTACAATGGCATCGTCAACAACCAACCCTATGGAAAGGACAATTGCAAGCAATGTCAGTACATTGATTGTGAACCCGGCAAGGTACATAATAAAAAACGAACCTATAAGTGAAACCGGAATTACAAGTATTGGAATAATTGTGGTGCGCCAGTCGCGCAGGAAGAAAAAGATTATTACAACTACAAGGAAAAATGCCAGGTAGATGGTAGTCTGAACCTCACTTATCGAAGAGCGGATGTATTTTGTATTGTCGAATCCGATTTCAATACCAACATCTTCAGGCAAGTCTCTTTTTATGAATTCCAGGCGTTGATACACATCATCCACAATCTCAATATGATTCGCACCTGGTTGGGGCACAATTATAAGGGCAATCATGGGAATGCCATTCATTTTCATGATCCCTCTCAAATCCTCAGGGCTTAATTCAGCCCGCCCGATATCGCGTACCCGCACAAGCTGATCGCCTGTTTGTTTTAAAATCAGGTTATTAAATTCCTGGGGTGTTGTCATCAAGCCCAGGGTCCGGATAGTGAGTTCGGTAGTATTTCCTTCTATGCTGCCTGCCGGAAGCTCCACATTTTCGCGCAAAATGGCATTGCGCACATCGAGCGGTGTCATCTGGTAACCGGCAAGTTTTGCAGGGTCAAGCCAAATACGCATGGCATATCTTTTTTCTCCCCAGATTCCTACCGAGCTGACTCCTGAAATCGTTTGCAATTGTTCTTTAAAAGTCAGTTCGGCTATCTCCGATAATTCGAGTAGCGACCGTCGTGGACTTTTTACAGCAATCATAAGAATTGGTTCTGCATCGGCATCCGCCTTTGAAACCGTAGGTGGATCAGCATCGCGAGGCAGGAAACGCTGTGCCTGCGACACCTTGTCGCGTACATCGTTGGCGGCCGTCTCCAGATCCACCGAGAGTTCAAATTCCACCGAAATCGAACTTCTGCCCTGACTGCTTCGGCTGGTAAGGGTCCTGATTCCAGGTATCCCGTTGATTGATTGCTCCAGGGGTTCGGTTATCTGGCTTTCAATAACATCGGAATTGGCTCCCGGGTATGAAGTGCTGACCGAAATAATTGGCGGATCCACGCTGGGAAACTCCCTTACTCCCAGGTACGTCATGCCGATTCCTCCAAAAAGCAGGATGACCAGCGAGAATACCGTTGCAAGTACAGGCCGTTTTATGCTGACTGATGAAAGACTCATAATTCACTCACTAATTGTTGATTGGTAACTAACGTATCCAACTGTACGGGTAATCCATCCCGCAGTTGCAGAATCGCTGTTGTAAGCAAAGTATCTCCAAATTCAAGGCCCGTTGTAATCTGTATATGTGATTCGGTGCGCAATCCGGTTGTCACCTTGCGTTCAGCGGCTCTCCCGTTTTTATAAATAAAAACTTTCTCGCCCGACATTTCGGGAATCAGCGATTCAGTAGGTATCGAAATGGCACTGTCGATCTGGGAAAGCAGTGCCCTTACACTGGCAAACCGGCCCGATTTGAGCTCTTCATTTGTGTTCGGGTACAAAGCACGTACCACAATTGTACGCGTGTTGATATCTACCTTGGGGTCGATGGCATATACTTTTGCATCAAACGATTTTGCAATTCCATCAACAACAAAGGTTATTGGAAATCCGGGTAAAACTTCACCGGCATACCTTTCCGGAATGGAGAATTCGATCTTAAGGGGGCTGTTTTTTACAAGCCGCACTATGCGTGTCTGAGTAGAAGCAAAGGCACCTTCGCTTATTAACCGCAACCCCACTATCCCATCAAACGGGGCGCGCAACTCGGTTTCGGCAATCCGTGCTTCCAGCAGCATAATGTCGGCATCCAACGACTGCAGTTCGGTGGCTACCTGGTCGTAACTTTCACGGCTGATGGCATCGCGGTCGAGCAACTGCCTCTGCCTGAACTCCCGTTCTTCAACAAGCTTCTTTTGTGCCTGAAGTTTCATTAATTGTGCCTGCAGCGGCTTATCGTTGATCTTGGCAAGCAACGCTCCTTTTCGAACCCGGCTGCCTTCTTCAAACGAAATGGATACTACCTTTCCCGAAGTCTCAAACGACAAATCAACCTCTTCGTCGGGTAAAAGCGATGCCGTGCTGTAAATCATCTCATTCATCTGGGTAGGCTCCACCACATGGCCACTTGCAAACAACGCCTGCGACCCTCCTCTCATCCCTGGCCTTGACGGGGGACCTGATTCGGCTTCCTGCCCAAACATGGGCTCTATTTTTGGATATAAAATAATAGCTGCCGCTACCAATATTATTGCAATTGTGATTGCAGTGCGAAAAATGCCTTTTTTTGCCACGTATTTAATTCTTTAGTGATTCCTTATTATAAATATTCTTATTCAGATCCAACCTAATTTGACTAACGAAAATCCAAAAGGTTAAATTGAATAACGAAAAATTATCCGTTTTTTAATATTGAATAGGTAAAAGTTGTCAGGTGGGGCAAATATAACTAAAAAATACGCATTCATCCGAAATAATGGGCTCAAGTTTAAATTAAATTATGTACCCTGGATTATAACCGCTGCAAAAAGCATACGGGCAGCAGCAATTGTCATTTCCCCCTGCAATGCAGCTTCCAACTCAGGTCAGAACATTGAATACTATATAAATTCAGCGATTATTGTTGCAAACGATAAAGCTTGACTGCTTCCCTGAAAACCTGTTGCCGGCTCAGTTGTTAAATAATCGAAAGCCTCTGAAAAGACATATTTAACCTCTACAAAAAAACATGAACGAACTTTATTTGGCAGCAGGAATTCTGCTTACCTTTTGGGGACTTATTGAAGGTTTATGGACCACCTTGTGGATCGACGGGAACTCTGCCCCTGTCACTTCAAGGTTTACAACATTTATCTGGAAAATCTTCAGGTTGCTGTTCAGTCCGCAAAACGACAGGAAGTTAAGCCTGGCAGGTCCGGTAATTCTTATCACTACGGTTGTTTTATGGATTGCAAGCATCTGGCTTGGGTGGACCCTGATTTTTTATTCCTCCCCTCAGTCGCTCCAGGCGGGCAGTTCCTCATCCCCAACCGGTTTTACCGATTTCATGTGGTTTACTTCATACAACATGTTTACAGTAGGCAATGGCGATTATTCACCTGGAAACGATATATGGCAGGTAATAAGTTCCCTTATTTCGCTTACAGGCATGACAATGGTTACTCTGTCAATTACCTATGTATTACAGGTTATTTCGGCTGTTACCGCAAAACGTTCCATTGCCGGGCAAATCACAAGCATTGGTAAAACAGCCGAGGAATTTGTTGCCAAACAATGGACCGGCGAAGGTTTTGGTGCTATTGAACTTCAGCTCGACTCCCTGTCGCAGCAACTTGCAACAAACAACGAACAGCACCTGGCTTTCCCGATTCTGCATTATTACCATGCCGCCCGCGTTGAAAAATCGCAGGATGTGGCTGTTGCAATCCTCGACGATGCCCTTACCCTGATTGAACTTGGAGTGGAAGAGAAATACAAGCCTGCTCAAACGATCCTTTCATCGGCACGGCAATCGGTCGAAAGCTTTCTTACTACTCTGCAGTCGGCATTTATTCAGGCTGCCAATGAATTGCCGCCTGTTCCCGACATCAACCTTCTGCGAGAAAAAGGAATTCCGACAATAAGCGAACCGGAGTTCCTGAAAAAAATGGAAAACGAACAGGAAAGAAGAAAACTGATAATGGGATTATTAAACAACGGAGCCTGGAAATGGCCAAAATCAGCATAAATTATGAACGATATTCAATTTTTCTGGGGAGGCTGGGAGCCTGTATACCGTATACTGGTTGTAGGAACCCTTACCTATTTGGGCATTATTCTTATTCTTCGGGTGTCGGGCAAAAGAACCCTTGCCAGCATGAATGCCTTCGACTTTATAATAACCGTTGCCATGGGTTCGGCATTTGGGCGCATACTCACCGCCACTGAAGTTTCTGTTGCCGAAGCCCTGGCTGCTTTCCTCCTGCTGGTACTCCTGCAGTATGGCATCGCCTGGCTCGAAATCCGGTCGAAGGCTTTTCACCGGCTCATAACTTCCCAGCCGGCATTGCTCTATTACAACGGAGCCTATGTAGAAAAAAACATGCGCAGGGAAAGAATCAACAAAAATGATTTGATGGGTGCTGTCCGAAAAAAGAAATTCGGCGATTTAGATGAAGTGGAAGCCATTATAATGGAAACCGACGGAACTATTTCGGTTATCCGTAAAAATAACAAAACCAACCGGCTCACCTACAAAGGTGTTCTTGAGAAAAACCCCTGATTCACACTCCATGTAAAAATGGTTCGGAGGCCTCACCTTTACATTTTGCAGACCTCCGGTTAAAAGGCTGATCCGGTGCATTGCCCGGCTGCTTCACACCCCGCAGGCGTATCAGCTTATCATCAATCAGAAATTTAAACAAAGGCCCGGTTCAGCCCCGCTGAACAAAATTACAAGCCGGTTCAACTACATACCTGGGACAGACTAAATTCAATGTAAATTCAATTCCAACAGTCGCAGGTATGGTCTTGACACGTATAAAAAAGGTCGGGCATCCGGCTGATGAATACAGCTTTCGTTCAGAAACAGACAATCGGTTACAGCCTGTTTTCAGAGGTATGGCAACTATTGATTCCTGATTCAACTGTTACCAACCAATTCCGAGAATTACTTATACAAATATTTTAAAGAATCCATCAGGTTGTTTAGTTCGGCAAACGATTTGTCGTTGTAGTTCTGGTAGACTGAACTGTGGAATTCGTCGATTTCTTCAATAACCGGTAAAGCTTTTTTCCATTTATTACTGCTGATTGCAGTAAGGAACATCTTGTATTCCTCGTTCATACGTTTATTGGCCCGCATCAGTATCTCACGGCCTTTTTCAGTCAATGCAAGCAGCTTTGCCCTTTTATCTGTTTCATCGGGTATTTCATTCAACAGGCCATTGTTTGTTAATCTTCTGATTGTATCCATTCCTGTTGTATATTCCAGGTTAAAAGCATTTATCAGATCCGTTTTTTTTGCCTTTTCCATCGTATCGACCACCTGCAGGAACAAATACTCCAACCTGGTGTTAATTATTAAGTCCTTGAGTGCTTTGCGTGAATAGAGTTCATGGTAACGGGCGATCCGGGATACCGATTCAAGAAAACGAGCTTTTTCATCCATGTTCTTTAACAAAGTTAGCCCATCTCTCAGTTGGTCAGGATTTCTTTCCCTGGAAGAGATATAATTTAGCCCGGGTTCTTCTTCGAGTTTTTTTGCCATCCACCGTGCGAACGACAGTAAATCCATTTGCTGTTCGTTCACTTCGAATTCCTCATAAAGATCGATGATCTGCTTCAGAATAGCATACCGGCTTTTTCCCATTTAAAATAATTTGTTGCAAATGTATAAAATAATCTGTATTATTGCATCGGATACGATGTATTATAAAATCGGATACGATTAAAAAATTATCAGATATGGAAAACACAATTAGCATTACAGAACACGATTACATAAAGCTTTGCGATTTGGTGCGGTCAGAAAAACTTATGCATACCACTGAGATCAACAACCTCACCTATCTTGGAGCCGAAATCAGGCGGGCAAAAAGGATCAGAGCCGGCAAACCGGTTGCGGGCATTATTACTATGAATTCAGTTGCAGAGGTGGTTGATCTGGATACCGGCAGGCAGATGAAGGTAAAGCTTGTATATCCCAATGAGGCCGATTTCAGAAAAGGAAATGTTTCTGTTCTTTCGATGTTTGGGAGTGCCTTACTGGGCTATAGGGTTGGAAGCATCATTTCCTACAAGGCTCCGGGAGGGATTAAAAAAGTAGAAGTAAAGAGTGTTTATCATCCTGAAACAGTTCATTAAATCTATAAATACAAGCTGCAATGGCTAAGAAGCATTTGACTCCGAAAGCGGCCCAAAAGAGCCTGAAGGAGCGGCAACATGAGAAAAAGATGAAAAAGCAGGAAGGGAAAATAAAAAGACGAAAAGGCACGATTTAGAGGATCGGCCAGCTTCCTGTTATGCCGGTTTAATGCGCATGCGGTTACCGGCAACAAAAATCGAAGAAAAGATTTTCAGCAGTTACTGTTTAAGGTAAAAAAAATGCCGGGTGTTCAAACACCCGGCATTTTTGGTATATCGTACTCCCAATAAAATCTCAACTGGCTTTCAGGCGTCTGATATTCGAGCGGTTCATTTTATTTTCAGCATACTCGCGGGTAATAAAAAGGTCGTTTAATTTTTCCGATGGCATTTCATACATGGCATCGTTCATGATGCTTTCGCAAATCGAACGCAGCCCGCGGGCACCGAGTTTAAACTCCACAGCCTTTTCAACAATATATTCAAGGGCTTCCTCTTCAAATTCGAGATTGATCTTATCGATTTTAAACAGTTTTTTATATTGCTTTATTACCGAATTCTTGGGTTCGGTGAGAATGCTTCGAAGTGCTTTTTTATCAAGCGGATCAAGATGTACCAGTACCGGCAGACGCCCGATAATCTCAGGGATTAACCCGAACGATTTAAGGTCTTGCGGGGCAATGTACTGCAGGAGGTTTTCACGTTCAATCCGGTCGTTGTCTTTTGCAGCGCTGTAGCCAATCACTTTTGTATTAAGCCTGTGGGCGATTTTGCGTTCGATGCCATCGAATGCTCCGCCACAAATAAACAGGATATTTTTGGTATCGACAGGTATAAGCTTCTGCTCCGGGTGTTTACGTCCGCCCTGGGGTGGAACATTAACGATCGATCCTTCCAAAAGCTTAAGCAGCCCTTGCTGTACCCCTTCGCCCGAAACGTCACGTGTAATGGAAGGATTATCGCTTTTGCGGGCGATCTTATCGATTTCATCGATAAAAACAATTCCACGTTCGGCGGCTTCCACAACATAATCGGCTGCCTGCAACAGGCGGGTTAGTATACTTTCGATATCTTCCCCAACATAACCGGCTTCAGTGAGAACTGTAGCATCAACAATTGTAAAGGGGACATGCAACATTTTTGCAATTGTGCGTGCCAGCAATGTTTTGCCTGTACCTGTTTCTCCGACAAGGATAATATTTGACTTTTCAATTTCGGTTTCATCCTTATCCAGGGGTTGGGTTAACCTTTTGTAATGGTTGTAAACAGCTACTGAAATTATTCTTTTTGCTTCATCCTGTCCAATCACATACTGATCGACAAATTCTTTTATTTGCTTTGGCTTCAGCAGTTGAACTCCGGCCAAATCAAATACATTGTCTTTTTTTATTTCTTCCTGGATAATTGAATAAGCCTGCTCTGCACAACGGTCACAAATGTGTCCCTCGATACCGGCAATCAAAAGGTTCACTTCCTTTTTCTCGCGGCCACAAAAAGAGCATTTATCCATTCTGATTTTATTAACCATTTACTATTTATTTTGTCTTTTGCCTAAAGAGGATTTCATCGATCATCCCATATTTTACTGCTTCATCTGCTGTCATCCAGTAATCGCGGTCACCATCTTTTTCAACCTGCTTATAAGGCCTGCCTGTATGTTCAGATATAATGTTGTAAAGTTCTTTTTTTATTTTGAGGATTTCCCTTGCAGTAATCTCAATATCTGAAGCCTGGCCCTGTGCTCCGCCCATTGGCTGGTGGATCATAACCCGCGAGTGTTTCAGTGCCGAACGTTTTCCTTTGGCACCGGCGGTAAGTAATACAGCTCCCATTGAAGCAGCCATCCCGGTACATATGGTAGCCACTTCGGCTGAAATGTACTGCATTGTATCATAAATTCCCAGGCCGGCATGTACATGCCCACCCGGAGAGTTCAGGTATATTTGAATGTCTTTTGTAGGATCGGTGGATTCAAGAAAAAGCAACTGCGCCTGAATAATGTTAGCTACGGTATCATCAATCGGAACTCCCAAAAAGATGATCCGGTCCATCATTAAACGGGAGAAAACATCCATAGAAGCAATATTCAACTGCCTTTCCTCGATGATTGTGGGAGAGATGTAATTACTGTATACCGATGCGTAACTTTCAAGGGTCAGGCTGCTGATGCCCGAATGTTTAACGGCGTATTTTTTAAATTCGTTTTTATTTTCCATTTTTTCGATTTTTACCAATTGAATCGTAAAGTTACAAAAAAAACTTTCTCAAATGCGCCGGTTCGTTGTTAACTCAGCGCTTCAAATTCTTCGCGTGTAACTTCTTTATTTTCGACTGTAATTTTTCCCTTAATTATTTCAATCGCTTTATTTTCATAGAGCCGGTTGTATAATCGTTCTTTTTCTTCGGGTTTCTCCATTATCATTTTTGCAAACGATTCCAGCTGTTCTTCAGGGGCATCGTATATTCCATACTGGCTGTACTGCGCATGGGCCAGTTGTTTTGCCAGCCCGAATGCTTCATCTTCTTCCACCTTTATGTCGTTTTCCTTTCTAACGGCATCTTTAATAAGCTGCCAGCGCAGATCGGACAGGAAACCACTGAAATCTTTGTCAATCTGTTCGTCCGTCACATCCGGGTTGCTCTCCCTGAGCCACCGTTTGAGGAATTCTTCAGGAAGTTCCGGGTTCAGCTTATCGACAAGCATATCGCGGATATCGGTTGCAAACCTTCTGTCGGATGCCTGTTTCAGGTTTACGGCAATTTCTTCCCGCAGTTTGCTTCTTAAATCCTCTTCGGTTTTCACTTCAGTATCTTCGCCATAAATCTTTTTGTACAGTTCTTCGTTGAGTTCGGCTTTTTCGAACCTGGTGATTTCTTTAACAGTAAAATTAAAGGAACTGTTCAACTGATCGGCCTGTTCGTGGCTAATTTTAAGCAAATGGCCCACTTCATGGCGGTCCTGGTAAGCTTTTACAGGATCGAAAGCTATAACATCCTCTTTTTTCTTCCCAATAATCTGGTTTTTGATCTCTTCATCCTTAATCAGGTCGACCGACAATAAAATGCCATTTGCACGGATTCCATCCTCTTTTTCCTGGCCTTGTTCATCAAGTTCGGCAAAATCGCCCCTGACAAGGGTATCTTCTTTTACCTCATCGGCGTCAAGGCTTTGCCCCAGCTGCGAAACAATCATTTCGACCTGCTGGTCAATCATTTCATCGGAAACCTTTATTGTATTGTAATCAACTTTATCGTTTTCATCCAGGGTAACATCCACTTTTGGAGCCAAAGCCACGTCAAAGGCGAATTCAAAATTTTCATCTGCATCCCAATCAATTGGTTTTTGATGTTCGATGCTTGACAGGGGCTCTCCCAATACCTGCATTTTTTCTTCCACAAGGTAACGGGTAAGGTTTTGAGAAAGCATTTTATTGATTTCTTCAGCAAGTACAGCTTTACCAAAGCGTTTCCGGATGAGCCCCATAGGTGCTTTGCCTGGCCTGAATCCTGGTACAGCTGACTTTTGACGGTAATCTTTTAATGTATCTTCAACTGTTTTTTCGTAATCCGATTTTTCGATTAAAACTTTGATTACGGCATTTACATTTCCGAAATTTTCCCTGGTAATATTCATCTTGTTTCTAAATTGTTAATTTTTTTGGTAACCCATATCTGTCGGGATATCTTCTCTCTGGAATAAACTAAAGTTATTTAATAATATTGAATCAATTACTGTGCTTAAAAAAAATGTGCTGTTCAATTCCCATTAAAAGCACATGGGGTAAAATTATTGTTCTCCAATACTCAATGAACTCAGTGTGAGACTTGTTCCTTTTGTTGCCTTACAAGCAAAATATGCCTGTTCCGTTTTTAAGGATATACCGGCTGCAAATAAGTACACAATCCTGTATTAAAGCCACCGCCGGCAAATCCCCATGGGAAGGGCCGGCGATGTTTGTGCGGACGAAGGGACTCGAACCCCCACGCCATAAGGCACCAGATC
>OBJA01001816.1_pt1 | contig 13610 bp, 15 predicted proteins | sample 1519751 | NCBI WGS metagenome assembly OBJA01 (sample SAMEA3881238, study PRJEB22517) | soil metagenome | biome: lake sediment; feature: soda lake sediment; material: sediment, water from around vicinity | place: India | collected 2013-12-23 | depth 3 m | reverse complement strand
CCGCCCCGACCGCTGGCACTGTCCGGCTGCTCCGCGCGCCCTCTCGTCCCGCCTGCTCCGGGCCGCTAGCGCCCTTCCATCCTCATCCGCTGCAGCCGCCCCTCGGCGAGCTGCCGCGCCGTGCTCCTGGGATACTGCTCGACCACCTGCTTCAGGGTCGCGGCCGCGCGGTCCCATTGCTGCAGCTCGTACTGGCTGAAGCCGAGCTTGAGCATGGCGTCGGACGCCTTGCCGCTGTCCGGGTAGAACTGGATGACCTTCTCGAACTCGCGCGCCGCCTCGTCGAAACGGCGCGAGACGTAATTGGCCTCGCCCAGCCAGTACTGCGCGTTGGCCGAGTATTCGCCGCCGGGATAGCGCGCGAGAAAGCTGCGGAAGGCGGCGATCGATTCGTCGTAGCGCCCCGCCTTGATGATGTCGAAGGCGCGGTTGTAGGCGTCGCGCTCCGCCTGTGGATCACCGGCGGCGCCAGCGGGCTGCTCGGCGAAGGCGGTCTGCTCGCCCGATGAGGCGGGAAGCGCGGCGCCGGCGCCGATCGCTGGCATGGGCAGGGACGGAACGGCGGAGGCCGGCTCCGTCATCGGGGACTCCGTGGCCGCGCGGCCGGCCGCACCGGCGGATTCGATCTGCCGGAGCCGGCGATCGATGTCCAGATAGAGCTCGCGCTGACGCTGCTCCAGGCCTTCGGTGCGATGGCCCTGCACTTCCAGCGTACCGCGAAGCTCCTGCATCTCCTGCTGCATCGCCTCCAGCCGGGTCAGCATCTCCATCAGCACCTGACTGTCGAGCTGGCGCTCGAGCCGGCCGAGCCGATCCTCCAGGGACCGTCCCGCCGCCGCGCCCGACTGCTGCGCCGAGAGCGGCTGCGATTCGACGATCGGCGGCGCCGAGGCGGCGAACGCGAACGGCGGCAGGCCGAAGCCTGCCGCCGCGAACGCCGAGATGATGACCGCCCTGGACGCGAAGCCCATCGGGTCGGCCTAGCGGTAGACGATCTCTACACGCCGGTTCAGGCGCCAGGACTCCTCGTTCTGGCCCATGGCGACGGGACGCTCCTCACCGAAGCTCACCGTCTGGACCTGACCGGAGGAAACGCCCTGCAGCGTGAGCAGCGAGCGCACCGCGTTGGCGCGGCGCTCGCCGAGACCCATGTTGTACTCACGCGAGCCCCTCTCGTCGGTATGACCCTCGAGGATCACGCGCGCGCTGCCGTTCGCAACCAGGTACTCGGCATGCGCCTGGATGATCCGGCGATCTTCCGGCTTGATCTCGGCGCGGTCGAAATCGAAGTAGATGACGCGCTTGGACAGCAGGCTGTCGGGGTCGTCGAGCGGGCTGCCCACGAACCCCTGCGCGGCGGGCGCGGGCATGGTCTCGGCAGGCGGCGCAGGCGGCTGCACCGTGCGTTGCGCCGGGGCGGTTTCCTGGACCGGCTCGACTGGCTCCTGGGTAGTGGCGCAGGCCGCCAGCAGCATCGCTGGCATGACCGCCGCACACAGCTTCGAAAAGACCTTCATTTTTGTTGTCTCCCGTATGCAAGAATGTTGTTCGATGTCTGACCCGATTTTTCGCGCAGGACCGCGCCCCGGATCCGCGAGCGCTTACCTTGTGAACCCATTACCTCATATAGGGTGACCATACCGGCTCGCGCGCCTGCCCGCCCTCGAACACGAGCCGCTGGCGCACGCGCCCGTCCACGGAAACCACTGAGAGAAACCCTCTCGCCCCTTCCTTCGTAGCGTAGATTATCATGCTACCATTGGGCGCGAAGCTTGGCGACTCGTCGCGACCGCTCTGCGTCAGCACCTGCAGCGCACCGTTCCGCAGCTCCATCACGCCGATGTTGAACCCCCGTCCGCTATTGTGCACCAACGCCATGTACCTGCCGTTGGGGGATACGGTGGCGCGCGCATTGTAGTCCCCTTCGAAGGTGAGGCGCTCGGTCTGCCCGCTGGCCAGGGTGACGCGGTAGAGCTGGGGCTTGCCGCCCCGGTCCGAGGTGAAGATGATGGAGCGCCCGTCCGGCGCCCAGACCGGCTCGGTGTCGATGGCGAAGCTGCGCGTCACCTGCTGCAGGCTGCGGCTGGAGAGGTCGAGGATGTAGATGTTCGGGGCGCCGTCCTTGGACAGCACGAAGGCCAGCCTCCTGCCGTCCGGAGACCAGGCCGGCGCGCCGTTCAGGCCGCCGTAGCGGGACACCTCCTCGCGCACCCCCGTATTGATGTCCTGGATGTAGATCGCCGGCGCGCCCGATTCGAAGGAGACGTAGGCCAGGCGGCTGCCGTCGGGCGACCACGCGGGGGACATCAGCGGCTGGGCGGAAACCAGCACCGGACGCGGATTGTGGCCATCGGAATCGGCGACTTCCAGGGAATAGCGCCGCGACCCGCCCGCCTCGCCGACCTCGGTGATGTAGGCGATGCGGGTGGCGAAGGCCCCGGGCTCGCCGAGCAGGGTCTCGTAGATGATGTCGGCGATCTGATGGGCGGTGCGGCGCAGGCCGGCGGCGTCGGAACGGAACGTCAGGCCGGTCAGCTGCGACTGGCGCAGCACGTCGAAGAGCTGGAAGCGCACCTCGTAGCCGTCGCCGAGCGCGCGCACGCGCCCGATGACCAGGTTGTCCATGCCGAGGATGCGCCAGTCGCGGAAATTGACCTGCGACGCCTCCTGCGGGCGCGACAGCAGGTCGCGCTCCGGCAGCGGCGAGAAGCGCCCGCTGCGGTGCAGGTCCGCGGCGATCACTGCCGCCACGCTCTCCGGCGGGGCCCCCGGGCCTTCCCAGCCGAAGGGGACCACGGCGATGGGCAGCGCGCCCTGCACGCCCTGGGTGATCTCGATGGTCAGCACCGCGTGCGCGTTCGCGCCGGCGGCGGCGCAGGCGAGGAAAAAAAGCGCCCGAAAGAAGTTCTTCATTGTCATCGCTCGGTCGTCATCGCTCGGGTTTGAAAACGAATTCCAGCTCGCGGAAACGGTCGAAGAGGCCGCTGTCGGCCGGCGGCACCTGCAGCGGCGCGGCGCGCCACACCGCGCTCTCGACCGAGCGGTCCAGCACCGCGTCTCCGCAACTGCGCACCATCGCCACAGCGACCACGTCGCCGCCGGGGATCAGGTTGACGCGCACCACGCACTGCTGGCCGGCCCAGTTCGGCGGCTCGATCCAGGCGCGCGCCACCTGCTGCTGGATGAGCCGCACGTAGCGGTCGACCTCGGTCTGCGCCCGCCGCGCGCGCTCCGCAGCGGCCTGCTCGTCGCGCTGGCGCTGCTCCTCGGCGAGGCGGCGCGCCTCCTCTTCCTGGCGGCGCTGTTCGGCCTTTCGCTGTTCTTCCTGCTTGCGCGCCTCTTCCTGCCGTTTGCGCTCCTCGGCCTGGCGCTGCTCCTCGCGCTTGCGGGTCTCTTCCTGCTGCTTCTTCAGCTCGGCGATACGCTGCTCTTCCTGCTTGCGCTGCTCCGCGGCCTGCTTGGCGGCCTGCTCTTCCTGCTTGCGCTGTTCCGCGGCCTGTTTTGCAGCCTGCTCATCGCGTTTGCGCCGTTCCTCGGCCTGCCTGGTGGCCTGCTCCTGCTGGCGCTTGATCTCCGCCAGGCGCTGCTCCTCGCGCTTGCGCGCCTCTTCGGTCTCGCGCTGGCGGCGCTGGCGATCGGCCTCCTCGGCCGCCTTGCGCGCCTCGGCCTCCTTCAGCTTCTCGATCTCCCGCTGCACCGCGGCCTCGTCCACCAGCACCGCCTGCACCACCTCGCCGGGCGGCTCGGGACGCATCGTCTTGGTCCAGTCGAGGCTCAGCACGAACATGGCGAAGAAGCCGGCGTGGACCAGCAGCGCATATATCAGGTAGCGCGGCTCGCTGGCCAGTGTCCGCAGGCTGCCCGCCAGGCTCGCCGCGATCTCCCGCAGTGGGTTCATCCGCTCACCGCCTGCGTCCGGAAGCGGGCTCCGGGCTCTCGGTGACCAGTCCCACGCTGGGCGCTCCGGCGCTCTGCAGCAGCGCCATGGTGCCGACCACGGCGCCGTAGTTGGCGGCGGTGTCCCCGCGTATCAGCACCGGGGTCCCCGGCTGGTGGCGCAGCACCGCGGCGACGCGCTGCACCAGCGTGTCCGCGTCCAGCGGCGCGTCCGGGTTCTCGCCGACGTTGAGGTACATGTTGCCGGCGGCGTCGACGCTGGCCACCAGCGGCTCCAGGCGCTCGCTCTGCATCGGGTTCGCCGCCGCCTTGGGCAGGTCCACCGTCACGCCCAGGGTGAGCAGGGGCGCGGCGATCATGAACACCACCAGCAGCACCAGCATCACGTCGATGTACGGGACGATGTTGATCTCCGACATCGGCCTCTTGCGAACCCTGCGCAGCATCGCGGCCTCCGCCTCTCCTCAGCCGCTGCGGCGCATGCCGGCCGCTGCGCTCTCGGGCGTCTGGCGCTGCAGCACCGCCGTGAACTCTTCGAGGAAGTTGTCGTAGCGGTTGACCAGCTTCTCGGCGTCGTTGACGTAGCGGTTGTAGGCTATGACGGCGGGGATCGCGGCGAACAGGCCCATCGCCGTGGCGATCAGCGCCTCGGCGATGCCCGGCGCGACCATCGCCAGGGTGGCCTGGCCGACGTTCGCCAGCGCGCGGAAGGAGTTCATGATGCCCCAGACGGTGCCGAACAGGCCGATGAACGGGCTGATGGCGCCGACCGTCGCCAGGAAGGGCAGGTGGACCTCGAGCGCGTCGGCTTCGCGGTTGAGCGCCACGCGCATCGCGCGCCGGGCGCCGTCCACGACCTCGCCGCGGTTGGCGCCGGGTTTCTGCACCAGGCGCATGTAGCTGGTGAAACCGACGTCGAAGATCTGCTCGGCGCCGCGGCCGACCCCGTTCCGGTGCGCCACCTGCTTGTGCAACTCGGAGAGATCGCCGCCGGACCAGAAGCGCTCCTCGAAGCGGTCCATGGTCTCGCGGGCGGACTTCAGCTCCTTCCACTTGCGGAAGATCAGCGTCCAGGAGGCGATCGAGGCCAGCACCAGGATCAGCATGATCACCTGGACGAGAAAGCTCGCGCTCGCGACCAGGTGGAATATCGACATATCAACGTTCACGTTCGATCTCCGCTAAGAGGTGACCCGGGATGCGGCGCGGCCTGAAACGCCTGCTGTCGATGCATGCCACCTGCACCTCGCCGGTGCACAGCAGATCGCCCTCGCCCGGTGCGGCGTCCGCTCCCGCGACGCGCAGGACAGGCTGCGCGAACGTCAGCTCCGCGGCGCGGCGTTCGACGAGACGCACCCCGACATGCAGCAGATCGTTGAACCTGGCTGGACGCAGATAGCGGACCGAAACGGAGCGCACCGCGAATATGATCCCGTATTCCGTGCTTAAGACGTCCTGCTCGACGCCAAAGTTCCGCAGCCACTCGCTGCGCGCGCGCTCCATGAACTTCAGGTAGTTCGCGTAGTAGACCACGCCGCCGCTGTCGGTGTCTTCGTAATAGACGCGCACCGGCCAGTGGAACAGGGTATCGCAGGCGCGATCAGCGGGAGATATTAGAGTAATTTGCGCCCCCTTGCCACGGCGGCCGGGCTGCGCGCGGGGCGTCGGGTCATATCACTCGAAGAGATCGCAGGTCTCCGACGCGGCGATGCGCTCGGGCGGCGGCAGTCCGAGATGGCGGTAGCTGTTGCGTGTCGCCATGCGCCCGCGCGCGGTGCGGACGAGATACCCCTCCTGGATCAGGAACGGCTCGATGACGTCCTCGATGGTGCCGCGCTCCTCGCCGATGGCCGCGGCGAGACTGTCGACGCCGACCGGTCCGCCGTCGAACTTGCCGATGATCGCCGTGATCAGCCTGCGGTCCATGGCGTCGAGCCCGCCTGCGTCCACGTCGAGCATGCCCAGGGCGCGGTCGGCGACCTCGCCGGTGATGCGTCCGTCGGCGGTCACCTGCGCATAGTCGCGCACGCGGCGCAGGAGCCGGTTGGCGATGCGCGGCGTGCCGCGCGAGCGCCGCGCGATCTGGCGCGCGCCCTCGTCCTCGACGGCGACGCCGAGGATGCCCGCGGCGCGGCGCACGATCATGCCGAGCTCGTCCACGTTGTAGAAGCCCAGGCGCTGCACGATGCCGAAGCGGTCACGCAGCGGCGAGGTCAGCAGGCCGGCGCGCGTGGTGGCGCCGACCAGGGTGAACGGCGGCAGGTCGAGGCGGATCGAGCGCGCCGCCGGCCCCTCGCCGATCATGATGTCGAGCTGGCAGTCCTCCATCGCCGGGTAGAGGATCTCCTCGATCACCGGGCTCATGCGGTGGATCTCGTCGATGAAGAGCACGTCGCGCGGTTCGAGGTTGGTGAGCAGCGCCGCCAGGTCGCCGGGGCGTTCGAGCACCGGGCCGGAGGTGTGGCGCAGGTGGACACCCAGCTCGTTGGCGACGATGTGCGCCAGCGTGGTCTTGCCGAGCCCGGGCGGGCCGAAGATGAGGGTGTGGTCGAGCGCCTCGCCGCGCGCCTTCGCGGCCTGGATGAACACCGTCATCTGCTCGCGCACCTTGGCCTGCCCGACGTAGTCGGACAGGGCGCGCGGGCGGACCGAGCGGTCCAGCGCCTCCTCGCCAGGGGCGTCGGCCGCGCTGACGATGCGGTCGGTCTCGATCATGACGCCCGGATCACCGCCTGCTGCAGGGCGCCGCGGATGATCTCCTCGCTGTTCTTGCCCGCCACGTCGATCGCCCGCACCATGCGGCTGGCCTCATGCGGCTTGTAGCCGAGCGCGCCGAGCGCGGTCATCGCCTCGTGCACCGGGTCCGGCGTGCCGGATTCGGTGAGCGGGCGCGGCGCGGCCATGTCCTCGGGCTGCCACTGCTCGGCCATGCGGTCGCGCAGCTCCACGATCAGGCGCTCCGCCGATTTCTTGCCCACGCCGGGCAGGCGGGTCAGGGCGGCGGCGTCGCTGTCGCGCACGCAGCGGGCGAAGTCCCCGACCGTCATCCCCGAGACGATGGAGAGGGCCATGCGCGCGCCGATGCCGTTGACCCGGATCAGGTCGCGGAACAGCGTGCGCTCGGCGAGGTCGGCGAAGCCGAACAGGAGCTGGGCATCCTCGCGCACGATCATGTGGGTGTGGATCACGCACTCCGCGCCCGGCGTCGGCAGCCGGCAGAAGGCCCCCGTGGTGAGCTCGACCTCGTAGCCGACGCCGCCGACGTCGAGCAGCACGAACGGCGCCTGCCGGTGCACCACGGTGCCGCGCAAGCGCCCGATCACGGACCGGCCCTCCCCGCGACCGCGAGCGGCGCCGCAACGCGCTGCGCGGTGCGCGCGAGGGTGCGGCTGATGTGCAGGTGGGAGAGCGCGCAGGCGAGGGCGTCGCTGGCGTCGAGGCGCGGCTCGCTGCGCAGGCGCAGCAGGGCGCAGACCATGTGGCGCACCTGCTGCTTGTCGGCGCGCCCGCCGCCGGTCACCGACTGCTTGATCTGCGCTGGGGTATATTCGTGCACGGGCAGGCCCTGCGTGACCAGGGCGCAGATCGCCGCGCCGCGCGCCTGGCCGAGCTTGAGGGCGGAGGAAGCGTTGCGCTGCATGAAGACGTTCTCGACCGCCGCCTCGCCCGGACGGTGGCGCTCGATCAGCTCCAGCACCCCTTCGAAGACGATGCGCAGGCGCTGCGGCAGCTCGGAGCCGGCGGCGCGGATGCAGCCGCTGGCCACGTACTCGGCGCGATGGCCCTCGGCCGCGATCAGGCCGAAGCCGGTGACGCGCAGTCCGGGATCTATGCCGAGTATGATCATGTCGCGCTAGGAGGCCTTGGCGATGATCTCTTCCGAGATGTCGGCGTTGGTGTAGACGTTCTGCACGTCGTCCAGGTCCTCCAGCGATTCGAGCAGGCGCATCATGCTGGCGGCGTCCTCCTCGTCGGCGACGGCGACGCTGATCGCGGCGCGCTCGGTGATCTCGGCGTACTCGGGCTCCAGGCGCGCGGCGGCCATGGCCTCCTTGACGGCGTGGAAGGATTCGGGCGCGGTGAGGACCTCGATCGAGCCGTCGTCGTCGACGACCACGTCGTCGGCGCCGGCCTCCAGCGCCGCCTCCATGACGGCGTTCTCGTCGCTGCCGGCCGGGAAGCCGAGCACGCCGGTGTGCGTGAACAGGTAGGCGACGGAGTTCTCGGTGCCGAGCTGGCCGCCGTAGCGGCTGAAGGCGTGACGCACCTCGGCGACGGTGCGGTTGCGGTTGTCGGTCATGCAGTCCACCATCACCGCCGCGCCGCCGGGGCCGTAGCCCTCGTAGCGGATCTCCTGCACGTTGGCGCCGTCCAGGCCGCCCGCGCCGCGCTTGATGGCGCGCTCGACGGTGTCCTTGGTCATGTTCGCCGACAGGGCCTTGTCGATCGCGGTACGCAGCCGCGGATTGGACATGGGGTCGCCGCCGCCGAGGCGGGCGGAGACGGTGATCTCGCGGATCAGCTTGGTGAAGAGTTTGCCGCGCTTGGCGTCCTGCGCGTTCTTGCGGTGCTGGATATTAGCCCATTTGCTGTGCCCGGCCATGCTCGTCTCTGCGCTGTGGTTCGACCGATCGACAGTCTAGCACCTCCGCCGAAGCAAAAAAAACGGCTTCGCGGCGGCCTTACAGCGCGAGCATGCGGTCGAGCGCGGTGCGCGCTTCCTGCGCCTCGTCGGCGGGGACTTTGATCCGGTTCACGATTCTCCCGGCGACGAGGTTTTCCAGCGATTCGCACAGGTGCCGCGCGTCGATGCGGAACATGGTGGAGCACATGCAGATGGTCGGCGACATGAAGTGCACCGACTTGCCCTCGTGACTGAAACGCTCGTGCAGCCGCTGCACCAGGTTGAGCTCGGTGCCGACCAGCCAGCGCGTCCCCGGCGCCGATTCGGCGATGGTGCGGATGATGTATTCGGTCGAGCCGACGAACTCGGCCTTCCGGCAGACCTCGAAGGAGCATTCGGGGTGCGCAATGACCCGGGTCCCGGGATGCTGCTCCAGGAAGCGGTCGATGTGCTCGGGACGGAACATCTGGTGCACCGAGCAGAACCCCTTCCACAGGATCAGCCGCGCGGCGCGGATCTGCTCCGGGGTCAGGCCGCCCAACGGACGGTCGAAATCCCAGACGACCATGTCGTCGAGCGGCATGCCCATGGTGTGGGCGGTGTTGCGCCCGAGGTGCTGGTCGGGGAAGAACAGGACCTTGCCGCGCCGCTCGTACGACCACTCGAGGACGGCGCGCGCGTTCGACGAGGTGCAGACGATGCCGCCGTGACGCCCGCAGAAGGCCTTGAGGTCCGCCGCCGAGTTGATGTAGGTCACCGGCGTGATGGCGGCGTCGGCGTCGCCGAGCACTTCGCCCAGCTCGCGCCAGGCGCGCTCCACTTTCGCCAGGTTGGCCATGTCGGCCATGGAGCAGCCCGCGGACAGGTCGGGCAGGATCACCACCTGCTCCGGGCGCGACAGTATGTCGGCGACCTCGGCCATGAAGTGCACGCCGCAGAAGACGATGAAATCGGCCTGCGAGGCGGCGGCCTGGCGCGACAGCATCAGCGAGTCGCCCGTGTAGTGGGCGTGGCGGTAGACCTCTTCGCGCTGGTAGTGGTGGCCGAGGATGGCCAGCCGGTCTCCGAGCGCGGCCTTGGCGGCCTCGATCCTTGCCTGGTATTCCTCGTCGGAAACGGCCGTCGGTTTCAGGGCGGCTTGGGTACTCATGGAATCAGTGTAAGGCCGATTACGAAAATTCCAAAGCGAGGGCCCGGCGCCCGCTCATTTCGCCGCCTTGGGCGCGCGCAGGCCCAGCTCCCGCAACTGCCTCTCATCGACCGGGGCCGGCGCCTCGGTCATCAGGCAGGCGCCGGTCTGCGTCTTGGGGAACGGGATGACGTCGCGGATCGAGGGCGCGCCGGTGATGAGCATCAGCAGGCGGTCCAGGCCGAAGGCGATGCCTCCGTGCGGGGGCGCGCCGTACTGCAGGGCGCGCAGCAGGAAGCCGAACTTCGCCTCCGCCTCCTCGGGACCGATGCCGAGCAGGCCGAACACCGCGGACTGCATGGCGGCATCGTGGATGCGGATCGAGCCGCCGCCGATCTCGGTGCCGTTCAGGACCATGTCGTAGGCGCGCGAGATCGCGCGGCCCGGGTTGGCCTGGAGCGCGGCCGGGTCCTGCGTCTTGGGGCTGGTGAAGGGGTGGTGCAGGGCCACCCAGCGGCCTTCCTTCTCGTCGCGGTCGAACATGGGGAAGTCCACCACCCACAGCGGGCGCCAGCCCGCTTCGACCAGGCCGCGGTCGTGGCCCAGCCTGATGCGCAGCGCGCCCAGCGACTCGTTGACCACCGCGGCGCGGTCGGCGCCGAAGAAGACCAGGTCGCCGTCCACGGCGCCGCAGCGCTCCAGCACCGCCTCGATGACGGCGTCGGGCAGGAACTTCAGGATCGGCGACTGCAGGCCGTCGCGCCCGGCCGCACGCTCGTTGACCTTGAGATAGGCCAGCCCGCGCGCGCCGTAGATGGCGACAAAGGCGGTGTAGTCGTCGATCTCCTTGCGCGACAGCTCGCCGCCGGCCGGCAGGCGCAGGGCCGCGACACGGCCGCCGGGGTCGTTCGCCGGCGCGGCGAAGACCTTGAAGTCGACGTCCTTCATGAGGTCGGTCAGCTCCACCAGCTCCAGCGGGATGCGCAGGTCAGGGCGGTCGATGCCGAACCGCGCCACCGCCTCGGCGTAGGGCATGCGCGGGAAGGGATCGGGCAGCGCGTCGCCGGTGACCTCGGCGAACAGGCGGCGGATCATCTCCTCCATCAGCGACATGAGCTGCTCCTCGTCGATGAAGGAGGCCTCGATGTCGAGCTGGGTGAATTCGGGCTGGCGGTCGGCGCGCAGGTCCTCGTCGCGGAAGCAGCGCACGATCTGGTAATAGCGGTCCATGCCCGCCACCATGAGCAGCTGCTTGAAGAGCTGCGGCGACTGCGGCAGGGCGTAGAAGCTCCCCGGGTGGTTGCGGCTCGGCACCAGGTAGTCGCGCGCGCCCTCGGGCGTGGAGCGGGTGAGCATCGGCGTCTCGATGTCCATGAAGCCGTGCTCGTCGAGGAAGCGGCGCAGCGCGCGCGTGGCCTGGAAGCGCAGGCGCAGGTGACGCTGCATGTGCGGCCGCCGCAGGTCGAGGTAGCGGTAGCGCAGGCGCACGTCCTCGCCGATCTCGCCTTCCTCCTCTATGGAAAAAGGCGGCGTCTGCGCGGCGTTCAGGATCTCCAGCGCGGCGGCGGCGACCTCGACCTTGCCAGTGGGCAGGTCGGGATTCTCGGTGCCGGGCGGACGCCGGCGGACGCGGCCGCGCACGCGCAGCACGTACTCGCTGCGCACCCGGCCGGCGACGTCGAAGCTCTCGGCCGACTGCGGATCGAACACGACCTGGATCACGCCCTCGCGGTCGCGCAGGTCGATGAAGATGACTCCGCCATGGTCGCGGCGGCGGTGGGCCCAGCCGCAGAGTTCCACTTCCCTGTCGAGCAGGGTCTCGTCGACGTGGCCGCAATAATGGGAGCGCATCTGTGCCTTCTGAATCTTCGCTAGGAAACCCGGGAAAAAGACCGTCCTGCCTCCGCCCGCGGAGACAAGCCGGTCATTCTATCACCTTCCGGGGCTTGCGTATGATGGCGGCGGCACCGCGCGGGGCGCCCCGCGGATGCCGCCCGGATCGCTGCGAACCTAGTCGCCGCCGCAGGGCGGGCACGCGCCCGCGCCGCAGGCCGGCGCGGCGGCCGCGTCGGACCCTTTGTCCTCCTTGCCCGAGGAACCGTCCGACTTCTTGCCGCCCTTGTCCCTGAAGTCGGTCACGTACCAGCCGCCGCCCTTGAGGACGAAGCCCGCGGCCGAGACCAGCTTCTTGAGGTCGGGACGGCCGCACTCGGGACAATCCGTCAGGGGGGGATCGCTGATCTTCTGCAGCGTCTCGAGCCCGTGGCCACAGGCCTGGCAGGCGTATTCATAGATCGGCATGTCAAACTCCCTTCTCTAGAACGGATACGACCCGGATCAGATGGGGATTATCCCAGAATTTTTAAAGCCCCCATAGGCGTGCGTCCGGCGAAACGGCCGCGGCCCGGCTTGAAAGGGGCCGACGCAGACCGCACCATTGTCGATATGGGTGTCCGCACCGAGCGGACGGGCGCACCGCCGCGCCAGCCGCCGCAGCACGCCATCGCAGACCGGAACCATGCGCTCACTCTTTTCCCTGATCGCCCTGCTCGTCGTCGCCGGTCTGCTCATCACCTTCATCCAGATCGGCGCGCTCACCATCGCCTTCGGCAAGCTCGGCCTGTCGCAGGAGTCCGCCCTGCTCCTGCTGCTCTCCTCGCTGCTGGGCAGCCTGATCAACCTGCCGCTGTTCAGCATGAAGGCGCAGGCCGCGTCGCTGGACGACGTCCCGCCGCAGCTGCGCCACCTGATCGGCGCCGCGATGAGCCGCTTCCGGGGCCGCACCACCGTGGCGGTGAACGTCGGCGGCGGCCTGATCCCGGTGTCCTTCTCGGCCTATCTGCTGCACCACAACCCGCTGCCGGTCACGGACGTGCTGCTCGCGGTGGCCATCGTCTCGCTGGTATGCTACCGCTTCAGCCGCCCCATCCCGGGACTCGGCATCGGCATGCCGGTCTTCGTCGCGCCGGTCGCCGCGGCGCTGGTGGCCCTGCTGGTGAACGGTGAGCAGAGCGCGCCGCTGGCCTACATCTGCGGGACGCTCGGCGTCCTGATCGGCGCCGATCTCATGCGCACCGGGAACATCCGCAAGATGGGCGTACCGGTCGCCTCCATCGGCGGCGCGGGCACCTTCGACGGTATCTTCCTGACCGGCGTAGTGGCGGTGCTGCTGGCCTGACGCCCCGGGAGGCAGGCGGGCATGGCGAAATACGAAGAAGGGCCGGGGTATAATCCCCCGACCCGATCGGGCCCCGCCGGGCCCGGCAATCATGGCGGATCGATGAGCGTAAACCGGAACAGCTTCAACACCAGGGCCACCCTCGAAGTCGAGGGGGCGACACTCCACTATCATTCCCTCCCGGCCCTGTCGGGCGCCGGCCTCGGCGACGTGGGGCGCCTGCCTTACGCGCACAAGGTGCTGCTGGAGAACCTCCTGCGCCACGAGGACGGCGTGACCATGGGCGCCGGCGACATCGAGGCCTTCATGCGGTGGGACCGCCACGCCGCCCCCGAGCGCGAGATCTTCTTCATGCCGGCGCGGGTGCTGCTGCAGGACTTCACCGGCGTGCCGGCGGTGGCCGACCTGGCCGCGATGCGGGCCGCCATCAAGCGTATGGGCGGCGACCCGGCGCGCATCAATCCGTTCACGCCCGCCGACCTGGTGATCGATCACTCGGTGCAGGTCGACAGCTTCGGCAGCGAGCAGTCGTTCCGCATCAACGCCATCCGCGAGCTGCAGCGCAACCGCGAGCGCTACCAGTTCCTGCGCTGGGGGCAGAACGCCTTCGACGACTTCCGCATCGTCCCGCCCGACAGCGGCATCGTGCACCAGGTCAACCTGGAGTACCTGGCCCGCGTCGCCATGGTGAGCCGGCAGGGGGACGAGAGCTGGGTCTACCCCGACACCCTGGTCGGGACGGATTCGCACACCACGATGATCAACGGTCTGGGCGTGCTGGG
>OBJA01001815.1_pt1 | contig 13631 bp, 11 predicted proteins | sample 1519751 | NCBI WGS metagenome assembly OBJA01 (sample SAMEA3881238, study PRJEB22517) | soil metagenome | biome: lake sediment; feature: soda lake sediment; material: sediment, water from around vicinity | place: India | collected 2013-12-23 | depth 3 m | reverse complement strand
GGCTGAGCTTCTTGCCGGTCCCTATCGTTTTCTGGTCAATGCGGCGACCATGCTGAATATCAGTAAAAACCCGTATCAGGCCGAAATTGATTCGGCTTGCGAGCTGATCGATTTCTTGCGCTTTAACGTCTATTTTGCCCAGCAGATTTATGCTGATCAGCCGCTTCATTCGCCACCGCCGATCTGGAATTATGTTCAGCATCGTCCCCTGGAGGGCTTTGTTTTTGCCATCGCTCCGTTCAACTTTACCGCCATTGCCGGCAATCTGCCGACATCTCCGGCGATCATGGGCAACACCGTTGTGTGGAAACCGGCTTCTTCGGCAGTCTATGCCCCTTACTATTTTATGAAGCTGCTTCAGGAAGCCGGACTGCCTGACGGAGTCATCAACTTTGTCCCCGGTTCCGGGGCCGATGTCGGTGACACCTGCCTGAACAGCCCCGATTTTGCCGGTATTCACTTTACCGGCAGTACCGGGGTGTTCCAGGGGATGTGGAAGCAGATCGGCAATAATATTGCTGACAATGTCTACAAGAGTTATCCGCGAATTGTCGGTGAAACCGGTGGTAAGGACTTTATCTTTGCCCATGGTTCGGCTGATGTGGCCGCCCTGGCGACAGCGATTGTGCGCGGGGCCTTTGAGTATCAGGGGCAGAAATGTTCGGCGGCCTCGCGGGCCTATATTCCGAAGTCTTTGTGGGAGCCGGTGATGGCCGAGCTTAAAGCCCAGTGCAGTCGCATCAAAATGGGCGACGTCAATGATTTCAGCACCTTCTTCAACGCTGTCATCGATCGCAATGCCTTCAAGTCCATTACTGCCTATATCGATTACGCCAAAGAGTCAGCGGATGCCGAGATTGTTATTGGCGGCAATTACGATGACAGCAAGGGGTTCTTTATTGAGCCGACGGTGATTGTGACCAGTGATCCCCACTTCAAAACCATGGAAGAGGAAATTTTCGGGCCGGTCGTCACTCTCTATTGTTATGACGATGCCGACCTCGAAGTTGCGTTGGATTTGTGCGATAAGACTTCGCCTTACAGCCTCACCGGCGCAGTCTTTGCTCAGGATCGCGCGGCGGTGAGCCTGATGATGAAAAAACTGGAGAACGCCTCGGGCAACTTCTATATCAATGACAAGCCGACCGGAGCGGTGGTTGGTCAGCAGCCTTTTGGCGGTGCTCGCGCTTCAGGTACCAACGACAAGGCCGGCAGTAAGCAGAACCTGATGCGCTGGGTGTCGGTGCGGGCGGTCAAGGAGAACTTCGTGCCGCCGCGCAGTTTTGAATATCCCTACATGGCAGCGGAATAACAGACAGGCGTTGCGCACAGATCCTGGTGCGCAACGCCTTTTAAGTATTGGCAAGCGCTCACACAAAACTCACTTATCAGCGACCAGGAACCATTTATGTCACTATTTAATTTTGCTGTTGCCAAAACCATCATGCATGTTCCCAGGCCGATCGTCAGCTATTTTGCTAAAGGCTACATTGCCGGATCGACCCTTGACGATGCTGTTCGGGTCAGTAAAGATCTGAACAGGCAGGGGATGATGACCACCATCGATATCCTTGGGGAGTTTATTACCCAGTTTGATCAGGCGGTGAGTTTCAAGGATCAGGCGCTGGAAATACTGCAGACCATTGACCGTGAGCAACTAGACGGCAATTTGTCGATTAAACCAACGCAGATGGGTTTGCTCCTCGATAAGAATCGTTGTTTTGAGCTGATTCAGGAACTGGTTGTTGAAGCGCAGAAGTTGGGGAGTTTTGTACGTATCGACATGGAAGATATCGGTACTACCGATGCGACACTGGAAATATTTGACCACCTGCGTAAAGAGTATCCCGGCCACGTCGGGACGGTACTGCAATCCTATCTGCACCGTACCCCGCAAGATATTGTTGATCATGTTGAAGGCTATCAGAACTATCGCCTATGCAAGGGGATTTATGTTGAACCACGCCTGCATGCCTGGAAAAATCCCCAGGCAATTAATCGTAATTTCATTCATTGTCTGGAGCTGATGCTTAAGCAGGGAGCGTATGCTGCGATAGCGACCCATGATGAGCTGCTGGTGTACGAAACCATGCACCTGGTACGTAAACTGGGGCTATCGCCGGATAAATACGAGTTTCAGATGTTGTTGGGCGTAGATGAGGAACTGCGCGAGATTATTCTGAAGGAGGGGCATCGGTTGCGGATTTATGTACCCTACGGGGTTGACTGGCTGCCCTATTCACGGCGGCGACTCAAGGAAAACCCCTCCATTGCCCAACATGCATTGAAGCAGATGCTTGGTCTAAACAAGCACTGATCAGGAAAAACTGTGGTATTCTTGAGCATCATTGTCTTGTCGGAGGCCGGGCCTGGATAGTTGCTGGTTTTATCAACCTATCCCGATTGGTCTGCGATACTTGCAGGTTAACAATATATTAACAGGGAGGAAAAGATGAAAAAAGCATTCAGTACCATGTTGATGGTCTGTGCGGCTGTCATGTTGACAGCGACACTGGCCAGCGCAGAAAAGCTCATTGTTGGTGTACAGGCACCGATTACCGGCAGTTATGCCAACGAAGGCCAGGGCATCGACCGCGGAACCAGATTGCTGGCCAACCAGATCAATGCTGCCGGTGGCGTCATGGGGCGTCAGATCGAAGTTGTTACTTGTGACGATCAGGCTACGACCATGGCCTCAGCTATCTGCGCCCGTGAGCTGGTCAACCGCGGCGCGGCCATGATCATCGGTTCTTATACCTCCAATGCCGCAGAAGCCGCGCAAAGAACCTATTATGAGGCCGGTGTTCTGCAAACCTCCGACGGCACAGCCGACAGCCTGACCGAACATGGCTACTGGACATTTTTACGCAACTCTTTCCCCAACAGTGCCGAAGCGGAATATGCCGCTGATTACATGGTCAATCACAAAGAGTACAAGAGAATTGTGGTTATTTCCGATTTCTCCAGTTATGCCGTCGACCTTGCCGAGGCAACCGTTGCCGAAATCAAGAAGCTTGGTGGAAATGTTATCGCCTATGAAAGAATTCGTGCTGATTCCCAGAATTTTACTCCGGTACTGACCAATATCCGGGCGAGAAATCCAGATGCTATTTTCTTTGCCGGTTATTACACTGACGGCGGTCAACTCCGGGCCCAACAGGTGGCCTTGGGTATTGGTGCCGACTTTATCGGTGGTGATGCCAATGATAACCCCGATTTTGTCAAGATTGCCGGTTCCGCTGCTCAGGGTGCATACATCATCAACGTTCCTACTGTTGACATGCTCCCCTACGATCTGGCCACAGAATTTATCAATGATTATGTTGCTGCCTATGGTGAGCGTCCGCCATCAGTATGGTCACTGATGAACATTGACGGCATGCGTGCCATTATCTATGGCATGGAGCAGACCCAGAGCTTCGATAATCGTACTGTTGTTGAATATCTATGGAACATGACCGAGCCCATCGATGGTATTACCGGTCCGGTGCAGTTTGCCAAAGATGGCAATCGGGTCGGCAGCAGCTACATGACCTTCCGTGTCAAAGCGGATGGTAGCTATGAAGTAGTTCATTCCCAGTGATCATTTCCAATCGCTGAATGACGGGGGCGAAGAGTTGGTTTCGCCCCCGTCGCCGTTTTCCCCGAGAGGTCAATGCGGCAGGATGCTGCTGCAATGACCTGTAGGGGAGAAGCGCCCGATCCTGACAAAACGAGACTGCAAACGCAGGAGATACAAATTTATGGATACTTTTCTGCAACAACTGGCCAACGGCCTGACCATTGGCAGCATGTTTGCTCTGGTCGCTCTGGGCTACACCATGGTCTATGGGGTCATGAAGCTGATCAACTTTGCCCATGGCGACATGGTGGCGGCATCGGCATTCGTCGGATTGATGGTTTATACCCAGGTTCTCGGACAGACAACCTCACTGGTCGGTGTAGTTGCTATCTTTTTTATCACGGCGGCAATCATGGCCTGCATCGGGGTGACCCTGGAGCGGGTTGCTTATCGGCCATTACGAACGGCTCCGCGATTATCTGCTGTGGTCTCGGCGCTCGGGGCGAGTCTGGTGATTCAGAACGGCATCATGCTGATCTGGGGTCCGCGCATGCGCATCTTCCCGGAGTTGGTGCCGCAGGTCTACTGGCATGTTGGTGGTGTGATCATCAGTATGATGCAGGTGATTATTCTGGTCCTGTCGCTGATTCTCATGGTGACCCTGTACTTTTTTGTTGAGAAAACCCGGATGGGGGCAGCAATCCGTGCCAGCTCTCTGGATCAGGATGCCGCGCGCCTGATGGGGATCAATGTCAACAGCATTATTTCGCTGATTTTTATTATCGGCTCATCCCTTGGTGCCGTTGGTGGTCTTTTTATTGCTCTGTATTATCGTGGCATTACCTTTGATATGGGCTGGCAGTACGGACTTTATGCTTTTATTGCCGCCATCATCGGTGGCATCGGCAATATCCCTGGTGCCATGCTCGGCGGGATGCTGCTGGGGTTGTTCAGTGCTTTTATTTCCGGATATGTGTCCAGTACCTGGGCCGATGCTTTCACCTTCATGCTGCTGATCGGCATTTTGATTGTCCGTCCCACCGGATTGCTGGGTGAGCGGGTTGCGGAGAAAGTCTGATGAAAAAGCTATCCGTTGCGGGCATTAGTGTTTTTCTGATCGTCATGGCGGTGCTGCCGAATTTTCTCAATTCGCGTTGGCAGATGGTCGCCATTACCTTTGTTATCTTTTCTGTTGTTGCTTTATCGCAGGATATTATTCTCGGCAAGGCGGGGATGTTCAACATGGGGCAGGCCATGTTTTTCGGCATGGGCGCTTATACCACGGCCATTCTCAATTACCATTACAACTGGCCGTTGCTGGCGACCATTCCGGTGGCGATCCTGGTGCCTGTGTGTGTCGGTATTCTGCTGGCAGCGCCGATTGTTCATCTGCGCGGTGATTATCTGCTGGTGGTCACCATTGGTTTCAATATCGTTTTCATTCAGGTTCTGGTCAACAACTTGGGCGGTGTTACCGGCGGCCCCAACGGTATTTTCGGCATAGAGTACCTGAGTTTGTTCGGTTATGAATTACGCAGTCAGGTGGCGGTCTATTATCTGGCCTTTGCTGTCTTGCTGCTGACCCTGGCAATTATGACAAACCTTGAAAAAAGCAAGGTCGGACGTGCTTTGCACTATCTGCGCGAAGACCCCCTGGCCGCAGAGAGTATCGGTATCAATATCAAGTTCTACAAGGTTTTTGCTTTTGCTCTTGGAGCCGGTATTGCCGGTCTGGCGGGTATGGTCTATGCCACCCAGTATTCCGCAGTGAGCCCGGAGGGTTTCGAATTCATCCAGTCGGTGCTTTTTTTCAGCATTGTGCTGGTGGGTGGTTCATCCATTCCGGGAGTGTTGCTTGGTGTTTTTGTCATGTTTGTGCTACCGGAAATTTTTCGTGAATTTTCCACCTGGAGATTTTTCGTCTTTGGTTTTGCCATGATACTGACCATGATTTTGCGCCCGCGCGGAATCTGGCCAGCGACCTTTGGTAAAATTCCCAAATATCTGATCAAGGAAAAAAGTCATGGCGCGTAATGAACTGATTCTGACGGATGTCACCAAGCGCTTCGGGGGGTTGACGGCGGTTGACTCCTTGACCATGAAAGTTGAACCCGGGCAGATCTACGGGGTGATCGGTCCTAATGGTGCCGGGAAAACCACGGTTTTTAATTGTATCACCGGGATCTATCGCTCAGAAGAGGGGTCGGTAAACTGGAATGGCGAGGAAATTCGCGGTATGACACCCTATCAGATTGTCGACCGCGGGATTGTCCGAACCTTTCAGACCATCCGCCTGTTCAGCCAGATGTCGGTCGCCGAAAATGTTGTCAGCGGTCGTCATATCAAGAGTTCGCAGCGCTGGTGGCATGGTATCTGTCCAACTGTTGGTTCGCGGCGTGACGAGTACGACAACTGGATGAAGGTCAAGGAACTCCTCGAATTCTTCAACCTGGACGAATTCGCTGCCACACCCGTATCCTCTTTGCCCTACGGTCATCAGCGGCGTGTTGAGATGGCCCGGGCACTGGCCGTTGATCCGACACTGTTGATTCTGGATGAACCGGCGGCGGGGCTTAATGACAGGGAGACGGCTGAGTTGGTCGACACCATCTTCAGCATTCGCGAAAAGGGGATAACCGTTTTACTGATTGAGCATGACATGGAACTGGTGATGAAGGTAACGGATTACCTGACGGTCCTCAACTTCGGCAAGAAGATTGCCGAAGGAACTCCAAACGAGATTCAGAAGAATCCGCTGGTCATTGAGGCCTACCTTGGAAGTGAGGATGACGATGAGTAACGATGTGCTCTTTACCATAGAAGATCTGGAAGTGTCTTACGGCAGTATTGCCGCCATCAAGGGGATTTCTCTGGAAGTTCGCAAGGGGGAGATCGTCACCATTTTAGGTGCCAATGGTGCCGGCAAGACCACTACCATGCGGACGATCAGTCAATTGCTCAAGGCCAAATCCGGCTCGATCCGCTTCAAAGGCCATGAGTTGACCAAATTGCCGGCGCACAAGATTGTTAAATTGGGAATCAGTCATTCTCCGGAAGGACGACGGGTATTCGGAATTCTGACGGTAGAGGAAAACCTCATGCTTGGGGCCTATTCCCGCCGTAAAGTAAACCCCAAAACCCTGCGCTGGATTTACGAAATGTTTCCCCGTCTTGAGGAACGGCGCAAACAGTTGGCCGGCACCCTGTCGGGTGGGGAACAGCAGATGCTTGCCATCGGGCGCTCCCTGATGAGCGATCCCGAGATGTTGCTGCTCGATGAACCTTCACTGGGGATTGCACCGATTCTGGTAAAGGCTATTTTTGAGCAGATCAAGGAGATTTCGCGCCAGGGGGTGACGGTGCTGCTGGTCGAACAGAATGCCAAGGCGGCCTTGAAGCTGGCAGATCGTGGCTACGTGCTTGAAGTCGGCCGCATTGCTTTTGAAGGTTCTTCGGCTGAGCTTTTGGCATCGGACAAGATTCAGGAAGCCTATCTGGGGAAAAAACACTGAATCAGTACTTATCCGGAAGCTCCGGTTGGACAGGATGCAAGTTTCCGGACGGAAACGAATTAACAAGGTAACATGGATATCACCGGGGAGTGTGTCACGTGAATTATAAAAACATTCTTGTTCATATTGATGATCGTCCGACCTGCGTGTCGCGGCTGGAAGTGGCTATAGACCTGGCAAAACAGCAGGACGCCCAGCTGACCGGTATCTATATTATCGCCAAAATGTATTTTGCTCATCATCGAGCCGAATATACAGCGCGAGCGGACAAGATGCGCAAACTGTTTGAGGAGAAAGCGGCCACTGAAGGGATCAAGACAGAATGGATTCTGGTGGATTGCCAGACCAGTGGTCTTGATCTGGTCACCGCCCTTAATTTGTATACCCACTACCACGACCTGCTGGTTGTCAGTCAGACCGATTCAAGCTCCGATGATTTCGGTATTCCTGATAACCTGCCGGAGAAGGCGGTCCTCGGTAGTGGGCGACCAGTGCTGATCGTCCCCTATGCGGGTCATTACCGGCAACTCTTCAGCAAGATACTGATGGCCTGGAGGGGCGGGCCGGAATCCTGCCGGGCGCTTCATGATTCCATGCCGGTTTTGCGTCGTGCCAGGCACGTCCGGGTGGTAACGGTTCATGGTCCCGGCGGGGATGAGTCGTACCTTTCCCATAGTGCAGATATCAGCCTGCTGATGTCGCGCTACGGCTTGCCTTTGTCCTGCGAAAAGCGGGTCAGTGGTGATTTGAGTATCGGGGATCTGCTTCTTAACCTCTGTGCTGATGCCGGTGTTGAACTGCTGGTGATGGGTGCTACCTCCCAGACCCGACGCGGCCAGCAGACCCTGGGAGAAACTGGTCGGCATTTGCTTAAATACATGACGTTGCCGGTGCTCATGTCTCATTAACAGGATGTTGACAAGCTTTCCGTGTTCCTGCAGCAGCGCCATAAATGGGCTTTGAACGCTTATTTGATAAACTGTAAACAGCGTTTTCCGCCAATGTTCGCCTTGCCGCACCGGCCTCGAAAATGTTTTTCAACACCCTGATAAACCACTTTGTTGCCGACTCCTGTCGGTTGCCATGGTGCTGGTTATGACGACGGACGTGGAATGCTCAGTGCTTGCAGATGTCGGTAATGGTGGTGTTGCTGTTGACCCTGCCGGGCGGGTTGTAAGCTCCTGGGGAATCATGACGGCTTACGCTGGTTGCGGCGACTTGCTGCCGGCCACCTGTGCAGCCTTGGCACATGCATTGACGACCTCCCTGTCGCCGGATCAGACGCAGTTCCTTTTTCGCCTCGACCCCCCTCTGGCCGGCTACATGGCATGGATCAGCCCATGTGCCAAACCACCGGCGACATACCACCGTATTGCCGTTGTCATGAGTAACCGCCCCCTTGAGGCCTTGACGCGCGAACACGATGCCATTATCGACTCATCGTCGGACGGTTTGTTTGTCTGCGACGGCAACGGGCGCATCTTGCGGGTGAATCCCGCTTCGGCACGTATCAACCATGCCACCCCGGAACAGCTTGAAGGTCGCGATTATCTGGATGTTGCTGCCAAAGGCCTGGTGTTGTTGCCATCGGCCACACTTGAGGCCATCCGGACCAAAAAGCAGGTAAGTCTGTTGCAGGAAACCCGCAGTGGCCGTAAGCTGATTTCGACGGCGACACCGGTTTTTGACGATCGCCGGCAATTGATCAGGGTGGTGGTCAGCGAGCGGGACATTACCGAACTGGAGAGCCTCAAACGTGACCTTGAGGATCAGCAGGAAATGGGGGCGCAGTTTCGTCGCCAGATTTCCCAGATGCAGCAACAGCAGGTCCGTGGTCGGCCGATTGTCGCGGAAAGTCCGATCATGGCAGCGACACTTAAACAGGCCCGGCGCTTGAGCCAGGTTGATTCAACGGTACTGTTGCTGGGGGAATCGGGAGTCGGCAAGGGGTTGATCGCTGAGCTTATCCACAGCGGTTCGCACCGGGCCGACCAGCCGATGGTGACTCTCAACTGTGGGGCCATCCCGGAATCCCTGATCGAGGCGGAGCTGTTCGGCTACGAAAAGGGGGCCTTTACCGGGGCGGTTGCCAACAAACCGGGGCATTTGGAGCTGGCGCATAAAGGGACGGTTTTTCTTGACGAGATTGCCGAGCTCCCCCCAGCCGCTCAGGTTAAGTTGTTGCGATTTCTGGAGGACGGGTGTTTGATCCGTCTTGGCTCAACCCGGCAAAGGCGGGTTGATGTCCGCATGATTGCTGCCACCAATCGTGATCTGGCTGAACGTGTGGAAGCCGGTTTGTTCCGTGCGGATCTATATTATCGTCTCAGTGTTATTCCTCTTCATATTCCACCCCTGCGAAGGAGGCGGGAATGTCTGGTGCCGTTGCTCAGTAGCGGTCTGGAATTTTTTAAGGGGCGTGACGGTGTGCGTCGACAGCTTTCAGCCGCTGCTCTGGATGTTCTTTGTGCTTACTCGTGGCCCGGTAATGTCCGTGAATTGATGAATCTGTGTGAACGACTGGTCGTCATGAGTGACGGCCCGCTGATTGAGATTAGCCATTTGCCCGCAGCGGTGCTGTCGAGTCGAGACCACGGCACCGAGGTTGTTGCGAGCTGGCCACAGCAGATGAGCATGAGTCAGATTCTGGCCAGTGTCGAACGAGAGGTTCTTTTGCTGACCTATAAACGTTACGGTCGACAGTGTGCCATCGCCGACCACCTGGGAATGAGCCAGCCGACGGTCGCGCGCAAGTTACGCTACTATGGCATCGGCGTGTTCCCGGAATACCAACAGACCCGTCGAGCCCGATAGCCGTCAATGCCCTCGCCTCTCTATCAACATATTTATGTTCTGGTGAAGCAGATTCCACCGGGGCAGGTCACCAGCTATGGCAGGTTGGCACAGAAGGTCGGTACGACGCCGCGAGTGGTAGGTTTTGCTCTGGCCGCGTTGCCTGAGAACAGTGACGTACCCTGGCAACGGGTGATCAACAGTCAGGGACGGATAAGTTCCAGGGGCGACAGCGCCCGGTCGGCGTTGCAGAGAGAACTGCTGGAGGCAGAAGGGGTTCGGTTCGACCTGTCCGGTAGGGTTGTGCTGGCGGACTAGCACCCTGTAACCCATAATCTATCGCAATTTTGCGACATTTTATGAATTGCAGGGTACTAACGACCAAACCTGTCTGGATGAGTTCAACCAATGGGTCGGACCTGCATTGCTTCAACCGCATCCGTTGCCCCAATCACCAGCAATACATCTCCTGATTGGATGACCTCGTCCGGTCGCGGCGAGATGATGCGCTGATCGCCGCGCTGAATTCCCAACAGGGATACGGCGTAACGGCTCCGTAAATGAAGTTCGGCCAGGGTGTGTCCGGCCCAGTCGCCATGGTCATCAGCACAGACTTCAGCCATCCGGAAATTGCGTTCCATCTGGTTGTTTTGCTGTCGTTCTTCAAGGATTCCACAAGCTTTTTTCAGCCCGTCAGAATTGCCGAGGAGGATGAGGCGGTCACCGGGAAACAGGCGGAAATTGACCGGTGGATCAAAATGACTTTGACCGGCACGATCGACGGCAACAATTGATACGCCGGTTTCCTGGCGCAGGGACAAATCGCCGATTTTTCTGCCGCTGGCGGCGGCGTCCGGGCGCAGACGCACTTCCTCAAGGCTCAGTTCCCACGGGGAGATGATGGACAGTTCCTCCTTGGTGCCGGTGAGATAGTCAACGGCCTGTTCGGCGGCATCGACATAGGGCCAGAGTACTTTGTGGGCTCCGGCCTTATGGTACAGATCGGCCTGTTCTTGATTATGTGCGGTCAGAACAACTTTACCCTTGTAGTGACGCTGCTTCAGGCCCTCGATGATGGCCAGGTTGGTTTTCTCTCCGGGAACGGCGTTGATGACCCAGCGCGCCGGTTCCAGGGGGAGGTTGTCGAGCAACTCCGGATCTTCTGCATCGCCATAATGGACAGTGAAAGCTGCCTTGTCAAAGGTGCCGACAACCTGGGGGTCAAAGTCGAAAGCAAGGATCTGTTTGTCGCGCCGGACGAGATTTTCAGCAATCTGGCGTCCATAACGACCAAGCCCCAGAAGAATGATGTCCGCAGTGTTTTTCGGCTGATTCTCCAAATGCTGGATTTCGCGATGGGGGTGGCGGCGTTCAAAGATGCCCAGAAAGGGAGCCAGTCGGGCATAGATCGGCTGCGAATAGAGAATCAGATAAGTGGACAAGCCGATGGTGATCAGGCCCACCAGGGTAATCAGGCCCAGGGCTTCGCGGTCGATGTGTCCCAGGGTGACGCCCAGGGTTGCCAGGATCAGAGAAAACTCACTGATCTGAGCGACAGTGAGTCCGGCAAGAAAACCGGTTCTTTTGCGATAGCCCATAAAGCCCATGATGATCATGACGATGATCGGGTTGCCGACCAGAACAAATACGGAAAAGATCAGGGCGGGAACGATCTGGGCACCAAGCAGAGAGAGGTCGAGTTGGGCACCCAGACCGATAAAGAAAAACAGCAGCAGAAAATCGCGCAGGCTGGTCAAGCGCAGGGCGATCATCTCACGAAAATGGGTGGAGGCCAGTGATACGCCGGCAAGAAAAGCGCCGACCTCCTTACTGAATCCGAGCATGTCACCACCAGCGGCAAACAGGACGGCCCAGGCGATGGAAAAAAGTACCAGCAGTTCCTGAGTACGGGCCATGGCCGGCAGCAGTTTCGGCAGCACGAAGCGCATCAGCAGGGCAACTGTCGCCAGCAGTCCCATGCCTTTGACAAGGACAATCAAGCCATCTTTGAGCAGATGGCCGGAATCCTGCTCGGCACCCAGAGCGGTCAGGCCGATCATGGCGAGAATAACGGCAATATCCTGCACGATCAGAAAACCGATGGCGATGCGACCATGGAGAGAGTCAATCTCGCGTTTGTCCGACAGTAGTTTGACGATAATAATGGTGCTGGAAAAGGTCAGAGCGACGGCGATATAGAGGGAGCCTATGACCGAGAAGCCCAAGGCAATGGCAATAAGATAGCCGAAGATGGAAGTAAAGGCGACCTGTCCCAAACCGGTGGCCAGAGCAACGGGACCCATGGTCCTGATCAGATGCAGATCAAGTTTAAGACCGACGACGAACAGCAGGACAGCAATGCCGATTTCTGCCAACAGTTCGATGCGTTGATCAACGCCGGCAAGATCAAGGCCCGATGGCCCGACCATGATGCCGACAACAATGAAAGCAACAATCAGCGGCTGGCGCAGCCATAGAGCCATGCCCCCCAAGGCGGCGCTGGCGGCCAGGATCAACGCTGTTTCATAGAACATGTGTTCGCCAATCATTAGTTCACCTCAAGACACTGCAAGACAATTTAGTCTCCGTCCGGAGTTTCCGGATGGACACAATTTAGATTGCCGGATAAGTAATCGTTGTGCGAAGGGTCAGGTATGATAATCTCACCATGGTAACACACCCTCAGCCCTCTGTGGCCATTTTCGGTTAGCTTTAATGCTATGTATTGACGGGTTTGTCACGAATAGAGGGTTTCAATTGTCAGCATCACTTTTTTGCGCAAGATACCGCCGCGATATCCGCCTGGGGAACCATCGCTGCGGATGACCCGATGGCAGGGGATAATGTAGCAGAGTGGGTTTTGGCCGATGGCGTGGCCGACGGCCCGCGCTGCTGTTGGTCGACCGATCTGTTCAGCGATCCGACGGTAATCGCAAATACAGCCCGGCGCTATGCCCAGTAGCGCCTGCCACACCTTGATTTGAAAGCTGGTCCCCCGCAAGTGGAGCAGTAGAGGTTTGTCTGTTGTGACCGACCGGGGGGCAAAGACTCTTTCGGCCATGCCGGCGGTTAGTTGCTTGTCCTCGATCAGTTCGGCGTTTGGCCAGCTTTTGCGTAGCTGCTCCAGTTTGTCCAGAGTGTTGTTGTCGACAAAATCCAGCCGGCAAAGACCGATTGTGCTGATGGCAACCAGAGCTGAACCGAAAGGAGTCGGGTGGATGCCATAACGCAGTGGCTGCCGTTCCCTGGTGCGACGATGTTTGTCCCGGGGAATAATGTCGGTTGCAATGATCAGGTCGTTGAACAGGGGGGGATTGTCCGGATCGCTGTCCGGCAAAGGAACGGATTGGTTGAGGAGCTGGCGCGCTCTGTTGCGCGTCAGCTGCCGAAGACAAGACTGCGAACTGACAAGGGTGCTGTGATGGGTTATGTGCAGAATTCGGGCGGGGTTGATACCGAACCGGGTGGCAACAGTGTCAAGAGATAATTGTTCCACCAGGTTGCTATCAAGAAAATGAATGACTTCAGTCATGCGCTGATAATCGTCGGACATATTGCCCCTCTGTGCAGATGAGTGTGAGATGGCGGGTTGTCAAGGCGCAACCTGCCGCAGTAATCACGATTATTCTTGTTTTTTGGTGACTATTCAGGACAGGTCCGGAACCCCTGTGTCAAGGGCCGCTTTTCGCCGTCCATGGCCGCTAGACTGTCGCCATCCATGGCGACAGACACCCTTGCCACAGGGCTCCCGGCCCTGTCCTTAA
>OBJA01001814.1_pt1 | contig 13632 bp, 14 predicted proteins | sample 1519751 | NCBI WGS metagenome assembly OBJA01 (sample SAMEA3881238, study PRJEB22517) | soil metagenome | biome: lake sediment; feature: soda lake sediment; material: sediment, water from around vicinity | place: India | collected 2013-12-23 | depth 3 m | reverse complement strand
AGATTCGAACTCCGGACACCTTGATTAAAAGTCAAGTGCTCTACCGACTGAGCTAGTGGGTCATAGTATATTGGCTGGGGTGGCAGGATTTGAACCTACGAATGCGGGAGTCAAAGTCCCGTGCCTTACCGCTTGGCTACACCCCAATATGAATGGGGTGAGTAGTGGGAATTGAACCCACGGCCTCCAGGGCCACAACCTGGCGCTCTAACCGACTGAGCTATACCCACCACATGCTGGCGCGCCTGCAGGGACTCGAACCCCGGGCACACGGCTTAGAAGGCCGTTGCTCTATCCTGCTGAGCTACAGGCGCCCGATTGGCCGCCCTCACACAAAAAAATTCGAGCAGCCGACAAGACGGAATTTTATCATAAGAAAGTGTCAATGTCAATATCCCAAAGCTGTGTTTTGGCTTATCGCATACCCACCCAAAACGCAAAGAACGCGCCATACTATAGCTGTCTTTGGCATTGTGTCACAAAGCGCGCTGTTTTCATCGGCCTTTGCAGCACATGCTCAAGATAAGCAACCAGCATGCCGCAAAGCCTTTGCTGAATCGTTGTATCAATTTTGAGCGTACACATATCGGCCGGTGTTGTGCGTGCCATGCTGCGCATTGCCAAAATCAACGCCTCATCCAGTTTTGCGCCTTTGACTGCCCTCGCGCAGACAGCGCAAACCGCGCCGCCGTGTGCGGCCGAAAAAACACCGAGGCCGCTCTGCGCCCCGCAAAGCACGCAGGCATTCAGGCATGGGTAAACGCCTTCAATTTTCAGCAGCCGCTGTAAAAAATAACAAAGCACAAGCCGCGGCGGCACAGCGGTATCAAGCGCATAAAGCGCGTGCACCGTCAGCGAAAAAAGGCCTGGTGACACATCGTCTTCCTGCGCCACCTTATCCACAGCGTCCGCGATAAAGCACGCCGCCGAAAACGCATCGTAATCATTCTGCAGATTGAAGAATGTACGCTGTATGGCGCAGCTTTTAACGCCATAGCGCCCATCCTTCTCATAAAAAGAATAATCGCCGCAGCTGAACAGCGATGCGGACGAGAAGAGCTTCGATGTTTGTTTTTTTGCGCCGCGCGCATTGGCAGACATACGCCCGTACTGCTTGGTTAGCAATGTGAGCATCTTATCGTTGTCTTTATAATCGGCCGTTCTGAGCACAACGGCCAGTGTCTGCCGCTCCATGGTTATTCGTACCCAAGCTCACGCATCACGCGCATATTGTCCCTCCAGCCCTCTTCCACCTTCACAAACAATTGAAGAAATACCTTGGTGCCAAAAAGCTGTTCCAACTCCACTCTGGCATCTTTGCCGATTCGAGAGAGCATCTGCCCCCCGCTGCCGATGATGATGCCTTTGTGGCTGTTGCGTTCACAGATGATTGTGGCCGTTACATCCACGATGTCCTTATCCTCGCGGCGGCTGATGTCGTGTACCAGAACGCCGATGCCATGCGGCACCTCCTCGCGCAGCCTAAAAAGCGCTTTCTCGCGTATGATTTCCGCCGCAATGCTGCGTTCGCTCTGGTCGGTATGCATATCCTCCGGATAGAACCGCGGCCCCGGCTGTAAAAACTGCATCAGCACGGCCATAAGCTCGTCCACACCCTCGCCCGTTTTTGCCGACAGTATATGTACATAATCCGATACACCGGCATCTTTGAGCTTTTGAGCCGCTTCAAGGCTGCTGTTCTTGCCTGCCGCGTCGGATTTATTAACAGCGGCCACAATGGGCAGCCCGCCTTTGAGAAGCTTATCCAGTATTTGAAGATCGGCTTGCTCCACACCGCGCTGCGCGTCACACACAAAAATCACGGCTTCCACATCTCGCGCCGCGTCGTATGCCATCTTGACCATCATTTCACCGAGCCTGTTTTTGGGATCGTGCATGCCCGGCGTATCCAGAAAAACCAGCTGATAATCCGGGCCCGTCACCACACCCGCGATGCGGTTACGCGTTGTCTGGGGCTTTTTGGATACGATGGCCACCTTTGCGCCCACCATTGCGTTGATCAGCGTTGATTTGCCCACATTGGGCCTGCCTACGATCGTTATAAATGCTGTTTTGTGCTCCACTTATGTCTCCATCTCTTCGCCGGAAAACGCACAGGGCAGCAGCGCGTCCAGCGTTGTTGTATCGTGCTCAAGCGTATGGCTTGCCGCAATCACGTCCATGTTCGGCGAAAATTCGCTCAGCGCCTGTCTGCATACACCGCACGGGTAAGTGGGCCTTTGCGAGTCGGATACGATGGCAATGGCCGAAAACTCTCTCTCACCCTCACTGACCGCTTTGTAGAGCGCCACACGCTCCGCACAGCATGTGACGCTGTATGATGCGTTCTCGATATTGGCACCGGTAAACAAACGTCCATTGGCGCACAGCAGCGCCGCTCCCACATTAAATCTTGAGTAGGGGGCATACGCGCCGCTCTTTGCTTCTTTTGCCCGCATCAGCAGCTCCTTATGCGTCATGGCGCAAAAACCCTGCCTTTCGTAATATCTGCTTTTGCCTCTCGCACATGTCTGTTTCATCTTCGTTTGTCTCGTGGTCGTAACCGGCCAGATGCAGCATGGCGTGCACCGTCAAAAACGCCACCTCTCTCTCTGGCGTGTGCCCCAAATCGGCCGCCTGCCTTTGTGCACACGGCAGCGATATCGCAATATCGCCAAGGCAGCCTTTGTCATCCGACGGGAACGAGAGCACATCCGTCGGCTTATCCATCTGCCTAAAGGCGGCGTTGAGCGCGCGCATGCGTTCATCATTTGTCAGCAGCAGCGTCACACTGCCCGAAAGCTTCTCAAACCGCGCAGCCGCGCGCGCCGCTTTGGCAGCCGCACGCCTGATTGAAAGCCGTACGCCTGTTTGCTGCGACATGATGCTGAGCCTGAGCATACGCATCACTCCTGCCCCGGGTATTTGACGCGCTCATGCAGCGCGCCGTCAAATACGTGCAGAAACGCTTGTGCCAGTTTGTTTAAATCGCGGCGGCTCAAGGGACAGTCATCGAGCTGACCGTCGTTGTATTTATCGCGTATCAGCTTATCGATCATATCCTTAACCTGATCGCGGTCAGGGTCTCCCATGCTGCGCACGGCTGCTTCCACGCAATCAGCCAGCATCACAACGGCCGATTCCTTCGTGGACGGGCGGCTTCCCTTGTAGCGGAATTCCTCTTCATTTGGCTCCATGCCCGCTTGCTGCGCCTTATGATAGAAGAAGGGTATCAAGCTGTTGCCATGATGCTGCATCATGATCTTTTGAACCTCACGCGGCAGCTTATAGCGCTGCGCCAGCTCCAGTCCTTTTTCCATATGCGATTTGATAATCTTGGCGCTTTCGCGTGGATCGAGCGCGTCATGCGGATTGTCCCCTTTTTGATTCTCAGTGAAGTGACGCGGACGCCACAGCTTGCCCACATCATGAAAATACGCCGCTACACGGCAAAGCAGCGGGCTTGCGTCCACCGCATCGGCCCCGGCCTCTGCCAGATTGGCCGTCAGTATGCTGTGGTGATAGGTGCCGGGCGCTTCTATTGTCAGCCTTTTGAGCAGCTGATGATTCGGATTGGACAGCTCCAGCAGCTTCGCGGGTGTTGAAATACGGAAAACCACCTCCCAGATAGGCAGCGTGCCGATCGCGAGCACACCGCCCAGCAGACCGCTGCCAAGCGCGAGGCCGCAGTCCACAATCATATGCTCCCAAACCACATCCACACTGCCTGCAAGTCCGGCAAACAGCACGGCTGCCATGCTGGCTCCGCCGCCAAGCAGACCGGCTGTGATCAGAGACGAACGATGCCCCGGCCTGTGCAGTGCAAATACGCTTACCGAGCCGCCGATTATTGTCGTCATCAAGCTCGTCAACATGGTATTGCCAAGCAGACTTGTCTGTCCCGAAGCGATGATGCTCGCGATGAACGCCAGCAAAATGTTGAACACCAGCGCACAGCGCTGTGAGACCAGCACGCATGCCAGCATCGTACCGAAAAACGCAGGCATGATGCGTGTATCCAGCCGCGCCAACGGCACAGCGATAGCCGCCACAACCACAACGATGCAGGCGAGCACCAGCAGCTTTCTTGTTTCGGACAGCACCTCGGCTTCAAATTGAAACAGATACACGCCGAAGATGCCAAACAACAGCGCAAGCAGCAGGAACAAGCTCAAATATAGCTTAAAATCCGCGTCCTCGCTGCCCACAAGGCCAAGCTCTTCAAGCACCGCATACTCTGCCTCGGTGATTATTTTGCCCATCTCTATCACCGTCTGATTTTGTATATATCTGATTTCCTGTACCTTATCCACTTCAACTTGACGCGCCTGTTCTGTGGCCTGCTCATCGTAAAGCTGATTGGGCCGCAGCCATTTTTCCACAGGGTAATAGGCCAAGTAAAACACATTCTCGTCCGGATACAGCAGCGCCAGCTCTCTTTCGATGCGGTTCTTTTCCGCAGCGATACTGTCTTCCATGATGCCGTTATCCAATGCGGATCCCACGATGCGGTTGAGCTCTACATCCATCTGAGCGATCTGGTCAACGCTCAACGATGCCAATGCCAGCACGGCTTCGTCGGGCATGCTCATATCCATCACGTCGGTACGCACATCGTTGTAATAATCGGCGGTCAAAATCTCACTCCAGTTGATTCTTGACGGATCATACGTTGTCAGAAGCTCATCACGCGTTGCGGTATAGTCCGAAGCGACGATGCGCAGCGTGATATACACATCCCGCAGCTTATTGGCAGCGCGCGTCACCCTGCTGTAGTAATCGGAAACAGACAGCAGCGTTTCCTGCATCACTGTATCATCCGTTCTGTACCGCGGCGATATCGAAGCGCGCGCCGCATCGCGCTTTTCTTCTGTTGTGAGCTTGTCCACCACATCTCTAGTGGCGGATAACGTCAGCGGTGCCACCTCACCCGCCGCGATGTCGTATTTGACCGGCGTCACAGAAAGGGCTGTCAGCGCAAAAACGATCAGCAGCGTGCACACCCCTATGACAACGGCAATCAATACCTGCTTTTTAAACACCGGTTTTTTCTTCTTTGGTGCACGCACGCCGCTTTACCTCCTAGCGTTCTTCTCGTATCTTTCGTATGCTCTGATGATATTTTGCACCAGCTCGTGCCGCACAACGTCCTTATGCGTTAAATACTGCACGCTGATATCCTCAATGCCTTCTAAAATGCTGATGCACTGCTTTAAGCCGCTCTTTTTTTCCTTGGGCAGATCGATCTGCGTGATATCGCCCGTCACCACAACACGCGCATTCTCGCCAAAGCGTGTGAGAAACATTTTCATTTGCTCTTCCGTACAGTTTTGCGCCTCATCCAGCACGATAAACGCATCCGAAAGCGTGCGGCCGCGCATATAGGCAAGAGGCGCCACCTCGATCACGCCGCGTTCCGAGAGCCGCGCGTACATCTCGCCGCCCAAAAGCTCATAAAGCGCGTCATACAACGGGCGCAGATACGGGTCCACCTTGGTCTGCAGATCACCGGGCAAAAACCCAAGGCTCTCCCCCGCCTCTACGGCAGGGCGCGTGAGTATGATGCGCTCCACCTCTTTATTCTTAAAGGCCACAACAGCCATGGCCATCGCTAGATACGTTTTGCCGGTACCTGCGGGGCCAATGGCAAACACCACCGTATTCTCGCGCATGGCTTTCACATAGCGCTTTTGCCCGATGGTGCGGCTTTTGATCTGGCGACCCTTGCAGGTGATGGCGATCACATCGCTCATGATCTCTTCAATGGCATCCGCGTTGCCTTCACGCGCCAGCTCCACCGCATAGCGTATCCGTGAAAGATCCACCTTCTCATGACGGCGTATCATGCCAAGCAGCTTGTCCACCACCACCTTGGCCAGCTCCGCATCCTCACGGCGTCCGCATATCGCCACATGCGAGTTGCGCGACACGATGCTGGCTCCCGTTTCTTTCTCTATCGCTTTGATGTTATCATCAAACGCTCCGAACAGTGCACTTAACTGCTCCATGCTGTCCACTTCTATGCCCAGCTCTATGTTGTTTGTGTCCAAATGCTTATTCCTCCAGATAGACAACCTTTCCGATGTCTTCATATGTCTGAACGTATACCACCGCCGTCAATTCGCCTTCAAGCTCTTCAAACACGGTGACATGCGAGACGATATCCCCCTGAGCGCTGGCCGCCGCTTCATAATACGCACGCTCCTCCAAGTAGACGCGCAGTATCTGCAAATCCACAGGCTCCTGATGCATCTGCATCTCTGTGTGCTCGAGCACCATCAGCTTGACGGGCAGGTACAGACCAACGACATATTGCGTATCGATCACGCGCGTTTGATACAACGCGAACGTGCACGCGCCATCCACCGCCGCGGTATCAGCTCCGATTGCAATCACGCGCTGCGTCTGACTGCGACCTGTTGGCACTTGTGTCTGCCTGTGCAGCGCAGCCTTGGCGCTTGCCGCGTACCACACGCTGCCGATCACCTTGCCCCGCGCCGCAAACATCATCCTTGTGAATCCCGCATCCCAGACCATGCCGGATATCAGCACATCTCCGGCGCGCACTGTATCGCCCGCCTGCACGATCGCCCGGCCTTTCTTCGCGGTAATACGGCTTATCATCGCGTCTTTTGCCGCTACGATGTTGCATGGCCGCGTATCGTCCACCATATCGGGAACCGGTATCGCGGGTACCACCTCAATGTCCGCCACCACGCCGCGCAAACGCAGATTCACCCACGCAAACTCGTCATGCGCGATCAGCAGCCGCCTCTCCGCTTCTTTGATATCGATGCTGCCCTTGTGCGCGCCTGCATAGATGCCCATATCGGCAAGCTCTTCCTTCAGCGCGATCATCTCGTTGTAGCCAAGCCCGCTCACCCGCACCTCAAACACGAAAAGCGATGCCGCAAATATCGATACCGTCACCAGTATAAGCCCTGCCAGCAATACCTTGCGCCCTATCAGGCGTGAGATGCCAAACGGCACGCCGGCTTTCTTCTGCTCACTGATGCTGTACTTTTCGGGCACAGCGGCCCGCAGCTTTTTATAGCCCCGCGCACTCACGCATACATGCAGTATGGTGTATGAAACGCGTTTCACCTGCGCAATCACCACACCCTGCTGTGCGGCTAAGTTTAAGAACTTCTCCAAAGAGAGGCCTTCCACGCGTATCATAACATATCCGGCAAGATAATTCCATAATCTCAAGAGACGCTCCCCACCTCTTTACCGCAGTTTTTCATATTGTATGATGCTGATATCGCCGCTGATCATCACGTTCTCACGGCCATAGCGCTCCAGCACGAGGCCGCTTCCGCCGATCAATATACGAAGCCCTGTTGCATTGATGCATATTTTTTTCTGCGTGTATTCGATGATACCCTTGTGGTTCTCAAGACAGGCATGTGTGTTATCGATCAGCGTTAAGCGCGTGCAGCCCGCCGCCTCGGGTGCCAGCTCGAATCTTTGTACAATATGCTTTTTAATCTCATTATATTTTCCCAATTTGTCTTAACTCCAAAACGGCACATGATATCATTTATTGTTATGCGCAGGTCATATAAAAAAGAAGGCTGTGCCTCGTGCGCAAAATGCTGTGTTTATTACCTTCCTGAGCTGAGAACGAGAACAAGCCGCGCCGGCCACTTAATCATTATGCTCGAATGAATTTAGTTACAACGTGCTCGCAGACTTATATTCATTGAAGCGTATAAAAAACAGTGCATAAAAAAAGCGGCAAGGCGTGATAATCCGCACCCTGCCGCATAACTTTTTCCGTTATTGTTCGTCCACGACGATGCGACCGGGCTGCAGCTGCACCACCACGATCGCTGCGCCTTTGTTGATATAAGCGCCGGACGAAACCACTTCTACACGTCTGCCATTGATGCGCGCAAAGCCCGCGGGCCGCAGATCGGTGATGGCGATGCCCTCCTGCCCTGCCGAGATGCCCTCGTCCTGGCTGTGGCTCACGTAGCCCTCTTCCGCAGTCATATTCTCAAACAGCACGATACGGCGTATCAGCCCGAGCCGTTTGAACAGCTTGAACAGCAGCGGCAGCGCCACGATGCTGCCCGCCAAACCAACGCCCAATACCGTTAGGAATGTGCTGATATCACGCGTGGCAAAAAGCAAGCCTGCCACGATTCCGGCAATGCCCAGTATGCCAAACACGCCAAAGCCGGGCACCGTGATCTCGATGCCGACGCATATAACGCCCGCTATAAACAGCCCCACGCTCCACCATTCGGCAAAGCCTGCGAGAAAGCCGCCGAAGAAATAAAGCCCAAAGCACACGAGCGAGACAATGCCAAACACGCCAAAGCCGGGCGTGAATATCTCAATGCCCATGCAGACAATGGCCACCAAAAACAGCAGGCTCATCACCGTTACAGACGTTAAAAACTGCGCAGCGCGTACAGGAAAACTCATCGGCTGCTCCACAACACGGTGATCACTATAACCAAAAATCTCAAGCGCTTCTGTGAGCGTGGCCGCCGTGCCGATAGAAAGCCCATGCGAGAACGCATCGTATGCACTCAGCGTCAGCAATTCATCCGCTTCCGTAACGCCTTCGATGACGATGCGCTTGTCGGCCATTGCCGCGATGAGGCGCGTATCGTATCCGCGTGCCTGCGCTGCCGATTCAAGCATGCCGACCCATGTGGCAAGCGTTTTTTCATCGTTGGGTATCGTCTCTGCCGCGCCGATGCTGGCCGATGGTGCCATCACGATGCGCTCACACGAAATCGAAATCAGCACGCCTGCCGAAAACGCGTTGTGACGAATAAACGCGTCAACGGGAACGCCTGCCGACAGCAGCGTCTTTTTGATGTTGTCCGCTTCGATGATCTGCCCGCCGTATGTATCGATATCGAGAACCACGCTTTGGCCGCTCTGCTCTGCCTCGCTGATTGCCTGCGCGATGTAGGCGCTCATCGCCGCGTTGACCTCGCCCTTCACGTCAATCACCATCACGGACTGCTCATTCGCCGCATGCGCCGCTGTCGCTGTCAGCATGCCAAAAGCCGCGATCACCACCGCCGCGAACCCCGCCGCAAATCTTCTCATAAATATCCTTTCCGTATCATGCTGCCTGTAGCCTGATTGATACAATAAAACCCGAAGCGTACGCTGCCCCGGGTTTTTGTGCGAATATGTATGCGCATTAACGCTTCCTCTTGCGAGCCGCCTCCGCCTTTTTCTTTCTCTTGACGCTCGGCTTTTCGTAATGTTCGCGCTTTCTCAACTCGGCCAACGTGCCTTCTCTTGCCGTCAAGCGTTTAAAACGCTTCAGCGCGTTCTCTAAAGACTCGTTTTCTCCGACGCGTATCTCTGCCAACCTGTACCCCCCCCTCCCATACCCCACGAAAGCCGTTTCCAGCTTCGAAAATGGGAGCTTTTTATCAAAAACCATTATAGTCAACCTGTGTGGAAAAGTCAACACCAAGCGCAGGGATTACGCGGGTGGTATGATTATTGAATTGCTCAAACCTTACCCACTCGCAGCGCCTGCAGCACGTTTTCGAAATAATCCGGCAGCGGTGCGTGAAACGTCATCGGCTCGCTCGAATGCGGATGACACAGCACCAGCGTTTTGGCATGCAGCAGCTGACCGCCCTTATGCAGCTTTGGCTCTTTGGGGCCGTAGACGGCATCGCCCGCAACCGGCCGCTGCATATCGGCCAAATGCACGCGTATTTGGTGCGTGCGCCCCGTTTCAAGCTCCGCTTCAACGAATGTGAATGCGCCAAAGCGTTCAAGCACACGGATATGCGTGATTGCACGACGCCCGCCCGCTTCTATAGCCATCTTCTTTCGGTCTCTGCGGCTGCGCCCGATGGGTTTATCCACAGTGAGGTTATCTTGCTTGATGTTGCCATGCACAATTGCCGCGTACAGACGGCGTGCGCTTTTTTGTGCAATCTGCTTGGCGAGCGAAAGATGTGCCTGATCGTTCTTTGCCACAACGAGAAGGCCGGAGGTGTGCTTGTCGAGCCGGTGCACGATGCCGGGACGCAGCTGGCCGTTGATGCCCGATAAATCGCTGATATGATGCAGCAGAGCGCCAACTAGCGTACCGCTCTGATTCCCCGGTGCGGGATGCACCACCATACCCTGCGGCTTGTTGACCACGGCGATGTATTCATCCTGATAGATGATATCGACGGGAATGTCTTCGGCTACGGCTTTTGGTTCTTTGAGCGGGCTTGATACAACGCTCACCACATCGCCGCGCTTTAATTTATCGCCCGGCTTGGCAGCCTGGCCGTTCAGCCGCACATCACCTGCCGCGATTGCGTTTTTAATATGCGAACGCGTCAGCGGCAGCACCATCGCCAGATATTTGTCCAGCCTTTCGGCCGGCTCTGTGATCTCAAACCGCTTTTCGCCTTCCATGGTACAAAGCGCTTACTCGGCGCTTTTCTCCTCTTCATCATCTGCCGCCTTATCATCTGTTTCCCCGACGACATCGGCAGTAAGCTTTTTGGGCTTATCCTTATGGATAAACAGCATGTATACGCAAAGCAGTATCGCGCCAATTACCAAGCACGCATCCGCAACGTTGAACACCCAGAAGTTGATGACCCGCAAATCAAACAGATCACGCACATAGCCAAATAAAACCCGATCGACCAGATTGCCAAGCGCACCGCCCCAAAGCAGCGCCAGCGCGAACCGCAAAAAACGCGGATGTGAATTCCGGCCGCGTATCATATAAATGCCAACCGCAATCAGCACGATAACAGTCACAATGATAAAAAACAAACGCTTGCCCTGCAATATGCCAAACGAAGCGCCCTCATTTTGCACATAGGTCAGATGAAACACACCTTCAATAACCGGCAATGTCTTATTCGGCAGCACATCAAGTACAGGAACAAGCAGAAATTTGCTCAGCTGATCCGCGGCAACAGCCAGTAAGATGATGATAATCTGCAGCATTGAGCCTCCTTAAAGCTGGTTCTCCTTGCCTTCTGCCAGCCTCTTTAAATTTGCCCTGTGCGAATAAAACACAAGTAAAAACAATAAAACGCATGTCGCATGATGCCATATATCTCCGAAGTAAAAAGCGAATGAGCATGCCGTCATCAGCAGCGTACCGGTCAACGAGCCCACCGACATCGTGCGTGTGATGGCGATCAGTATAATGCAAAAGCCCAGTACAATGGCCGTGTACATCGGCATCATCATCAGAAAAACGCCAAGACTCGTCGCAACGCCTTTGCCGCCGCGGAACTTTAAGAAAACAGGCCAGATGTGGCCGATGATGGCCGCAAGACCGCCTATGCATATTCCCACAGCGATCGGGTCGGTTGCTCCGAGCAAACCAAAACCGCCGCTGGTCGGCTGGGGGCAAAGCACCGATCCCAACAGCGCCGCGCCGACTCCCTTTGCCACATCACCGATAAACGTAAACAAACCGATTGCCCAGCCGTAGTTGCGTATGACATTCGCCGTTCCTGCGTTGCCGCTGCCCACTTCTCTGATGTCTTTGCCTTTAAACAGTTTCCCTGCTACATATCCGAACGATATACAGCCGATTAAATAACCGGCGATCGCAGCCAAGACGCACCGTAATACCATAAACCGAGTCTCCTTGCTATTCTTTGTTATTGCGAGCCACCAATTTGAGTGGCGTTCCTATAAAATCAAATGTCTTTCGTAAATAGTTCTCAAGATAACGCAGATAAGAAAAATGCATCAGCCGCGCATCGTTGACGAAAATCACAAAATACGGCGGCAAAACACCAACCTGCGTGGCATAGTAGATTTTCAGCCTTCTGCCCTTGTCCGACGGCGGCTCCACTATCGCGATTGCCTCGGATATGCATTCATTTAAAAGCCCGGTGGTGATGCGCCTGCGCCCGTTTGCCAGCGCCAAAAGCAGCATATCAAACACACGGTCAAGACGCTGACCATGCAGCGCCGAAATGTAGACTGTTTTGGCGTAGCTCATAAACGAGAGTGCCGCGGAAATCTGTTTGTCAAACTGATGGATGGTATGCGTATCCTTTTCAATCGCATCCCATTTGTTGACGGCGATCACACACGGTTTACCTTCATCGTGCACAAACCCCGCAATCTTGACATCCTGCTCGGCAATACCCTGCGTGGCGTCTATCATCACCACAACGGCATCCGCGCGCCGCACAGCCGCAAAGGCACGTATCACGCTGTAGCGCTCGATGGATTTGTCCTCGATGCGCGCCTTTTTGCGTATGCCTGCCGTGTCGATCAGCATAAAACGCGCGTCACCGCGAGTAAACGGCACATCGATGGCGTCACGCGTTGTACCGGCAACATCGGATACAATGGTGCGGCTCTCGCCGATGATGGCATTGACCAGAGAAGACTTGCCGGCATTGGGCCGTCCCACGATCGCGATTTTTACGGTCTCCTCTTCCTCCTCTTCATGCGTTTGATCAAAGTCCGCGATCACCGCATCGAGCAGATCGCCAAGCCCTAAGCCCTGTGCCGCCGATATCGCAAAAAGCTTGTCGTGCCCGAGCGCGTAAAAATCGTACATATTCTGTTCATCGCGCTGCGTATCCGCCTTGTTGACCACGATAATAACCGGCTTGCCCGTGCGCCGCAGCATATCGGCGATCTCATAGTCGGCCGGAACCACGCCCTCTTTTGCATCGACGAAAAACAATATCACATCGGCGATCTCGATGGCGAGCTCTGCCTGAAGCCGCATTTGCTTTAAAATCTCATCGCCCGCATCGGGGTCTATACCGCCCGTATCAATCATCGTAAACGTGTACGAAAGCCACTCGGCATCCGCATAAATACGATCACGCGTGACACCCGGCGTATCCTCGACGATCGAAATACGCTTTCCGGCGATTCTATTGAAAAACGTGGATTTGCCGACGTTCGGCCGCCCCACAATGGCCACAAATGGCTTTGCCATGCTGTTTTATCCTTCTTTACACATCCGGCTCACAAGCTCATACCCATCATGAATGGGTACCACAGGGATGCCAAGTGTTTCTGATAATTCGGTCAGTTTCACATCATCCAGGAAAATGTCGTCGTCACGCAGTGCATTGCCTGGTATCAGCAGCGCGTCGCCGAGCACTTTGCCCTGCACAGCCCGCAATATGTCTTTTCCGCCGAGCAGCCCCGATACAGTCACACCGCCGCCAAATGTCTGATTCTTGACGGCGTATACATGCACGTTCGCGCCGCATTCATGCTGCGCCCGCCGCGCCAGCGGCTCGATAAACAAATATGCGTCCTCGCCCGTCGCGATGCTGATGTGCGTACCCTTACCGCGGCATTCCCCAAAGGCTTCATCCGCTTCGCTCAAAAGCGTCGACATCAGCCCCACGCCGTTTTCAATCTGCGCAAAATCCTCATATGCCTCAAATGGAGGCAAATCATATCCGGCACGGATATAATACTCATCCGCCGCAAATACGAAACGCGTGCCGATACTATTTAAACATTCTTTCTGCCATTTTTCAACCTCTTTGATTGTATCGCGCGCCATCTGCTGTGTGACAGGGCCAAGCGCACAAAGCCCGGCTCTATGGGCCGTCAGCCCTACAGGCACCACCGCAAGCGACATCGCTGCCGGATATAGCGCCCGCAAAAAGCGATATGTTTCATATAGCC
>OBJA01001813.1_pt1 | contig 13640 bp, 6 predicted proteins | sample 1519751 | NCBI WGS metagenome assembly OBJA01 (sample SAMEA3881238, study PRJEB22517) | soil metagenome | biome: lake sediment; feature: soda lake sediment; material: sediment, water from around vicinity | place: India | collected 2013-12-23 | depth 3 m | reverse complement strand
ACCCCAGAAATCAGGGAGATTTGCATTGATCAGATAGGTTCCGGCAGGCCAGTAAAGGTCTAATCCTTCGGTGACAGCTTCCAGAACAGCCGCAACAATGGCCGTTTGATCGCTGGCAATCCCATCTCCAACCGCACCAAAATCCTTGACGCTGATCATGTCACGCAGTTTGCTTTCAACGCTGCGTTTGACGGAGCCTGTACTCCCCTGAGAGTATTCATACAGGGCAGCATCACTGCGATTGACATTTACGAAGCCATCTCCGCTTGAATTCCAACCAAGCAAAGTCTCCGGGGTTGGTGATGGCAGTTGTGGGTCCACACCTGGTGGCGTTGAGATAGCCATCTTCAGGCTGCGCGATACTCGCTCTGACAGCTGCTGTACCAGGATTGTCAGCCTGTCTAGTGCATCGTTGATTACCCGCGGATAAAATCCACCCTGATTGGTTAAATCAACTGGTTGCAGGTTAAGGAGCTGGCTGGCGATGGTCAGCGTAGTACCAAACATCAAGGCATTGGCAAGAACGACAGTACCACCCGGGCTGGTGTTCTGATCTGGTGCGAGTGTGACCGTGTAGTCTGAATTCAAGACGAGCGTGGTTTCGGCACCCGCGCTGTCAGCACGGACTACGAGCACATCTTCTGCCTTGAAAATCTTGAAATAGAAAGGAAAGGAGGTAACAACACCATCCCCATCGTAGGGGCCTTCTTTGCGTATTTCACTGGAGATGGTCAAGATACTTTCCCCGGAGTTGGACTGGGGAAAGGTTATCTCAAAGGGGTTGAGACACGGGCACCCCCTAAGTAAACCAATCAGTGATTGGGTGCGTTATTTATTTTGGTAGGTCAATACAACTATTGGATATCTACCTTTTTTGCAGACTCATCCCCTGTCGGGCTTCTTCCTCCCATTCCATGGCAGGGGATTTCTTTGTGCAATCTGATCACCGTTTACTGTCAGGGCTTGCGACACCGGTCACCAGACCACGTGCAACATCTACAGGCCCAGTCGGGCGGATACGGTCATCTGCTATACCAGCCGCATAACCTAATGGGCGAGCAGCAGCACTTGCAGGAGGCAGTCCAACCGTAAGTGAAATCAGTGTGCCAACGTCTCGCACCGCCTTCTGTGAACTGCCTTCACCGGTTGCAGCCCGCCATACAGATGGCCCAGCCTTCGCTGCATTTTCTATCATGGAAATGGCGGGTGACGTGGCCAGACGGTCATCGTAGGGTTTATCGTTCCAGGCGTTAATCATAGCCATTACAAATTGCCCGCCACCGGGTACCATCGCCGCTACGTTACGCAGCACACCCATGCCCGCCGCTGCAAGCCAGTCGTCGAGATAACCGTCATCATCTTCATCGTCCGGGCCGCCTCGACCCAATTGCACGATCAATTCAGATACGATAGCTGGCGCAAGCAGACCCATTCCCAGCAGGTAGACCCCACGTGATGCACCTCGACGCAGGCCATAATCCCGTGCCAGTGCAGCAAAACCGTGTCCCAGCAGATTAGCTTGCATATTGAAATAACCGGCAAACTGAGTGAAGAGTCGCGCCCATGCTGGACCGGATTCAATACGCGAAATATCTTCCGGCAACTGACTGCCTTGTGTTTCACGAACTACACCATCTGCGAGACGAACAGCATCTGCATGGTTTGCACCTTGCTCCAATGCCTGGTTATAGGCTGCCGTCCAGACGATGGGGCTCATGACATTATCGACTGCTGCCTGCATGAAATAAGCGTGGCGCATCGACCATGCCTGCGCCTGTTGCAACTTCGATGGGTTGAGCAGAACATCATTGATCCCATCATTCATTGCTGAGATTTCATTTTCCATGCGCTCGGCCATATAAGGTGAAGCTTCCGCTACCGCTGCGGAAAACACCCTTGGCTTTTTGATGTAATCCGCAGCAGCCGACTTCAGCAAACGTGGTTTTACTTTGACAGACGCTATGGCAAATCCGGTGATCTGTTGGGCGGTATTGGTGACATTGGCAAACATCGCAGCAGCACCGGCACGAGCACGCAAAACAGTGAAGAAACGTGACATTCCTGCATCCCCCTGGATAGGGGTAACCACCTGTTGACGTGCAGATCTGTTAAGCCAGGGGGTCAACATACCCGGGATGGCGGCGGGATCGATACGATTTAGCGTACCGTTAACACTTCCAACCAGGCGCTGGACATCACGCACCGGCATTTCCATATGGCTGAATAGAAGCACTTGGTCGATATGCTGAGCCAGTGAACGCAGATCGAGCAACAGCGGACGGTTGTATTCAGTACGCGATTTCGTGAAGCCCTTAGCGGTTGTCGGAAAGGCATAAGCCATACTGGCATTCTCTGTCTCTGCCAGCTTACGTAACGCCGCATCCCCGACAATACGGGAATCAACCATAGCAGGAACATACCCCCCGCGATAAATCCCGAAAGGTGTGGTTACTTCATTTGCGGCAATTTCTTCAAAATACTTACCGAATACATCCCGATGCGTTTTTTGTGCCAACGGCTTCATTGACTCCATCAGATCCCATACACCTTGTACGAAATCAAAATGTGCCTTGGTGATACGTCCTTCCTGGATCATGCGAGTGACAAACGTATCCCAGCGTGATGTATCCAGTGACCCGTCAAGGCGCAGGGTGGCCCATTTACGGCCGAGAAGAAGTTTCCGTTTGTTGCTTGCATTACCAGTGTGCAGCAGCGCATGCAGAATTTCGGCTATACCACTCCCTGAAGTATCAGCGCCGAAGGTGTAGTTCAGTTCAGGTGCAGCAAGTTTAAGCGGTTTAAGTGTCGGGGCAATGCTGTCGAGTAAGGCACGAAATTCTTTGAGCTTCGTTGTTTTGTCTACACGGTAGGCAGTGGCAGCATCCTTGATCTTATTCCAGATGAACCGCCGGAACGGACCGACCGGGCTGCCTTCCCCATCCATGAATCCAGCCCAGCTTTCTACCCGGCGTCCCGCAGCAATAGCCGTCTTGAATTTGAGCATGAACTCTTCACCCGGCGTAATGGCAGAGTTTTCACCCGGCATGGTATCCGGTACGCCAATTTCTTCCATGCGGGCGCGCAAAGCATCCTCTGCTTCCTGACGATCGATCAGATCACCATCTACCTCCATCTGTCGGGAGCGGCGTGCAAGGTGCAAAATGGCATCGATCTCTTCACCCAATCCACGTGCTTCTTCCACTGTCAGATCACGGAATGGCTTGGCATTGAGTTGCGCGGTATTGACTGCGGATTCCACTACCTGATAGGTATCTGCGTCATAACCCTTGAGTTTTTCCAGGTATTCAAGTGCGCTTTTTCCGGATTTAGGAGCGATATCGTAAGCACCCAGGATGGCGCGGACAGCATTGACCATATCCAAGTCATGTGTTTTGCCGATACGCTTATCAGCCCGGCGAGCGATATCAGATAACTTCCGGCGCAATGCTTCCATATCAGACTGAGCATCGTAGGCTGCACGAGTAAGCTGTTGCTGGACAACCTGATTGCGCTTCTCGGCTGCAGCTGTGGCGATATCACCCGCCTTGAACGCTTTATCAGATGCTTTTGCTGCACGCACTTCCGCACTGGCATATTGGCCCGGCTTGATATCTCTCACTTTCAGGCGAGCGATCGCTGCACGTGCGAACTCTTTGGCAGCAGATAGCAGGATCTTCCGCTGACCGGTAGCCTTCAACAGCGCATTTGCCTCGGTTGCTACGAACCGCGCACGGGCATCATTATGAATAGCGATGTCAGCGGCTTTCTCAATCGCCTCAGGGCTGTTCAATTCACCGTACTGCTCCAGCATGCGGACATCCGTGAGCGCTTCGATCTCTACATCCGGCTTTTCTGCTGTCAGCAGCTTACGCACCATCTCATCACCTGATGAGAACATTGGCGTGCCATTCTCATCGATGATCAGGTCAGCAACCATGTCCGGGTGCAGGCCATCCTCTGCTGTCATGCGCAAATCGGTGAGCCGTTTCCAGTCGAGCAGTGCGTACTTGTCACGTTTCCCCTCATCAAAGCCGCCATACATCTCATCCAGGGCGGCACGTGAAAGCTTACCTACTGTGGCGCCTCCATCTGTTTCTTTTCCGGTGAGAAAAGACCATGCCCGATAGACAGGCAACGCCCTTACTTCTTCCGCCACCTGTTGCCTTACTTCAGCACGCAATGCTTTAGATTCTCTTTTTAGCTTCCTGATAACGCGCCCGCGCGCATTGTGCAGCCATTGCATGTCACGCAGGGCACGTGCCTGCACATCCTGAATAGCATCGTTGGTCGCATCTGTCCCCAGTGCCTGGTAAGCTGCGAATTCTTCAGGCGTCATGCCAGCCTTGTCTGGCGAAGCAAATAACGGCATCATGCTGCGCCCTTGCTCAGCCAGGGTGATCTGCTCATTGGTAGCCAGCATGCGGTCGAATACGCCGCGCACTTCATCGGAGAGCTTGCCCGCTTCGGGATGCCTGGCCAGAAAATCCGTGATCGAACGGTAAACGTTGAGCATCCAAGCACGGAACTTCTGGAAATAGGATTGCAGTTCAATGCTGGGCGCCTTGCCTTCAGTCAGGTATCTCTCAAAGGATTCAGCAATACGCTCATGGTGAGCACGTTTCTCTTCGAATGAGAGGTTGTTCCATTGCTCGAGTTGAGCATTGATATCCCCCTGGATCCCGTGCCAGCGCATGAGGCGGGAAACATCATCCACGATCTGTTGCTCGCCTGCAGTCAGCTCATTTTTGGCAATCAGCTCTGCAGCTAAACGGATATCGTTCTCGAAGAAGAAATGGGCGCCTTCATGTAAGGTAGTGGAAAGATCAGCGCCCTTGAGAATGGCGATGGTGAAGGTTTCTGGGTTGAATGCGCCGCGTGCACCTTGTTGGCTCTGATAGAACTCATTACCCAGTTTCTTGACAAGATCATCTCTTGTCGTTATTCTGGCCTTGTTGCGGGGATTACGTTGCATGGCAATTGTGGCCGGAGACGCCCCAGCATTATTGAGGGACTCACGCTGTAACGGAATTAGCCCGGAAGGCGCCCCAATCGAAGAAGCCTTGGCATTGTCCAGGGCTTTTTTATTTCTGGCATATATTTTACCAGGGTAGGACAGCGCCCTTTCTACCATAGCCGCGACTCTCCCTTCACCATCTAAAGGTGTTACAGTCCTGACGCGTCCATCCCTCACCCCAACTGCAATAGGTGAACCTGCCTCCGTCGTTGCATCGAGGATAACTGTTATACCTCCCTCTCTGTGAGGTAGTATGAACAGTGGATCTGATATAAGAGCTGGAAGATTTTCAAATACGGATACTGGCACATCCGGATGATCAGCCCGGATACGCATCAAATATCGAGTCGGTAATTCAAGCTTTGATTCTTTTACCCCCAACGAGCGCAGCACAGCCGGAGTATCCAGTTTTGACACATAATCCAGCTTGTTAGGATGGACGTGCGATAGCGCGGCTTTCCATTTTTGCACGACCTGTTCGGTAGGTGTAATGCCAGATTGATGGAGGATATTAGGGTCGTTCGGATCGAACGTTCCTTGATTGTTTACACTCTTGATTTGAGAAGGATCAATGACAGCAATTGCTACACCATCCTTCTCTTTTACCCAAACGCTGTCATAACCACGATCACGAATACCTTCTGCACCAAGAAGCTCCGCTTCACGCCAGGGAATGGGCTTCTCACGAGTGCCCATCGGGTTTTCTGCACGTAGATATACAGGCATGACATTCGCACCTTCCGCCAGATCTGCCTGTAAATCACGAATATCAGTAACGGATTCGAACCAATCTGGCAGATCAACACCAGCTGCGTTTTTAACATCTTCATCCGTTGGGTTCGGATGATCTTGCAAAAATAATTCTATTCCGGTCTGCGTTTCCGCCGTGCTCATAGATTCCCATCCACCACCACGGGTTGCGTATCCACTGGCTACTTCTGGATCTTGAGAAAAGAACAGAAGGTCATTTGCTTGTTTCGATGAACGAAATTGAGAGAAATCACGACGCGTACCGTGATACACAACCAGTGGCTTGCCTTCAGCGTCTACCATCTTACTACCCCCGAACCATGCTTTGAACTCGGGTGATTCAAGTGCTGCCTGATCGAACTGCACCCCGCCTAGGGACTCAGCAGCAAACCGGATCCTTCTTTGCTCAAATAGCTGTTCCGGAGTGACCCCCATCTGTGCTGCCCGTACGGCGTAGTAACTGGAAAACAATGTGGCATCCGCTTCATTCTTGGCTGAAGTAAACCGGCCCAGCGCATTGAGTTCGGTGAGTATCTGAGCTTTCACCGCCTCTTGAGAAGCCTTGAAAACTTCATCTCCCTGCTTCTCGGTCAGGATGCTCTCCGCGTTTCTTTCAAATTCTTCACGCGCGCCGCTTTCATTCCACTCCCTGCCTTCTGCCCTGCTGAATCCTTCAGGATCTACTTTCAGATGATCCAGTAGGCCCTGGGAGTATTCGGTCGGGGCAATGCGTGTGGTGTACTCTTCTACCGGGATAGCGATCTGCCCCCCTGTCTGCAGGGCTGCTGGAAATTGAGCGGCAACCGATGGCGAGACAGCGGCCACCTGCTCTGCAACACCGGATTGCATAAGGGTTTGCGCATCGATGAACACCTTCTGCACCGGGCTGCCTTCTGCTGCCTGTGCGATGAACTGTTCGAATGTTTCCGGATCACGAGCAAGTACTTTATTCGATGCCGCCAGCTTGTTGAGATTATCGATTAGCTCAACATCCTGTTCAGCCTGTTGGGAACGCTGAGCACCGCGCGCACGGACATGCAGCCCGGCCTCCACGATGGAGCGGACGATACCGCCTACGGCTGCCCCTACTCCACCCTCATAGGCGGATTGGCCCAGATCGATCTCTGCATCCGGATTAATCAATACCTTGCGTAAGGCGTCCTGTAGTACGTTCTCAGTAAATTCCTGTCCGCCTTCAGCCGCTGCTGCTACACCGATGCGTGCCAGGGTAGCGCCTATCTGATTTTTGATGGGCCCAGCAAGCGGTCCCAATAAACGATCCAGTGCCCATTTCTCGGTAATGCCTGTCACTGCTGCGCCGCCAAGGATGGCCAGATCTTTTGCGCCTTGATCAGCACTATCTTGCTCCACCTTTTCGGCCATCACATCAGCACCCTGAGCGTAGAGCCCGGCGCCGCGAGTGAATAGAAGCATTACGAGCTGCCCGGCAACTTGTCCGAGACCGGCGGCTACGTCATCCCCGAAGGTACGCTGATCAGCCGGTACCATGACTTGATCACGTGCAAAATGTTTTATGTCTTTACCGCCTTGCTGGAGCATTAACCAAGGATCATAGGCAGCAGGCGTGGTTAGGAACTCTGCTGCGCTATCGCCAAACAGTGAGCGTACAGAACGAACGATCGCACGCTCTCCAACGCCATACAGTTCGCTAAAGCCGCTGGCTTGCATGCCCGCTGCTTCGATTGCACCGCCACCAAATTGACGTAACACACGCTCGATGCCGCCCAGGTTATCCACGTCGTCATGGGCGATCTGGGCATTCTGCGGGTTGCGCATAAAAGCTTCGAGTCTCGGAGAATTCGCCAGCATCCGCTCGTATGCATCGAGCTTGGTTTTTTGCTCTACATCATGGAGATTCGCTTGTACAGCATCATAGGGAGCGCCAACTTGCCGGGACAAGCGCGCAGCATGTGCTGCTTGATCTGGATTAACTTCCTCGGTGCTTATTAAGGATTGGCGTAAGTCGGTACGTGCCTCACCCTGAATGGCTTCCAGGGAATACGGGTTGCGAGTGTCTTGTGTCGTGCTGTCCTGAATTTCGGAAAGCGAGAAGGGGTTAGTCATTTAGCGGATTCCATAGCGCAGATTAAACCTGGAAGTAATATTTTCTTCAGTTGGCAAAATGCCCTCAGCCCGGAGTGCGGCTGATATGAGCTTGCGGTCATCGTCGCTAATCTTCGGCCTGTAAGAGGATTCTTGAGATGTACCAATTGATTCATACAAACGCGATGTACCGAATTCAATCCAGCCACCGGACGTGACAGGCAGCATCAGGCGTTTGATGATCTTGTCACGTTCTTCAAAGGTCAGATCACGCTTCTTGTTGCGCATCTCGGAGGCGATCTCTTGTGACACTGCGTTATCAAAGCGTCCTTTTTTTACTGAATCACCTTTTCCAAAGTTCAACTGATTGTGTGCAATGGCAAGTTGCTGAGAAAGTGTCAGCACATCCGGTTGTTGATCAGGATCTTTGACTTTAATCTGTATATCTAGCAGTTGCTTACGCTGCTCCGGAGCTAGCTTGGGATAAAACAGGCGCAAATCTGTTTCGCCAAACTTATCCGGCTCATTAGCTGCCATGGCCCGCAGCTTAGTGTAAATATCCCAATCTGTCGTTACTGGTTGACCTTTAGCGATCTTGCCGGCGTACGTCAGCAGATCATCGTATTTATCAGGCGGGATGGCAGTTTGTACACTGGCTGGCAGTTCAGCGAAATTGCCACCATTCGCAATCAATTCTTCCTGTGCCTGAATTACTGCTTCTTCTTCACGCTGTTTGATAGCTTTTGTCTGGTCATTGAACTGTCGCTCAGCTTCTTCGCGCGCAACTTTATATCGTGATGGATTGCTCGCAAGACGCGGGTTTGCTCGCAATTCCTCATCAATTTCTTGAAAAGTTGGGCGTTTGGCTTGTCCTTGGCCGGCATCGAATTCCCGCATGTTCTTGGCAGCATAATCACGCGTTTCTTTTGGCATGAAATCTAGCCAGGTAAATACTTTTAACTTGGGATCAGTCTGTCCAAGACGTGCTGATTGTTCTGCTTTTTTGACAGCCTCAGCCAAACGCCCAGGCCCGGCGTTATAAGCAGCGTAGGCCTTGGCAAGGTCACCCCCATTGTCCTGCAGTTGTTTCTGGAAGTAGGCCATGCCAAGCGCTTTGTTATATCCTGGATCATTCTTGTAGCGATTCTCATCCCAGGGCAAACCCGCTAGTTTTGCCGCCTCCTGAGCTGTATCCGGCATTACCTGGGCAATACCAATAGCACCTTTGGGAGAAGTTAAGGGCTTGCCGTCCGGGCCGAACTGCCGATAGTTTGATTCGGTACCCAATAAGATATTGAAGGCGCGCTCAGCTTCGCTTGTCTGAATACGCGGTTGCATCTTGCTCATCACTTCATTTACTGCAGTGATACTTTCCTGGATATCCGTGGCTTTGGTGACATGGCCGCGCACTGTCAGGATGTCATCAGCGTCCATCTGTTCGGAATATTTCTTAAGGTATGCGTCGGCATAGCTCGGATCGTTCTGTTCTAAAGCTGTCAGCAATGCGACTTTGTGAGCATTACTTGTCATCTTGCGCGCTGCCGCTTCTTGCCATTCAGCAGATTTACCAAGCAGCTGAGCTTGCCGGTAGGTTTCAGCACGGATACGTTCGACAGCAGAATTCACCGCATCAGGGTTATTCCAGCTCAGTCCAATCTCGCGCAATGCCGTGCTTTGGATACCTTCAGATACTGACAAGCTATATGTCTTGAATTCCTGCGCCTCATGCTGGATGGCGCTGCCACGCATGGACGTAAGAATGTTATTTGCGTACAGGCCAAATGCTCTCCGCTGAGCATCGTTGCCCAAAGTACCGGCGATTTCTTCTATATTTTGTCTGAGGGTGTCACTATATTCATCAGCCAATGGTTTACCATCAGGTCGTTCCAGCGCATTGATGCCTTTCAGATTAGTGAAACCCGCATCCTTGTCATAAGTCAGGCGGAGTGCTTCTTCCTTAACCCTGTTGAGAGCATCATCAACGCGCACCTGATTTGCCTGAGCCTGCATATCCAGAGCGATTTGCCCGATCTCTCCCCCGAAGCGCTGCATGCTATGGCCCATTTGCTGGGCCTGACGTCCCGCGATGTCTGGCATATCGGGTATGCCAAGACGTGTTTGTGGCAGTGCATTGGGTGTGGCCTGAAAATTATCGTATGTTGGAACTTTCATAGTTACCACCAGTTACGTGATTGACCGAGAGCACCGATCGGGTCGTTAGTCTTATTCGCAGAAGCCGTATCAAATGCCCCCGCTTTCGATAACTGGTACCACGAACTTGCCACACTGCCGGCACTACCCAGCAGGCTCGATGCAGCAGCACTAAAAGGGCTGATGGCTTTGGCTGATGCACGCTTGAGCAACGCCTCATTCTGGAAGTTAGCTGCCTGGGTGCGGTACCCCCAGGCGTTTCTCACAGCGTTGGTTTCAAGCGTGGTCTTGTCAATTTCCTTCATGATGTCGGTGGATACCTGAAGCTCGGCAGCGCTGCCTGTACCAAGATCGATACCGTTTGCCGCCATGGCTGCACGCTGACTGCTTTTGAGCTGACCCGCCCTAAGCGTCAATGCACCGACTTCCGCCTGCCCTCTGAACAGCTCCTGCTGGGCGCCGAGTTCTGCAATTCGGGCATTGGTATCAGCGATAGCAGCCTGGCTCTTAAGGGTAGCTTTCTGGGTACCTGCACTGAAGAAACTGCCAGCGCCGGAAGTGACGGCAGCGCCGATCTGTGTTGCCAGACTGGCAGTAGCGAGTTGAGAACTTGTGAACCCCATACTACCCTCCTAAAGAGACCTCTGCAGTCATGCTCACCACCGTGAGCGGTAAAGGATCATATTGCCGGATGAAGATCTGCCCGCTGTCCGCCCATGATGGCGTAAGCACAATAGGAATTTCCTCGCTCTTCAGTGAAGGCGGACTTCCGTAATTTTCCGTGGTGCGTTGTTTGGCTTCGGTCAGCTCGGTAGCAGACGGCCCTACGAATATTCCGGAGGATCGATGCACCCGCAGCCAGACCTTATTCACGTTCTTATATCTGCCCTGGCCGAAACTTCCGTCCTGCAGCTGCACGGCAAATGGCAGCGTCTGCAGATCCGCCTCGATGGGCAGCCCGATATGTACTTTGCTGGCTTCTACGTCCAGGGTAATAGCGCCACCGATGACGACACGCTGCGGATGCACGGCACCATCCGCCAGAATGCTGACCGTCTTACCTTCCAGCCAGTGCAAACCGCTGATCTCATCTGCTGGCTCGCCGTCATAGGTAGATCCGCAATCAACGAAGAAGGCATCGGCCTGATCAGAGAACTGACGGGACGCCATACGCTCGATATAACGCACATTGTTGCCATTGATCTCGCGGCGAACTACGACATAGAGTCGATCCTCGTTGCCTTCAGCCACTACAGCACAGGACTCGAACACACCATCCGTATCGTGCCAGTGCCAGGCACCGACCTGCTGATCCGGTACGTAGGTGAGCCCCAATAATTTTCCCGATGAGGAAACAAACCAGACTATCGGCTGCGGTGCTTTGGCATAAGCCATATCGTTGATGTCGAACGTATCGAACAGATGGGGAGCACGCAGGGATAAATCACCCGTGACGAAACCACTCGCCTGCCAGTTATAGGCCAGTTCACGCACATGGCCACCGCGTGCCGCACCGTAGATCAGCGTGTTGTTGATAATGACCGGTTGCACATTGGATGACCCCACATAGGATTGCGGCCTCACACTGATACTGCTGGGGGTGATGGCATCACTGTTCACAGATGTGACACGCCATTCGGCTGAGGAAGTAAGCAGCAACAGTTGTGTAAGGGGAACGATATGGCGGATGGTATTTGCTTCACGTGCAGCCACCCTGAAAGCAATCCGGTCATCATCGCGGATGGGCAATGAATAGCTCATGTTTGATTCAGTGCCGGACTTGGTCATCCATATGTTTTGCGGCTGGTTGATCGTGCCGGCGAAACATCTGCGCTGCTCGAAATAGGACACGGCACCAGGGTATCCGCCGGTAGTGTTGAACACCGTATCGTAAAGCGGCGGTGTTTTGGAAAGATCGGGGCTGATGTTGTCGTCCACAATGGATAAGCCCGATGTCTGACCTATATAGCCGAACAGACCACCCTGTAATTTATAGACGTTGTAGCGGGAAGCACCTGGTACCGCTACCCATGAAATTGTGACTGTAGCCCCGGTTTCAAACAGATTCCCATCGACACTCGATGATGCCGAAGCAGCCGATTCACTGACCCCCTCTGAATCTATTGCTGTAACTACATAGGAATATGTGTATTTATCTGCCGTATGCCCTGCAGCTACCAACGTCGGTGCACCGGGGGGAGAAATAGACGAGGCAAAGGCAATGGTCGACAGCTGCCAGTTTGTTGCTCCCAGACGGCGCAATTCTCGCGGGGCGTAGTGCGGATGTACCAAAGTAAGTACATCTGCCGACTGAACGTAATGGATATCGAACAGATTCACTTCGGCGTACGGGTTGGCGATTTCGTAAGGCACACCCCCGGATAACACTGTCGCGCCCATTGTGTGGAATCGGAAATACCCCGCTCCCAGCTCGATGACCATAGTTTGCGTGGTCGAGTAGGTAAATGAGATCAGCCTTACTTTCTTGCTCGAATCCTTCACCGTATTCACATAAGCATATCCCGGCCTGTTTTCTACCGGACCATGTGGCTTTGTGATGAAGTTACGACACAGGGCAAGACCAGACTGGTACTTGGCATCAGCCAGGCGACCAAACATTTCCGGCGAAATTTCCCCGCCACCGAAAGACTGTTGCAGATTGCGAGTATTAGCCATGGTTATCTGCCTGCAATCCAGCTGGGGGTGTGCTCCGGGTGTATGTTGCGCTGGTTGGCGTCAGACACTTTTGCCTGGCCGAACACATACAGGAAGCTTTGATAGCACGCCTTGGCCATATTTGCCCCGGCATCTCCCTTGATCAAAGGGCCAGCGAGATAGGACGCCAGCAACCAGGCGAGCGCATCGACAAAGAGCGGAGAGAACCGGGTTGTATCGACTACGTGGGCGACATAACGCAGACTGGCATCAGGCTGATTGGTCAGAATGATTGCTGAACCACTTGAGTCACTCTCTGATTCGAATGGCTGAGTATCAGTATCACTGGCAGCAGAAGGAGGCAATACCGCCAGCAAGTTAAGTGCATCATGCGGTTTTGCATAGGCAAACGTCCAACCCCAGGATGGAACGTTCAATCTGGCAAGCAATACCCGCCGGGTGGCGAACTTCCAGGGATGCATTTCCAACAGGGAATTACGGGCAACTGGATAGAAACGCTCACAGTGTTCTGCCTGCGCTGAACCTTCTGGCGGATCTATGCTCGCTACCGTAGCGTTATCCCCCAGTCTGGCAAGGGCGATATTACAAATGCCAACTTCAGAGATCATACGTGCTCCAGGAAAAAAACAAGGGCACTAGGCCCTTGTGAATGGTTTACGCAGCTTCGAGTGAGATCAAACCAGGTCAGTGATAGTGTTCTTTCCATCTTTGGCGCGTGAGGTTTTACTGTTCCCGGCAGGTTCCTTGTTGATGGGTTCCTGCTCAACCGGTTGAAACCATGAACCCTTGGCATCATTTGGCACATCGAATTCTTCACCCGGACTGATCAGCTTTCCGAAATACCCATGCTTGAGTGCGATTACTTTCATGCTTCACCTCTCGCCAGCTTGCTGCGCAGCTCATATCCCATAAGCGGCCAGATCTTTTCCACGGCTTTTTGTCGGGCTATCTTGCGGCCAATCTCAGCATCGAAATTTTCAGGACT
>OBJA01001811.1_pt1 | contig 13644 bp, 14 predicted proteins | sample 1519751 | NCBI WGS metagenome assembly OBJA01 (sample SAMEA3881238, study PRJEB22517) | soil metagenome | biome: lake sediment; feature: soda lake sediment; material: sediment, water from around vicinity | place: India | collected 2013-12-23 | depth 3 m | reverse complement strand
GGTAAAATGGCTGCCATTATGGGTGTACCTGCCTTGCGCGTGCGTCACGGTTTTTCCGGGCCAGTTGCCGGTGTGCTGGCGCAGCCCCGTTAGGCTGTTGAACACCGTGCTTTTGCCCACATTTGGGTTGCCCGCCAGCGCCACCACCTTTTCGTCTCGCGCCTTTAGCAGTGAAATATCATCAAGCACGCCAATGCCAGTGCTGCGGTTTGTCAGTCCCATAAGCGTCGCTCTCCTAGCATGGCTGCACGATGATTTTGCCGGCTTCCTCGCTGCGCAGCGCGATCACCGCGCCGCGTATCTCGTACGCAACAGGATCGCCCGCGGGGCTTTTGAGCAGCGCCTTGACTGCTGTTCCCAGCACCAGTCCCAAATCCATCATGCGTCGTCGCACAATGCCCTCGCAGTTGAGCATCGTCACGCTGCCTTTTTGACCAAGCGGCAGCAGACTCAAAGGTATATATTGATCGGCCATAACAAGCCTCCGTTTCTCACGTTTTTTACGGTTTTAGCCGCGTGAAAAAGTTTTTCCGTACACTATATTCAAATAAAGATGATGTGTGACAATGAAACGATCAGGATGAATCAATGCTCAAATAGAAAATAACTGCTATTTTTATGATAAAATAAAATCGTGTCGAGGATTGCGTCTCTGCGGCTGTATTCTATATGAAGGCTTTCATAACTAAGGAGAATTGGGTTTGACCAATGAACAGATTTCGATGATATTCGAAACACATGCCGATACCGTTTACCGCGTGTGCTTTGCATACTTTAAAGGCGATAAGATGTGCGCTGAGGATGCCGTTCAGACTGTATTCTTAAACCTAATCAAATGCAAAAAGGGATTCGAAAACGAGCGGCATGAAAAAGCGTGGCTGATTGTGACCGCATCCAATGTATGCAAGAACATGCTGAAAAGAAAAAACAGAGAGCTTGCGTGGCTCTATGAGAACGATCAGCATGACAAACAAAACATCGATGAGACGTTCAGGGTGATACTGGAGTTGCCCCAAAATTACAAGATGGCTATCTATCTGTATTATTACGAGGGTTATTCAGCCAAGGAAATTGGCGATATGCTGGGCAGGAAGCAGTCGACAATATGGAAATATCTCAAAATCGGCCGCGATATGCTCAAAGACAAGCTTGTGGAGGAAATGTCATGAAGCGCGAAATAAAAAGATATTTTGATCAGGCTCAGTTATCGCCGGAAAGAAAGCAAGCGATACTGACGGATATACTGGGCAAAAAAAACAAAAGAAGGCATGGAAAAAGGCCGGTGTGGAAAGCCGCCGCGGCATTGTGCGTGGCTGCGGCAGTAACACTGGCGATCGTACTCCCACTGGCATTTGGCGGCAACGGCGCAGTAAAGGACGCAGTTCCGACTTTACCAGTAACAACTGCATCGACTGCGAAAATCAAAGGCTATACATCTGCAATCGTTTTGGCCTTAAACCCCAGCGTTGAGATACGGCTTGATTCGCAAGGCCAAGTGACTGAGGTTGTGGGTCTCAATGAGGATGGTATATCACTGATTGAGGGCATTGATTTTGCCGGTTTTTCGCTGGAGAACGCAACGATTATGGTGGTCAACCAGCTGATATTACAGGAGTATATCACAGCTGCACAAATCCAGAACGAGATTAACATATCGCTGACCAGTGATGATATGACGCTCGATACGCTTTCTGTGATGACAAACATCATTAAAACAGCTGCGGCGGAGCACAACATCACCGTCGATGTGATCGCAAACGAGGACGCGAATGAGCTGCTGATTGTGCTGGAAGGCCAGGGCAATCCCGAAATCTGGCCTGAGCTAGACCCGCAGATTGACGATGTGGAAGCTAAGCCAATTGATAGCGAAGAGAAAGAAATCGGCATCAATGTGGAGTTTGTAATAGAGAGGAGTACATATTCCGCTTATGTGGACAATGTGCTGATACATCCCAAGGAAGGCAAGAGCATAATCAATTTGTTGGATTTTGCGGGTATGAGCCTTAGAAAAGCGGCGCTTCTTGGTATCGTTGAGCTGATAGAAAAAGACTACATCTCGGACAAAGAATCGGGCAGAATGACGCGCATCTTCTTTACAGGCCCGTGCAGTGACAGCGACATCAATGATGTGGCATATCTGGCAAAGCTGCTGATTGAAGAATATGATCTGAAAATTGCCGTGATACCCGACCTTGATGCAAGGGATATCAAGCTGATCCCTGAAGATACGATAGCAAACGAAAAGCAGGACTCAAAGCATGCCATCAAGGATGTGCTCAACCATATGGTCAACAAGGATGAAGGCGATTTATCGCAAAGACAGATACAGATACTAAAAATAGCCTATAACTACAGTGAGTATATCAGGCTGTTTGAAAAGCGTTATTTTGTGGTCATACCCGATCTTACCGGTTTGACTGAAGAGAAAGCCATTGCCCTGATCAGTCGGCTTGGCATCGTTCCGGTGGTGGTTCGGGAAAAGATTCAAGGCTATGACCCCTCGAAAGAAAATGGGGGATTGGCATCACCGTCTCCGGATGCTGAAATAGAACAGGGATATATGGATGAGCTCACATGGGAATATCCCGTCGTTGCATTCAACTGCGTATTCTACCAGGACATTGGTGCCGGCGTCGCTTATCAGACGGGACTGCCGATTCAGATTAACGTTGTTGTTCGCGAAGATGATGAGAGGCCCGAAGTACTCGATTTGAGGGATAATACAGGGATCGTATTAAGGGAGATGGACGATCCATTCGATATTTCCGCTTATCCCGATGCGTTTTCGTTGAGCGAGGCCCAAGGCTTTGATACCATGATCAAAGAGATGGATGTAACATACGCCATAACAGACAAAGCGGACTATACCGTATCCATTGAATACGTTAAGGGCTGGGCGGATACGGCGGTGATCACAATAGTACATAAGGACGGATTCCCGTTGTCCAAATTCTTTGTGCAGCGGGGACGTATCATTGAGCACGAGTTTGTGTGGCGGCGTGACGCGCCCACAAGAGAGGAGGGCGTGCCATTCGAATAACGTTTTCGGTATATAAAGTCCCTGCCGACAGAATACAATTGACTAAAGGCGATTTGAGCGGGGTATTGCGATGAACGGCGAATTTCACACGGTGCGCGGGTATCAGCTGCAAAACGAGAAGCCGCTGACGCCCGCGATGGAAGACTATCTGGAAATGATATACCGCAACGCGCAGGACGAAGGGTACTTACGCATCAACGCGCTCGCACAGCAGCTGAATGTGCGCGCCTCGTCCGCGACGAAGATGGTGCAAAAGCTGGGGGAGCTTGGACTGATCAAATACAAAAAGTACGGCATAATTGTGTTGACGCAGCGCGGCAGCGAATGGGGGGAACAGCTGCTCGACCGCCACAATACAGTCGAGCAATTTCTGCGAACCATCGGCATTGCGGAAAACCTGCTGATTGAAACTGAGCTGATCGAGCACAACATCAGCGCAAACACGCTGCAGCATATGCGTCTCTGTAACCGCTTTTTTTGTATGCATCCCGAGCTGTCAGCAAGGCTCAAAGACTATATAGCCGCGAACAAGAAACCGTCAGGCTGATGCCCGTGATTATTCTATCAGCCCTGCGTATTTGCTGCGCATGCAAAGATCGATGATGGAGCCATCAATCGCATTAACGGCGAATACGGATATTATTTTGGTGTTGGGGAATTCCTGGCTATAATACACAAGCCAGGCCGGTACAAGCATTTGATGATCAAGGTCGTCTTTTATGGGGACCAAAACATTTGAAAGAACGATTTTATCAACCGTTATCTGACAAACATACTCGGCCTGATCTCTTTCCAATCTCTGATTGTATCCGTATTTGATATACTTTCGTATCCATTCTTTGATTTCGTCAAAGGGTAACAGCGCAACATTTGCGTTCATCACCTCAACCACATCGAGTGGATAGCTCCAGTAAAACGACCGAATCCCCGTCTCGTCCACATAAATGATTATTCTTTCAGGAAACCATCGCTCAACATAGTCTTCCGATTCAAAATCCAGAATGCCGTTTAAGTCTGCCGAGAACAGATTGACGGCGATACTGTTCCCGTCATTTCTCGACAGCGTGATACACCATCCTTCAGAGATGGTTGTGCATGTATATACATGATCAATCCGGGCTTTTTCAGCTTCTGCAATGCCGAAGTTATGAATTTTCAAATCAGATATCAAGGCGTTAACTTTTTGACGCGCATCATTTTCGCTGATCTTCACATTCTTAAGCGTGGTGCCAGCGGGTTCTCCAGGGCGCGCGCCACCGCCAATTATCCATGATTCTGGCTGCATCAACGTATTGTTATTGTCGGCATAATAAAACAGGTGATGGTTTTTAGCGCCAATATAAACTTTTGAGCCATCAGCCAACAGGTAGGTGTTGTCAAACGGCAGTGTAATGGGATCATCAGTAATAGGCTCAAACACCTCTGTCGGCGCGTTCTTTAATCGTTCCTCAAGCTCGGCTATCACCATATCTTGACCGTCGTATCGTTCCCATCGTTCGCCGTCATCATCTACATTATACCATCCTCTTTTTGCAGATATCAGTTCTTCTTCGATTTCTTCTTTTGTCTGAAAAGAGATATGGTAGCCCGTCACGTGCTTGGCGAAGTATTTGACAATGCTATCTGCACGATCTGCGTCAAACGGATGCCGTTTTACTTTGTAAACCGGAAAATGGCTTGCATCAGGAATCACAATCGGTGCATCAATGATACATTCAAGATTCGTGATATTGTATTCTTCAGTCCAACGGGCTTCGGTGACGATGTGCTGTTCGGGTGCGGGAGACGACAGTATGATATTTTGAAGATCATCGCCTCCCTTATAAACAATGTTCGGACGATCAGGCGTCTGCTGACACCCGAAAAGTACCAATACAAAAGAAATAATTATAACCGTTTTTCTTTTTACCATTAAGCTTCCCTTTCAGATATGATTAATCCGCAGCCTCATTAAGCCGCGGATTAAAAATTGATGTACTAATTCGCTATTATTAAGAACTAGCGCCATTAAATGTCCCCCTGCTTTTTAGGGTTGGGCCATTGGGACCATATGGATTTTTGATAACCATACGAACATGGTTGTATGAACGGTGACTCGTCGGGTATAAATTAAGTGACAAGACTTGTGCTTGAATGTTCATAAATGATGCCATCATATGACCACTAGTCGTTCTTGGAGCAATCTGATGAAACTTTGGTAAAAATGAAGGGAGTGCTGGTGTGTAAGTTAACTCGTATACGTATGGCCAAAAAACATCCCAATTTTCATCTGCCATTTTACTTGTGTAATTGGTAGTTGTAAATTGATTCTTACATGTTCCATTCCAAGCGGTTTGCACACTCTGGGAATAGGCAAATGAAACATTCGAGCAAGTTAACATGACCAATACCAATAAGGACATAATTAAGAACCTAATACATTTTTTCATTATTCAGAACCTCCTTGGATATTATGGATTGAGTATAAGTTTTAATAATAAAAATGTCAATACAATATTTAATAATATTATTATAATTTATAAAAATATGAAACTATATCAACTGATTTTTGTGTGGTGCCAAAAAACGCTTGTGTTTTTGCGCACGATTCATTATAATGCATAAGTGACATTTGAGGCATTGAGCCTTTTTGGCAGTGCGTAAGCGCTGTCGGCAAAGAATTTTTTGACCATCCTTTACGGATTAAGGCCATACGGACAGCCGGGTCAAAAGCCGAAATGGCAACTTTGTTGCCTTATTGATTGGGCTTTGTGCTCAAATTATAAGTTGGCTACTAACAGCCGTGTGCGCTAGCCGCACATTATGCTTGTGAATCAATCAATAAGAGTAGTAAAAGTAGTTCCTTGCTATATAGACTCTGCCTTGAAATTCTTAAAAGCCTGCATCTGTGCGGGATGTATAAAGATTTGACAGGATTGAAACGCTTAAAGCAGTATGTGTGTGCGCACGCCATGTGACTTGGGCGTTTTTTATTTTGTGCAAAGGAAGGCCGCTTGATATGGAAAGCAAACTCAAACTCTACGGGTTCAATAACCTGACAAAATCCTTGAGCTTTAATATATTTGACGTGTGTTACGCCAAAAGCGCGCGTGAGCAGCGCGATTATATCGCGTACATCGACGAGCAATACAATGCCGAACGCTTAACCGGCATACTTGAGAGCCTGACCGCAATGATCAAAGCGCAGGTTTTGAGCATATCTAAGCAGGACTATGATCCGCAGGGCGCGAGTGTCACCTTTCTGATCGCCGAAGAGCCGATGAACGGGCTGCGCACGCGCAGCGATACCGTGCTGGCACACCTTGACAAAAGCCACGTCACAGTGCACACTTATCCTGAGTACCACCCCGAAACATTCCTTGCAACGTTTCGCGTGGATATCGATGTGGCGACATGCGGCCAGATCACGCCGCTGCACACGCTGGATTTGCTGATCGGCAGCTTTGATTCGGACATCATCACGATGGACTACCGTGTGCGCGGTTTCACACGGGACGTGGACGGCAAGAAGCTGTTTATCGACCACGAGATGACGTCGATACAGGATTATATCGCCGAGGAGACGCTGGAGAAATATGACGCGATCGACATCAATGTGTATCAGGCCAATCTGTTCCACACGAAGATGCTGCTCAAGGAGATCGATCTGAAGAACTATCTTTTCAACAGGGATGTGAGCGAGCTGCCGCCGCGTGAACGGCTGGAGATTACCGCGAACATCCGGCGCGAAATGATCGACATATACAGCGGGAAAAACGTATACTAACGCTTTTTGGAGGCAGTATGCTGGATCAGAACAGGGCACCGATACTTGAGGCACTGCAAAACCACAAAGCCGCAAGGGTGGTGCCCTTTGACGTACCCGGGCACAAGCAGGGGCGGGGCAATCCGGAGCTGACCGCCTTTCTTGGCCGCGCGTGCATGGAGGCGGACGTCAACTCGAGCAAGCCGCTCGATAACCTGTGCCATCCTGTATCGGTGATACGCGAGGCGGAGGCGCTTGCGGCGGCGGCTTTTGGCGCGTCGCACGCTTTTTTTATGGTCAGCGGAACCACATCGGCGGTGCAGAGCATGATACTCTCCGTCTGCCGCGACGGCGACAAGATCATACTGCCGCGCAATGTGCACCGCAGCGTGATCGGCGCGCTGGTGTTGTGCGGTGCGGTGCCGGTGTATGTCAATCCGCAGACCGATAAGCGTCTGGGCATTGCGCTCGGCATGGCGATGGATGATTTGAGCCGCGCCATCACGCAGAACCCCGATGCCAAGGCCGTGCTGGTCAACAACCCGACGTATTACGGTGTTTGCTCGAACATTAATCAGATCACGCAGCTTGCGCACGCACACGGCATGATGGTGCTGGCCGACGAGGCGCATGGCACGCATTTTTATTTCGGCAACGGTATGCCGCAAAGCGCGATGGCGGCGGGTGCGGATATGGCGAGCATCAGCATGCACAAATCGGGCGGCTCACTCACACAAAGCTCACTGCTCATCACGGGTCCGCGCGTCAATGCGGACTATGTGCGGCAGATCATCGGCCTCTCACAAACCACAAGCGGCTCGTATCTGCTGATGAGCAGCCTTGATATATCGCGCAAGAATTTGGCGCTGCATGGCGGCGAGATATTTGATACGGTGCGCGGCCTTGCGCAGTATGCCAGAGACGAGATCAACCAAATCGGCGATTATGATGCGTACGCGCGCGATATCGTCAACGGCGACTCGATATTTGACTTTGACCCGACAAAGCTTTCGGTTCATACGCTCGATGTGGGCCTTGCGGGCATAGAGGTGTATGAGATACTGCGCGATGAGTACGATATACAGGTGGAATTCGGCGATATCGCAAATTTTCTGGCCTACATTTCGGTGGGAGACCGCGAGCGCGATATCGAGCGGCTGGTGAGCGCGCTGGCCGAGATACGCCGCCGCAAAAAGCGCGACAAGAGCGGCCTGATGCGCTTTGAGTATATCAGCCCAAAAGTGATGGCAACACCCAAGGAAGCATTTTACGCGGATAAGCAGGCGCTGCCGCTTGAGCAGACTAAAGGCCATATCTGCGCCGAGAGCGTGATGTGCTACCCGCCCGGCATACCGATACTGGCCCCGGGAGAGCAGATCACCGAACAGATTCTCGACTACATACGCTATATGAAACAAAAAGGCGGCTCGCTGACAGGGCCGGAAGACCTTGACGTTGATTATCTCAATGTCATGAAAGGAAGGTAGGCGCTCATGCAGCTCGTGTTTACGGAAAAGCACACCAAGCATGTCGGCCTGTGCATCGATGTCGATAAGCAGCTCTATTCGGCACAAAGCCGGTTTCAGCGTATCGATGTGTTCGAATCGCCCGAATTCGGGCGGCTTTTGACGCTGGACGGCGTGCTGATGCTCACGGAGAAGGACGAATTCATCTATCATGAGATGATGGTGCATGTGCCGCTGGCCGTACACCCGTGCGCGAAGGATGTGCTGATTATCGGCGGGGGAGATGGCGGCTCGGTACGCGAGCTTTGCCGCTACAACACAGTGGAAAACATCGATCTTGTGGAGATAGACGAAGAGGTGGTGTCGGTCTGCCGCCGGTATCTGCCTACAGTGGCGTGCAGCCTTGACGATCAGCGTGTACGCATACTCTACGAGGACGGGCTGCGTTACGTTCGCCGCTGCAGCGATTGTTATGACATCATCATCGTCGATTCGACAGATCCGTTTGGGCCCGGCGAAGGGCTTTTCACCAAGGAATTTTACGGCAACTGCTTCAATGCGCTCAAGGAGGATGGCATACTCGTCAATCAGCATGAAAACCCGTTTTATCCCGAGGACGCGCGCGCGGTGCGCCGCATCCATCAGCGCATCGTGCAAAGCTTTCCTTTAAGCAAGCTGTATCAGGCGCATATCCCCACTTATCCGTCGGGGCACTGGCTGTTTGGCTTCTCGTCAAAAAAATACCATCCCGTGCGGCACCTTGAGGCAAGGCGCTGGCAGCAGCTTGGCCTATCACCGCGCTATTACAACACCAATCTGCATAAGGCGGCGTTTGCGCTGCCAACCTATGTAGAGGACATCATAAAGGATGTGGAAAATGCAAACATTTCTCGGCTGTGACAAAAGCTACGATGCGGCGGATACCGTCGTTTTCGGCGCGCCATATGATTCGACGACAAGCTTTCGGCCAGGCGCACGCTTTGCCAGCCGCACGATGCGGGCAGATTCATACGCGCTGGAAACATACAGCCCTTACCTTGACGCCGATATAGAAGACAAGAGCATCTGCGACATGGGCGATCTGGAGCTGTGCTTCGGCGATACGCAAAAAGCACTGGAAGCGATTGAGGAAAGAACGGCCGGCATACTGCGTGATGCCAAGCTGCCGGTGATGATCGGCGGTGAGCACCTTGTCACATTGGGCGCGGTTCGCGCCGCGGCCAAACAATATCCGAATCTGCATATCGTGCATTTTGACGCGCACGCTGATCTGCGTGACGATTATCTTGGTGTCAAGCTCTCACACGCGACGGTGATGCGCCGCATTTATGATATCGTCGGCGAAGGGCGCATCTATCAGTTTGGCATACGCTCCGGCACGCGTGAGGAGTTCGCCTTCGGTGAGGAGCATACCGTTATGCACAGCTTTGGCTTCAGCGGGCTTGAGAGCGCCGTGAAGCGTCTGTGTGGCAAGCCTGTCTATTTCACGCTCGATCTGGATGTGCTGGACCCGTCGGTGTTTCCCGGCACAGGCACGCCCGAGCCGGGCGGTGTTGCATTTGCGCAGCTGCTTGAAGCGGTGTACAGGGTGTGCGCACTCGATATCGTGGGCTGCGATTTAACGGAATTGTGTCCTGTTTACGACCAAAGCGGCATATCGACAGCCGCCGCGTTGAAGATAATGCGCGAGCTGCTGCTGGCGCTGCCTGACGGCAAAAATACATGAAGGGAGAAGTGGTATGGGGAAAGCATTGATAATCGGCTGCGGAGGCGTCGCAAGCGTGACGATACACAAGTGTTGTCAGAACAGCGATGTATTTGAGGAGATTTGCATTGCAAGCCGCACCATTGAAAAGTGCGATGCGCTCAAAGAAAAGCTCAAGGGCGGAAAAACCAAAATACAAACGGCACAGCTTGATGCCGATAATGTGGGTGAAGTGATTGCGCTGATCGACAGATTCAAGCCGGATATCGTGATCAATCTGGCATTGCCGTATCAGGATCTTTCCATCATGGACGCGTGCCTTGCCACTAAAACCGATTATCTGGATACCGCGAATTACGAGCCGCGTGACACCGCAAAGTTTGAGTACAAATGGCAGTGGGCTTATCACGAACGATTCAAGCAGGCGGGTATAACCGCGCTGCTGGGCAGCGGTTTCGACCCGGGTGTGACAGGCGTTTTCTGTGCGTATGCGCAAAAGCACCATTTTGATGAGATACACGAAATCGATATACTTGACTGTAACGGGGGCGACCATGGCTATCCATTCGCCACCAACTTCAACCCCGAAATCAACATACGCGAGGTAACAGCCAACGGCAGCTACTTCGAGAATGGCGCGTGGATTGAGACCGAACCAATGGCCATCAAGCGCGTGTATGATTTCCCTGAAGTGGGCCGGAAGGATATGTATCTGCTGCATCATGAGGAGATCGAAAGCCTTGCCAAAAACATCAAGGGCGTTCGACGTATCCGTTTCTTTATGACATTCGGGCAAAGCTACCTGACGCATTTGAAATGTCTTGAGAACGTGGGTATGACATCCATTGAGCCGATTGAGTTTGAGGGACGCGAGATCATACCGCTGCAGTTTTTAAAGGCAGTGCTGCCCGATCCCGCATCACTTGGGCCGCGTACAGTGGGCAAAACCAATATCGGCTGCATCATCAAGGGTGTGAAAGACGGCAAACAGCGCACATATTATCTATACAACGTATGCGATCATCAGGAATGCTACCGCGAGGTGGGCAGTCAGGCGATCAGCTACACCACCGGCGTGCCCGCGATGATCGGCGCGATGATGCTGATGACCAAAGCGTGGCAGGGGCCCGGTGTGCTCAACGTCGAGGAGTTTGATCCCGATCCGTTTATGGATGCGCTCAGCAAATGGGGGCTGCCGTGGCAGGAAAGCTTCTCGCCCATGCTGGTGGACTGATGGAGGGCTTTTATTTTCATCTGCCGACACCGTGCTATGTGGTGGACGAGCGCAGGCTGGTGCGAAACCTTGAGCTTTTGCAAAGCGTGTCGCATCGCAGCGGCTGCAAAATACTGCTCGCGCAAAAGGCATTTGCGATGCATAGTCTTTATCCGCTGATCAGCCGCTATCTTTGCGGCACGGCGGCCAGCGGTCTTTATGAGGCGCGGCTTGGCGCGGAGATGTTCGGCGGCGAAACGCATGTGTATTCTCCGGCATATAAACAAGAAGATATCGACGCACTCACGCATATCTGCGGCCATATCATATTCAATTCATTCGCACAGCTTTCGTTGTTTGGCAAAAAGGCGATGAACGCGGGCTGCTCGGTTGGGCTGCGCATCAATCCCGAATGCTCAACGCAAGCCCATGCGATATACGACCCGTGCGCGCCGGGCTCGCGGCTTGGCATCACGCGGGAAAACTTCTTTAAGGATCAGCTTGAAGGCGTGGAAGGGCTGCACATGCACACGCTGTGCGAGCAAAACGCGGATGCGCTGGTGGCCACGCTGGCCGCGGCTGAGCAGAAATTCGGCGCGTTCATGCACCGAATGAAGTGGCTCAACTTAGGCGGCGGGCATCACATCACACGACAGGACTACGACGTGGATACGCTGGTGAATGCACTTGTGCGCATACGGGATCAGTATGATGTGCAGGTTTACATCGAGCCGGGCGAGGCGGTGGCGCTTCATACCGGTTTTCTTGTCAGCAGTGTGATCGACACCGTTCAAAACGGCGGCATTCAAAGCGCGATACTCGACACATCGGCGGCCTGCCACATGCCGGATGTGCTCGAAATGCCGTACCGGCCTGATATCATCGGCGCAGGGCTGCCGAATGAAAAGCCCCACTGTTACCGCCTTGCGGGGTCCACATGCCTTGCGGGCGACATCATCGGCGATTACGCATTTGATGCGCCGCTCAAAGCGGGCGATAAGCTTGTGTTCTGTGATATGGCGCATTACACTATGGTCAAGACCAACACGTTCAACGGCATGCCGCTGCCCGCAATCTATATCCATACCACTAACGGCGAGAACAGAAAAGTCCGCACCTTTGATTACAGCGATTTTAAAAACCGTCTTTCGTAAAAGATCTTGCATACGGAGGGAATGCTTATGAGCGATACAGAGCTTAAGTTCAGAGAATTTAACGAATCCGATTTTGAGCTGCTCTACAGCCTGTTTTCCGATGAGCAGGTGATGCGCTATGTGTTGTTCGATGCGTATAAGTCAAAGGATGCATTCCGCCCCTTTTTTGAGAGCATCATTCAAAACAACCGCTGCGCAGATGAAAGGCGCGGTTATGAATACGCCGTATTCACGCAAGACGATCAATTTGTCGGCATCGGTGTGATTGAGATCGAAATCAAAAACGCTTACGGTGGCTGCGGCGAGATCGGTTATTTGCTGATGCCGTCGTTCTGGGGAAAGGGCCTTGCCACACGCATTGCCAGCGAGCTGCTGCGCATCGGCTTTGAAGATTTGGCGCTGCACAGGATGTGGGCGGGCTGCCATGCCAAAAACGCCGCGTCCGAAAAGGTGATGATCAAAATCGGCATGCGCAAAGAAGCGCAAATGCGCGCGGCACGTTTCAAAGACGGCGGCTGGCACGACGGCCTGCGTTACGCCATACTCATCGATGAATGGGAAGCGAATAAATAGACATCGTTTATTTGAGCGTTAAAAACATGCGGTCAGTTGTCATTGACAACCGCTCGAATTCGAGAAACAATCACGTCAGTCTCTATTGGCTTTAGCATATAATATACTGCGCCTAATTTGATTGTCTGCCTTATTGCGGCTTCTGTGTTGAATGCGGACAGAATAAACACAGCTGGCTTATCCTGTTGCAACTGATTCAAATATTCAAGCACTTCAAAACCATCGATTAATGGCATGATCAAATCGAGCAAAATAGCGTCGGGTTTAAGCTGCTGCACCTTTTCAATCACTTCAGCGCCGTTTTTAACAACACCGGCGATTTCAATATCCGGGTGAAGTGAAAGACTGCTGCTTAGAATGCGCGAATAGTCTTTGTTGTCATCAGCTATCAGCACACGAATTGGATCAGACATCGTATCATCTCGCTTTCACGTCAATTATTAGCCGTTTCATTGTCTAAATCTCAGATAATTCGCAACAGACCAAATCGCTCCATTGATTGTACACAAAGCTTTCGCTGTGGCAATCTATCATTTTATCAGGCAGTTCAATACAGAACTGACTTCCAAAGCCTGGCCTGCTCTGAACATTGACCGTTCCTCCATGCATCTCCACCATAGTCTTCACAAGCGAAAGGCCAAGCCCGCAGCCGTCCGTATGCTTATTGGATGCTTCATCGGCCTGCACAAAACGATCGAAAATCTGGGCCTGCTTTTCACGCGCAATACCGATACCGTTATCCTTAACG
>OBJA01001810.1_pt1 | contig 13668 bp, 12 predicted proteins | sample 1519751 | NCBI WGS metagenome assembly OBJA01 (sample SAMEA3881238, study PRJEB22517) | soil metagenome | biome: lake sediment; feature: soda lake sediment; material: sediment, water from around vicinity | place: India | collected 2013-12-23 | depth 3 m | reverse complement strand
CCGCCCCGACAAATCCGGCAGGTTCTCCTTCAAGCATCTCTCCGAAGGAAGTTACCACCTCGTTGCTGTTGCAGACCTGAATAACAATATGCTTTATGATCTGCCGACAGAACCGGTCGCCTTTTATCCGGAAATGGTAACACCAATATACCCGGCTATCCTTATTGCCGACACTATTACCGACACCCTGGCTCCACCTGCGGCCCCGGTAGCCCTGAGGCAGCACCACCTTAGTATGTTCATCGGTGAAGACAGCATACAACGGGTGCAGACTGCCAGGTCAGAAGGCAGGAATAAGGTTTATCTCTCATTCAGGTATCCTGTTACAGATTCTGTCAACCTTATTGTTGCTGATTCTATCCTCAATAGTATCGCAGCGAAAAAGTGGAATCAGAGAAAAGATTCTCTGTTTGTCTGGCTGAAGGAGCACACCAGAGATTCGCTCCCTCTGATAATTACAGATCGAAATTTCGCAGACACGTTGTCTGTCCAGCTCCGTCCGCTGCCTGTTCCTGCACGGGGCAGGGCAGCTCAGAAATCCCTCTACTTCTCGATGAATGTTGTAAGAGGAGGAAAAATTCACCCGGCTGTAAAACCGGAACTTACCTTCAACACACCCCTTACAGATTTCAACCCTGAAGGCTCCCTGCTCATTTCCCCTGAAGATACTCTGCCGCTCGAACTAATACCCGCCGACACATCATTTTTGTTCAGGTTTGTTATCAACAATACTCTTGAACCAGATGTGCAATATACCATAATTATTCCTCCGGGTATGTGCCGGGGATGGGACGGCTCTTTGAATGATACCCTTGATTATAGCTTTAGCGTTGACCTTAGTGAGAATTATGGAACCATAACAGTAAAAGTCGTAACAGACTCACTACATGAAGGTGATATGCTTTTACTTCTTTTGAATGAAAAATCTGATGTGCTGGAAACACGTGTTGTAACAAACGATAATCCTGTGCGGTTCACCCCCCTGAAGCCCGCCAACTACAAACTGAAGGCTGTTCTGGACCTGAATCGCAACGGCCGCTGGGATACAGGCGACTACTGGAAACGGCAACAACCTGAACCAACCCTTATCCTTGCAGCTCCTGTAAATCTCCGCGCCAACTGGGAAGAAGAGGTGGAATGGCTGATAGAATTCTGATACTGTCGTTGTTATTTCTTAAATCCAGGAAACCTGATTGTGGCTTTATTAAACAAAACCTGTTATCCTGTCAAAAGAACCAATGTTTTTCAACAATGTTCCAAAATGCAGATCTTTTTTTTTGCGATTTCTCTTTTTTATCTATTTGCAACATTGTACCTTTGCACCGCAATTTGCCGTAATGAAACCCGATTAATTTCCGAAATCACCTGATTTTATCAGCAGGGTCTGTTATCCGTCAGATATTGCTTGATTGCAAAAGGTTTTTAGAATATTGGTGTTTGTTTGGCACTGGAAAGAGAAACAAAACATGTAAAAACCAACATATATGAAATTATCGCATATAGAACACATTGGAATAGCGGTAAAGGATCTTCCTGCCGCAATCAGGTATTATGAAGATATACTGGGCCTGGAGTGTTATGCAATAGAGGAGGTCAAGGATCAGCGTGTACGCACAGCCTTTTTCAAGGTGGGGGAGACCAAGATTGAGCTACTTGAGTCAACCGATCCTGAAGGTCCGGTCGGCAAATTTATTGAGAAGCGTGGTGAGGGTGTTCACCATATTGCTTTTGCTGTGGAAGGAATTGAAGAATCTTTAGGGGAAGCGCAGAAAAAGGGTGTTTCTCTTATAGATGCAGTTCCGCGAAGAGGAGCTGAAGGCCTTGACATTGCCTTCCTGCATCCCAAATGCACTTTTGGGGTTCTCACAGAATTTTGCGAGGACAGAAGAAATAAGTAACAGAATTGGAGAAGAGCTATGGCAATAGAAGACAAAATCAAAACGCTGCTTGAAAAGCGTGAGCTGGCCAAACTTGGTGGCGGCATTTCAAAAATTGAATCACAGCATAAGAAAGGTAAGCTGACAGCAAGGGAGAGGATCGAAATTCTTCTTGACGAGGGTAGTTTTGAAGAGTTTGACATGTTCGTAACCCATCGCAGTCATGACTTCGGGCTTGAGGAACAGCAGATTCTCTCTGATGGTGTTGTAACTGGTTACGGCACTATCGACGGCCGGGTAGTATACCTCTATTCTCAGGATTTCACTGTTTTCGGCGGGTCACTTTCTGAAGCTTATGCGAAGAAGATATGCAAAGTGATGGACACTGCAATGAAAGTCGGTGCTCCTGTGATAGGCCTCAATGATAGTGGTGGAGCAAGGATACAGGAGGGTGTCAAGAGCCTGGCGGGCTATGCAGAGATCTTCCAGCGCAACATCAATGCATCAGGGGTAATACCACAAATCTCTGCGATCTTTGGCCCCTGTGCCGGTGGTGCTGTGTACTCGCCTGCACTCACTGACTTCATCATCATGAGTGAGAGGAACAGCTATATGTTTGTTACCGGCCCGAAGGTGGTGAAGACCGTCACCGGAGAAGTTGTTACCGCTGATGAGCTGGGGGGAGCACATGTCCATGCTGCCAAGTCTGGTGTCAGCCATTTCATTGCTGAAACAGAGGAGTCAGGGCTCATGCTCATCAGAAAGCTGCTCTCATACCTTCCTTCGAACAATCTTGAGGAGCCTCCTCTCACACAGTGCCTTGACCCTATCGACAGGCTCGAAGACTCTCTCAACTACTTCATTCCTGCCGACCCAAACAAGCCTTATGATGTGAAAGACATCATCTATGCTATTGTCGATGATAATGAGTTCATGGAGGTACACCGCTATTTTGCCAAAAATATTATTACAGGCTTTGCCAAATTCAATGGCATGCCCGTGGGTATCGTGGCAAATCAGCCCAACTACCTTGCTGGTGTGCTGGATATTGATGCCTCAAGGAAAGCTGCGCGATTCGTGAGGTTCTGTGATGCCTTCAACATTCCTGTTGTTACCCTCGTGGATGTGCCCGGATTCCTTCCGGGAACCCAGCAGGAGTACGGAGGAATTATCCTCCACGGTGCCAAACTGATGTTTGCTTATGGTGAAGCATCAGTACCTAAGGTGACTGTCACACTCAGGAAATCATACGGCGGCGCTCATGATGTGATGAGCAGCAAACAGCTCAGAGGTGACATCAACTATGCATGGCCCTCCGCTGAGATCGCAGTAATGGGGCCAAAAGGTGCAATAGAAGTGCTTAACAGCAAAGAACTGAGTATGATGGAAAGTGAAGATGAGAGAAAAATGTTCATTGCTGAAAAAGAGAAAGAGTACAAGGAGAAGTTTGCAAATCCGTATGAAGCAGCAAGGTATGGCTATATCGATGATATCATAGAGCCTCGTAATACCCGGTTCAGAATCATCAGGGCTTTGAATTCCCTTGCAACGAAGAAGGATACAAATCCCCCAAGGAAACATTGTAATATCCCATTGTAAAAACTGCACGAGATGAACATGATCATTGCAAGCCTGTCGGCTATCGGAAGTGAGAATTTTACCATTGCCATTGTGGGCTACCTGATAGTCTTCACAGCTCTGGTGACACTGGTTGTAGTATTTACAAACCTACCGAAGTTAATCTCTAAGGAGTTGCGAAACCGGTTGCTGAAGAGAGTTGATGAAGTGGAGAAGGATAAAACCGTTGGCGAGATCAGCGGCGAAGAGAACGCCGCAATCGCAATGGCTGTTTATCTATATTTTAATGAGATGCATGACGAGGAGAGCAATATCATTACAATCAGAAAAGTATCCAAAACATATTCGCCCTGGAGTTCAAAGATATATGGGTTAAACACTATTGACAGGAAACCGTGGCGTTAATTTTTTTTTATTGTGAAACATGTTTGAAAGATGAAGCATTATAAGTTTGTAATCAACGGAAATCAATACGAGGTTGAAGTCAGGGATTTCAGCAACAATATTGCAGAGATTGAAGTAAATGGCACTCCTTACAGGGTGGAGATTGAGCAAAAGTTTACAAAGACCAAGACACCTCGCATGGTAAGGCCTGCAGTAAAGGCACCTGTTGCAGCAACACCATTGCCGGAAGCATCAGGTGGGGCAGCTACACCCGTTATCTCTCCATTGCCGGGAACAGTTCTGCAGATCAGTGTTAAGGCAGGAGATCAGATTGTAAAGGGTGATAAGCTTCTTGTCATGGAAGCAATGAAGATGGAGAACAACATACAGGCTGAAAGGGATGGTGTTGTGAAATCCATTAAGGTTGCAGTTGGTGATAATGTTCTGCAGGGTGCTGTTTTGCTTGAAATCGAATAAAAATTGATTTGAAATGAAAAGATTGTTAACCCTACTGGGTGCATTGGCTATACTTGCAGTTATTTCTTCGATCTTTTTGCAGGCCGGAGCGCAGGGTGACATATCTGAGGCATTGCCTGCTGATATGTCATTCAAAAAGATTAAGGAGACTCTTGTGAAGGGGAAGTGGCTGAATCATAATGACGGATATCGTCTCAGGAGTGATGATACCACCACCGTAAAACGCTATAAAACACTTAGCTTTGAGGCTGACGGCAGCTTTGCGCTCGACTCCGCAAAACAGAGGTTCATTGGCCACTGGTCGGTGAGTGAAGGGGTTATCTCTATGGAATTTGTTGTCAGGGGTGATGTTCAATTGGAGCCAAAAGAGGCATTCATTGATAAGGAGGGGTATCTTATAGTTGAGCAGGATGTATACAGACAGCGCTCAACCGCCATTGCCGGGTTACTGAACTTCTTTGAGTTTTCTGGCTTCCCGAATGCCACTCCCCGCCACTTCATCATGCTCCTTATCGGACTGATCTTCATCTATCTTGCTATCAAATACGACTATGAGCCGCTGCTGCTCATACCTATAGGTGTCGGTATTCTGTTCGGGAACATTCCATTCTTCCAGGCGGAAGGCTTCAACCTCCAGCTTGGTATCTACGAACCGGGCAGCGTTATGAATATCCTCTACTTCGGGGTTACGGCGGGTGTGTATCCTCCGCTGATATTCTTAGGTATTGGGGCAATGACCGACTTCTCATCGCTGATGTCGAATCCAAAGCTAATGCTGTTGGGTGCTGCAGCACAGATTGGCATCTTCGCCACGTTTATCGGTGCACTTTATCTGGGGTTTGCACCTCCGGAAGCTGCTGCAATAGGTATCATCGGTGGTGCCGATGGCCCAACAGCAATCTTCATATCGTCTAAACTGGCAAACGGTATCAACATCATTGACTATTCAGCTGCCGGTGACCCGATTTTGGTGAAGAATCTTATCGGCCCTATTGCAATCGCAGCTTACTCCTATATGGCACTGGTGCCTGTTATTCAGCCTCCCATCATGAAGCTTCTCATCTCCAAAAAAGAGAGACTGATAAAGATGAAGCCTCCCAGATCGGTATCCAAGCTGGAAAAGATAATATTCCCGATAGTAGGACTTTTGCTCACCTGTTTCCTGGCACCAAGTGCGTTGCCTCTGCTGGGTATGCTCTTCTTCGGAAACATCCTGAAAGAGAGTGGAGTTACCAGAAGGCTGGCCGAAACTGCCAGGAACAGTATGGTCGATATCGTTACCATTCTGCTGGGCCTCACTGTTGGAGCTTCAACACAAGCCGACATCTTCCTGACAAAAGAGTCGGTACTCATTTTTGCACTCGGTGCTGTAAGCTTTATGGTCGCTACTGCCGGTGGCCTCATCTTTGCCAAGGTGATGAACCTTTTCCTCTCTGAAGAGAACAAGATAAATCCTTTGATAGGAGCCTCAGGTGTCTCGGCCGTGCCCGACAGCGCCAGGGTCGTCCAGATGGAAGGGCTTAAGTCAGACCCCAGCAATCACCTCCTCATGCATGCTATGGCACCAAATGTTGCCGGTGTGATCGGCTCCGCTGTGGCTGCCGGAATCCTGCTAAGCTTCCTGATGTGAAACCTGAATAGATTGATATACCTTTCGGCATAAGTCGGCGTAAGTCATGGCCTACGCTAACCCATTTCTGCCATCAACTCATCGGTCATCTCAAGATTGTGATATACGTTCTGTACATCATCGTCATCCTCGAAGAGGTCTATCAGCTTGATGACTTTCCTGGCCTCTTCAACCCCCAATACCTTCGTGTCATTCGGTATCCTTTCCAGGCGCGCACTCTCAGGTTCAATATTCAGCAACTCCAGCTTCTTCATCATACTGCCGAAATCCTCCATTGCTGTTGTAACATTATAGTAGCCCTCTTCAAGCTCAATCTCCTCAGCACCTGCCTCTATAAGCTCCATCTCAAACTCATCCTGATCTATGTCTGCCTGCGGTATCGTGAAAATACCCTTGCGGTCAAACAGGAAACTTAATGAGCCATTCTTGCCAAGCTCACCGTTGTGCTTGTTGAAATATGACCTGATGTTTGAAACTGTCCGCTGGAGATTGTCAGTGGCACATTCAAGGTATATACCAATACCAAAAGGGCCGTAACCCTCATAGGTGATCTCTTGCAATCGTGATGAATCTTTATCACCTGCCTTGCTGATCGACCTCTGAATATTATCCTTGGGCATATTCGCTCCCTTGGCGTTGGCAATGGCCAGGCGTAATCGTGGATTGCTCTCCGGGTCAGGGCCACCCTCCTTCACAGCAATAGAAATCTCCTTGAGAATCTTTGTGAATATCTTTGAACGCTGAGCATCAATCGCCCCCTTTTTCCTCTTTATGGTTGACCATTTACTATGTCCTGACATCTTAAAATCTTTTTGAACGATGCAAAAATATGAAAAATGTATTTCCTTCGTAACTTTGCCCCAACATGGAAGAAACCGTTTTTATCAGATTTAACCTGTCAGACACTGTACCCCCGGTATGGTTTAGTTCCGGAATTGCAGATCGCCTTAATCCAATATTATCGGATACCGGACTGCCGGAATCAATTAAGCCGGCAAAAGAATTTTTCTTCAGGTCAGAGCTTAAAGCTATTGACGATTATGAAGCACCAAAGATCATCCCTGATAATGACTGGATATACGGTAGTTTTGCAATAGTGCTGTTGATGATAGTGTTGTTGCGCCTCCTATATCCCTCCAGGATAAACCAACTGTTCCGTACGCTCATATTCCCCGGAAAAGGGAAACCTGAAGAGCGAAACTTTGGCTTAAGACCGGATATCTTTACAATACTTTTCTTTGTTATTTACAGCGTTTCATTCAGCCTCTTTACAATTGCCTGTATTCAGAACTTTGGATTTGCTCCTGAAAGTTTCCATGAGAATCTTGTATTTTTCTTCTTTGTCTTTTCAATGTTGTTTATTTTGTTGCTTCTGGCAAAACTTTTGTCTGCCCGATTTTTGTCATCTGTTTTCTCAACTCAGAATTTATCCTTGATTTACCAGGACCAACTTATGGTCTCGGCTTTCTCAACGGCTGCAGTTATTTTGCCTCTTATTGTCATCAATACTTTTACAGCTTCAATCGTGATAATAATCTTTGCAATGATCATTGTGGCAATGATATTGACAACCAGAATAGTACGGTTAATCAGCATTATTTCCGGAACGAGAATGTTTTCACGCTTTCATTTTATTTTGTATTTTTGCACCCTTGAAATTTTTCCTTTAATGATCATTGGGAAAATCATACTGATTTTGCTGAATAGACATTAATGGTTTAGTAATAACTGCAGACCAGATTTTTTGCGTTAATGAAGATAAAGAACATTCTCATTTCACAACCAGAGCCGGTCAGTATTGAAAAGTCTCCATACGGTGAGATCCAGAAGAAGCATAATGTGACATTTCATTTCTTCAAATTTTTTACTGTTGAAGGTGTTGAAGGGCGTGTGTTCAGAAAGGACAGGATCAATATTCTTGACTATTCGGCCATTATTTTTACATCACGTCAGGCAGTTGACCATTTCTTCAGGATTTGCAAGGAGGTCAGGGTTGAGGTGCCTGATACCATGAAGTATTTTTGCACAACTGAATCTACTGCTCTCTATCTGCAACGCTACATTCAGTACCGGAAGAGAAAGATCTTCTTTGCAAATCACAGGCATGATGATTTGATGAAATTGATCGTCAAGCATAGGGAAGAGAAATATCTGTTGCCTTGTACGGATATCAACAAAGGAGGAATGGTTGAAGAGCTGGAGACAAATCGGATCAACTATCGCAGGGCTACGTTTTATCGTTCAACCCCCAGCGATTTTTCCGATGTCGATCTGGATAAGTTTGAAATGCTGGTCTTTTTCAGTCCGTATGGCATTGAAGCTCTTACCGAGGCCGCGCCCGGTTTTAAGCAGGAAGAAAAGATTTTTGCTGCCTTTGGTCCTGCAACTTGCCAGGCAATTGTTGAAGCCGGCTTCAACCTGCACATTGAAGCTCCTTCCGATAATGCTCCTTCAATGTCGATGGCTATTGACCAGTATCTGGAAATGCAGAATAAGAAGAAGTAGCACATTTTTCGTTGTTTTGCTTTCTCATATTGATGCTGCTTTTATCTTTAACGAATAAACACCGCGGGTATCCTTCATGAGATATACATTCAAACGCGATGAGCGTTTAAGGTCACCAAAAACGATTAGTGAGATCTATAAACAGGGGGTCTCAGGATATCTTTACCCATTTCGATACAGTTATCTTGCATCTCTCAACAGTGAAGGTTTCCCTCCGGCCAGGATTATGATTGCAATATCAAAAAGGAGAATCAGAAGAGCTGTTGACAGAAACCTTATCCGCCGAAGGATCAGGGAGGCATTCAGGATAAATAAGGCTCTGTTATCTCAGCCGTTGCAGGATTCAGGTGTCAGAGTAGACCTGATCATTACATGTATTGCCGGTCAAATTGAATCGTGGCAGGAGATAGAAAGAAAAATAGTTTTACTTTTACAGGATATTGCCAAAAAGGCGTTACACAACATTGAATAACACAGAAATGAGCTCTTAATGAACTGGTTCAGGAGAATACTGACAATATTCATGCTTCTGTTGATAAGGTTTTATCAGGGTGCCATTTCGCCATATCTGGCACCTTCGTGCCGTTATACTCCCAGTTGTTCACAGTATGGGATAGAGGCCATAAAAAAACATGGTCCGTTCCGGGGTGGATGGCTTACTCTGAAACGCTTCATCTCCTGCAATCCATGGGGAGGGAGTGGCTATGATCCTGTTCCGTAAAAAAGTTTTTGATATAGAATAATCGCAGTACAATGAAGAATTTTTTCAGACATAGGATGTTAACATTCAGGGTAGGAGTGGTAGCTCTTGTGGTTGCTGTTCTGCTTGCTTTCAGCAGCGGTGTGCATAATGATTTCGAGATATCGAGAAACCTCGATATTTTTGCCACCCTTTTCCGGCAGCTCAATGTAAATTATGCCGATGAGATAAACCCAGGTAAGCTTACCAAGGTTGCCATTGATGCCATGCTTGGTTCCCTTGACCCTTTTACGGTTTATATTCCGGAGGCAGATATTGAAGACTACCGTATTTCTCAGGCAGGGCAGTCGGGTAGTGTTGGGTTTCAGGTTAACTTCCGGAATGGAATGCATGTTATTGCTTCCATTAACAACAACGGTTCAGCAGCCAACCAGGGGTTGCTGGTAGGAGATATACTGCTTGATGTTGACGGCAATACTTTGGAGAACAGGAGTGCTGAAGAGGTAAACTTCCTGCTGGGTGGACAGGCAGGATCAAAGATCAATGTCAGGGTGAGAAGGCCTTATACGGATGAGATTATCAGTGTTAGGCTGGAACGCACCAACATTAAGGAGCAGACTATCCCATGGTCAGGAATGCCGGTGGAGAACATTGCCTATGTAAGTTTAAGAACCTTTTCACAGAATGCTTCAGGGGAGATCAGGGAGGCATTCCTGAAGATAAATTCAGAAGATGAGGTCGACGGGCTTATCATTGACCTGCGCGGCAATGGCGGTGGCCTGCTTTTCGAAGCCGTCAATATTGCCAACTTCTTCGTGAAGCAGAATGAGATGATTGTAAGCACCAGGGGCAGAATCAGCGACCGTAACCGCACTTACCGCACGGGCTCTTCCCCTATTGACATGAAGCTGCCGGTAGTGATACTCATCGACGATGTGAGCGCTTCCGCTTCCGAAATTGTCGCCGGTGCCTTGCAGGACCTCGACAGAGCCGTCGTCATCGGACAGCGCTCATACGGCAAAGGCCTGGTGCAAAACGTGGTGCCTCTTGTCTTCAACGCACAGCTAAAAGTTACAATTGCAAAATACTATATCCCCAGCGGACGCTGCATCCAGGCTATCGACTATTTCGACCCATCCGGCTCGCATGAGATCCCCGACAGCCTGCTGGCAGAATTCAAAACCCGCAACGGCAGAACAGTGATCGACGGCAAAGGTATAATCCCCGATATCACCGTTGAGAAACCTGTCCTGAGCCCGGTGGCAAAAGCATTGATGAACAACTATATGATCTTCGACTTCGCCACGTGGTTCAGAATTCATAATGAGGCAATCGATAAACCCGAAAATTTCAGAATTACCGATAAGATATGGGCAGAGTTCCTTACCTTTATCCGTAAGGAAGGGTTTACATATAAAACCTCCTCCGAAGAGAAGCTTGAAGAGCTGCTGGCTGCAATGGAAAAAGAGGGGTATAAAAAACTCGTCACAAAAGAATTTTCTTCCCTTTCCAAATCTCTTAATGAAATGAAAAATGAAGATATTGAAAGACATAAGAATGAGATCCTGAAACTTCTGCAAAAAGAGATTATCTACCGTTATTATTTCGATACCGGACAGGTTAAAGCAGGTCTTGCTTCAGATCCTGAATTAAAAGAGGCTTACAAAGTATTGAAAGATCCTGCCAGGTATAAGGAGATTACAGCCGGTGGCTATAGACCATTGTAAATCCAAAGGTATGTTGAAACTGATTAGGGCGTTGACAGAAAACAGGTTTTTTGTTGTCTATCTCACCGGATTGATGTTGTTTGCGACGGGCTTGCCTCTGTCGAAGACAGCAATGTCACTTGCTCTCTTCCTTCTTGCTTTTCACTGGATTGTTGCCGGCGGATTCCGGCATTTCCCTTCTGTCACCTCAGCCAGAGGAGCAGCATTCTGGGTTTTTATGCTGATTGTCTTAATCCATCTGGCAGGACTAATCCATACAACAGATTTCAGGTATGCATTCAAAGACATGAGAATTAAACTTCCGCTGCTTCTCATACCTCTTTTCACCCTCACCGGGCCGGCTCTCACGAAAAGACATCTTTCCGCAGTGATAAAAGCCTTCATCATCGCCGTTGTGGCGGGCTCCCTGATATCACTCTATATTCACCTCGTGAAAAAACCTGTTGATGCCAGGGATCTGACCCCTTTCGTCTCACATATTCGCTTCAGCATGATGGTCGGCTTCTCGGTTTTTGCTTCACTGGTAATCGCTTTCAGAAAAGATCAGATCATGACAATCCGATGGATTGCTGCAATTGTAGCTGTATGGCTCACAATTTTTCTCATTATGCTTGAATCCCTTACAGGGGTAGTTACTTTCATGTTGATACTCTTTGCAATTCCCATCTATTGGTTCTTCAGATACAGGCAGACGGCAGTGAGGGTGCTTAGCCTGCTGCTGTTTCTGCTCTTCAGTGGGGTTACCTGGTTTATCATAAATCAGGCAAAACATGAGTTTCACCCACGTGTATCCTTTGCCGCAAATGAGCTTCCTAAAAAAACACCCCTTGGAAACCCATATTTCCATGATACTGCCTCACTGGTGAATGAAAACGGAAACTTCATCTGGCTCTATGTGTCTGAAGATGAGATGAGAGATGCCTGGAATGAAAGGAGTCGAATCCGTTTCGACAGCATGCATGCTCCTGATAGTAAAACCGGTGATGTGCTGATGAGATATCTCTCTTCAAAAGGCTTAACCAAGGATGCAAAAGGAGTGAACGAACTTTCTGACTTTGATGTTTCTGCTATAGAACGGGGAATAACAAACTACAGGTATGATCAGTGGAGTGGCATGAAGAAGAGGCTCGATCAGCTCAAATGGGAATACTGGAACTATCTTGAAGGTGGTGACCCGCTTGGGCACTCACTTCTGCAAAGAATCGAACTGTGGAAGGCTGGATGGCACCTTGCTGGTGATAACCTTATCTTTGGAGTCGGCACCGGTGATGTAAAAATCAAATTCGCCGATAAGCTGCAGGAGATGGGTTCATCACTCGCCGGAACATCGCTAAGGGCGCATAACCAGTATCTGACAATTCTGGTCACCTTCGGAATTGCAGGATTTGTGCTGTTTTTAACAGCCCTGCTGCTTCCTCTAATAATCAACAGAAGAAGAATTGGATTTACCGGAATGGTATTTCTGATCATTGTCTTTATTTCGATGTTTATTGAAGATACCCTCGAAACCCAGGTGGGCGTATCCTTTTTTATCTTTTTCTACTCCCTGATGATATTTCAGGATATTCTGTGTCATTCAGGAAACAATAAACCGGATAGTTTTGTTGATAACCAGGAGACTATTGAGAATTGACAACACTTCAGAAAAATCTACCACCAAATAATCAAAACTCTATGAAAGCTATTACAAATTTTAAAAAGGCAGCATCCACAATCACTCTTTTCTTTTCGCTTTTCATCTTCTTTGCTTTTACCTCCGGGCACAAGCCTTCATACAGGATCTACACCGGTGAAGGAGAAGAGACAAACTACAGTCATATGGTTCAGCAGTTGCTGGAGGCTGATGTGATCTTTTTTGGTGAGTTACACAACAATACGATAAGCCATTGGCTGCAACTCGAGCTGACAAAAGACCTTTACAGCGCAGATTCTTCTGCTCTGATACTGGGTGCCGAAATGCTGGAGAGTGATAATCAGCTTGTGCTTGATGAATATCTGTCAGGTCTTATCCGGGAGAGGGATTTTGAGGCCGGTGCCAGACTTTGGCCCAACCATAAAACAGACTACAGACCTCTGGTTAACTTTGCAGTCAGCAACGGAGTGCATTTCGTTGCTACGAACATTCCCAGGAGGTATGCAGCATTGGTAAACCTCAAAGGTTTCGAGGGCCTTGAGGAACTCTCTTCCGAAGCAAAATCGTTTATCCCGCCTTTGCCTGTACCTTATGACCCGGAGTTGCCTGGATATAAGGCAATGCTGGCTATGGGCACTCCTGCCATGCATAGCAATGATAATCTGCCCAAAGCCCAGGCAATCAAGGATGCTACTATGGCGTGGTTTATCGCTCAGAATTTTTCAGAGGGCAAAAGATTTCTGCATTTTAATGGCAGTTATCATTCAGATAACAGAGAAGGTATTGTGTGGTATCTGAATCATTATTATCCGAGCCTGAAGATAATGACGATTGCTACCGTTGAGCAGGAACAGCTTGATTCTCTTAATGAGGCCTATTCTGAAAGAGCAGATTACATACTTGTTGTAGATCAGAATGTTACCAAGACCTATTGAAAATATCGGATTAAAGGGTGAGATCAGTTTTTACGATCTGGCCAGTTGCCAACTTTAATCTTTCAAGCATTTTGCTCAGCTTCTCCGGATCTCCGGTGGTGTAATATCTTGGGGGTTGGGTCATGCCTGATGTTTCGAGAGCATATTCATTGATGATCCTGGCAGTTTGTTTTGCAACTGCCGGCGAAGGGTCTACTATTGTAACATATGCAGGCAATATTT
>OBJA01001809.1_pt1 | contig 13676 bp, 10 predicted proteins | sample 1519751 | NCBI WGS metagenome assembly OBJA01 (sample SAMEA3881238, study PRJEB22517) | soil metagenome | biome: lake sediment; feature: soda lake sediment; material: sediment, water from around vicinity | place: India | collected 2013-12-23 | depth 3 m | reverse complement strand
AGAACTGGGGGGGTCAATATCCCGGAATGGGGGGTCAATATCACCGGAATATGCAAAATGCAACGTATTCCAAAGAAGTCGTTTGATTTGTTGGTTTTTTTTTCAAGATTTCAAAGAACAAAGATAGCAATCCTTAGAACAATTCCAATTGCCTGGGTAAGGATCGCAATGACTGTGGCTTATCCCCGTAAAAGTTTATAATATCACCATACTGTTTATCAGTAATCTTCAGAATACTAACCTGCCCATAGGGCGGAACAAATGATTTCACCCTTCTGATATGTACATCAGCACTCTCACGACTGGCACAGTGCCTGTTGTAAACCGAAAACTGCATCATACAAAAGCCGTCTTTTAGAAGTCTTTTACGAAAATCCGCAGCAATTTTCCTCTCCTTTTTTGTAACCACAGGTAGGTCAAAGAAAACAAAAAGCCACATTACCTGATATGATTTTATTCTTGAATAGAACATTATCGCATTATGGAAATTTTGGGTAGACTACTTTTTTTGATTCTCCGGCAAAGCATCTTGCAAGCGATGCTGATGTGTGTGAAATGGCAACCATCAAAGGCCTCATTACATTCTTCATTAAGACATCTATTGTTAAAACATCTAGTAGGGCAAGCTTGGTTTCCGTATTAAGTTCAGTAATCCCCGGATTTTCCATTTGTAATTTAAATACTTGTCTGTCAACAAACGGTCGATATGGTTCCATTATATCATCTGCCAGGCAAAATCTATTATATCTGTTGTGATGAAAGATACCTATGGTTGGCAACAAACCTGACCCGCATAATCCTCTGGCAACGGCAGCCCTTAAGACAATATAACCATAGTTTAACAGCTGATTTGGCGATGTTCCATATCTATCACGTTCAAATTGATTTCCAAATAATCTCTTCCAATAGACTCTTGCAGCAGCACCTTCCCGGTTCGTTGAGTCTCCACTCTTCACATCCTTTGCAAAAGCAGTTAATTCGCTTGATTTCTTGTTGTAATATTTGAGCAGAGCAGCCTGATTTACAATTTTTGCCTCAACAGTTTGTTTCCAAAGGTTTTTCTTAAGTGGCTCACTGGCATTTAACTGATAACCAAACAACTCAGTCTGAACAGAATGTCCATCAAGGTTGAGCAGCATTGAAGAAGGCATATGCTTATCATCGCAGAACACTACAGCAGCATTGTTTCTGGTCAAAGCATTCAACAGCGGCATTGAAATTTTTAACTGTTGATCTTCGAGAATCACAAAACCGATGTCTTCAATAGGTACAGTTCGTGTTTCAGCATTTTCTACTCCCAGAAATACAAGTTGATTATTACGTAACGACAACTTTGCAGGTGTTGTAAAGAATAGGCTCTTTTTTAGCATGATAATCAGATGATTTCGATATTTCCTAATAGATCCATTTTAACTTTGACAGGATTTGCCTGTGTCCATGCTGACATACTTTGAATTCTCCACTCTTGCTTTTCATTTTGTATTGTCGAAGCCAAATGATGGCGAAAAGTATAGTACATACTTGATAGTTTCTGCACCCTGTATAGATGTTTGCTGAGGAATTGTTCGCTTAAAGATTGCCGTTTTTGCCCTGCAAAAAGATCCTCAGGTAAGTTAAGTAAAAACATCTCATTTACACGAAGTGTAGTGATCATCTTTGTACCATCGCCTGGCAACTGGTATATTTCCTGACCTTGCTGTATCCGCTCTATCACCTCCCAGAAGGACACAATAGACTCTTTCAATTCACCCTTTTCATTCAGATATATAACAACATGATGATTATTATAAGGGTTAACCCATTGGTTCAAATCATCTTTCAGTCGAACAGCATTACCTATACTTTCTCTTAAACGTACTTTTTTAACCGGCACCGGCTCGCCTCGTTTATTTGGCAAAAAAAGCAACGGGTTACCCTCCTTGTCATAGAAAAAATTTTGTGGAATTTTAAAACTGCTGCTGGTATGGATATTTTGCTCTCGTAATTTATTTACAATTAGTTTTCTGATTCCAGCATCGACAATTTTTTCAACATGCTTATGATTTTCAATCGATGTGATTGGCTTACGTATATGATAGTAATAAACAATATTTCCTTTTCTGTCCTTTTCGAAGCCAAATCCATCAGCAGAATCAGAAACCAGCCTTGGATGCCGGCCAAAGTAATACTCCCTGTGCAACCTGCCCCTTGCTGAAAAGCCTACACTCTGATATTTTTTACCATTTTTAATTATCACCTTACTAATCTTAGTCAGGATTTTTTCATTGGGGCTGTAGGACACCAGAATCCTATCAACAGCATTTTTTACATCCTTATCAAAATTTGCCCATGGATGGTGAAAAACTGGCCTGTCCCCCAATCCTCTTTCCCTCTCTTTGATCTCTCCAAAGTAACGACTCAGTTTCTGCAGGTAACCAAGTTCTGTAAAAGCAATTGCAATAGCGTCAACTGCGTGATGCCTGTGATCATCTCTGTTCTTTTTGGGATCAAACATAATCTCACCGGTTTGCTTATTTACCCACACATTGCCTTGAACAAGTGTTTCTCCCTTTTTAAGTTGAGGAGGCTGGTTCTCTATCTCATAATAACCTTCAGCTCTTTCTACTTCTAAAACAGTAAAGTACCTGCCTGAAGCAAGCTTTGTATGTTGATTAAATCCAGGGTCGCAATCCGCTATAAAACTTCCATCTTCACCAATTATTCCATAGATAATCAATTTCCCCTCATCTGATTTTGGTTGGACTACTGCCTTGGTAAATTCTGCGGACTCAAAGTCAATATCCAATATCGCCCAATATCGACCCGGATTCATATTGCACTCACACTGATAAATGTAGCTGGTGAAAAGATTATCCACATTTACATTACCATACAACATAACCTGATTGGACTTAACTGCTGGTGGCCTGTCCTTTTCAGGCTCAACAAAAGTTGTATTCTTGACAATAAATTTAACCCAGTAAAGCCCATCCTCTTCAGATGTTCTGACTTTTTTGCCTATTGAATCATGATTGAAATAGCCTTTCTCAACGCGACCTTTATAAATAATCTGTCCAAGCTCTAGTTCAGGCTTATCAACGAAGACTTTAGTAAAAGCAAGTGGCTTCGACACATTAATTTTAGCCCAGTATCTCCCCTTTTTTAAACCCTCTACTTTCACATTGAACTTCAGATTATGATAATGCGTGTCAGCTTCGAAAACACCTTTCTCGTCCGAAATACCAGGTATTAGTATCTGATTGTCATGTTTTACTGGCCTCTCATTGGGTATTGCAACCGCAATCCTTGGCAGATGATCATTGTCCAAAACAACATAATGCGGTATGCTTTGATCGTCAGCGACTTTAATGCCAGGTAAATTCAGCGGGAATACAGGTTGTATAACATTGTTTAAACCCCACAACCTTCTAAGTTCAGCTGTTAACTGCCCTGGCATTACCCTCACATCATCACATATTTCAGTTAGAAGCTCTGCTGATTTTTTAGCAATATATCTTCCATCATTCAGTTGCCTTTCAATAAAACTATCGGAGAGGAAACTCTTCCTTGCAATAAAACGCCTTGCCTTCTGGTAAGGAAGAATCGCAAACGTGCGTTGCTCAATCTCTTCCCAGGAAGCAGCACTCCAAATCTTTGGGTTTTTGTTTTGTGCATAATATTCATATGGTGTTTTCTCTCCTTTATCCCTGTTGAAATTTGACTCGCATAGGGTTTTATTGGCAAAGCTGTCATCAAGTGATATTGAATAAGGTATAATATGTTCAATCTGGTAAAGATTATTACGTCCAAAAAGGTCTGCAATGCTAATCGTTTTTTTCGTGTAGGGGCAAACCGCCACACCATTTTTATCTTTTATCTCCTTATATAATCTGTATTTCGTGATATTCTCCCTGGAAGGCTTCAGACCGAACTCCTGTAAAATCTTTCTTGCCTCATCATTGGCTGCTTCATTATCCCTTATTCTGTAAGACATCTCTTGCCTTTGAGATTTGGAATTACGCAAATCACGGGAAAGCTCGACATGGATTCGATCGAATTTAAATCCCGGGCCATACAAAGGGTTTTTATCCATTGTGTCAAGCAGTGTGTTAACAAGTCTGCGCATCTCGTGTAAGCCTTTTTGCACAATTGGATTTCTAAGATTCTCTATTTCAGAAAGCCTGTTTTTCAAAGCTTTTTTTTCTATCTCCTGGGAATGGTGATAAAGCTTCTGAAAAGATCTGTCATTTTCAGCAAATCCATATCCATTTGCAGGATTAGCAAGAAACTCCTTTATCTTTTGGATAAGTTCATATTCTTTATTCTGTTCATCCTGAACAAGATTTAGAATCCTGCTTATTATTTCCTGATGTGACTCTTTAAAATAGTCCCATCTTTGACCAAAGGCATTTTTCACACCGCCTAATATGACTGCCGTAGAATATTGATAGCCAAGCTCCAAAAACGGAAGAATATTTCTGATTGCTTTAAGGGAAACACTGCCATAACCTTCCTTCAGTTTTACCTTTGATGCTTTCTTAGCCGATTCATCATCGAACCCAAATCTCTCTATTAACTTTTTTGCAAGAAGATCAGGGTCACTGTAGAAATAGAAGTAGTGCCAAATTTCTTCATTCTGTTCTTCCCAGACTTTTTTGTCGAAAAACGACATGAGTCTCTTGTGAGTAGTATTACCTGGCGCTTTCAGCTTATTATCATAGTTAAAGTGCTCGTAAGTCATCTTCAGTTTTTTTGGAATCTTTGCAAAATCAAAGTTTCCATCCTCATTATTAATCAAGCTGAGTACCTGCTGTCTGTATAAGTCGTTTAAGTTCGTACCCTTTTGTCCATACCTTATATTGTTTATGAACTGGTAGGCCCGAAAAAGCTCAAATTCCGGATGAGAAACCGGAGTTGGAGTAGCGCCCGATATAATCCACTTCTGAGTTTTCTTATCGAAGAACTTTCTGCTTTCAAACGTGCATTTCCCTAGAAGGTTTTTTTGAGAGCGCAATGGTCTTTGCCAAAAGAGAATACTATTATTGCTATTGAACTTAATACCCTCATTATCATCGATTATTTCACCTGCAAGAAATTCTTTTAACGCAAGTTGGGTTTTAATTTGCATTTGGCCATTGCAAACCTGAACATTGCTTTCTTCATACTTCTCTTTCAATTTGCGTATTCTTGCTTGATTTGTTATTGAGGCTATATCCCCTTCAAAAAAACGGGTAGTATTAATTGAAACAGATAAATCATTTAAGCCAAGTGAACCAGCCTGTTGTTGCCAAATTCTTTCAAATTCCGCAATATACATCTCCCTAAGTGTGTATCTGGCCCTAATCCTTATATCTTTACCCTCTTCATCAGTAATGTGTTTATATGGTGCGTTTTCCACAGGCAAATATTTATTCATGGCCTGCCCGAGTGTATCTTCACCAATAATCCTCTGAGTGTCTGTGATGCCTTGCATTGTTTCAGATCCTTTATAAATTGCACCATCATCACTGCCCTTTCTGGAACTCAAAAAACCTCTTCTCTGGATAAAATGATACAATATTCTACCAAACTCCATTCTTGATATTGGGTTTCGTAGTGCCTTAACGCGCAAAGCATAAGGATTCATCCTTAACCAATGAACAAATTCCTTTGTTGCTGGAAATTTACGCCCACTTGCTTTTCTTGCTTTATCCCAATGACTCCATTGTTTAAGGTCTTCATGGGTTAAAGGACACATCTGATGATCTATAAGTACTTTAAGCAATTGAATTTTTCTTAATCTTTTACGATAATGCAGTCTTCTTGCCTGGCGATGCTCTCTTCTTTCAGCATTTTTTGAAATTTCCTTATCCCCTTGACCAATTGATTCTTTAACAACTCCTTCAGGAAAAATTCTAACACCACAATCTACTATCTTCTGACTATCTTTATCTATTACAGCCCATCCAATACTGTTGGTTCCTAAGTCTAATCCTAAAATTTTTGTCATGGTATTGCTTTTCAATTATTTTATGCTTATTTTTGCCACATAAGATTAAATTCCAATTCGATCTTATCACAACAAGGCTATATGCCGAAGGATTTTATCCTATGCCCCTGCTTCGGTAGGGGCTTTTCTTAATGGTTAGAACATTATCTCGTATTAAAAACTGAATATGTCAAGGTAAATATAACAAATACATCAGTTTCTTATTCCTTATTCTATTCAGGCAAGCCCAATTTAGAATGAATCAAAACAAAATGTTTTTTTCATCTACTTCATAACCTTAGATATAATTGCATCTCTTCTAAAATGAGCCGTAATCAATTTTCTCTTATCTGAATAATCAGGTTGTGATTCTTTATCTTTCCCCAGCGGGTTTGGGTTTTACAAATATTATTGATTAAGATTTGTAATAGAAAACCCTGAAAGAGTTGAACTGCTATTCCGTTTCAGTGCGCACATGATCCTTTATGCAACGTATGGAGAAACCGTTTGCCCGGCGACCGTACGTGCGTACCTCGGCACTATTACTGTTGAGGTAGAGATAGTGTGATTCAAAATAGTTTACTGTGCCTGACCAATAGAAACCGCTGCTTCCAACACTATAGAGCGACCCATTGCTGCCCCCGCGAAAGCCCGCCAGGGGCAACTTCAACTGTAAAGCCATAGCCTCGGCAGCGTTATGGTTGCTCCAGAACATTAATTCTGCAATCCATTCAGCTCTAGTTGGCGGACGGAAATATGTCGGACAGGGATTATTCACCCTGCTTACGGCCTGCCATAAATCATCGTTTTGAGGGCTTCGCCAATCATATGGCGAATTGGGTGCTGAAATGAAGTTGCCATGACCTGGCTGGTTGCTGTTACTAAGTGTAGAGGTGGTGGCAGAATTACGGCACTGGTGCCCGTCAGCGAAACGCCCCCACTGGTAGAGGTCACCGTAAGAATCTGCATCTGTTGAGCCGGTTGCAATCTGTGAAGCACCCAGGTTACGGTCCATCCAGATCCTGCCTGTTGCCGGGGTGGCTACTTCCACAATGTCAGTTGGGTTAAGAGGATTACAATGCACGTAGCCGGGGGGATAGGTGGGTACACTAGTGAAACTGGTAATAAACGTCTCCAGCTTTCCATAAGCCTTACCCGCACTGCTGGTTGCGTAGGCCCTTACATAATACTGTGTCTCCGGTGAAAGGCTGGTCAGTGTGCTGACAAAAAACCCCCGGCCAATACCATCCATGGTAATACCCGCATGGCTTTCAATCGTAGGGCCTGAATCCGTGCTCCATACAATTCCCTTTGAATTGATATCACTCCCCCCATCATCCGTTATATAACCTCCGCTTTTACCAGTTGTTGAAGTTATGTCACTCACCGGAAGTGTTTTTACAGTGGGCTGCTTAGCCGAATTATCTTTCCTGCATGAGAACTGTATCAAAGCAAAGATGATAAAACCAACCGCAATAATAAAAAGTGAAATTCTGTACATGATCTTCTGGGTTTGGGTACTGATGATCTTATTCTCTCCTTCGGTTCTTATGCTGTTGTCTGTATAAAAATACTACAAAATAAAAATACTACAAAAAACCTCAGGAACCAAAAAGATAGTTGTTATCTTTGGAAGCCAGGGTGAATGTACAACTGGAGAACACAGAGCTGGAAAAGAAGCGTAATGCAAAACGTCATGTATTGTTTCAGGCACAGGATGATATTGATAACCGGAAAGAGCAGCTACTTAACGATTTAGAACAGAGGCTCAACCAAAAACTAGAGCAGGAGGAGTTGTTTGCCCTGAAATGTAGAATAGTATAAAAATATGATATTGTGTGTATTACGCATTTCTTGGTAAGATAATTTGTTAAAAATAAACCCATAGGTTGATTTTATGAAAATTGTTGATATCTTTGCCTTCTACAGGGGTGGTTGAGATAGGTTTCTGAAACAATACAAACTGTGAAAATACGATGGACACAAGTAAAATTCTTGAAAGACTCAATCGGGAATCCAAAAAGGATGACACCTGGCTCAAAGAAGCCCTTTGGCGCCAGGCGAATGAAGCTTGGCTCGACCGCTCCTTTGCCATTGCCATATCAGTGCTTACTACCTTGAGGTCACAGAATAGAACACAGAAGGAGTTGGCAGAGGAGATGGGTGTCACTCCGCAATTTGTGAACAAAATCGTAAAAGGTTCGGAAAACATGACGCTGGAGACGATCAGCAAGCTCGAGAAGGCATTGAATATACAACTAATTGACATAAAGGGGTTTGAAAGCCTTTCTGCTGATGCTGTAGTTCAGAATAACCCGGAGAATGATATATAAGAAGCCTGGCTATAGTATATTCACTCAGTACCTGTCATCCACTATAAGAAGCAAGACAAAAGAAAAACACAGATAAGAACATTGAAGATTTAATAGATGACCAATGAAGAGCTGATACAATTGATTGATGACCTTAGAGAACTCCCCAAAGAGAATGAATGGGTGGAGTTTAAAGCAGGGAATGCTGTTTCAAATGAAAAGATTGGACAGTACATTTCTGCTATCTCTAATGCAGCATGCATTCATAATAAATCGTTTGGATATATAGTCTTTGGCCTGAATAACGAAAACCATATGGTGCAAGGCACGAGCTTCCGGTTTAAGAATAGAAAGGAGGGCAATGAGGAGTTAGAGCTTTGGATCCGGCGTTTACTGCATCCATCTGTGAAATTTCAGCACTACCCCTGCATCTATGAAGGGCACCACACTGAAATCATCCGGATCTCGGCGTCGGTTAGTGAGCCTACACACTTCAAGAAAATACCTTACATCCGATTTGACAGCAGCCTTACCGACTTGAGGAATTTTCCTGATTACATCAGAGCTATTTATAACTCCCAGCAAGACTGGTCGGCGCAAATTGTACAGCAAGCAACCATAGAGGATTTGGATTCACAGGCAGTGAAAATGGCAAGGGAAAAATTTAAGGAGAAGTTGCTTGGTAAGCCGTTTTACGAAGAAATTGACCGCTGGCCGGATTCATTGTTTCTGGACAAGGCCAAAATCACCATCAACGGTAAGATCACAAACGCAGCTATTGTCCTGTTGGGCAAGCCTGAATCAACTCACTTTATCTCTCCTTGTGTTGCACAAATAACCTGGAAACTTGATACCGAAGAGAGGGCCTATGAGCATTTTGAACCACCACTGTTGTTGGCCGTGAATGATGTATTAAGTAGGGTCAGAAATGTAAAATACAAATTCTTTCCTTCGAATCAACTAATTGCTACAGAAGTGCTTAAGTATGATCCGGAAGTGATTCTGGAAGCACTGAACAATTGTATTGCACACCAAAATTATCAGTTACATTCACGTATAATACTTACAGAACAGGTTGGTAAACTGATATTTGCAAATGCAGGTGAGTTTTTTGAGGGGAAGGCTGATGACTACACCACTGGTGAAAAGACCCCAAAAAAATACCGGAATCGATTCCTGGCGGATGCCATGGTAAGTTTGAATATGATAGACAGCATGGGTTACGGCATCCACAAAATGTACAAGAGTCAGAAACAACGGTTTTTCCCTTTGCCGGATTATACAAAGAGCTCAAGTAACGAAGTGGTTTTGGAAATATATGGTCATACGATTGATGAGAAATACGCTAAACTCCTGATTGAATGCAAGGGGAATATCGATCTTACTGATACTGTTCTTTTAGACAAGGTTCAGAAAGGGCAGTCGATCACGGCAGCTGCAGCAAATAAACTAAAGAAGAAAGGCCTGATTGAAGGGAGAAAGCCAAATTATTATATATCGGCTCATATCGCATCTGTTACCGGAGAAAAGGCGCAATATACGCGAAACAAAGGATTAGATAAAGAGGTGTTAAAGTCGTTTGTTATGAAGCATATTGAAAACCATGGATATGCAACAAGAGAAGAAATTAACATTTTGTTATTGGACAAATTACCTGACTATCTTAACATCACACAGCGGAAAAAGAAGATTGAGAACCTGTTGCAGGAAATGAAAAGAAAGAACATGATTGCAAATATCGGAAGTAACATAGCCTCGAAATGGGTAAAAAGTGGATAATGAGTCTTATGATTAGGGATAAATTAGGGATAAATTAGGGATAAATTAGGGATGAAAAATTTATAATATACTGACTATATGCAATATATAGAATGCCAATTAGGGATAAAACATCAAAAAACAGCTTAATACAATATGACCAAACCCAAACAAAAGCTTGAGCTCACCTGGGTGGGGAAGGGGGAGGAGCCGATACGGCCCTCACCTACCGCCGCCACGCTACCGAATACAATCGCCAAGCCTCAGGCAAACCCTGGCGGTACGTCCTGATACCCCACGACCAGGTCAGGGTGAACATGAGCCTCGAGCGGCTGCTGGGGGAGTGGGGGGGTGGAGGGGTGAATCCTATAGCAAATCGTACGATTTCAGCAAAATGAAAATGGAGCCACTACTATATGGAAGAACGATTAAAGCACAGTATTAAAAAATCGATAGATCTGATCAATACCGGAGAGGCAAAGTTTTTTCTTCCAGGAATTACTGAAAGCACATTCTCTGTTTTACCTGTCTTCACTGAAAAGGAGAAAAACTGTCTGGACTCTTTTCAAAAAAGATTAATGGGGTTTTATGTTTTGAGGAATGCGTTTCGTGGAATCTTACTAAGTGTAAACTTTATTGGAGCTGGAGATTTAGCTCTTTCTAAAAAACTACTTGGCCCTGCGGTAAGCAGCTATTATACGGCCTCCTATCATATTCTTGGAGCTTTTTTAGCACTTCATGGCAGATTGATTTTTGACGAAGTTTGGTTAGTTGATGGCCACAAGCTTGAAACAAAGAAACGGTTTGCTATTGCTAACTATTCAAAAGGGAACTGGCATTTCGCTGGAAAAAAATGGGGTCATGGGGGAAGATGGAAGGAAATCAAACAAATGAACCTTATTGAATACCCTTCCTCCTTTAATCATCTATTCGACTATTGGTTCAAATCAAGGATAAAGGAGGAACTAACAGTAAGTGAAAGGCTTGAAAGAAAACTCAGGGGTGAACCTCCTGGAACACCACTTGGTATCAATGACATCATTGATGAATTCCTAGAAAATATTACATCATGCCGCCATCATGCAATGTATTCATCGTTTGGAAGTGAAGCACAGGTGGTCACGAATTTGGTTAACCGAGATTCTTATTCTGATTATGGTATCGATTTCCTTGCTAAGGCATATCGCAACTTTTGTTATGAGTTTCTTAATGAGAATGTTGAATCATTGATTGAATTACTGAACTTTCTAAGGCTACACAAGAAAACCAGAGGAAATTTGGGGTTGTCAATCTATCAACCATGGTTTGATTCCCCCAATTTCAATGAGGTCAATGATGTTGAACTTAGTAGAAAGCTAAAGGCTATTTGGGAGTTTTTGTTTAGGAAGAGACAAAGCCGCATAAAATGAATGCATTAAATGAACCAATACGCTTTAAACCATTGATATAAAGCAATATAATAAATTGAGATGCCAGATACTTCAAGGGAATTGATAGTATTCAAGTACCGGAATTGGACAGATCAGTTCCATAAAGACGTGCTGTTAAAGAATGAGTTGTTCTTTGCACCACCAGCATCATTGAATGATCCTTATGACCACCTGGTGCCTACGAATCTGCAATTATTGGATACGGATGCCAAAAGAAGGGAATATGCTGAATCCATTGGGAAGCGATTTATAGACCAACTACCTGCTGCATTCTATCAAAGGAAGCAAGAACAATTCATTTATGATCTTGAACACAATACTCATGCTCTTCAATGCAGATTGGAACAAATAGAGTCGAATGCATATAACAGCCATTACGGTGTTCTTTCATTATCTTTTAACTGTCTTTCCAAGGTAATGTGGTCGCAGTATTCCGATAAACATCAGGGTTACTGCATTGGTTTTTATGAGAACTTATTGCAGAATGTTCATGAGCAAATCATGGGCGGCCCTATTGCGTATAGTGATGAATACCCACAAGTCCACCCTCTTGAGGATCTTGAATCACAAGTATGGAAAAAAAGGATGCGAAAGGCTAAGGGATGGGAGTATGAAGCAGAATATCGGATTGTCCGTGGTTTTAATAATCCACCGTCCGATAACGATCGAATACTCGTACTCCCTAACCATTTTATAGCTGAAGTCATTATTGGTGCTAAGGCTTGTGATCAAACAAAGAGTGAAATTCTTGCTGTATGCAGAGAGAAAGGAATCAGGGTATTCCAAGCCAAGCTAATGCCATTTCAATATGAGATATCGAAAGAATTGCTCTCCTGACACATCGATCTCACTTCTTCTTTTTCTCTCTTTGCGCCAGCGCGCTGCCAGCCGCGCTTTTGCTGTCTTTACCGGTACGTTTGTCACGCAACACCTTGGATGCCTTTGAGGCAACCTTTTTGCTTGTAACTTTTTTCCCCATTGTCGTTTTCGTTTTAACCCGAACCCAAAGATGCAGTGGGCTCATTCTGCGTATTCAACACAAAGATAACTACAACACGTTGAGTACTTTGGATTGTTGATAACTTTCTTAAATCTGAAAAAGGTTCTCCATAACTGACTAACAGCGCTATAAATAGGTTAGCAGGTAAAAGCAGATTTCCAGTTGCTGGCCTCAATCAGGTGATCTACTGCTTGTTATGAGGCGGAACCTGAAAGATTCCTAGTGTTTGACCTAACAACCAAAACCGTAGTATCTTTGTTTACCAAACCACTATGCCGATTATGGAGTACGCATCACTGGCCAGATCATACAATACCTTGAGCTTTGCCCATCAGCTCAGGGAGATGTTATGTGCGTTTTTCAACTCGGAGGAGTACCAAGCCTACAGCAAATTTGAGGCAGCCAAAGTAGTGAATGATGTGTTGTGTACCCATTATCAGGGCGAAGAACTGTTGAAATACCGATTGGCAAAGCAGTTCATATCACAACAAGCTGTAGGTGCTTTTGAGGTAAAAGCCAATTCAAGTAGAGCGGATTTTCTGGTGATCAATGGTGAAACATATTCATTTGAAATCAAATCACGGGTTGACACCCTCAACAGACTGTCGAAGCAGGTTGCGGACTATGGTGATGTATTTGAATACAATACCGTGGTCATTGACAAAGACCATTTGGGAAAGGTGCCAAGCCTGCTCCCTGTCTATTACGGTGTTTGGTATTATGATGGAGAACGACAAGTTGTTCACCGTGAGGCAAAGTATAGTCCCGTTCTCTCCGCCATCGGTCAGCTTAAACTGTTCAACAAAATGGAACTCAGGAGAGCCTTTGGAACTGTGGAACACCCCCAGGTACTTACGCATTTTGACCACCAGCAGATCAATGCTGCATTAAAAGAAACCCTTAAAGCAAGATATGCAAAACGATGGGGTTTTGTGAAGGAGTATTGGGGTAAAATCTTGCCAATTGACCTGCCTTTCTTCTTCAGTACCAATGTGAGACCCGAAATAGTCTATGAACTCTAAATATTCGTTTGTCGTAGTTTCTGGCTCTGGATATTGGTCATCATACAATATAAATAGTGCTCCATGGCAATTCGCTTAAACTTTGCCTGGCTTTTCCCACTCTCTTCCCCATTACGAATGTTAACTAAAGTGGCATAGCCCGGGTTCTCTTCCCCAACGTAGGTTGGCACATTTGTCAACATTCTGGATGTGGAATCTGAATCAAGA
>OBJA01001808.1_pt1 | contig 13715 bp, 7 predicted proteins | sample 1519751 | NCBI WGS metagenome assembly OBJA01 (sample SAMEA3881238, study PRJEB22517) | soil metagenome | biome: lake sediment; feature: soda lake sediment; material: sediment, water from around vicinity | place: India | collected 2013-12-23 | depth 3 m | reverse complement strand
CTTGCGGGGTTCGTCGGCCTCGATGTAGGTGTCGATCAGGTGGCGCATGTCGGCCTCGTAGGCCTTCAGATCCAGGGTCTCGCCGCTGGCGTTGCGGATGATGTCCCGGAGCTTGAGATAGTCCTCCAGCCTGCGCTTGATTTCCGTGGCCTCCCTGGCCGAGTAGCCCGCGGGCTCCATCTCGTCGGCAAGCCCGGCATAGGTGCGCATCAGGGTGGCGACACCCTTGTAGAGGGCCGTTCTCAGCGGCACGCGCTCGGCCAGGTCTTCGGGGATCTCGGTGTTGCCGCAGAAGTAATGGATGTGCTCCAGCTCGCCCCTGGGGGGCTCCACCGGCTCGCACAGCAGGACCAGGGCCTCCAGGGCCTCGTCCAGCTTTTCCCGGCCCTTGGTGAGGCGGTCCTGGATCATCACCTCGGGAGCGGCGCCGGGCGCGCTGTGGTCCAGCTCGGAGCTGTACACGGCGATGGCGTTCTCCACCTTCTTGAACAGGTCCTTGTAATCGACGATGTAGCCGAAGTCCTTGTCCTCGCCGTCCAGGCGGTTGGTGCGGCAGATGGCCTGGAACAGGCCGTGGTCCTGCATGGACTTGTCGATATAAAGATAGGTGCAGGGGGGCGCATCGAAGCCGGTCAGCAGCTTGTCCACCACCACCAGCAGCTTCATGTTGGCCGGTTCCCGGGTGAACCGGTCCTTGGCCCAGGCCTCGTAGGTCTCGGTCTTCGTCTTGCCCGGCTGGGCGTCCACGTCCTTGAGCAGATCCATGTAGGTGTTGTAGATGGACTGCTTGTCCGTCTCGGTGTTGGCGCCGGTCTCCTCCAGGGTGACGTCCCTGGCCATGGGGTTGTAGGAGGTCACCACCGCGCACTTGCCCTTGAGGCTGGTCTTCTGGAACAGGGCGAAGTACTTGCAGGCCTCGTAGATGCTGGAGGCCACCAGGATGGCATTGCCCCGCTCACTGGACAGCCGTGGCTTGACGCCGAAATCGAACAGGATGTCGGCCACCACCCGGTCCATGCGGGACTTGGAGCTGAGCACCTGCTGCATGGTGCCCCATTTCTTCATCAGCTCATCGCGCTGCCACGCGTTCAGGCCCCTGGTCTTGGCGGCAAACCATTCGTCGATTCTGGCCTGGGAGCCGAGCTTCTGGTCGATATCCCGGGCCTCGTAGAGCAGATCCAGGACCACCTGATCCTCCACCGCTTCGCTGAACTTGTAGGTATGGATGTAGCCGCCGAAGACCTCTAGGCTGGTGGCCTTGTCCTTCTTCAGCAGCGGTGTGCCGGTAAAGCCCAGGAATACGGCCTCGGGCATCATGGCCTTCATGACCCGGTGCAGCTTGCCGCCCTGGGTACGGTGGCACTCGTCCACGAACACGAACACCTTGCCCACCGTGGGGCTGGGCTGCGCCTCCAGCTCCTTGATGTAGGCATCGAAGTCGTCCACCCCGCGCTGGCCGAACTTGTGCACCAGGGAGCACAGCAGCCTCGGCCTGGCCTGACCCAGCTGGTTCACCAGGTCCCGCCCGCTGCTGGTGCGGTAGATGCTCTCCCCGGTATCCCGGAATACCCGCTCGATCTGGGCATCCAGCTCGTCCCGGTCGGTGATCACCACCACCCGGGCATCGGGGTTGTTCTCCAGGATCCACTTGGCCAGCAGCACCATGACGATGCTCTTGCCGCTGCCCTGTGTGTGCCAGATGATGCCGCCCTCGCCTCTGCGCACGTAGTCCTGCGCCGTCTTGATGCCGAAGTACTGGTGCACCCGGGGCAGTTTCTTCACCCCGCCGTCGAACAGCACGAAATCGTGCATCAGCTCGATCAGGCGCGGCTTCGCGCACATCTTGAGCAGGTACTTGTCCAGCTTGAAGCGGCTGTTGTCCGCCTCGTCCTCCTTCCACTTGAGGAAGAACTTCTCCGGCGTTCCGATGGTGCCGTATTGCAGCCCCTCGGAATCGTTGCCCGCGAAAATGAACTGCACGGTGCTGAAGAACCAGGCGTTGAACTCGGGCTGCTGGTTAGACAGGTTCTGGCGGATGCCGTCGCCGATGGAGACCCGGCTGTTCTTGAGCTCCAGCACGCCGACGGCGATGCCGTTCACGTACAGCACCACATCGGGACGCCGTTCCAGCCTGCCCTTGAGGGTGACCTCCTCGGCAATGGCGAAGTGGTTTTTGTGAGGGGTTTCCCAGTCGATCAGATGCACCGTGTCCGTGTGCTGCCCCGCTTCGGTCTTCACCGCCACGCCGTAGCGCAGCAGGCTATAGACGTGCTTGTTGTTCTCGTAGAGATCGCGGCCGTGGTTGTCCGCCTCGGCGCGCAGCTGGTGGATGGCGCGGGAGATCTGGGCCTGGCTGTAACCCTGCCCGGCGAGCCACTGCGTCAGCAGCCCCTCCTCGATGTTGCTGTTGCCCGCGCGCTCACCCCAGTCGCCCAGGTAGTCGTAGCCCAGTTCGTCGCAAAAGAGCTTGACGACCCGGTTCTGGGTCACGCGTTCGGGTTGGCCGATTGAACTCATTATTATTTTCCGTTGTTGTCCGCTTCCAGTTGGTGAAGGGCGACCTTGTGCATCAGCCCGCCCCCTCGCACACCTGCTTGATGATCTGGTAGATCCAGCCGGTCACCTGGCGTGTCTCGCGCAGCACCCGGGCGCAATCCTCCGCGCCCAGGTACTCCCGCATGGTGCGGATGGCGGAGGCATCCACCCGCTCGCGCCCCAGGGCCTTGAGTGCCTCCACCACCAGGGCGCTCTTGCGGTGGCGGAAGCCCGTGTCCTTCAGGGTGGCCTTCCTGAACGCCAGGGTCTGATTACCGATACTGTATTGGCGACTGGGGCCGTTGGAGTGATACAGCCAGCGCCCCGGCACCTGGGTGGAGAGCCCCAGCACGTTCAGGGCCGTATCCCCGGAGGGCTGGATGCGCCAGTGAAACTTGCGCGCCAGCGCCTGGGCCACCTGGTCCATGTCCGGGCTCAGGTCCTGTCCCAGCAGCTCGCTATGGCGGGGATAGTCGTAGACGCCGTGGCACACCCGGCGGATCGTCCCGGCCCGGGCCAGGTCCGACAGGGCCTTGTGGATGCGGGCCTCGTCGAAATCCAGGACGAAATCCACCTTGGTGAACGCCCAACCCCTGCCGCGCCCGTATATTCTTGAAAGTATTTTTTTATCAATGGCTTGCATTATTTTCAGGCGCTGTATTTTTCAGGAAAAATGCCACGTTTTCCTGAAAATAGCACAGTTCCCCTCCTGCCGCGAGACCGGTGGGTAAAACACCCTGCGGGGCCGGGGCGCGATCCACCCGGGCGGGTGAGGCGCCCCAGCGTTCATACCAGCCGGATCCGACCGGTGAGCAGCGCCTGCATCATGCCCTGCTTGAGCTGGCGGGCCTTGGCGAGCTTCGCCTCCAGTGTGGCGATTTCGGCGTCCATGTCGGAGAGAACAGAAGCAATTCTTGTTTGCTCGTCATAGGAAGGCCATGCAAATCGCATTCTCCGAAGATCATGGAGAGATATTCCCATAACCGTGCTTCCACTTCCCATTTCAGCTATGAATTTTTCATTCAACTGAAACCAGTAGTTGAGGAAAATCACATTGATATCGTTTTTAAGAAATAAGGCTTTCAAGTCCTGATTTATCGCAACGTCGACTTCGTAAATCACGGACTTGCCAAGCGCCATTCTCGATGAGGTAATCAACGTTCCCCTTGGAATAAGGCTAGAAGAACTATTCTGGAGTCCATCTCTGGTAATGTACTCAAGAGTTTCCCGTGGAGAGAATGATGCAAAGTCTTTTACAGTCATCCATGGAATGTCACCCCCCCAGTACGAAGGCACTTGTCGACTCGGCGTTCCACCGCCCACTATTCGATCACAGATTTGGCCTAGAGCGCCGCTCTCCCACTCCCCACTAAACCCCGGCAGGCGCCGCTTGCCGGTGAGCAGTTCCTGCATGGCGCCTTGTTTGATCTGGCGTTTCTTGGCGAGGAGCTGCGAGAGGGATTCGATGAGGGCATCCGCATCGCTCAAGGCGGTGGCGATGGCTTCTTGCTCAGCTACGCTCGCCGGAACCCTTATAGGAAAATTTCGGATGTCACTGGGGCTTATATGTGGGATCGCGGTGTGCGTCTTAACAGAGTCAACATATGCTACAAATGACTCACTTCCAATCCAGTGAGCCAAAAGCGCTTGACACACTTCAGAAGACCGAACACGGGCGACACGCTGTAATAATAAGCTTGGCAAATCAGAACGCGTGATCACTGCATAACTTCTGCCGACTAAGGCTCCATCCATTGCGATTACAAGATCATTCTCTTTAAGTACATAATGCCGGACATCAGAAGTGATTTCTGGCCAGTACTTAGTGATGCTAGAATCCCAGTCCATGCACCCCCGCTTGACGTTAGATCCTCTTACCAAGAGAACACCACTATCCGCGTAACCAGAACTCGGGAATGGGAACCCTGTGAGTAGGTCAATAACATCACCGAGCCTCAGGCATTCCCAATCCTCCGGAATCACCCCCACCTCTGTTTGCTTGTACCCCACCGGACACCCATCGGTCTCCATCGGCAGATACCTCGCACTCGCCTCCCTCACTTCCATGCGAAGCCCATCCTTTCCAGGTGACCATGGACCCGGGCCTCCAGCCCGGCCACCTGGGCGGTGAGTTCCGGCAGCGGCGTGTCGTAGCGCTCGGCCAGTTCGCGCACGCGCCTGGTGAGTGATTGGCTGATGCGGTCCATCTCGCCGTGGATGTCTTTATCGAGCACGGCGATCCACTTATCGTCCACCACCAGGGCCTTGATCTCGTCCTCGGCGAGCTTGGGGTACTGGGCGTAGGCGGCAGCGTCGAGCTGGGCCTCGGTGTCCTTGAGGTTTCGCTTCAGATCCGATTCCTGCTTGCTCAGGGCGAGCCATTCTTTGAGTACCTTGGCTTCATCACGGCTCTCGGGGTCACCCTTGATCTCTTTCAGGCGGGCGTTGACGTTGCCCTTGTTGACCTTGTCCAGTTCCGCGAAGGCGCCCTCCTCTCCGCCATGCTCTTCCTCCAGCTCGGCCAGGCGGGCGCTCACGCCCTCCAGCTCGGCGGCGAGTTTTTCGATGGCCGCCTGCTGCTCGGGGAAGTAGCGGGCCACCACCAGGGCCTTGGGCAGCAAGTCGCAGGCCCAGCCCTTGTCCTTATCCTTGCCCTTGCTGTCCTTCTCGATGATGCGCGCGGTCTCGGCCTTCCAGCCCTCGGCGGCGATCTGGTAGGCGTCGTCCTGCATGGTTCCGGCCCAGTAGTCCATGAGGTGCTGGTAGACGTCGTAGGGGTTGATGAGGGGGCGACCCTTGTAGTGGGCCAGCAGGTCCTCGGAGAGGGCGTGGATCACCTCCTTGGGGTGGCAGCCCGCGGCCAGGGCCTTGAGGCCGGGCACGGCGCGCCCGCGCCAGGCCTCGAAGTGGCCGTTCATGGCATCGATGAAGGCGGTGAATTCTGGGTGGTCATAGATGGTGGCGCGGATGTCGGCCTTGTCCACAGCCAGATCGAGATACCCGGGGCGGTTGGGGCGGAACAGGGCCTGGCGCAGGCCGGGGCAGACGGCCCAGTAGTCGCCCAGGGCGTCCACGTCGGCCTCGGGAATGCCACCCCGCAGGTGGCCCTCGATGTCCTGACGGTCTTCCACCTGCTGGCTGTCGATGTAGCGCGGCAGGTTGAGGTTGTAGCCGTTCTTTTCGATCTCGGCGAAGGGGACCATGCGCGCGTAGCCGGGCAGTTCGGCCTGCTTGGTGAACACGTCCACGATCTTGTGGATGTCCTGGCTGCGCAGGCGGTTCTTGGGGCCGTCCTTCATGAAGCCGCCGCTGGCATCGATCATGAAGATACTGTCGCGCTCGTGGGCCTCAGCCTTGTCCACCACCACGATACAGGCGGGGATGCCGGTGCCGTAGAAGAGGTTCGGCGGCAGGCCGATGATGCCCTGGATGTAGCCCTTGCGCACCAGGTTGCGGCGGATGTCGCCCTCGGCGTTGCCCCGGAACAGCACGCCGTGGGGCAGGATGCAGGCACCCCGGCCGGTGCGCTTGAGGCTGCGCAGGATGTGCAGCAGGTAGGCGTAGTCGCCCTGCTTGTCCGGGGGGACACCGTAGTACTTGAAGCGCTCATGGGGGTCGTGCTGGGGGTCGAGGCCGGTACTCCAGCGCTTGTCGGAGAACGGCGGATTGGCCACCACGTAGTCGAAGGTCTTGAGGCTCTGGCCGTCCATGAACTTGGGGTCGGCCAGGGTGTTGCCCTGCATGATCAGCGCGGTGGGGTTGTTGTGCAGGATCATGTTCATGCGCGCCAGGCCGCTGGTGGCGGCGTCCTTCTCCTGCCCGTAGAGGGTGATATCGGTGCCCGCCTCGTCCGCCACCTTGAGCAGCAGGGATCCGGAGCCGCAGGTGGGGTCGTAGACTGTGGTGTCGGCGCTGGTGCTGGCATTGCGGATGCCCAGGATCTGGGCAATCACCCGGCTTACCTCAGCGGGCGTGTAGAACTGCCCTTTGCTCTTGCCGCTTTCGGTGGCGAAGTGCCGCATTAGATATTCGTAAGCATCACCCAGGATATCGTCGCCGTCGGCTCGGTTTTTGGAGAAATCCAGGCGCTTGTCTTCGAAGATGGCGATCAGGTTGGTGAGCCGGTCCACCATCTCCTTGCCGCTGCCCAGCTTGTTGGGGTCGTTGAAGTCCGGCATCTCGGACAGCTGGTTGGCATTGGCCAGGGGGGCGATGATCTTCTTGTTGATCTGGTCGCCGATGTCGGGCTTGCCCTTGAGGGCGGCCATGTCCTTGAAGCTCGCCCCCTCGGGGATGGTGATGGGCGCGTAGGGCTGCCCGGCGTACTTGTCGCTGACATACTTGATGAACAGCAGCACGAGGACATAGTCCTTGTACTGGCTTGCGTCCATGCCGCCGCGCAGCTCGTCGCAGCCGGACCAGAGGGAGGAATAGAGTTCGGATTTCTTGAGGGCCATGGGTTGGCGACTACCTCTCGCGAATATTTTTTAGAATGCTCTGATTTATTCGTCATGCCCGCGTAGGCGGGCATCCAGGTGTTTGTCGTTATGGATTCCCGCCTTCGCGGGAATGACGAAAAGCGAATTAATCAGGGGTTCCTTTAGTCTGTTTGCGCCATCCCAGGCAGGCTTGTTCGGCCGAAGCTCGTGCTCTTCCGTGGCCGGTGCCGCGATCACCGGCGGGCGCCGGTTCCGCACCCACGTACGGGGATAAAACCCCATCCAGCACGGGAGCTTACCGCATTCCGGTAGATGAGTCATTCAGCGCGGCAGGGCTCCCTATATGGATCCGTCATGCCCGCGCAGGCGGGCATCCAGGTGTTTGACGTTATGGATTCCCGCCTTCGCGGGAATGACGAAACTGAGATTCGTCAGGGCCACCATAGAGGGTCTGCTTCGGACCGGTTACTGCCCGCTGACACCGGGTTTCGGTCGGGATTACTCGCGCTGTGCGCTCGCCCCTGCGGGGCCGGCCTGCGGCCGTTCTCCGCGATCTCCGATCGCTCCGTCGAACCGAAGGGTTCTCACCGGGCTCCCGCTTCACCAAATAAAAAAGGCCCCCGCTGGCGCTGGGGGCCTTTTTTATTTGGCGGAGAGGGAGGGATTCGAACCCTCGATACGTTGCCGTATACACACTTTCCAGGCGTGCTCCTTCAGCCGCTCGGACACCTCTCCAGGAACCTGATTTTCGTGCTGCCGGATCGGCGCGCCACTTCAGGAAGGCTTTCCCCGGTTGCGGGGAAACGCGAAGGGTAAACCAGTTGCCGGCGGCTTTCAATGGCGGACCGGGTTTCTGGCCCGAAGTCTTTGCTAGGCAAGCCATTTCCGGGCGCGCTACAATCGGGCTGCCCCTTCACCAGCCACGGAGATGCGCCCTTGCCGCCCTGCAGTTCCCGCCGCTGTCCCGCCCGCCCGGCCCTGCCGGTCCTGGCCCTCGCCCTGATGCTGTCACCCGCCGCCCTGCTGGCCAACCCCCTGGAGCGGGATGCCGAGATCCTGATCCAGTCCGATCCCCCCGGGGCGGCGGTGATGGCCCTGGGCAAGACCTGGGGGGTCACGCCCATGCGCCTCAAGGTACGCGAGGCCTTTCCGGCCCTGTATCGCCCGGAGCAGCCCTATATCGGTATGGCGGTGCACCTGGGCAAGGCGGGCTGCGCCGAATACCGGGTGCCCATCCACCGGCGCAGCATCCCGGCGGAGATCCACGCCGAGCTGGACTGCGAGCCGGCGGTGCAGGCCGCGGAGGAGCGCGCCCGTCCCTCGGCCGCACCGGACTCCACACCGGCCCCCGCCGACGCCACCCCCGCCCCCGGCAACCCGCCCGGGGTGCGCGCCAAGCTCCAGGAGCTGGAGCAGCTGCGCAAGGACGGGCTGGTGACCGAGGCGGAATACCAGCGCCTGCGCCAGAAGGTGCTGGAGTATTTCTGAGGCCTTTTCGCCCCGCAGTTGACCTGAGTCATGCCCCGTGCCGGCGCACCCTGGCAATCTGTCCGGCATACGGGGGACAACCCCGCTGAAATACATGGGTCCGCTGACCAATCCGTTGTTCCGGCGCTTGCCGGATAAAGGCACGCTGCGCGTTGCACGCCCGCAGGGGCGGCCCGAAGGGCGAGCGTGGTGAGTCATCCTGAAGAAACAGAGGCATGGATTCCGACATACGCCGGAATGACGAAGAAGGTGGATTCCGGTTTGCGCCGGAATGATGAAGAAGAAGGAACCAGTGGTTCCATAAGAATCCCTTGCCCTGGCCCCGCCCCCGCCAGACTTTGCATCCGTCACTCGGGGGGCGTCCCATGGGTTCGCTCGAAAACCTCTATCAACGCCTGCACGGGCTGTGGGCAAAGACCGGCCCGCGCACCGTCATTCGCCTGGCCAATGGCCTGTTCGTGCTGCTGGTGCTGGCGCTGGCCCTGGATGCCGCCCGCGAGGCGGTGCGTGACTACCGCGGCGCCCGTGCCATCCAAGCCGCCAACGAACTGGGCAATGACCTGATCCGCACCTCGGCCCTGAGCGCCGTGGAGCGCGGCATCACCGCCGCGGTGCTGGGCGGTGGCCCGGATCTGGACCCTGCCATCCGGACCACCTTGCTGGAGATCCGCACCGAGGCCGAACGCATGGCCGTGGCCACCCTGGCCAGGGCCCGCGCCCTGCCGGGCGAGCACCGCTACCGGTTGGCCCTGGAGGAGGCGGAGCGCAGCCATGCCGCCCTGGGCGAGGCGCGCGCCGCGGTGGACCGTTTCCTGGCCACGGGCGCGCGCGACATCGAGATCCCCACCTGGATCGAGCGTGTCGCCCGCTTCAACGCGGCATTGGAGCAACTGCGCGGCGCCGGCGTCGAGGACGAACGCTGGCATAACGAAATGGCCTGGCTCAACCTGTCGCTGCGCCACTGGATCTGGCTGGTGTCGGAACACGCCGGCCTGGAACGCGGGGTGCTGGCCTTCCATGTCAGCCGGCGCGAGCCCATCCCCGCGGAGACCCTGCAACGCCTGGCCGCCTACCGCAGCATCGTGGAACACAACCTGGGCGAGATCCGCGCCCTGGTCCGCAAACCCGGCATGGACCCGCGCCTGCAGGCCGCGGAACGGGAGGTGCAGGCGCAGTTTGTCGACCGATTCAACGTAACCCGGGCCGCGGTCTACGACGCCGCGCACAGCGGCGACTATCCCCTCGGTGGCCACGACTGGGTGCAGCAGGCCACCGATGCCATCAATGTCGTGCTGCGGCTGGCCGAGGCCGGCGCCCGGCTCTCCGACGAAATGGCCGAGGATCTGCGCCGCGCCAGCCTCTGGCAGCTGCTGCGCCACGGCCTCGTGGCCCTGCTGGCCGTGGGCCTGGCCCTGCTGGTGGTGCTCAAGGTGCGCCAGGCGGCGAACCAGCTGTTCAAGGAGAAGGAGCTGGCGGAGGTGACCCTGCACTCCATCGGCGACGCCGTGATCACCACCGATGCCGACGGCGTGATCGAATACCTCAACCCCATCGCCGAGCAGTACACCGGCTGGACCAGCGCCGAGGCGGAGGGCAAGCACCTGGGAGAGATACTGCGCTTCATCAACGGCTATACCCGCGAGGCCGAAGAGGACCCCATCTCCGAATGCCTGCGCCTGGGCCGCATCGTGGCGCTGAAGGACAACACCATTCTGCGGCGCCGCGACGGCCAGGAGATCGCCATCGAGGATTCCGCCGCGCCCATCCATGACAGCGAGGGGCGCATCATTGGCGCCGTCATGGTGTTCTACGATGTCACCGCCAACAGCAGCACCCGCCACCTGCTGGCCCACTACGCCACCCACGACGCCCTCACCGGGCTGGCCAACCGGCGCGAGTTCGACCGCCGGCTCACCGGCCTGCTGACCCGGGCGCGGCGCCGCGGCGAGCAGCACGCCCTCTGCTACATCGACCTCGACCAGTTCAAGGTGGTCAACGACACCTGCGGCCACGTGGTGGGCGACAAGCTGCTGTGCCAGCTCACCTACCTGCTGCAGCGCCATGTCCGCGACACCGACACCCTGGCGCGCCTGGGCGGGGACGAGTTCGGGCTGCTGCTCAACAACTGCCCGCTGGAGCGCGCCCAGCGGGTGGCGGAGACCATCCGCAATGTCATCAAGCAGTTCCGCTTCTCCTGGGAGGGCAGCAGCTTCGACCTGGCCTGCAGCATCGGCCTGGTGCCCATCACCGCGGACAGCATCAGCCCGGCGGAGATCCTCAGCGAGGCCGATGCCGCCTGCTTCGCGGCCAAGGAAAAGGGCCGCAACCGGGTGCAGCTGTACCAGCCCGGCGACGCCGAGCTGGCGCGCCGCCACGGCGAGATGCAGTGGGTGTCACGCCTGCAGCTGGCGCTGCGGGAAAACCGCCTGGAGCTGTATTGCCAGGACATCGTGCCCCTGGGGGGCGACGCGCCGCACCACCGGGAGATCCTGCTGCGCCTGCGCGACGAGTATGGCGGCATGGTCTCGCCCATGAGCTTCATCCCGGCGGCGGAACGCTACAACCTCATGCCGGAGATCGATCGCTGGGTGATCCGCAGTGTCTGCGAATGGATCCGCAGCCACGATGACCCTGACGACGGCCTGGTCTACAACATCAACCTGTCCGGCGCCTCGGTGAGCGATTGCCGCAACCTGCGTGACTTCATCGTCGGCACCTTCCGCGAACAGGGGGTCGCGGCGCAACGGGTCTGCTTCGAGATCACCGAGACGGCGGCGGTGCGCAACCTGGTGGAGGCCACGGAGCTGATCAGTGAGCTGAAGAAGCTCGGCTTCCGCTTCGCCCTGGACGATTTCGGCAGCGGCCTGTCCTCCTTCATGTACCTCAAGGCCCTGCCCGTGGACTTCCTGAAGATCGACGGCAACTTCGTGCGCGACATGGTGAGCAACCCCGTCGACCATGCCATGGTGGAGGCCATCAACCGCATCGGCCACGTCATGCAGCTCCGCACCGTGGCGGAGTTCGTGGAGGACGACACCATCCTCGGCCAGCTGCGCGCCCTGGGAGTGGACTACGGCCAGGGCTTCGGGCTGGACCGCCCGCGCCCGCTGCGCGCGCCACGGGCTTGACATGGATCAAAGCGGGCCCGCGTCGGGTCCGCTAGGCTGCGAGCCATGGAAACCAGCACAGGGGATCCCGCCATGCGCCGCCTCGACCACCAACCCTTGCACGCCTTCTTCCTGTTCAACATGATCGCCGGCCTGCTGGTCCTGGCCGGCACCCTGCTGCTGGGGGTCAGCGCCGAGTCCCTGCGCGCCGTGGAGACCTGGCAGGCCGGCGGCACCCCCTTCCGGATCGGCCTGGCGGCCCTGCTCTACAGCCTGTTCGCCTGGTACGCCGACCTCTATTTCCGCCCCCGCCCCGCGCGCAAAGTGTGACCCAGTCGGTATTTTGACCGAACCCGGTCCCTTCCCCGGCTGGCAAGCCGCCGGCCGCTTGCTATTCTTGATCCAAGCCACTTTTAGGTCGGAGCCCGCCCGATGAATTCCGCGTTGCAAGTGATGGGCAATGATGCCTTCCGCGCCACCCTGGACCTCACCCTCGATGCGGTGTTCTTCTTCGATGCGGCCAGCCTGCGCTTCACCTATGTCAACCAGGGCGCTGTCGACCAGACCGGCTATCCCCGCGAGCAACTGATCAACCTGCATCCCTACGACCTCAAACCCGAGTATCCCGAAGCGCGCTTTCGCAAGCTCATCGAGCCGCTGCTGACCGGCACGCAGGAAAGCCTGCGCTTCGAAACCGTGCATCGCACCCGGGACCGGGGTGACCTCCCGGTGGAGGTCTTCCTGCAGTACATCGCCCCGGTGGGCGAGGCACCGCGCTTCGTGGCCATCATCCACGACATCACCCCGCGCCAGGAAGCCAAGGAAGTGCTGATGAAGGCCCTGGATGAACTGAGCGCGTCGGAACAGCGCCAGATGGAACTGCTGCACGTGTCCCAGCGGGAGCAGGGCCGCATGGCCGCGCTGCTCTCGGCGATGCGCGTGGGCATCCTGTTCACGGACCTCAAGGGCCGGGTGGAATACATGAACCCGACCTTTCGCCACATGTGGGTGATCGACGAGGACATCGACCTGGTCGGGCTCCCCACCCGCGCGGCCCTGGAACACTCGCCCGTGTTCATGATGCTGCCGGAAGCGATCACGACCCAGGCGCTGGAGGTGATCAACCAGGAGGAAACCGGCGAGGCCCTGGAACTGGAACTGATGGACGGGCGCATCCTGGTACGCAAGTCCTACCCGGTACGGGAGAAGGCCCGCCACATCATCGGCCGCCTGTGGCTGTTCGAGGACATCACCCGGGAACGCCAGACGGCGGCGCAACTGATCCATCTCGCTGAGCATGATGCCCTCACCGGACTGTACAACCGTCACCGTTTCCAGGATCACCTGGAGCGCATGATCAGCAACGCGCGGCGCAGCGGCGCGAGCTTCGCCCTGCTGTATTTCGACCTCGACAAGTTCAAGCCCATCAACGACCGTTTCGGCCACCGCGCCGGCGATGCCGTGCTGGTGCGTGTCAGTGAGGCGGTCTCCGCCCTGGTGCGCAGCGGCGAGATGCTGGCGCGCCTGGGTGGTGACGAGTTCGCCATCCTGAGCGAGCTGTCCACCGAGGAGGAGGCGGTGCGGCTCGCCGAGCGCATCGCCGGCGCGGTCGGGGCCCTCGAGTTCAGCTTCGAGGAGGAGGACATCCGGCTGACCGCCAGCATCGGCATCACCCTGTTCCCCCGCGACGGCGACAATGCCGACGAGCTGGTGGCCCACGCCGATGCCGCCATGTACCAGGCCAAGCGCCAGCCCGGGCATGCCTGGACCATCCACCAGGCCACGGGCAAGGGCCACCCCCACCTGTAGGAGCGGCGCGAGCCGCGAACGCTTTGCCCGTCCACCCGTTCCCGCACCCAACCCTGCAGGAGCGGCCTCTGGCCACGAAAGGGCATCTGCCAGTCCGTTCGCGACCAGAGGCCGCTCCTACAGGGGGTGGTGGCATACCATGGTTCGCGGCCGGAGACCGTTCCCACGCAAAACCTGCTACCATGTGCCGCGCCCCCGCCGGCGCAGGGAAGGCCCGGCGGACGATCCCCACTGAACCAGATGGCTAACGACTTCATGATCCTCACGGACTACTACGCGGAGCAGGACGGCTACCTCCACATCTCCCCCCAGCAGGCCAGCGCCTTCGCCAAGGATG
>OBJA01001807.1_pt1 | contig 13724 bp, 5 predicted proteins | sample 1519751 | NCBI WGS metagenome assembly OBJA01 (sample SAMEA3881238, study PRJEB22517) | soil metagenome | biome: lake sediment; feature: soda lake sediment; material: sediment, water from around vicinity | place: India | collected 2013-12-23 | depth 3 m | reverse complement strand
CTGCAGCGGGCATGGGGATTTCGGTTCCGGCGTTCTTCTCTGCGCTCTCTTTCTATGACGGATACCGGAGCGATCGTCTTGGCGCCAATCTTATTCAGGCGCAACGGGATTATTTTGGAGCTCATACCTATGAGCGGGTCGACAGGGCGCGTGGAGTGTTTTTCCACACTAACTGGACAGGGCGCGGCGGAGATGTGCCTTCCGGGTCATATATCGCCTGATTCAAACAGTTGTTGGTCCCACGAGGAGAAAGAGACGAGACTCTGAAGAGTCTCGTCTCTTTTTTTTGTTCGCCATGCATGGCGCTGTTCTTTAGGTTGTTAGTCCTGAACGGGTGCGTTCGACAGCGAACCGTTAGCAAAGGAGCAAGGGTTTCACCCACATCGTACTCAATTGGTGTGGGGTAATCTTTAGCGTGACCTCGATGTGTGTAGTGAAAAATACCACAAAAAAATTGTCATGCATCATACAAGCCATAAAAGTTGAAAAAAAAGGCTGCTTAGTGTAGTAAAAAAGTATATATTATGCCAGAGACCTTTTGGATCTGGAGTGGAATTATGAAGATGAGAACTGTAGTCATTTGCTCAGTGTTGTGTTTTCTAGTGAGTTTTTGGGTTAAAGCTCAGGATTTTACGTGGGGTACAGTCACAATGGGTGGAGGGGGATTTGTATCTGCTATCATTACTTCCAAAACCGAAAGAGATCTGATCTATGCCCGTACAGATGTTGGTGGGGCGTATCGGTGGAACGAGCAGGAGAAATCCTGGGTTTGCATTACAGATTGGATAGGCCCGGATAATATGGGGCTTCTGGGTGTGGATGCACTGGCGCTTGATCCCTCCACTCCCGGCAAGCTCTACATGCTTGCCGGTACAGAATACTGGAATCAGGGGAAAACGATGATTCTTCGTTCCAGCAATTACGGAGAGACATTTGATACCATCGACGTAACAGCGCAGTTTAAAACACACGGAAATGGGTATGGGCGTCAGAATGGTGAACGTCTTGCGGTAGATCCGAATAATCCGGATATACTTTTTTGTGGTACCCGCAACGATGGTTTATGGAAAAGCAGTGATGGTGGTTCGAGCTGGACGCAGGTTTCAGGTCTGACGGCACCTTCCAATGGTTTGGGGATCTGTTTTGTTCTGTTTGATAAATCGGTGGTTGGATCAAGGGGGACGAATCGTATATATGTTGGAATGTCAAACACGGGTAATAACTTATATGTAAGTAATGATGGTGGCTCGAGCTGGAGTGTTATTGCGTTACCACCACTTTCAAAGCAGGTTATGCCACAGCGGGCAGTGCTTACCCCCGGGGGGAAATTTCTTTATGTGACAACAGCCAATGGAGCCGGTCCAGGTTTTGGAAATGGCATTACGATAAGTCGCGGGGCAGTGCTTAAATATGACACAGAGTCTGCAGCATGGACAAATATATCACCTGAGAACTGGGTAGATGATCCACCGCATCCTGAGTACCCGGGACAGACGCAGTGGGATGCGCACTTTGGCGGTTTTGGAGGAATTTCCATTGATCCATCCGATTCCAACCACCTGGTCGTATCATCTATCAATACATGGAAACCGCAGCGGTGGGATAATTCAAATCGTGCCGGATGGGGAGATAAAATTTTTGCCACTCATGATGGAGGGAGTACCTGGACAAGTGTCTTTGGAGATATCGCTGACGAGCAGATAAGCAGTATTCCTGATGGGGCACCGGTTGCCGTGCTTCACAAAAATGGATACAACTGGATAGAGGGAGAAAGTATTCACTGGGCAGGAAGCATTGAGTTTGATCCGTTTAACCCCAGACGTGTATTTGTGACATCAGGAAACGGGATCTACATGGCTGATGATTTCAAGCCGGGAGAGAGGTTCAGGTTTAACTTTACCGTACGAGGGCTTGAGGAGACGGTGCCTGAGGATCTGGTGAGTATACCGGGGGGCCCGCTTATTACGGTCATTGGAGATTATGACGGATTTGTTCATGATGATATCACCAGGCCGGTATCTGGAAGTCGTCACTTTCCCCAGATTGGCTCATCAACGGGTATAGATTATGCCAGGGCAAATCCTGGTATCGTGGTACGAGTTGGTGGAAATGATAAAGCCGAAAGTGACAAGGATTATGTTTTTCCGCTCTATTTTTCATCTGATACAGGTCGAACCTGGACCAAATTTGCGACACATCCGGGACCTGGGGTAAATTATAAGGGGAAAATTGCTGTTTCTGCTGATGGAAGGGTTGTAATATGGGCACCTCAGGAGAGAAATGTGATATACCGGACCGATACCTGGGGAGAGAGCTGGACTGAGAGTGCCGGGATAAGCTATCAAAAACCATTGCCAAAAGCAGATCCGGTCAATCCGGATGTTTTTTACGCATTCGCAGGAGAGGTTTATAAGAGCATCGATAAAGGAGTGACGTTCTCCAAAGCGGGAAATCGCAATTTCTCCTGGACTAACGATATGCAGGTGACGCCAGGCCGTGAGGGACATCTCTGGGTTGTAGGGTATGCCTGGGATGGGGTAAATGGAGGGTTTTTGGCCCGTTCAACTGATGGGGGTGCGACATTCGAGGATATAGACCCACAGGTCAATCCGGCATATACCCAGAAAGTTCAGCATGCTGAGGCGATTGGTTTTGGAAAGGAAGCTCCGGGAGCAACATATCCCGCTATCTACCTGTACGGGACTATTGGTGGTAGTAAAGGGGTCTGGCAATCTGTCGATGAAGCAAAGAGCTGGTTAAGAATCGATGATGCGCAACATCAGTATGGGGCACTGGCAAACGGAAATTTCATACGTGGTGATGCCAATACGTTTGGAGTTGTATATAGAAGTACGGCCGGACGGGGAATAGCCGTGCGTATGCCTGCAGATTGGGAATATGGTATTCCCAGTGTGTCGGTAAATACACTGCAGGTGCGTCGCAGTGGCAGGGCTTTCTTTTCAGGTACAACACTCGTACTCAAAGCAACTGTTTCAGAACCACTTCACTACAGCATCTTTGATCTGAAAGGGCGAGTAGTCCTCAGGAGAACGGTTTACAAGCATCTTACAATCCCCATCCAACCGATGTTGAAAACCCATGGAATTTATGTCGCTGTTGTATGGAGCAGAGCCGGGAGAGAATTGGTAAGGAAGACGATAATCAGGAAATGACTGTGTGCGATTGGGTGCAGTGGAGGAACTGATCTGCATTTGGTCCTTATCTTTTGATTGTAGCCGCTGTGCTGATATATGAGCGGATCATTTTTTGACTACCACAATCCTGCGCACTCCGATTGTTGGTGTACTGACATCATAAATTTGGACGTGGCCAAAAACTTTTGTGTCATCGAGATTCTGACTTTTGTAGAGCACAAGTTTTCCTTCGGGTGTCAGCAGGTTCAGGAGAATCGATTTGAACTCGGGCATAATCCTCACTGATCTGCACAGAATCAGATCAAAACTGCCGTAGAGATTCTTTGACAGTTCTTCCAGGCGTAAATCAATGAAGGAGCAATTGGTTATATGGAGATGGGCTGCAGCGGATCTGAGCGCCTGAATTTTTTTCTTTTTGGAATCAAGGAGAGTAATACGGGAATCCGGAAAACAGATCGCTGCAGGTATGCCTGGAAAACCGCCTCCGGTGCCGAAATCAAGAATGGTACATCCTGAAAAACTGATGTATTGCACAGGAAGCAGGGAATCAAGAAAGTGAGTTGTCCAGATATCCTGAAGGTCCATCTTTCTGGAGAAAAGGTTTATCTTCTTATTCTCTTCAACCAGCCACTCATAGTACATCTCAAAACTGGCCAGCAGCTTATTGTAGTTTGAAGGAAACTGTTTTTGTAAAAATGAAACAAAGGTTTCTTTCTTCTGCATCTGTATTTTCTAGAGTAAGACTAAAAGTGTATGAGCATACATGGATTTTGATCCTGTAATATAGCTTTTGCAGTTTTCATGTGGGTTTAATGTCAGAACCAGGAATCACCTCAGGTAATGAAAATGGTGGTTCAAGACCTCATGTTGTGATGGTACAATTTATTTTCTCAAGTTCAGTTAAGAGAAAGGGTCATGCATGAGGTGTTTAAGAAATCCTGGTGAGCTTACGTCGCTTATTTTGTTTGTTTTTTTCCTGTTTCCTGGATGCAATAAAAAGAGAGATATACAAAGTACTCAACCCGTCACTGCGGCTGCAGAGGCGATTATGCTTTCTCCTGAGAAGCAGCCTCCTCCCCTTGTCGTGGGTGCATTAGAGCCATTGCAAGTCACATTTAAAGGGTGTGATACCATTGGTGGTGATCTGGTGTTTCGATTTAGTCTCCCCATGGTGGAGAGTGACTCCCTTTCCACTGCACTCTTCCCGAAGATCAGTTTTTCTCCGGAGTTGACTGGGCAATTCAGATGGAATTCACCAACAGAACTGATTTTTTCACCGGCCCCGGGTTCTATGGTCTGGGGACAGTACTTTTCTGTATCTATCGATTCAGCAGTTCCACTAGCCGGTGAAACCTATGAGCTGAAGGGGTGGGACACCTCCTTTGAGGTGCCTTATTTCCGAATGGCTGGAAAAATTGCAAGCTGGCCGATTTACAAAGGAAAGCCCCGTTTTGTCGCTTTTCTTAACTGGCATTCCAACCTCATTGGTATTGGTCCTTTGTTACTGCTTTTCGATCAGAAATGCAATGCTCAGGCTATTATTCCAAAGATTAAAGCGCACGACAGTGAGGGTAATGCTCTGAGCATTAAAGTATTCCGGCCGGATTCTGTTGATATGTCAATAGATACGAATCTCACAGTTGAGTATGTAATTGCTTTGCAGCTAGAGCATATTCCGGAGCACGGGCAGAACATACTGATAGAGATACCCAGCTATGAAACGCCCGATAGTGAGGAGCTGATTCAGCGGGAGCTTCAGGTGAACACTCATTTTTCAACGCTTCGCTGGGGTGATGACTATTATTCATTCGACGAAAACAGGCAGGAGCATCACGGGGGGGAGAAGAATCAGCGGATCAGGCAGCGTGCCCCTTTACACTATCAATGGTCTGCAGTATTCGATAACAATTTCTCACTTTCAGAACTGAAGAAAGTTCTTCGTATCAATCCTCAACCGATTTCTATGTCACTATCAGGTTTTTCAGACTATAACTATGAGAATGGCAATTATGCACCTGGTGTTTCGATCTCATTTCAGCTAAACCCTGGTACGATGTATAAACTGTCGATTCCGGGGACATTTAAGGATGTTTTGGGAAATGCACTGAACAATCCTATCCATACCTGGTTCAGAACTGTCGATCTTGAACCATCACTGGAGTTGCCCTCAGACTATGTGCTCATAGAGCAGCAGCAAAACAGTATCCCTGTAAAGGTTCGTAATATTAAAAACATGAGGGTACGTGTTTACTCCTGGGACAGTCCATCAGATTTTGCATCTGTTTTAATTGACGGAAAAAAGCGTACCATGCATGATTACGGAATATCAGGAGAAATTGATTCGCTTCCGTTTACCTATACCTCTCCTGATGCTAATATCCGGGCAACCATTGACATTCCGCTTGGAGAACGCAGCGGTTTGTTTTGTGTGGAAGTGACCGGTGAGGGGACAGGGAGTCTGGGAGGTGGAAGCCGTACCGATGCTGTATTGGTGCAGCGCAGTAATATGGCTGTAACTGCGAAAATTTTACAGGACAAAGTTTTTACCTGGGTAACGCATCTTGATAAAGGTACAGTTGTGGAAGATGCGAAACTGTCACTGTACGTTGATGGGAATCTGGTTCAGAACGGTGTTACGGATCCTGTTGGTGTGGGGATGCTGGTTGCTTCGGGTGTAGCATCGGCGTATGGTCTGAACAAGCCATGTGCGTTGATTGCTAAAAAAGAATCTGATGTTGCAGTTGCTGTTTTTACCGATGAAAAGCTGGCGCAGCCATGGCAGTTTGGTATCAAGGGAACCGTAGAAGGCTTTCAACCGCTTCATGCGTCAGTTTTTACAGAACGAGGTGTGTACCGTCCAGGTGATAGTGTGTATGTGAAAGTAATCACCAGCACTGAAGAGCACACAGATAACAGGGATATTCAGGTGGATATTAAAGACAGTCGGGGACAGCAGGTTCTCAGTAAAAACGTGATGCTCAATGTGTACCATTCTGCTTATCTCACGTTTCAATTAAAGGAGCAGGCTCCGGTAGGAGAGTATACGATACATGTTTCCCGGAATAAACGGTCTGTTTCGGCCCGGTTCAGGGTAGAGGAATACCGGGTACCATCGTTCAAGGTTACAGTAACAAGTGATGATACTCAATGGCGTCTTGGCGAAAAGATACAAGGAACTGTCGTTGCAAAGTATCTTCACGGTGGAACTCTCGATGGGAGAGAGGCTCGCTGGGAGATTATACGCAGCCCCGCATCTTTTGCTCCTGCTGGTTTTGAAAAGTATGCCTTCTCCTTTAAAGATCTGCTTCAGACCACCGGAACTGTTGAGAGCGGTTCAAAACGTCTTAACGGACAAGGGCAGCTGCGTATTGATTTTCAACCGAACCACTCATCAGCCATAGGACCGATGCTTTATACGATTGAAGCCACGGTGACAGATGTTGACAGGCAGGCATATGCGGGCAGGATTTCAAAAGTGGTTCACCCGGCCGATTTTTATATAGGGATCAGACCACCTCCCAGAGCGGTTATTAAAGCTGGTGAGAAGATTACGATCCCGGTTGTTGCTCTATCTGCGGGTGAAAAGCTCCAGAGTGGTATCAGGGTGCAGGCTGTGCTGGAACGGGTTGACTACCACACCGCTGCACGGGTCGCAGAGGAGGGGAGTGTGGATATGTTAAACCGGCCTGTTGCGGTTCCGCTGGATTATCAGGAGATCACAACTGCTGGAACTCCTGTCTCCTATACCCTCCAGGTACCTTCTGCCGGATCGTTCCGCCTTAGAGTTTGGGCAAAAGACAGTAAAGGCAGAACCGTCCAGACCGGGTTTCCCTTTACTGCATCGGGAAACAATATCACTGCCTGGCCCAGGTATGATCAGGATATCGTCGAGGTAGTTGCAGATAAACAGGAGTATGCACCGGGTGAGAAAGCTACACTGATTGTGCAGTCACCGTTTAAAAAAGCAGAAGGACTGGTTACAATCGAGGGGGATGGATGGGTTGAATACCTTCCTTTCAAAATAAAGAATAATACACCCTCTATCACTATTCCCATAAAGGACAGTTATACGCCCAATGTTTTTGTATCGGTTATGCTGATACGCGGGCGCATTCATACAGAAAAGGATGCATCGGGGTTTGAGACCGGAGCTCCCGGATTTAAAATCGGGTACCGGAACATCCGGGTAACTCCACGTGAAAGGAAGCTTGACCTGGTGGTGAATTCGGAGCACACTGTAGCTCAACCCGGTCAAAAAATCAGAGTCACTTTTTCGGTGAATGATTTCAAAGGGAATCCGGCAGAATCACAGGTAACCTGCATGGTTGTCGATGAGGCGGTTTTGGGATTAACTGGCTACAAGACACCTGATCCCCTGGCTGCAATTTTTGCCGAGCGTTCTCTTGGTGTTCGCACCGGGACATCTGTACTTGACCTTCCCAACGCAAAACGATCCCGCCTTGAAGCGATTTTTCCCAGTGGTGACATGGATAAATCGGATCAGATCATGGAATACTCGGAGGCGTTACGGAAGCTCTTTAAAAGTACCGCTTACTGGAATCCGGGTATTCAGGTCGGCACCGATGGAAAAGCTTCTGTAGAATTTGAACTTCCCGATAACCTTACCACATACCGGGTTATGGCCGTAGTGGTTGACACAAGGGGGCGTCTGGGGTCTGCAGATAAACAGATCATGGTGAAGAAGCCACTTATGATTCAGGCGGTTACACCCCGATTTGTTTACCCCGGAGATGAATTGCAGATTGAAGCACTGCTGTATAATGGTACCCGGAATGCAGGTGAAGTATCTGTAAATTGCTCCTGTACAGGAATGGATGTAAGCGGGGCCAGATCGCTTCAAAAATCGATCAAGCCTGACGGGAGTGTGTCGTTTCCCTTTACTGTCAAAGTGAATGAGAAGGGAAAAGCCATTGTAACTTTTACGGCGACCATGGGTAATGTAAAGGATGCGGTAGAGGTGACGATACCGGTTCTCGAACCCGGAAATCGCAGAACAGAGGTACAGAGCGGTTCAAAAGAAATGATTGTCAATATACCGCAGGACCGGATTCCCGGCACAGCGCGTATGGAGGTTGTTGTTTCAAACACCGCACTGAGTGAATTGAAAGATGCTGTGCAGTTTCTGATGCACTACCCCAATGGTTGCATTGAGCAGACAACCAGTACAGCTTATCCCCTTGTTGTTCTTAAAGATTTGCTTCCCATTATTGGTGCTGAAGTGAATATGGCAGATTTAAAAAAGTTCTCCGAAGCAGGGATACGGCGCATTCTTTCGTTTCAGACTCCATCTGGGGGGCTCTCTTACTGGCCTGATGGAAAACAGCCGCATGCATTTGCAACAGCATTTGGACTTACTGCCTTGATAGCAGCAAAAGAACGGGGGTATGATGTTCCTGATAAGGCTCTGGGTGGCATGGCAGATTACCTTGAGGCCTCACTGCGGGAGGGTAAGATAACCGGGGAGATGCCACATGGAGGAATGGCGGATGCCGATACGCGGGCTCTTTTTGTTATGACATTGGGGCGCCTGGGACGGCCTCAACAGGGATACATTTCTGAATTATGGAATAAGCGTAGTCACATGACACCCTTTGGGCTCTCATTTCTGGCTCTTGCAGTTAAAGAGTTTCCTGGAGACCAGTCGCTTCTGGAGCCGATACTTGCTGAAATCACCAAGGCTGCCAAGCAGGATCAGAAAGAGGCATGGTATGAGGGCTCCCGTGAAGGGGGGTGGAGTATGGGATCACCATTGCGTACGCATGCGGCGGCATTACTTGCAACTGCAACTGCCGGGAATGCGATGACACCGAAATATCTGGCAGGACTGCTTAAACGCCGGGTATGTGGTATGTGGGGGAATACTCAGGAGAACGTTTTTGGTATAATGGGGGTACATGCTGCTTCGACCGGAAATTCCGGAAGCGACAAGGGTATTGGTATGGTTTTGACTGTTAATGGAAAAATTATTGATGAGAAAGTGATGGAGAGGAATTCTCCACAGGTAAAACGATTGACTCTTCTGGAGCCGGATCTGATGCTCAATGGAAATGGGATCAGTCCTCAGAAGATACACCTGGAGCAACCAGATGGCTCGGTTGTGTACCTGACTTCACGGTTGCAATACGATATTCCATTAACAGAGGAAAACAGAAAGGCGTACTCCAACGGCTTTACCCTTACCCGTACTTATGAAACTCCTGAAGGAAAATCAATAGAGGGCAAAGGAATCAAACTGGGATCACTGGTTCGTGTACGGTTGCATATCAAAACAGATGCATCGAGTCATTATGTTGCCTGCGATGACAAGTTGCCTGCCGGGCTCGAACCGCTGAATACCAGTCTGGAGACCACTGAACGTGTCTCGCGGGGTAAATTGACTCAAACAGAGCAGCGCAGTCTCTCGGTTCTCTCATATAATGAAATACGGGATTCACGTGTGGCATTCTTTATCGATGAGATGCTGCCGGGAGAGTATGAATACACCTATCTTGCACGAGCGACTACTCCTGGAACATTCCTTCGTCCTGCAGGCAGGATTGAAGCAATGTACGAACCGGAGCGATGCGGGACGACGGCTATCGATATTGTCACCATCACACCGGAAAAATGAAACAGGTGCAAAGGTTCACATTGCCGGTTGTGAAGGCATTTCTTTCGAAGCCCTGGAGGGTTGCTGTTGTTGCTGGTATTCTTCTTTGTACTGCAGGCATAATCTGGTGTTGCATTCCGGTACCGGCATGTTTAGTGCAGGGGTATGCTCAATCATGGTTACTGTATTCAAGAGATGGAAAACTGATCCGTGAGGCAGTGAACAGCGAGGGTGCTCGTGCTACCTGGCTTCCAATCGACAGTATGGCCGGATCCCTGACTGATGCAATTATTGCGATTGAAGACAAGCGTTTTTTGCATCATCCCGGAATAGATCCATTAGCACTCATGCGGGCAGTTTATCATTTTGTACGTCAGGGGCGTGCTGCATCCGGGGCCTCAACTATCACAATGCAAACTGCACGGATGCTCTATCGTTGTCCTCATTCGGTGTATGGAAAGGTACTGCAGTGTTTGTATGCAGTACGTCTGGAACGATCTCTCACTAAAAAAGAGATACTTGAACAGTATCTGAACAGGGCAGAATTCGGTGCAGGGTGTGTTGGCGTCGAAGCCGCTTCCCGTCGCTATTTTGGGAAATCGGCACGAGATATCACCACTGCTGAAGCTGCGCTGCTTGCAGCACTGCCACAAGCACCAACGGCACTCAATCCTCTCAGAGACCGGGAAAGAATCCGAAGCCGTCAAGTGCGAGTTATTGACAAAATGCACCAAAATGGAATGATCGATGCCAGTACTCTGAAACTGGCGTCATCTGAAAAGCTGACTATTGGGGGTTTTCTTCCACATTTACACGCCATGCATTTTACCGATTATGTGTTATCGCAAAAACCGGCTCCTGGAAAACTGATAACGACCCTGGATTTTGAACTTCAGACGTATCTTGAGAAGCTTGTTGCCGATCATGTCGCATCACTGAGAAGTGAAGGTTTGACTAACGCATCAGTTATCGTACTGGACAACAATGATGGCGGTATTCTTGCCATGGTGGGTTCGGCTGATTACTGGAGTCAGCCCAGCGGATCGGTAAACGGTGCACTTGCTCGTCGTCAGCCTGGTTCTACTCTCAAACCTTTTACCTATGCCATGGCTTTTGAACATGGTAAAACACCAGCTTCCATAGTTGCAGATATTGAAACGGAATACATCGGCTCAAAAGGGGAGTTGTTTTCACCAAAGAATTACTCTCAGACATTCAACGGGCCGGTACTGATGCGTGAAGCGCTCGGGAGAAGTCTGAATGTGCCCGCCATTCGTACACTTAATTTTGTAGGGCTCGAATCCTTTCTGGAGCGTCTTCGAAGGTGTGGATTTATCTCTCTTTCCAACAGTGCTGCTCACTACGGACTGGGAATTACCCTGGGTAATGGTGAAGTGACCTTGCTTGAACTGGCTCAGGGGTATGCACTTTTTGCACGGGGTGGCTATCCATTGACTGCACGAGTTTTACATACCCAGGAGAGCAAACAGGCCCCTCAGGAACGGGTATTTAGTGAACAGATCTGCTTTCTTATCAGTGATATTCTCAGTGATGATATTCTGCGGATTCAGGCATTCGGTGCTGCCAATCCGCTTCTTTTTGATTTTCCTTTTGCAATTAAAACCGGCACCAGCGCTAACTGGCGTGACAGTTGGGCTGTTGGATACTGTAGAGATTATACGGTTGCAGTGTGGGCCGGAGATTTCGAGGGTGGGACAATGAATCGGATTTCTGGTTCAATAGGAGCAGGGCCGCTATTTAACAAAGTACTTCGTTTATTGGTATACGGTAACTCTGTTCCTCAGATCCCTGTTCTACCGGGCTCTCCCCAGGGTGTTGAACAGATACTGGTTTGTCCATTGTCGGGAAATACACCGGGAGAGTACTGTCCTTCCAGCAGGCCGGTGTATGTACTCAAAGAGAATGCTGCCCGGCCGTTCTGTGAGGTGCACCGGAAATTAAAAATCGACAGACGAAATGGTCTTCTGGCATCAGATGCGTGTCCTTCACGATATGTAAAGGAACAGGTGTTTGTTATACTGCCGCCCAGATTTGCACAATGGCAGGCAGAGCATGGGGCCTTTCCGGTTCCACCACACACCTATTCTCCACTTTGTCCCCAGGGAGGAGTGATTGCTAATGCGCTGGTCATTACATCACCTCGCCACGGAGAACAGTATCTTATTGAACCGGGATACTCTTTGGCTACCCAGACAATCGCTCTGAAAGGCGAAGTTGATCCCCCACTTCCACAAATAAACTGGGAGATTGACGACAGAATCGTCGCTCGTGCCTCCTGGCCCTACACTGCAAACTGGAACCTCAAAAAAGGAAAACATACAATCCGCATGACTGGAGGAGGGGTGAGGAGTGATCCTGTAGTAATTGAGGTGAAGTAGACCAGTTTGGGTTATACAGTTCTGGTATAATTGTTTTCAGACTTTTTTTCGGAAAAGAATTTGAATCTCTGAAACAAGGAAGCTTTTAAAGGTAACCCCTTTACTTTTAAAGCATGTGGGAAACGTGCGTATCAGGTTGAGGTGTTCCAGATCCAGATACTCCACATAGTGTACTTTTTTCAGTGTGTAACTGTAGCGATCCCAGAGGTCTGAATACTGCTCATATGACCAACCATTATTGTAGTCAAAATCAAGCTGTTCGAGGTTTTTTTCAGAGGTGTAGCGATTTATTAGTTCGGGAGGAAAGAGGATGGTGCAGTACGGGATTGGTATTGAGCGGTATGCATGTGCACCAAAAGCTGAGAAATAGAGAGGGCCAAAGGAGAGAAAAAGGGACCCACCCTTTTTTAGAACCCGTATTGACTCACGCAGAACCTCTTCAGGCTCTTTAAAATGCTCAAATGCGTTATAGGAGAAGATAAAATCGAAGGTTTCGTTTTGAAATTGCAGCGATGCTGAATCCATCTTGAAAAACGATACACCTTCCTCCACTGCCCGACTATCGAATCCTTCATCTGTATGGTCAATTGCGGTGGTGGATTTATTTTTTTTGTGGAGTTCTGAACTGGTCATACCATCCCAGCATCCCAGTTCCAGGAAAGAACAGCTGTTTTGTGCACCCGGGAGTCTGAGAATCTCTGCAGCGCGGGTCCGTCCTCTTTTCTCCAGACTCAAACTATCATAGCCATATTCCGGGCGGGGTGGATAATTTCTGGCCATCTCCCTGAGGGCAGTGTACCCAAGGAAGTCCGGGGTCATTGCTGCATGTTGAAATATCTCTTCGGTTTTTTTTAACTCCAGTACATGGAGATTATTTCTCAACACATTAATTACTCTCTTTGAGAGTATCTTTTTTACAAAGCATTTAAAAGCACTGTTCATAATGGCACAGATGAAGATACCGTACATGGTGGTTACAGCTCTTAAATTAATTCTTTTTATCTGCTTTTAAAACATATCGATCGATTCAGGTGTGCTTGGGAAATGTAGGATTCCCATATGATGCTGCTATCTGATGGGTATTTTTTATTCCCGGTTTTTGTTTTATTTTAAGGCATGCCTGCATTTATTCTATTCTTTTTGCTGCTTTTTTCATGTAACGGGAAAGACTCTCAAACTGAAAGAGCCGGCAATGGTGAACTGCAACTGACATCATCGATGCTGCATGGTGAAACGTATGTCGAACTACGGGGGAAATGGGAATTCTACTGGAAACGGTTTTATGATCCTGTGGATTTCCAGAGAGCGCAATCCCCACGCCCTGATACATGTATAGATTTGCCGGGAAATTGGAAGGGAATGGCTCTTCATGGAAACGTACTTCCACGGGAGGGGTTTGCAACACTGCGATTGAAGGTAAGAAAAGATTCGTCGATAACTGGTCCACTGGCAATAAAGGTAAATCGGTGGACAAATCCGATTAAAATCTACGTTAATGAGATGCTAATTACCTCTGTTGGAGAGATCGGGACCTCAAAAAGAGAAGAGACCTATGATTCC
>OBJA01001806.1_pt1 | contig 13726 bp, 21 predicted proteins | sample 1519751 | NCBI WGS metagenome assembly OBJA01 (sample SAMEA3881238, study PRJEB22517) | soil metagenome | biome: lake sediment; feature: soda lake sediment; material: sediment, water from around vicinity | place: India | collected 2013-12-23 | depth 3 m | reverse complement strand
AACTAGTCCTTTTGCTTATACGATTACAACTCGTAGTGGAGCAAGATCAACAGATAACTTCATCATTGTTCCTGAAAAAACAATTCGTGGCTACAAAGAAGCAGAAGTTGGTGATGGCATTTACATCAATAGACCACATCAAAAAAGAGGTGTAGTTCAAAAAAGTAAAATCCAAACACTAAAAACAACTGTGAACGACATAGGTGTTGTTGTTACGAGAGACGATCTGATATCAATTCGCAAAATTACACCTCGTGAAGCTTGGAGATTGATGGGTTGGAAAGATAAACGCATAGATTTGGTTATTAATCAGTTTTCAGATGCACAACTTTATAAAATGGCTGGAAATGGAATAGTCATCAATGTACTTAAGGCAATGTTTGAAAAATTGAAGATAGATGGGGTAGTAAAATGAATATCGTGATGAAACAAGTATCGGAACTCCAAGAGTACGAAAACAATCCAAGAAACAATGAAGAAGCAATAAAAGCAGTAGCCAACTCAATTAAGGAGTTTGGTTTTAAAGTTCCGATCGTCATATCAAGTGACAACATCATCATTGCCGGACATACGCGCTTAAAAGCCTCTGTGTCGCTTGGTTTAAGTGAAGTGCCATGTATTGTCGCAGATGATTTAAGTGAGGCACAAATCAAAGCATTTCGCTTAGCAGATAACAAGACAGCAGAACTGGCAACTTGGGATTTATCGAAACTAGAACAAGAACTGTCTGAAATTGATATGGATATGCTTCAGTTTGGATTTGAAGAGATGGAAAAGTTGCTGCCTGATAATGCAGCCGATGATGACTTTGATATTGATGATGAAATCCCAGAGCATCCTTATTCAAAACCTGGTGACATCTATGAGCTTGGTCCACATCGACTGATGTGTGGTGACTCAACTGATAGCAACCAAGTGAAAACATTACTAGATGGTAAGGTTGTCGATATGCTATTTACCGATCCGCCTTACAATGTTGACTATGAAGGCACAGCTGGAAAAATCAAAAACGATAAGATGGAAGATAATACCTTCTATCTTTTTTTATACAGTGCATTTCAAAATATGTACGAACATACGAAACCAGGTGGAGCCATCTATGTATGTCATGCAGACACTGAAGGTCTCAACTTTAGAAATGCATTCAAAAATGCTGGATTTAAATTAGCCGAGTGTCTTATCTGGGTAAAAAATGCACTTGTACTTGGTAGGCAAGATTACCACTGGCGACATGAGCCGATTCTCTATGGATGGAAAGAAGGCGCTGCACATTATTTCATTGATGATCGCACGCAAGACACCATCTGGGAATATAACAAACCAAAGAAGAATGAAGAGCATCCTACGATGAAACCTCTTGAACTTGTTGGTAAAGCTATCAGCAATTCATCAAGACGACATGAAACGGTACTTGATTTATTTGGTGGTTCAGGTTCGACAATGATCGCAGCAGATCAACTTGATCGAAAAGCATATCTCATGGAACTTGATGAAAAGTTTATCGATGTCATCGTAAAACGCTATATCAAATACAAAGGATCAAGTGATGATTGTTATCTGATCCGCAATGGGGAAAGAATATCGGTTGAATCCATCGAGGACTTTCAAAATTTATCACTATAGTGAGTATTTAGTGTCGAATTGACTTGCTATTCAATGCCTTTAGAGTGATATATATACATACCAAAAGGTAGAAAGAAGGTCACAATGATGGAAAAACAAATCAATTTGTCAGAATGGATTCAAAGATTTAATGAAGGTGAATTTGATAGTCGCGATAGAACGACCCAAATCAAAGCAGGATGGTTCGATTGGTTTTGTAGAGATACAAGCCTAGCAAACAAAACGAAGAGAATGGGTAACATCATCAAGCAAATCAAAGCAGGCGGTAAGGTAGACCTTGAAACAAGCTATGTGTGGTTTAAGAACAATTGTCCACTTAGTGGTCCACTTTATGATGATTTTAGAATTGCAGACATGGAAACCAATAACAACCTCTTCGTAGTTCAGATTGACTGTTTCAGACATGAATCGAAGTACACAGTTTATGAAAGACTCGATGGCTTTGAAAAACCGGTGTTTGAATCAAACTCATCTAGAGAACTTGTCAAATGGTTTAACAAAGGATGGTCAGAGTAATGTTTAAAGAATACAATGCACATCCTAAAGGGATTAAAACAACCGACTGTGTCGTAAGAGCCATCAGCACTGCAATGGATAAAGATTACATGGAAACTAGACGAGAACTCAATCAAAAGAAGCGTGAGTGGAACTTCACAAGTTATAAAGATACCGAGTTCTTATACAAGTACTTTGAAGGCAGACCTAGACTTATATTTAAAGCCATCAAAGGTGAGCCGAGAATTAAAGGCAGTGACTTCTGTGAACTACATCCGAAAGGAACATTCGTACTAAAGATGTCAGGACATATCACAGTATGCAAAGATGGCGTCATTCTTGATACATGGGACTGCAGTTACCGAAGCGTTTATACTGCTTGGAAAGTTGAAGAGGAAATCACTCATGAAAGCTAACTTCATAAGAAAACCAACACCAAATGAGCTGATTCCTCAAGATGAGTTTATCATTGAAAAAACGATAACCATTGATAAAGATTTGTTTGAGTGTTTCATTAGAGATCCATTAAACGATTACGACTTCATCAAAGAAAATCTAGATGTGATGCGATGTGATGAAGATGGTGTGTTCCATTGTATCTTGGTAACATCAGATAAACATGACTTTGGAATTCTAGTAGAAAGTGAAGGCTATCATTACGCTAGGTATGCAGCTTTCATACCACTCTTAAAAGACAAGACTAAAAACGAAGGAAGCAAGTAAGCTTCCTTTTTAACTTATGAATGCGAGGACGACTATGAAAATAATTACAAGTGAATCAGTCTTTAGTGGACATCCAGATAAAATATGTGATCAAATCAGTGACGCTATATTAGATGCCATATTAGAGCAAGACCAGGAAGCAAGAGTAGCAGTCGAAACAGCTATCAAGGATGATTTGGTCGTTATCTTTGGTGAAGTCACTACTACTGCAAATGTAGATTATTCAAAAATCGCAAAACAAGTATTAAAAGATATCGGATACACTGAGGCGTTTAGTGTGCTTGAAAAGATATCAAAGCAATCGCCTGACATCGCTATAGGCGTGAATGAAACTCTAGATCGCGAGCAAGGTGCAGGTGATCAGGGGATGATGTATGGATACGCATGTAAAGAAACACCTGAGCTCATGCCGCTTCCAATAGTCCTAGCACACAAGATTGCAAAAGCAGTCGATAGCATTAGAAAAGATAAGTACAATCACATCTTGGGTCCAGATGGTAAATGCCAAGTCTCTGTTAGATATGTGAATGGAAAGCCATCTGCATATGACACTATTATTGTTTCAGCGCAAACAAGACCAAGTGCTAATCCGCTTTTAGCAAAAGAAATCATCATTGAAGAGGTATTAAAACCGTTAATAGGAACTGATCTAAAAGGCATCAACATCCTTATCAATCCAACAGGAGCATTTGTTATAGGTGGACCTTATGGTGATTCAGGATTGACTGGTCGAAAGATAATCGTTGATACCTTTGGAGGCTATGCAAAACATGGTGGTGGTGCTTTCTCAGGAAAGGACGTAAGCAAGGTTGATCGCAGTGCGGCTTACTATGCCAGATACGTAGCAAAAGCCCTTGTGAAGGCGAATTTAGCCGACAGGTGCGAAGTCTGTGTATCCTATTCCATTGGAGTAGCTAATCCAGTCGCTGTGTCGATAGATACGTTTGGAACTGGCAAAATATCTGATGAAGCTTTACTGTTGTTGGTTAAAGAACACTTTGATTTCACACCATCAAACATTAGGAAAGAACTAGAATTTGAAAAGGTTAAGTTCAGAGATTTAGCAGCATACGGACACATGGGTCGTGAGGATTTATATGTTCGATGGGAACAGGTAGATTTAAAAGCGAAAGAACTGAAGGCGTCATATGAAAAAGCCAAAGGTACTCCATAACTTTTATAAGTCAAACGCATGGCTAGCTGCTCGTGAATTAAAGATAGTAAACGTCAATGGGCTATGCGAAAGATGTGGAAGCATTGGAATTGAAGTGCATCATAAGAAAAGATTAACAGTTCATAATGTTAAAGATGCGTCAGTCAGTGTCAATCAAGATAACTTGGAGTTGCTCTGTAGAGATTGTCACAACAAGGAACATAAGCGGTTTAGTAATAAAGCTAGATTCGATAAAGATGGGAACTTAATAATTAGTTAAACACTCATTCATGTTATAATTTTTATCGAAAGGGTGTGACATTTATGAGCTTAAATACTGAGTTATTAAGACAAGTCGGAGATTTTTATATCAAAATTAAAGAAAAGGATTACAGTTATTTAGATTTTGAAGATGATTCTAAAGAATTTATAGAATTAAGAAGCAAGGTGATGAATGAATATCCAGGAGAACCTATGTTCAATAAATCTATTTATCATACAAGTGATTTTGAAAAAAGTTATTTTCAAATGAGAATCGCTTGTGGAGAAATGTCTGAGTTAATAATGAAGAAAGGTTCATGACCCCCGCCCTACTCTCTATATTTATATTCGAGGGGTACCGCACGAGGGGACCTTTAAAAAATGGAAGCCGCAATTTTTGAAAACCTGAAAAATGGTTATCAACTATTAAGTCACTTAGGTGGCTTTTTTACTTGCTATTTTGTCTCTTTAGAGTGATATATAGTAATAACCATAGGAGGTAACTAATATGTTTAAAGTTGGAGACAAAATAAGGATCATCGATATGAAAGGTGAAGACCACTACAATGGTAGAGAAGGTGTAATCGAGTATATTGATGGACTCAATCAGCTTCATGGCACATGGGGAAGTTTAGCAATCATTCCAGAAGAAGATTTTATCGAAGTAATCAATGACGAAAAAAGTATGAGAATTAATTGAGTGAGGTGTTCAAATGTCAAAGATAAAAGATGTTAGTATAGAAATTGAGCGACTGAAGTCGCTTTTTTCATCGGTTGATGAAACCAAGACACAACTGGTTGATAATCTAATAGAACAAGCAGCATTTATGAAAGTGGAGCTAGGTATCCTTCAGGAACAGATTAGAAAGCATGGCGCAGTTCAGGTTTCTAGCAAAGGTACTCAACGTCAAACCGAAGCAGCCAAATACTACACAAAGCTTGTGAATTCGTATGGAACAGTCATTAAAACACTAAACTCGATCATGGGTAAGAATGTCATTGATGGAGACGATGCATTTGATGAGTTTCTTAAGAAAGCGAACATGTGATGAACTATCTCATTGAGTATTATCAAAAAGTGATGTCCAATGAAATACTAGCTGGAGAAGAATTAAAGAGCACACTTAAACAACTGATGGATGACATGGTAAATCCACGATATGACTTCGATGAAAAACCTGGTAATTTAAGAATTGACTTTATTGAGACCTTTTGCAAACATACTAAATCACCATTTAATGGCCAATCTTTCATCTTAGAACTTTGGGAAAAAGCACTCATTCAAACCGCTTATGGATTTAAGATTAAAGAGACTGGTTTAAGACGATTTAATGAAGTTATCTTATTGATTGCACGTAAGAATGGCAAGACTACCTTCATTGCAGGGATAGACTTAGCTGAGTTCTTTCTTTCAAAAGGTGGTGTTGATATCGTCTGTGCATCAAATACAAGTGAGCAAGCCAACATCCTCTTTGAAGAGATCAACAACATGCGTGAACAGTCCCCCGCTCTATCAAATGAGAAACGTAGTAAAAAGAACATATTTTTCATCTATTCCCCAAAAACTAAGAACAAAATAAAAAAACTATCGGCTCAAAGCAGAAATAAAGATGGATACAACATTGAGGTTGGTTGTATTGATGAAGTCCATGAAATGACAGATTCAAAAGTATATGATGCCATTAAGCAAAGTCAATCGACCAAGAAAGAGCCACTCATATTTATCATTACCACTGAAGGAACTACGGTTGGCGGTTTCTTAGATAATAAATTAGATTACGCAAGAAAGATATTAAAGGGTGAAATCACCGACGAACGAGTACTTCCCTGGCTTTATACTCAAGACAACACACAAGAGATCTATGATGATCCTAAATACTGGATGAAATCAAATCCTAGTCTTGGTGTTGTAAAGATGCAGTCCTATCTTGAGGACGTCATGAACAAATCAAAAAATGACCACTCAACGAGAGTGACCATGCTATGTAAAGACTTTAACATTAAGCAAGTGGATCAAGGAGCATGGCTATCCTTTGATGACTTAAACAATGAAGCAAAGTTTGAGTTAAGTTCACTTAAAAACTCATATGCAATAGGTGGTGTAGATTTATCATCAACAACTGACCTAACCGCAGCAATCTTAATCATACAGAAAAAGGATGACAATAAAAAGTATGTTTTATCCCATTTCTTTATGCCTAGTGATGTTGTAAAAAAACGCATGGAAGAAGATAATGTTCCTTATGATATATGGATTAAGCGTGGTTTAATCACACTCACTGAAGGAAGTCAGAACGATTTTTCATTAGTCACACAGTGGTTCATGAAGATGATACAAGAGCATCAGATAAGACCTCTATGGGTAGGTTTTGATCCCTGGAACTCACTCTATTGGATAAAAGAAATGGAAGAATTAGGTTTCAACATGGAAAAGGTGCGTCAAGGTATCTATTCATTATCTGAACCCATGAAGCAACTTGAAGCAGATTTAAAGAACAAGCTGATCAACTATGACAATCACCCAATCTTAAAGTGGTGTTTATCAAACACACAAGCGAAAGTAGACTTGAATGGTAACATTCAACCTTCAAAGCTTAACTCAAAGTATAAGCGCATTGATGGAACTGTAGCACTAATCATTGCGTATGCAGTTTTAAACAGATATAAAATTGATTACTCGAATATGTTATAATTATGATATTAGAGTGAGGTGTAATTATGAACATAGACGAGATATATTTATTAGAGATGTTTAAGAAATTTGATATTAGAATTAATATATTTGATGAAGGAGGAAAAAGTGAGATAACCAGCAAAGTAGTGGGGAATATTATTCAAACAAAAAATAATGATTTCATTAGTTTTTGTTTATTTTACTTTTTTCTTTACCATCAGAGATTGGTAAATGCTACTGACAATCAACACGTTATAACATCAGATGAAATTTGGCCTTATATCAATAGTTCAAGAAGTATAATTCAAAGATATTTGGATACAGGTAACGATGAAGAGTATAAAAACATGATCCATTATTTGAAAAATGAGTTTAAGCCCAAATTGAAGAATTATTTAGATGAACTAAAAAAAGAACATAGGCTATTAAAAAATAAAATTTCTGCTGAAAAAAAAGTCATTATTGATACTAACTACAAGAAAGAGATAATAGTATTACAGGCAGAATTAAAATATGGAATAGAATTGAATGAAATAGCAGGCATGATGCATCAAATAAATGTTCTAAAAGAAAAGAGCGATGAAATAAAAATGTTGATTCAGGATGAGAAAAGGTATAAATTTCATTATAGACTTGCTTTAGGACTTGCAATTGCTTCAATTGTGTTAACAATACTCACTTACTGTTTCCCAAGAACATAGAGTTTGGAGGTCTAAAATGGGCATTTTTACAAGAAAGAAAAAAGAAGGTTCATCTAGCGCCTTCAAATTATTAAACCAAAACAATACCATATTCACTCCATTTGGAAACAATATTTCAAAAAGTGATGTGGTTAAGATATGCATTGATAGGGTAGCAACCCAGTGTGCGAAGCTAAAACCCAGATACATAAAAACAGAAGCAGATAAGACGGTGACCGAAAAACAAGGTCGACTGTCTTTTTTATTAAAGCACAGACCTAATCCACTCATGACACCTTATGATTTCGTCTATAAAGTGATTACGCTTTTGCTATTAAACGATAATGTATTTATCTATCCGATGTTTGATGCTGATAAAGGTGGACTCAAAGCACTCTATCCATTAAGGCCATCCATCGTAGAAGTGGTGGTTGATCAGGGTGGTAGTTATTACTTAAAATTCTATTTTGACGATGGCCAACAGTTCACACTTCCTTATGAGAACCTTATTCATCTTAGAAAGTATTTTGCTTCTAACGATATCTTTGGTGGAAACGGATCATCAGGTGATCATGAAGCGATTCTAAAAACCATCTCTATCAATGAAAGTGTCCTACAAGGTATCGATAATGCAGTAAAGACCTCGATGCAAATCAAAGGTATTGTGAAGATGAATGGTATGTTATCAGAGGCTGATAAGAAAAAGCAACGCGAGTTATTTGATGCAGCACTTAATGACTCCATCACCTTTAAAGGTAGTTCAATCATACCGATTGATTTAAAATCAGAATACATTCCACTTTCAGTAGATCCTAAGCTGATTGATAAAGATACGCTTGAGTTTTTACAGTCCAAGATATTAGATTACTTCGGAGTATCCATCCCAATCTTTAGAAATAAATACACAGAAGAAGATTTCAACTCATTTTATGAATCCACGATTGAGCCTTTAGCTATTCAACTTAGCGAGGCTTTTTCTTTAGGACTACTCACTGAAAATGCGCTCACACGTGGTGAAGAAGTCATATTTTATAGTGAAAGACTTCAATATGCTTCATGGAACACGAAAGTGACTGCCATTGAAAAACTCATGAGCTTAGGCATTATGACGTTAAATGAATCAAGAGCACTTTTAGGACTAGAGCCTATCGAAGGTGGAAATAAACGACTACAATCCCTAAATTTTGTAGACGCAAATAAAGCAAACTTATATCAAGTCGGATCGGAGGAAAATAACGATGAAGATAACAGTTAATGGAACGATTTCAGAAGAAGCGCTGAAGGTTGTCTTAAACACTCAAAAATCAAAAGTTAAAACGATTATTGAGTTTTGTAAAAATGAAAAACTAGAGCATTTATCTTATAAAGATAACGAGCTTGAGTTTGAGTATCAAAAAGAAAGTAAACCAGATGTTTTAAAGAAATCCAAAGTGGAGGTAAGAAATCATGCTGAAGGAAACTAGACTTGCAGATGTAACATTAGAAGAATCAGAAGGCAAGATGATCTTAGAAGGCTATGCCATTGTATTTAATAATGAAACACTCATTGGTGATGAAGACTATGGTTTTATCGAAGAGATATCACCGAGTGCATTACTAAATACCAAAATGAAAGATGTTCCTATGAAGTATAACCATATGGATTCATTCTTGATCATTGCTAGAACAAAAAACAAATCCTTGCAGTTATCTATCGATTCTATCGGATTAAAAGTAAGAGCTGAACTACTAGATACCCAAACGAACCAAGATATCTATAAAATGGTTCAAAGCGGACTACTCGATAAGATGAGTTTTGCTTTTACTGTAGATGAACAAGTATGGAATAGAGATGGGAAAATTCCCAAACGAACGATTACTAAAATTGAACGCTTGTATGATGTGTCTGTTGTGGATACACCAGCATATGATGCAACGAGCCTATATGCTCGCTCTTTAGAATCTATGGATGTAGAACTAAAGGCTATGGAGTTAGCAGAGCAAACGAATCAAGCAAGCATCATCAAAAAACGTATTAAAATCAAATCCCAAATTTAAGGAGAGAAAGCACATGAACTTAGAATTAAGAAAAAAAGAAATTGAATCAAGACTGACAGAAATTAGAAGTCTAGTCGAAAATGAAGCAGATCTTGCAGTTTTAGAGACACTTGAAAAAGAAACGTCTGAACTCCAAGAGGAACGCACCAAGATTGAGAGAAAAATGCAAATCGCTACAAAAACAGATATCAAACCTATCGTGATTGAAAACCACCGTAGTGTTGATAAAGAAAAGCTTGAAACACGTGGTAAATCACTTAAAGAAAGCAGAATCATCCAAGTATCAAGTGAAGAGATTTTACTGCCTGAACACACATCTGATAAACTCGCACCTTATCCATTTTTGCAAGTATCAACGCTCGTTGATCGTGTCAATGTTATTAACCTAAATGGTGGAGAAACGTATAAAAAATCATTTGTGAAATCAAACGGTATTGCTGGTACCACACTAGAAGGGCAGCCTTACAGTGAAACAGAACCAGCATTTGGTTACTTAACCATCTCCAAAGTAAAGATTACTGCCTATACAGAAATCACAGAAGAACTTGAGAAATTGCCATCGATTCCTTACCAAGCAGAAGTCATCAGAAACATTAATATTGCCCTTAGAAAGAAAATCAGTGAGCAAATTCTACGTGGTGCAGGAACGACCAACACCTTCACTGGTATTTTTAGTGAAGCAGCCATTGCACTTGCTGATAAACCAGCACTTGAGATTGCAGCGATTACAGATTCAACCCTAGATGACATCATCTTTGCTTATGGTGGCGATGAAGAAGTCGAAGGTGGCGCTGTACTTATTTTGAATAAGAATGACCTACGCGCATTTGCTGGACTTAAAACACCTGAAGGTAGAAAAGTGCATACGATCGATTATGTGAACAACACCATCGATGGCATTCCTTATATCATCAACTCTAACTGTAAAGCAATATCAGATCCAAGCACAACTGCTGGAGAATACTCGATTGCTTATGGTGCTTTAAGAAACTATGAAGTACCTATCTTCTCACCTGTTGAAATTGGTAAATCAACCGATTACAAGTTTAGAGATGGCATTATTTGCTACAAAGCATCCGTCTTCACTGGTGGGAATGTTGTCGGTTACAACGGCTTTTTAAGAATTAAGAAAAAAGCAGCCTAGTAGGGAGTGACCTATGTTAGAAACAGTTAAGAAAGCTCTATTGATTCCTGTTGATGAGCATTATGCAGATACTGAAATTACAGCTTATATAGACGCTTGCAAAGAACTCATCATAAGTGCTGGTGTAAGTGAGACCATTGTCAATCAACCACATCCAGCTGTTATAACACTCGTGGTGATTTACTGTAAAACGTTTTATGGCTTTAAATCAGATGGAAGTGTTAAAGAGTTACCGAAATCATTTGACATGCTTCTAAAACAACTGCTTCTAACAAAAGGAGGCAAATCAGATGTTTCCTAATTCTGCAAATGTCTCTATAAGGCTATTAAAGACACATCATGTGTCTGATACGATCGGACAAAAGAAACTCACTGTCACACACTCAAAAGAGGTCATTGGAATATTGTTTTCAGTGACCTCCAAAGAGTTTTATGAAAGCAAAAGCTTAAATGCAAAGATTGATATGGCACTTAAAATACAAAGCATTCTCTACGATGGAAGCAAGTATGCCATTGTAAGAGGTGTCGTCTACAGGGTAGAAAGAACCTATCTAAAGGGACAATTTATCGAAATGTATCTTGTAGAAACGAATATTAAAGTAGGTGATCTCATTGACAACACTGGATGATCTTTCAGATAACATCATGAAGATTGTATCTGAATATAAAGATGAGATTCAAAAAGAGCTTGAAGGCATACTTGATAAAACTGCAGATGAAATGCTTAAGTACATCATGAACAACGCACCAAGAAGCGGTAAGAAAAATGCAGTTGCTGATTCATTTAAAAAACTCGAACTTGGAAAAGGTATCGATAAAACAGTTGTGATTTATTCCAAAAGTAGAGGTCGTATTATCCATTTGATTGAGTTTGGTTATCGTCATAGAAATGGAAAGTTCATTCCAGCAAGAGCATTTATGAGACCAGCGTATGAAATGTTTACTCCAGAGATGATCGATAACATTAAGAAGATCATCGAAAGGGGTAACGTATGAAGCAAAAACTCGAACAACTTTATCAAGTCCTTATCCAAGTACCAGGATGCGATGTGTTTTATGGAACGAACCTGTCTCATGAAGACAAAATTAATCAAAAACCTTTTATCGTCTACCAAGAATTAAGTAGACGTTCTTTAGTATTTGCGGACAATCAATCTGTGCTATCAAGTACAACGATACAAATCACACTCGTTTCTAATGATAAAGATGTTGATCTTGAAGCATCATTAGAAGAACTCTTATATCAAAACGGTTATACCTATGCACTCCTAACTGAGTTTATCAGCCCAGATGGAAGTGTTACACGAATTTATGAAATTAAACTGGAGGTTTAAATATGAGCAATAAAGTAACCTTTGGACTTACAAATGTCCATTATAGTATGGCAACAGTCGGTGAAAATAATGTCTGGGTATTTTCAAATCCCAAACGCCTGATTGGAGCACAAGAAATTACAACAGAAGCAATCGGTGGATCCACACAAGTTTATGCAGATGACAAAGTGATTGCAACGCTTGTTGGCAACGCTGGAACTTCAGTCACTCTCAAGTTCTCTGAGATTGATGACAACTTCAAAAAAGATGTCTTTGGCTTTAAAACAGATACGCAAGGTAACCTGGTTGAGGTCATTAACAACGAAACGAAGACGTTTGCACTCGGATATGAAATTCAAGGTGACATCCATGCACGTCGTATTTGGTATTTCTTATGTACAGCAACTCCGATTGCAGATGGAAGTAAAACCAAAGCAGACTCCATAGAAGCAAATGCCATCACACTAAACATCACAGCAAGACCGATTGAAAGTGGTAGTGATCTCATCATTCGCTCGATTAGTTACCCTGAAAATGCGAACTATCAATCCTTCCTTACTTCAACACCAGTCGTTCCTAACTTTACGGTAGGTTCTTAGTATGGAAAAAAACATTAAACTTGCTGGCCAAGACTTAAAGCTTCATTCGTCTTTGTTTACAATTATTGAATATCGCAATGTCTTTGGTACAGAGCTATTTAACGACATTAGAAACCTAGATAAGAAAAAAGAAAACCATGATGAGGAGTTATCTCTCATTATTGGTACTATCTTCAAAATCATTTATATCTTGCACAGACCTTATACAAAGAAAACCTTTGATGAGTTTTTAATGTCTTTAGATTTTAGCGTATTAACTAATCCTAATGAAATCGAATCTCTAACACAAAATGTCACTGAGATGCTTGGAGCATTAAACGATAACCAGAAATCCCCACAGTTCAAATAGAGCTAAGTTGAATGCAAGTATCACTTCATCAATCATTTTCAACTTAGCTCACCTTAATCTATCGATTGAGGATTCCAAGTATATTGACTTAACGACCTATTTTGAGTTGATTGAGCTTGAGATAGAAACACACAAAAGAAGTGATACACGTTTTGCAACACAAGTGGATATCGACAGATTCTTCATGTAAAAGGAGGTGAAAGTCATGGCGGAAACAATCAAAGGTATCAATATTAAACTTAGTCTTGATGGGAAAGATCTGGACAAAGATTTAAAGGATATAAACTCAAACCTAAAAGAGCAGCAAAAAGATCTATCAGCAATTAACAAGAACTTACGCTATGACTCAAACAACCTCGATTTATGGAAAGACAAGCAACAAAAGCTTAATGGTATTTTAGAAGATACCAAGAAGAAGTTAACCAATCAAAACGCACAGCTTGAAAAAGCAAAAGAAGCCGTTAAGATTGGTGCGATGAGCGAAGAGGAATATAACAAGTTAAAGCGAAGTGCTAGCTTCACTGAAGCTGAAATCGCCAGGTTAAATAATGAACTTGCAAAAACAAACGATCAAATAAAAACATTAGGAAATGCGAAGTTTGATCATCTAGCAAAGCTTGGTGGGACATTAACCAAAAATGTAACACTGCCTATTCTAGGTGCTGCATCGGCATT
>OBJA01001805.1_pt1 | contig 13728 bp, 13 predicted proteins | sample 1519751 | NCBI WGS metagenome assembly OBJA01 (sample SAMEA3881238, study PRJEB22517) | soil metagenome | biome: lake sediment; feature: soda lake sediment; material: sediment, water from around vicinity | place: India | collected 2013-12-23 | depth 3 m | reverse complement strand
CCGGCCCCAGAAGGACTGGCTGCGGGACTGCGCGAGGCGCTGCCACCCTGCGACGGCGCGCTGTGCGCGATTACCCAACGCGATGGTGTGCTGCTCGTTCGTTATCTGGGTGACTCGGCCGAGCAGGCGCGCACCTGCCTGGCCGTGGCCTGGCACTGGCTGCGCCAGGCGGTACTCGGCCGGCACGCCGTATCCCCCCGTATCTGGAACTGTTGAGGAAGACACACCATGGAACTGTCACCACGGGAAAAAGACAAGCTCATGCTGTTCACGGCCGCATTGCTGGCCGAACGGCGCAAGGCACGCGGTCTGAAGCTGAATTATCCCGAGGCGGTGGCCTACATCTCCGCCGCCATCCTGGAGGGTGCGCGCGACGGCCGTAGCGTGGCGGACCTCATGCACGAGGGCACGCACATGCTTACGCGCGAGGACGTGATGGACGGGATCCCCGAGATGATCCCCGAGGTGCAGGTGGAGGCCACCTTTCCCGACGGCACCAAACTGGTGACGGTGCATAACCCGATTGTGTGAGGCTCAAGCGTGACCACTGGATTAACCCGTCAGTTGCATACATGTAACGTTGCACACCTGCGCGGCCGTGTATTGGCAGCAGAAAAGCCCTGTTCAGGTGACGTGGCGGGACTTCACCGCTGGTGTGGCCGGGCACGCACCTTGTAGGAGCGGAGCGAGCCGCGAATATTCGCGGCTCGCTCCGCTCCTACAGGAGGGGTTTTGCAATGATGGGGATAACCCAGGAATGACGGGTATGAAAATGTCATGCCTGAATCAGGTATCTGCAGATAGGAAAAAATCATGATCCCCGGAGAAATGGCCATCCTGGATGGCGACATCGAGCTCAACCCGGACCGCGAGACGATCACCCTGTCCGTGGCCAACAGCGGCGACCGGCCCATCCAGGTCGGTTCCCATTACCATTTCTTCGAGGCCAACCCGGCGCTGCACTTCGACCGTGCACGGGCGCGCGGCTTCCGCCTCGACATCCCCGCCGGCACGGCAGTGCGCTTCGAACCCGGCCAGTCTCGCACGGTGGAGCTGGTGGCCTATGGTGGTGAGCGCAAGGTGTACGGCTTTCGCGGTGAAATCATGGGTGCGCTGGAGTCGCAATCATGAGCCGCATCAACCGGCGCGCCTATGCGGAGATGTACGGGCCCACCACCGGCGACCGGGTGCGGCTCGGTGATACCGAGCTGTGGATCGAGGTGGAGGCGGACCACACCCTCTACGGCGAGGAGGTGAAGTTCGGCGGTGGCAAGGTGATCCGCGACGGCATGGGCCAGAGCCAGCGCTTCGGTGCCGGGGTGGTGGACACCGTCATCACCAATGCCCTGATCCTCGACCACTGGGGCATCGTCAAGGCCGATGTCGGCTTGAAGGACGGCCGCATCGCCGCCATCGGCAAGGCCGGCAATCCCGACGTACAGCCTGGCGTTACCATCGTCATCGGCCCCGGCACCGAGATCATCGCCGGCGAGGGCCTGATCCTCACCGCTGGGGCCATCGATGCCCATATCCATTTCATCTGCCCGCAACAGGCGGAAGATGCCCTCATGTCCGGCATCACCACCATGCTCGGCGGCGGCACGGGGCCCGCCGCCGGCACCAACGCCACCACCTGCACGCCCGGGCCCTGGTATATCGAGCGCATGTACCAGGCGGTGGAGACGCTGCCGCTCAACTTCGGCTTTCTCGGCAAGGGCAATGCCAGCCTGCCGGGCGCACTGACCGAGCAGATCCAGGCCGGCGCCATGGGTCTGAAGCTGCACGAGGACTGGGGCACCACGCCCGCGGCCATCGACAACTGCCTGAGCGTGGCGGAGCAGGAAGACATCCAGGTGGCCATCCACACCGACACCCTGAACGAATCGGGTTTCGTCGAGGACACCCTGGCTGCCTTCAAGGACCGCTGCATCCACACCTACCACACCGAGGGTGCCGGTGGCGGCCATGCCCCCGACATCATCAAGGCCTGCGGCGCGGCCAACGTGCTGCCCTCGTCCACCAATCCGACGCGGCCCTACACGGTGAATACCATCGACGAGCATCTCGACATGCTCATGGTCTGCCACCACCTGGATCCCAACATCGCCGAGGACGTGGCCTTCGCCGAGTCGCGCATCCGCCGCGAGACCATCGCCGCCGAGGACATCCTCCACGACCTGGGCGCCTTCTCCATGATCGCCTCCGACTCACAGGCCATGGGCCGCATCGGCGAGGTGATCACGCGCACCTGGCAGACGGCCCACAAGATGAAGCTGCAGCGCGGCAGCCTGGCGGACGACCCGGCGCGCCACGACAACTTCCGCGCCCGGCGCTACATCGCCAAGTACACCATCAACCCGGCCATCACCCACGGCATCAGCCACGAGATCGGTTCCATCGAGGTGGGCAAGCTCGCCGACCTGGTGCTGTGGCGGCCGGCCTTCTTCGGTGTGAAGCCCGCCATGATCATCAAGGGCGGCATGATCGTGGCCGCGCCCATGGGCGATCCCAATGCCTCCATTCCCACGCCGCAACCGGTGCACTACCGGCCCATGTTCGGCGCCCTCGGCGGGGCGCGCGCCGCGACCAGCGTGAGCTTCGTATCCCGGGCCGGACTGCAGGCCGGCATGGCGGAGCGCCTTGGCCTGCGCAAGCGCCTGGTCGCCGCGCAGAACTGCCGCGGCGTGCGCAAGGAACACATGGTCCACAACCACTACCAGCCGCACATGGAAGTGGACCCGCAGACCTACGCGGTGCGCGCCGACGGCGAGCTGCTGGTGTGCGAGCCGGCCGTGGAGCTGCCGCTGGCGCAACGGTATTTCCTGTTTTGAGATATCCCGTTGATCCTGGTTACCCGTCATTCACGCGCCTACCCCGTCATTCACGCGCCTACCCCGTCATTCACGCGCCTACCCCGTCATTCCCGCGAAGGCGGGAATCCATGTCGTTCGAGGCACTGGATTCCCGCCTTCGCGGGAATGACGGCCTAAGGGTAGGAATGACGGCCTAAGGGTAGGAATGACGGCCTAAGGGTAGGAATGACGGCCTAAGGGTAGGAATGACGGCCTAAGGGTAGGAATGACGGCCTAAGGATAGGAATGACGGCCTAAGGGTAGGAATGACGGCGTACGAAGTAATTTGAACATCCATGAACAAACTGGTCACCCACATGCATGAACTGACCCTCCACATCGCCGTACCCGGCGCCGCCGACAGCACCCTTACCCTGCCCTTCGAGGCGCGGCGGAAGAGCCGCCTGCGCGCGCGGCTGGACAATGGCGAGGAGGCCGCCCTGTTCCTGCCGCGTGGCCAGATCCTGCGTCATGGCGACCAACTGCGCAGCGACAGCGGTTTCCTGGTGGAGGTCCGTGCCGCGCCGGAGACCGTCTCGACCGCGCAGTGCACCGAGCCCACCCTGCTGGCGCGCGCTTGCTATCACCTGGGCAATCGCCACGTGGCGCTGCAGATCGGGAGCGGCTGGCTGCGCTACCGCCACGACCATGTGCTGGACGACATGGTGCGCGGCCTCGGTCTGGCGGTGCATTGCGAACAGGCGCCCTTCGAACCGGAACCCGGGGCCTACCAGGGCAGCGGCCATGGCCATCATCACCACGACTGAGGCGCGGCCGCTGGCGGACCTGGCGCTGCTGCGCCTGCTGCAGCTGGTCAGCCCGGCCCTGCCAGTGGGGGCCTATGCCTATTCCCAGGGCCTGGAGCAGGCCGTGCAGGCGGGCTGGGTGCGGGACGAGGACAGCGCGCGGGACTGGATCGCCGGCGTGCTGGAGCACAATCTCGGCCGCCTCGACCTGCCCTTGCTGCGGCGCCTGCAGCAGGCCTGGCAGGCGGACGACCCGGGCCAGGTCGAATACTGGAGCCGTTACACCTGCGCCGCGCGCGAGACCGCGGAACTGCGCAGCGAGGATCGCCAGACCGGCACCGCCCTGGCACGCCTGCTGGCGGACCTGGGCATAGCTCCGGCGCGGGACTGGATCATGCATCCCGACGTGAACTGGCCGGTTATGTTCGCCCTCGCGGCCGTACACTGGCGGGTGCCGCTGGACACGGCGGCCCTGGGCTATCTCTGGGCCTGGTGCGAGAACCAGGTGGCCGCCGCCATCAAGCTGGTGCCCCTGGGCCAGACCGCGGGGCAGCGCATCCTGGCGCATTGCGCCGTGCGCATCCCGGTGGTGGGCCGGGCCGCAGCGCAATGCGCGGACGAGGACATCGGCCAGCTTTGCGCCGCCCTGGTCATCGGCAGCGCCTGGCATGAGACCCAGTACAGCCGGCTGTTCCGGTCGTGATCAGGCCAGGTGTCCTGGATGCCCGCCTTCGCGGGCATGACGAAACAACCAGAACTTCACTAGGAGAGACCCATGAATGACAAACCCGCCCTGCGCCTGGGCGTCGGGGGGCCGGTGGGATCCGGCAAGACCGCCCTGGTGGACGCCTTGTGCAAGCGCATGCGCGATGACTACGAACTCGCTGTGGTGACCAACGACATCTACACCCAGGAGGACGCCCAGTTCCTGGTGCGCAGCACCGCGCTGCCGGCCGAGCGCATCATCGGCGTGGAGACCGGCGGCTGCCCGCATACGGCCATCCGCGAGGATGCCTCCATGAACCTGACCGCCGTGGCGGAGCTGCAAGGGCGTTTCCCGGGCCTGGACATGGTCATCGTGGAGAGCGGCGGCGACAACCTCAGCGCCACCTTCAGCCCGGAGCTCTCCGACCTCACCCTGTACGTCATCGACGTGTCCGCCGGCGACAAGATCCCGCGCAAGGGCGGGCCGGGCATCACCCGTTCCGACCTGCTCATCATCAACAAGATTGACCTGGCGCCCCACGTGGGTGCGTCCCTGGAGGTGATGGACCGGGATGCACGCAGCATGCGCGATGACAAGCCCTTCGTCTTTACCAACCTCAAGACCGGCGAGGGTCTGGATGAGGTCATCGATTTCATTCGTCACCAGGGCCTGCTGTAGCCAGGCGGCGCCCCATATGCGCGCGCCTGTGCATGGCCAGGCATCATTCTGGTGCACCCCCCTGTCGTGACGAAACCACGCTGTGGCGCAAATACCGAAAAAAAGCCGGATTATCAGCAAGTACGCGTATTCATGGCATTTTGGCACGGGGCTTGCTCTTACACCATACAGGTAGCCACTCCCAGCCCAGACACGGATTCATGGGGACGTTACCAACGAAATCCCGCTTCACCCATTGCCTACACACTACGGAGTATTTTCAACATGAAATCATTGAGTCTCTTGAAAGCAAGCCCCCTGGCACTGGCCGTGTCCCTGGCAGGCGCAGCCGCGTTCGCGCCCACCGCGGCCAATGCCGAGTTGTCCGGCAACATCGGCGTGCATTCCAAGTACCTGCTGCGCGGGATCTTCGAGGAGAACGACCAGGCCGCGGTCCAGGGTGGACTGGACTACAGCCACGAGAGCGGCTTCTATGCCGGCTGGTGGTTCTCCAGCCTCGGCTATGAGTACGATGCCAGTGGCACCGACCCCTTCACCGGCAATGGCGTTGAAAACGACTTCTATGCCGGCTTCGCCGGCGAGGCCGGTGGCTTCGGCTATGACATCGGTCTGCTGCAGTATGTCTACATGAACGTCGACGATTCCAACCTGACGGAACTGGTCGCCAGCATCAGCATGGGCGGCGCCTACGTGGGCTTCCAGTACCTGCTCAATGACGGCTGGTGGGGCAACGCCGGCGACATCTACTGGAAGGCCGGCTACGCCATGGAGATCCCCAACAGCAAGTTCGGTCTCGCCTTCGACCTGGGCTACTACACCTATGATGATGATGACAACAGCAAGCTGGGCGCTGTGACCGTCAAGGACTCCGGTTTCCGCCACTTCAACGTCACCCTGTCCCACCCGGTAGGCAACACCGGTGCCGACATGTACGTCCAGTACACCTTCGCTGGCAAGGATCGTGAAAACACCAGTTACGATGACACCATGGTGTTCGGCCTGACCTACGCCTTCGACATCTAAGCTGCAACCAGCCGCGGCAGGACATCCTGCCGCGGCCCCTTGAAAGATCCCGGACAACCATGCCCCATGATAGCGATCCACGGCAGATCAATGCAGTGCTGCTCATGGAGGTCGCCAAGCTCATGGCCAAGTCCATGGCCTCGGGACCCAAGATCACGAATGTTCTGCTCCTGCTGTCCAAGTGGACCAGGCTGCACTTTCCACGCATATTGCTGCCCAATTACCAGACCCGTGAACTCGAGGTTGCCTATTACTACGGTCTGCCCCACGAAAAAGTGGCGGCCGGCGACTATACGGTCCCCTTCGACCAGGGCCTGACCGGCTACGTGTGGCGCAGCGGCCAGGTGGCCCTGGTCACCGACGTACTCAGCGAACCCGTGTTCCTCACCCGGATCGCCGAACCCATCGAGGGTAGCAAACATCACGTAGGCTATATCTCCGTGCCCATCATGGTGGACGGCAAGACCGTGGGTGTACTTTCTGCACAGCGCCGCGCCAACCCGCGCCGCCGCTATGCCGACGACGTGGACCTGCTGCGGGTCATCGCCAGCCTGCTGGGACCGGTACTGCAGTCCCTGCGCCATCGCGCCCAGCATATCAGCCTGGTGCCGGGGCAGCTCGATCGCGACAGCGGCCATTACATCCAGCTATGCGAGGCCCATGGCATCATCGGCTCAAGCCGCGCCCTGCTGTCGGCCGTCAAGGAGATCGACCAGGTCAAGGACAGCGACGCGCCCATCATGCTGCTGGGCGAGTCCGGCACCGGCAAGGAGATGTTCGCCGGCATGGCGCACCGGGAAAGCAGACGGCGCAAGAAGCCCTTCGTCTGCATCAACTGCGCCTCCATCCCCGAGGCGCTGCTGGAATCGGAACTGTTCGGCCACGAGAAGGGCAGCTTCACCGGCGCTCATCGGCGCCAGATCGGCAAAATCGAGCAGGCGCACGAGGGCACCCTGTTCCTGGACGAGATCGGTGACATGCCCCTCGACCTGCAGGTCAAGCTGCTGCGCGTGCTCCAGGACAAGCATATCCAGCCCATCGGCAGTGATCGCCCGCGACATGTGGACTTCCGCCTCATCACCGCCACCCATGTGAATCTGGGCGCGGCGGTTCAGGAAGGTCGTTTCCGCCTTGACCTCTATTATCGTCTCAATGTCATACCCATCGCCCTGCCCCCCTTGCGCAATCGCCTGGAGGATATCCCGCGCCTGGCGCAGCATTTCCTCAACCTCTATGCCGAGGCCTACGACCGCAGCCTGTATTTCACCCAGGGAGTGTATGAACACCTGCAGCATTTCCCCTGGCCGGGCAATATCCGCCAGCTGCAGAATGTGGTGGAACGTGCCGTACTCAAAGCCGAAGGCCAGTGGATCAACGTGGAACAGATCGAAGCGGTACTGGGAGCCGAACTCGTACCGGACGGTGCCCAGCTGGAACCACCCGGCCCGGCGCGGGAGCCGGCCCACTCCATACCGGACCAGGCGACCGCGCCCCGCCCCTATCGCTGGGTGCAGGACGCGGAGCTAGAACCCATACAGGATGCCCTGCGCCGATCCGCCGGCAACCAGACCCACGCCGCTCGCCTGCTTGGCCTCACACCGCGACAATTGCGCTATCGACTGAAGAAGCTTCATGTCGAGTGTTGAAGGTTCAGCATCTCCATGGAATCATGAATCGGGAGCTTCGCTAATACCGCCGCGTCAGCGACAACAGCAGCTGCGGCAGCAACTCCGGCAGGCGCTCGGGGTGGTCCAGCAACCGGAAGCGGCCGGTGCCGAACATCCTGACCATGCGTTCCCGTGAGCCTGCGTCCAGGCTCAGACAGTATGTCTCCATACCCTGGCGCCGCCCCTCGCGCACGGCCGCGCGCACGTCATGGGCGAGGTAGTCATCGTCGTATACATCGATATCGGAGGGCACACCGTCCGTCACCACCAGCAATAGGCGATGTTGTTCCTGACGCCGGGCCAGCTGCGCCAGGCCATGCCGCAGGGCCACACCCATGCGGGTGGAATGGCGTGCGTGCAGACCGGCGATGCGCGCCTCGATGCCAGCGTCGAAGGGCTCCCCGAAATCCTTGATGTGAACGCATTCCACCGCGTGGCGGCCGTTGGAGTGGAAGCCCAGCAGGGCAAAGGCCTCGCCCAGGGTTGCCAGGGTATGACCCAGCAACAGGGCGGCCGCGCGACCGAGTTCCAGCAGGCTATGGCCCGACCCCGGCAATGGATCGTTGCACGACTCGCTCAGGTCCAGCAGCAACAGGCTGGCAAGGCCGCGGTCGTGTTGCGGACGTGCCCGGAAATAGAAGCGCGGGTCGGGCTCCCGCCCTGTACGCGCATCCACGTGGGCGTCCAGCAGGGCATCCAGGTCCAGTTCATCACCCTCGGCCTGACGACGTACCCGCTGCAACCTTTCCAGCCGCAGGTCCAGGGCCAGTCGCCGCAACTGCGCCAGCACCGGGCCATGCTCTCGCAGCAGGCGGGCAGCCTGGACGACGTCACCCGGCACCGGCCGGCTGACCCGTACCCGGCACCAGTCCCGCCGCAGCACCTGGGTCTGGTAATTCCACTCGGGATAGCGGTATTCGGCTTCGACATCCGCCGCACCATGGCGCTGATACTCCACCAGTGCCTGGTCAGGCGCGTCCCTCAGCCACCAGGCGGAGCGGTCCTCCTCCGGACCCTTATCATCGGCCAGGGCCAGCCGCGGTCCGTGCCGGGCTTCTCGCCACCGGCAGCCCTCCTGGATGGCCGCGCCGGTCCCTGCCGGCCCCGCTTCCTTCGCCAGCTGCCTTTCTTCCTCGGCCCACAGGTGGCCGTTGTCATCGCGGTAGGGCGCAGCCTGGAACGCCTGGCCCTCGTCCATGGGGATGCGCATCTGACCGAGGTCGTGGGCCAGGCTCAGTCCCAGCTCGCGCGCCAGGTCGGGATCGCCCCAGCGCTGTGGTTGCCCGTGGAAGCCGCGCACGGCCTTGTGCACCCAGGTGTCGGCTGGATCCGCCGTGCCGCTCAGCAGGGCGCGGGCCAGCCGGCGCAAGAGGACAGCGAAGCACTGCCCTGTATCGCGCACGGGCACATGGAAGCGCAGCCACAGGTGGCGCAACCCGGGAAAACGCACCATCGCCAGGGCCTCCACCCGGGCGTCCTCGAACAGCCCGACGAGTACCTGCTGCCGTGGCCTGAGTTCCCCGCGCAGGTACGGCCGACCGCCATGGAACCGGTGAGCGGCGGCATGGCAGGCAGCGGCGCGGGCCAGCTCGGCGCCATCCACCTGGTCGCACCAGGCCGAGGGCAACAGGAGCATCCCCTCATGGAGGGTAGGCGTATCCAGACTCTCATCCGGGTATACCGGAACGTACCGGTCCCAGAGGGCCTGCACGAACAGGGAACCTCGCCGTGCCGGTGCCGGCGCGGGTGTATCCCTAGCGATGCCCGCGCTCACTGGCCTCGTTTGGAATGCCGGCGATGGGACACTCGGCCGTGCCGGGTGTGGATCGCGTGAAGCTTTCCACCTGCTCACGCGCGGCCTGGGGATCCTTGACCCAGGTGCTGTAGAACTCATAGGGACATTCCAGGGCACCGTTGGCGTCATCGCCGGAATTGATCATCCCCGTGTAGCCACGGTGCAGGAGCTTGAACAGGTGATTCTGTGACTGCCAGTTCTTGCGTGCATCTCGGATCTGGGAGACGGACAGCTCCGCATACTGGATGCCGTACTCCTCTTCCGCGCATTCTCCCAGGGTGCGGCCGTCGAAGCCCACCAGGGCCGAATGACCGAAATAGGAATACACCCCGTCGAAGCCGGTGGCATTGGCCACGGCCACGTAGCAGTTATTCATCCAGGCCATGGCCTTGGCCACGATGACCTGCTGTTCCTTGGAGGGATACATGTAGCCCTGGCAACGCACGATCAGCTCCGCGCCCTTCATGGCGCAGTCGCGCCAGATCTCCGGGTAGTTGCCGTCATCGCAGATGATGAGGCTGATCTTGAGACCCTTGGGGCCATCGGTGACATAGGTCTTGCCGCCGGGATACCAGCCCTCGATGGGACACCAGGGCATGATTTTACGATACTTCTGCACGATCTCGCCCTGATCGTTGATCAGCACCAGGGTATTGTAGGGCGCCTTGGCGGGATGTTCCTCGTGGCGCTCGCCGGTGAGGGAGAACACCCCCCAGGTTCCGGCCTTGCGGCAGGCCTCCGCGAAGATGTCCGTTTCCTCGCCGGGGATGGTGGCGGCGGTTTCGTACATCTCCTTCGCGTCGTACATGATGCCGTGGGTGCTGTATTCCGGGAAGATCACCAGGTCCATGCCCGGCAGCCCCTGTTTCATGCCCACCACCATGGCGGCGATCCTGCGGGCGTTTTCCAGCACCTCTGCCTTCGTATGCAGGCGCGGCATCTTGTAGTTGACCACGGCGACGCCGACGGCGTCCGCGCTGGAGGAAATATCTCCGTGTCTCATCGTCTTTTCGTACCTCTTCTGGGAATATCCGGATTAAGGATGCTCTGATTTAGCCGTCATTTCCGCGCAGGCGGGAATCCATGGGTTTTACACCACTGGATTCCCGCCTGCGCGGGAATGACGGGTTTCTACACCGACAGATACTTGCTGATCTGCTCCGTATCCACGTCCTCGCGCCGATCCTCGTGGATGAATTTCCCCTTGTCGATGACGATGATGCGATCGGCGATGGCCATGGTGAAACTCAGTACCTGCTCGGACACGATGATGGTGATGTCGCGCAGCTTGCGGATCTCATTGAGGATGTTGGCGATGTCCTTGATGATGGACGGCTGGATCCCCTCCGTGGGTTCATCCAGGAGCAGCACCTTGGGATTGGTGACCAGGGCGCGGGCGATGGCAAGCTGCTGCTGTTGCCCGCCCGAGAGGTTGCCGCCCTTGCGATGGCGCATCTCGTGGAGAACCGGGAACAGGGCGAAGATCTCGTCCGGAATCCGCTTCAGCCGTGACACCTCCATGCCCGTCTCGATATTCTCCTGCACGGTCAGGCTGGGGAAGATCATGCGACCCTGGGGTACATAGGCAATGCCGTTGGACACGCGCTGAAAGCTCTCCTTGCCGGCCAGTTCCTCGCCGTCGACCTTGATCGAGCCCCCCGTGGTGGGCAGAACGCCGATCAGGGACTTGAACAGCGTGGTCTTGCCCATGCCGTTGCGCCCCATGATGGCCAGGGTCTCGTTCTTCCTTGCCGAGATGTTCACACCATGGATGACCTCGCTCTGGCCATAGCTCACGTGCAGTTCAGATACTTCAAGCATGGGACTCTCCTTCCCGGACTCAGTGGCCGAGGTATACCTCGATGACCTTGGGATCGTTCTGCACTCTTTCCATGTTCCCCTCGGCCAGGATCTGTCCCTGATGCAGGACCGTCACCTTGTGGGCGATGCGGGCAACGAACTCCATGTCGTGTTCGATGACCAGCACCGAACGTCCCTGGCAGATCCGGTTGAGCAGGTCCGCGGTCTGCTCGCGCTCGCGCACGCTCATACCGGCCACGGGTTCGTCCAGCATCAGCAGCTCCGGGTCCTGGATCAGCAGCATGCCGATTTCCAGCCACTGCTTCTGACCATGGCTGAGCAGGGCGGCCTCCAGGTCGAGGTCGTCTTCCAGGAATATCTCACCGGCAACTTCGCGGATGCGCGCCTCCACCTCCTCGGTACGCTCGAATGCAAGCGACCCGAATACACCGCGTCCCTTCGGGTAGGAGATCTCCAGGTTTTCGAACACGGTAAGGTTCTCGTAGATGGACGGTGTCTGGAACTTGCGCCCAACTCCGGCACGCACGATCTGATGTTCCGAGAGCTTCGTGAGTTCGTGATTACGGAACTTGATGCTGCCCGAGGTGGCCCTGGTCTTGCCGCAGATCAGGTCGAGGACCGTAGTCTTTCCCGCACCGTTGGGGCCGATCACAACGCGCAGCTCGTTGCGATCGATATACATGTTCAGGCCGTTGACCGCCTTGAATCCGTCAAAGGATACCGTCAGGTCCTCGATCGCCAGGGTAAAATCGGTTTCGCTGCTCATGCGGCTTCTCCTGCTCGTCTATCATCGGCCGGCCGAGGTCTCGTACGAAAAGACAGGATCCTGGCGGTCACCCTCCTGCTGCAGTCGCCCCCGCTCCTTACGCAATTGAAAACCTTCTTGCTGTATTTCTCGTAAAGTCCGGCCAGGCCATTGGGGAAGAACATGACCACGGCGATGAACAACCCCCCCATCAGGAACAGCCAAAGCTCTGGAAAGGATTCCGAGAAGGCCGTCTTGCCGAAATTGACCAGCAGAGTGCCGTAGATGGCACCGATGAGGGACATACGCCCACCTACGGCGGCAAAGATGACCATTTCGATGGAAGGCACGATGCCGACGAAGGAAGGTGACATGAAACCAACCTGCAGTGTGAACATGGCACCACCGATGGCCGACATCATGGCGGCGAGACAGAAAACGAAGATCTTGAAGTTGGAAACGTCATAACCGGAGAAGCGAACCCGATCTTCCTTGTCGCGCATGGCCAGCAGCAGGCGGCCGAACTTGCTGGTCAGCACGTAACGACCCACCATTACACAGCCCAGCAGCAGGAAGGCATTGATGAAGTACAGGATGTACTTCGCGCTATCATCGCGGATATCCCAGCCGTTCAGCGTCCTGAGGTCCGTGATACCGTTGATACCGCCGGTATAACCCTGCTGTCCCACGATCAGTACCGTGAGGATCAAGGCGATCGCCTGGGTGATGATGGCAAAATAGACCCCGCTCACCCGCCGCTTGAACATGGCGAATCCGATGATGAAGGCAAACAGGGCCGGTATCGTCAGGATCGCCAGCAGGGTCAGTCCGAAGCTGTTGAAGGGTTCCCAGAACCAGGGAAGCCCGGTAAGCTGGTTCCAGTCCATGAAGTCGGGAATCCCGGGCGTCGACTGGATTTTGGTGCTCTCCGGATCCGAGGCCTCCAGTTTCAGGAACATGGCCATGCAATAGCCGCCCAGTCCGAAGAAGATCCCTTGCCCCAGGCTCAGGATACCTCCATAGCCCCAGAGCAGCACCAGGCTCACCGCCACGAAGGCATAGGTGAGGTACTTGCCCACCAGGTTGAGGCGGAACAGGTCAAGGCTGAGGGGGAAGACCACCAGGATCAGCAAGGCTATGATGGCCAGCCCGATCGCCCCCTGTTTACCACCGAGAAGTTTGTCGTAGAAGAATGTCATCGTACCTATCTCCCTAGTGGATTCACTTGCGGATCTTGATGGAGAACAGGCCTTCCGGGCGCATCATGAGAATTACCACGATGGTCAGCAGCGTAAGCACCTTCGCCATGGAGCCGCTCAGGAAGAACTCCATGATGGATTGGGCTTGGGCGATGGAGAAGGCGGACGCAATGGTCCCGAAGAGGCTGGCTGCGCCACCGAACACCACCACCATGAAGGTGTCCACGATGTAGAGTGAACCGGTGGTCGGACCTGTGGAGGCAATCGTGGTAAAAGCAGCACCGGCGATGCCCGCGATGCCGCAACCCAGCGCGAAGGTCAGTCGGTCGACCATCTTCGTATTGATGCCGACAGCGCCACTCATGAGGCGATTCTGCGTGGTGGCGCGCACCCGCAACCCCCAGCGCGACTTGAACATCAGGTAGAACACGCCTGCGGTGACCAGCACCGTCAGCCCCAGCACAAACAGTCCATTCAGGGGGATGTCGATGGCATC
>OBJA01001804.1_pt1 | contig 13729 bp, 13 predicted proteins | sample 1519751 | NCBI WGS metagenome assembly OBJA01 (sample SAMEA3881238, study PRJEB22517) | soil metagenome | biome: lake sediment; feature: soda lake sediment; material: sediment, water from around vicinity | place: India | collected 2013-12-23 | depth 3 m | reverse complement strand
AGGCCCTCGTAGCCGAGATAGCGCGACAGCTCGTACTCGTACTCCTCGCGCGGCGTATTGAAGACCAGCTCGTGGACGATGGTCTGGTCCGCCAGCATCTCGGTCAGGGCCGCCGTCAGCGTGTCCTGGGCGCCGCCCAGCATGCTGATCGCCTCGTTGTACTTGCCGTCGTCGGCGAGCGAACGGGCGCTGCTCATGACGTTGCGGATCTGGTTCAGGTCCACGGCGCGCACGTTCTGCCGCCCCTTGCTCTTGACCATCTGATCGTAGTTGCGCCGGTACGAGGCCTCGAAACCCTGCACGCCCTCGTAGAGCTCCTCGAAGCGGGCGCGCTCCGCCTCTCCACGCGTCGTCTGCGGCGCCTGCAGGGAAGCCTCGCTCATCAGACGCATGGCATCCTCGACCAGGCGCAGCGCCTCCGGCTGGTTGCCGGCATCCAGCGCCGTGCGCGCGCCCTCGAAGTTCTCCTGCGCCACTCGGTGCAGCTCGACGGCCATGGCGTTGCCGCTCTCCCGGATGCGGTTCGCCGCCGGAGAGTGGTTGATGAACATGTCGGCGAACTGGATCTTCTGGCGCAGCTGCTGCTCCGAGACGGAACGCTGCTGCTCGGTCTGCGCCGCCTGTGACGGAGCGGGGCCGCCGCGCGCGGCCTGGAGTTCGGCGATAGGCTTGTTCTCCTCGCCCTCGTCGACGACGTAGATGGGACCGCCCATGTTCCTGTGGTTGCGGCACTGGTAGTAGAGCAGATCGGGGGTCTGCCGGCTCGGCGTGAATGTCACCACGCCCTCGTATATGAACTGGCCGCTGACGCCCTCGGTATGCGTCGCCCCTCCCCAGCCCACTTCGCTGCTGGAGAGATAGAAATCGTGCTGGATGCCGGCATTGACGCGGAAGCTGTAGGTCTTGCCGCGCACCACGACCAGCGGCTTGCCCTGCACGCCGTTCACGACGAACCCCAGGCGATGGCCGACGCCGTAGAAGGGATGGCTGGAGTCCTTGGATTCGGACGTCACGTTGAATATGAACGGCGACGCCGGCGGAGCCTCGCGCGCCGCGGCGACCTCCGCCGGCGGACGCGCGGGCGCGATCTCGCCGGTCGGCACGCGCGGCGGCTCGATCACCGGCGGCGGGACGGGGTCGTGGGCGTGCTCGACCGAGACCTCGGGGGCCGGTGCGGGCTCAGCCTGCTCGGCGGGCGCGGGAACGGCGTCCGGAACGTCCTCGGGCAGAGTGGATACGAGAGGAGCCCTGATCTCCGGTTCCGGAGCGGGGCGAGGATCGTCTCCTGTCGTGGCACAGCCGGACAGGACCAGCGCAACTATCGCCGATGGCAACAGAAAGGGGAAAAGGGATCGCATTCCTCCCTCGTGATTTCAGGGGAGACAAAAGGCCCGCCCGAATAACGGGCGGGCCTGCCGGACTATCTCCACGGATTCTTTACGGTAGCCTCGCTGAGAGGCGGTCTCCAGTCCGCCGGCTTGGGCTTGGAGTGGCACTTGGTGCAGGTCGCCGTGGTGATCGGGAAGGCCACCTTGCCGTGGCATACGCCGCATTTCTCACCGAGCAGGATGGCGGACATGTTGATCTGGTTGGCGCCCGCCTGCGGCACGAAGATCGCCGGATGGCAGTTGGAGCAGAACAGCCATTCCGTATGCTGGCGATGCGGGAACACCACGTCCGGCATCGAGGCCTTGACCGGCCGTACGATGTCGAGATCCATGACGAAGGGCTCCTCCGAGGAATCGACCCTGTCCCAGCGCGGCCGCAGCAGACCATCGTCGAGCGCCTTGACCCAGTCGACGCGGTTGCCGACAGGCGAACGCGGCAGACCCTGGTAGGCCTCTTCCGGCGGCTGCAGCGAGAAGGTCGCCTCGTTGGTCGTGTCGTGGATGCCGTCCTCCCAGGGCGCCGGGTTGGCGCTGTCACGCTGCTTCAGGTTGACGTTGAACTCGTTGGCCGTGGAGACCCGTCCTTCCTGAGCGGACACCGGCGCCACCTGCCACGACAGGGCAAAGGCCAGCAGCGAAACCGACAGACCGGAAGCGATCGTGATTTTCTTGACTATATTCATGGCTCACTCTCCCCCGTCCGTCGTCATTGACCCGGCGCGCCAGCGCCCGCCGCGGGATCCAGCGGTCGGAACGCCGGAGCCACGAGCCGCTGCACCGTGCTGCCGGGGAAGTGAGTGGGAGTACCCGGGATGCCGGAGTGGCACATCGCGCAGTTCTCGACCGACCACGCCACCTCGCCGTTGTGGCAGGCGCCGCAGAACTGCCCGTCTACGATCTTGGCCATCGTGATCTGATTGCCGCCGGCCTTGAACTGGAAGCCCAGGTCGGCGTGGCAAACCTTGCAGCGGAACCGCACGCGGTGGAACCAGTGCGGGAACACCACCGGTCTCATGCCCGCGGCGTCGGCATAGTTGTTGATGACGACGTCGCCGTACTCCGCCTGGGCCGGCTGCGGAGCCGCCCACACCCACAAACCGATCAGGAGCCCGACGAGCAATGACATGCGGACGGGCATCCGAGAGATCATCGATGGCATAACAAACCCCTCCTAATGACTTTCCAATCTTATATAGACTTATTGTTAAGTGCAGGGCCTGACTGGGCAGGCGGGTAACTCGTCAGATTCAGAAACGACGATTCACCTGAAAGTAAATGATGTTGTAGGTGTCGTCATTGTTCTCTCCGGCGAAGCTGATGTAGCGCCAGCTCAGACTGGCGTCCACCAGGCCGATGACGTAGTCCAGCCGATTCTCCCACTCCGCGCGGTCTATCCCCTCGTCCGTGGCCGCGCGTGCGAGTCGCAGGTCCGAATTGAATCGAAGCTGGGCTATGTCGAACAGGCCCATGTGCCGGTAGGTCACCTGGCCGGTTGCGGTTACTGTATCATTATCCCGCAGCCCATTGAAGTCCCGCCGCACCATTTGTACGGTCAGATTTCCGCTCAGCATGCTGTACAGCGAGAGGGTCTGGTTCCGCATGAACTGGACATTGGCAAACTGCTGACTGTCCTCCTGATCCCCGAATCCGCGCGAGTCCGAAAGGGTCACGTGGACCATGGTCGTTCCGCTCTCCCCGTGCAGGTCCCAGGAGACGCTGCCGGTGTGGTCGAGGCGCTGCGTGGTGACGTCGGCCTGATCGGCGGACTGGTGTACACCGCTCACCGTCTGGCTCAGGCTCAGGCGGAAGGTGCCGCGTCCGTCGGTCATCCACATGCGCTGGGCATCATGCCCCAGGCGCACCATTCCCGTCACGAGATCATCGCTGCCCGTATCCTGGTTCTGAACCGAGGCCTGGGCGTGCCAGTTATAGGTGAAATGGGAGAAGATCGAGCGCAGATCGGACTGGTATAGGGCGCCGATCCGTTGCCGCATGGCGGTGTCCACGCCTTCGGCGCTGGTGTCGGTGACATCGACGTTGGCGTCGAAGCGCAGGTTCTTCGTGTACTGATAGAAGGCGCCCGCCATCGCGCTCACGCTGGCCTGGTCGATCTCCCTGCCCGCCGTGCTCGAAGACAGGTCGAAGAAGCGCACGCCCGCGCTCACCGACAGGGGCCTGTCGACCGGACGCCAGAAGACGAAGTTCGAGAGCTGCCCGTACGACATGCTCGCGTTCGGCTGGTTGGTGCTGTTGAGCGGCTGCCTCGAAGTGCTGTCGGAGTCGTAGTAGCTGGCCATGGTGTCGAAGCGCAGCGCCCGGTCGGGGTGATAGAAGTGCTCGACGTTGAACAGCTTGATCTCGGTGTCCTGATCGATGGTCGCCAGTCCCGTCTCCTGGTAGCTGGCCCGGGCGCTGAGCGAATGCTGGGGCCGGCGCATGCTGTACTCGACCCCGAGCAGGTGATCCTTGTAGTCCTCCAGCCCGCGCGATTCCCAGGTGCCGTGATCGAAGCGCACCTGGACGCGGTCGCCCATCTCGGTGAAGTAGCTCTGCCGCATGGCGAGGCGGTGCGTGCGGAAATCGTAGCCGCCCAGCGCCGTCAGCGGGCTCGGCAGCGTGATCGAATCGACGCGCGTATCGCTGATGCGGTAGGACAGCGAGAAGGGCGTGCGGCTCTGGGACAGGACGTTGAGATCCAGGTCGGCGCCGAGGATGACGGTGCGCGAGGACGTGCCCGCGGCGCTGTAGCTGGTGGTGTCCTGCGTCGCGCGCAGTCCCGCGGACAGGTTCGCGAACCACGGCTCCCACAGGTATCCCTGGGCGTTGAGCGCGGCGCGGAGCTGATTGCTGTGGGCGTCGCTGGTGTCGCTGCCGGTGATGGAGCGGAAGGTATAACCGACGCTGCCGGAGACGTCGGTCAGCGCGACGGCGGCCGCGGCCTGCGCGCCCCACAGCGCCGCAACTGCCGCGTACAGCATCGAGCTGAGTTGACGCTTCCCCTCTGGCATCAATCCGGTATCCCCACGTCGGCCGCATCGGCGCGGGGCCATGCGGCATATTCAGTTCTTATTTGCTCCGACGGAGGCGGGAACCGGCCTCGTCGGGGGACGCTAGTCGTGTATGCCGATCAGCTCTCGGTTGATCGTTATCGCCGTCGTTTCGTGCAACCGCTGCAACGCGCCCTCCCAGGCCCTCTCGCGCAGCTCACGGCGCAGCAGATCGCGCGCCCGTTCCTCCACCTGCTCGAACGCGTTCAGCGACGGCTCGGCGCGGTCCTCCAGACGGAAGAGCGCAAAGCCTTGCAGGATCTGTACCGGCCCGGACAGGTCTCCGGGCGCCATTCCATCCAGCACCTCCTGCGCCTCGCGCGCGAGCATGCCCTTGTGGACGTAACCGAGATCCCCTCCGTGGGCCGCCGAGCCGTCCGCGGAATGCACGCGGGCGAGATCGGCGAAGGAATCCCCTCTCTCCAGCCTGGCCGCCAGGCGCTGCGCCTCTTCGTAAGCCGCCTCCCAGACCGCTCCTTCCGACCATGGGTCGACCTTGAGCAGGATCATGGAGATGCGCAGGCGCTCGGGCGTCGTGAACCTGTCCGGGTTCGCGCGGTAGTAGGCCAGCGCGGCCTCGCGATCCGGCACCGGGACGTCCTCGATCCGCTGCCGCAGCTGCATGATCACGCTGTCGCCCAGCAGTTGCGCCCGCGCGGCCTCCCGCACGCGCGCGGGGTCGGCGCTCATCGCGAAGCGCTCGGCCATCTGCGCGAGCCTGGCGCCGATCCACGCCTCGTCCGGCTCGATCTCGCGGCGCTCCGCCTCCTGCAGCAGGAGCAGCCGGTCGATCATCGCCTCCGCCACCTCGCGCCGGAACGCCGCGACTTCCGGCACCGGCACCTGGCCGTGGTAGAAGCGCTGGCGGACCCCGGCGTGGAAGTTCGCCTCGAACTCCTCGATCGGGATCACCGTCTCCCCGACCACGGCGAAGAAGTCCGCGCCGTTGAGCGCGGGCCCGCCCTCCTGTCCGTCTCCGGCATGGCCGGCGCCGACGCCCAGGAACAGGACGGATACGGCCGTGATCAAGAAAGTCCGCATTCGAAGCACACGCAATCCTGGACCGCAACGCCGGAAGCCGCTGATGCGATTCCTACCGGCTTTCCTCGACCGTCATTTGTTGTGGCACGTCAGGCACACCGCGCTGCCCACGGGGTCGATGCGCAGGAACAGGGGATTGTAATCGACGTGGGGATCGTGGCAGGACGCGCATTCCACGTAAGGCTGCGGCTCGCCGACGAACACCCCGCGCGTCGCCACCCGGGTGTAGAGCTTCATGTCTGTCTTCTCGAAATCGGACGAGCCCCCGAACGTGCGGGTGTTGACCCACCAGAACCGCTCGCTGCCGACGATCTTCGATTCGGCCTGATGGAAATCCGGGTCGCGCCCGGGCCCGAAGGGATTGGACTGCGAGTACCCGCCGCCGGCGTACTGGACCGAGATCGGATGGTCGTCGCGCAGATCCTTGCCGAGATTGGTGATGACGGTGACGGGACCGAGGCGCCCGCCCACCGGCGCGGCCTGGCCGCTCCAGACGCCGGCCCGGAAGGCCCAGTTCTCCGCGCCCGAGCCCGGCTCGTTGATCAGGGAATCCATCGCCTGCGTGCCGTCGTGGCAGGACAGGCAGGCGATCGACACGGAGCCGATCGGCTCTATCGCGGCATCGAGGCTGGTGGAGCCCAGCTGATCGTAGGTGGTGAAACCGGTGGGATCGACGTGGCGGTTCCACAGCGGGACGGCGACCGAGGCATCGGCGCCGTGCGGCGTGTGGCAGAAGACGCAGATTTCCGACGTGCCGCTGAAATTGCTCGCCGCGTTGACGCCCGTGCTGCCCAGATTATGCTTGGTATTGAAGATGCCCGCGTGGCCGGCGGACGCCGACAGCAGCAGTAGCGCAGCAAGCGCCGGAATCAGCCAGAAACGCCTGCAAGTATGGTAACCGGCTCGCATTGTTGCCCTTCATCCCCCTCTGGCCGCCACCATGGGCGGGCCCCCCTCATAGACGCCGGGTGGTTCGGGAACTTTAGCATACTTTTCGACGGGTCAGAACAACGAGCGGCCATTGCCTCCGGACCGGCGCGCGAGCCTCCGCGCGCGCTCAGAGCCCGATGTTGAAGCGATGGATCAAGCCAGCGGAAAAGGCGACGGCGTTGTTGCCCGCCTCCGCCGGGCGGATCACGCTGCCCGCGTCATCGTGATCCGGATGCAGGGCGTATACGGCCTGATCCTCATTCAGCATCGCGGCGCCGAGCAGATAGAGCTCGGTGCGCGGCGACATCGCGTACGAGAAGCCGAGCGCGACCATGTGCGCGCCGCTGTCCGGCGTGTGGTCGAGCTCGCCCAGCAGCCCGTAAGCGAACTTCCAGGTGAAATTGCCGGATACATGCGAGACGCTGCCGTACCAGGCATCGCGCGCACCGTCTCCCCCGGCGCTGCGCTCCCCGTTGTCCGCCTGCTCCCAGATCAGCGCCACGCGGGTACCCTGACCGAAGTCCCAGCCCAGTGCCGCCTTGGTCGCGACCCCGTCCTCCTGTCCCTCGCCCTGGCCCAGCCTCTCATAGGCGAGGCCGAGGTAGAGCGGACCGCTGTCGAAGATCAGCGAGGCGCCGTAGCCGTCGCGGTCCGAATCGGCGTTGGTGCGCGGCAGGCGCTCGCGCTGGCGGTCGGAGATATAGGCCGCCGCGAAGCGGATGCGCCGGTCCTCGGGCGTGGCGTAGTACAGGATGTTGCGGGCCCGCTCGTTGAACACGGACTGGCCATCGACCGCGCCGACCACCGCGCTGTGATCGGCGCGCGTGTTGCGGAAGATGTCCAGCCTGTCGGTCAGCCGGCGATACGGCGTGACGTGACGCCCCGCGAGCACGGTGCCGATAGAGCCTTCGAGCCCGACGAAGCTGTCGCGCCCCTCGTCGCTCCAGCTGCCGTCGTCGAGGTCCACGCCCTGCTCCACCTGCCAGATGACGGCGAGGCGATCGCGCACGCCCTCGCGGCCGCGCAGGCCGATGTAGGACTTGTTGCTGGTGATCAGGAAGGCGTTCTTCTTCGCAGCCACGCTGTCATCGCCCTCATCGAGCACGATCTGGCCGTCGCCGCTGCCGACGGCGTCCAGCGAGACGTGGGCATTGCCGTACAGCTCGATCGCGCTCAGCGCCGTCCCCGGCAGCGCGAGCGCCGCGACGACTGCGCACCATATGGGCGCCTTGAGATTCATGTTCGCTCCAGTCGGATGTCGAGGGGTAGGGTCGAATGGGGAAGATACAGGATACGCGAGGCAGGATACAAGGGAACCGGGCCCGGAACCCTTTGGCGCGGACGCCGCGTTTCGGATCGGCGCGAGCAAGACGGCGCCGCCGATGCCTCGGCTCGGGAGAATCGTCCTGCAATCAATACCGCCCCCGACGAGGCAGCACTCGGAACGGCTATTCGCTTCGTCGCTCACGGAATGAAGCCAAAAAAAAGCCGGGCGCGAGGCCCGGCTCATTTCGGTATTGCGTCTTATCGTTGTTAAGCGCGATCAGAACTTGAAGACGGCCGACAGAATGACGGAGTCGTTATCGACCTTGCCGGTGTTGTCTTCCTGCTCTTCGCTGTACCACTCGGCGCGGAAGTCGAGATTCTTGCTGGCCCTATAGTTCACGCCCAGAGCGATCGCGGTCTCTTCGAAGTCGTTCGCGAAGTCATACTCGGCGACATCGTAGCGCAGCGTCAGGCCGATGGCATCGGTGACCTTCGCCTTCGCGCCGATCGAGTAGGCGGCATCCAGACCATCGCTGCCGGTGAGGTAGTCGACGAAGAACGTCGCGCCCACGCCGCCGAGGTCGAGCGTGTAGTCAGCATAGAAGTTGACCAGGTTGCCATAGGAAGCAAAACCGGCATCGTTCGCGCTGTCCTCGAAGTCTTCCTGCGTCAGGATACCGAGCGCCAGGTTGAGACCGGGGATGACTTCACCGCGGACCTGCGCCAGCAGAGAGTTCTCCTCAGCGGTACCGCCGATCTCATTCAGCACGCCGAGGGTCAGCTGCGCCGGACCGAAGTCGAGATCGACCGCCACGCCTTCGATGTTGTTCTGATACAGCTGGGTCTGTTCGTCCAGCAGCATGGAAACCAGGCTGCGGCTGGCCGTGGTCTTGTAGGGGGCATCCTGCTTCTCGTAGCCCAGCGGGTTGTTGAAGCGACCGACCTTCAGCTTGGCCATGTCGTTGATACGCCAAGCGCCGAAGATCTGCTCGATCTCGACCGTCTGCGCATCGTCACCGTCGTTGAAATAGTCGCTGTAACGGCTGTTGAGGTCGAGATCGACGCGGCCGTAGAGGTCGTCCGCGATCTTGCCGGTGAAGCTGACCTCGCCCTCGGTGTGGAACCTGCGCTCGTTGCCTTCAGTGTCGTCGCTGGCGACGAACAGGGTCTCGGCATGGCCCTTGACGCTGATGCCGGTCGCACCGTCGTGGTCGTGGGCAAGGACCGAACCGCTGGCACCGAAGGCGCCGGCAACGGCCAGGACTAAAAGTCGCTTGTTCATTATGAGCTCTCTCCCTTGCACAAGGTTTTAAGGTTTTTTTGTGGCACGTTTTGCAAACGTGGAGTTTTTATATAACAGCGATCTTAAATATGCAACACTATTTTGCGCCAATTTTCAGCCAATTACATGTGACGTATCAAAAATGCTACGTCGGTCACAAGATTGCGTGGCGCGGAGACAACAGCACCCCAAGATCTGGTGCCGAGCCGGCCGGACTACCCCAAGATATGCGACGGGATGCAAGCAGGTGATCCGGGAGGAAAAAAGAAAAGGCCCCGTGCATTGCACCGGGGCCTTCGCTGCGGAGATGGGGTCTGGCTGGGGGACTAGGATTCGAACCTAGATTAACGGAGTCAGAGTCCGCTGTCCTACCATTGGACGATCCCCCAAGATCACAGCAAAGATACAGAACGAGGGAGGGACGTCCAAGCCTTGCGGCGATTCGAGGCCGTCGGCAGGACGCCCCGTCCCGTGTGTATCAGCGCTTCGAGTACTGGGGCCGCTTGCGGGCCTTGTGCAGACCGACCTTCTTGCGCTCGACCATGCGGGCGTCGCGCGTGAGGTAGCCGTGCTGGCGCAGGGTCTTCTTCTTGGCCTCGTCGTAGGCCAGGATGGCGCGCGCCAAGCCGTGGCGGATGGCGCCGGCCTGGCCGCTGGTGCCGCCGCCGCGGACGGTGACATTCACGTCCACCTGGCTGCCCAAGTCGGTGGCCTGCAGCGGCTGGCGCACGATCATGCGCGCGGTCTCGCGGCCGAAGTAGGCGTCCAGCGGACGGCCGTTGACGATGATGTTGCCCGCGCCGCGGGTGATGAAGACCCGCGCGGTGGAGCTCTTGCGGCGGCCGGTGGTGCAGATGGGCTGGGTCATCTCGATCTATCCTGCTCTAGTGTCAGATTTCCAAGGCCTTCGGCTGCTGCGCGGCGTGGCGATGGGTGTCGCCGGCGTAGACGTGCAGCTTGCGGAACATGGCGCGGCCGAGCGGATTCTTCGGCAGCATCCCCTTGACCGCGAGCTCGATGATACGCTCGGGCTGGCGCTCCAGCATCTCTTCGAAGCGCATGGCCTTCATGTTGCCGATGTAGCCGGTATGCCAGTAGTAGGTCTTGTCCGTGCTCTTGTTGCCGCTCACATGGACCTGGGAGGCATTGACCACGATGACGTAGTCGCCCGTGTCCACGTTGGGCGTGTATTCCGCCTTGTGCTTGCCGCGCAGGCGCTTGGCCACTTCGCTGGCGAGCCGGCCCAGGGTCTTGCCGGCCGCGTCCACGACATACCAGTCGCGCTTGACGGTCTCCGGCTTGGCGCTGAAGGATTTCATCTGCCGAAACCTCGAAAAATCGCAATATCGCGCGGGGTTGCCCCCGTCCAAAGAGCGAGGATTCTACAGAATCGACCGAGCCGAGGCAAGGCCGGCAAAGAAAGGGAACGGGACGACCCGGCCGGCCGCCGTCCTTCAGATCTTCAGACGCTCCACGACCCGGCCGCCGACCAGGTGTTCCTCTATGATCTCGTCCAGGTCGCGCTCGTCACGGTAGCTGTACCAGACCCCCTCGGGGTAGACCACGATGACCGGGCCCTGGCCGCAGCGTCCGAGGCAGCCGGCGATGTTGACGCGGATACCGCCGCGGCCGGCCAGGCCGAGCTCCTTGACCCGCGCCTTGGCATAGTCCCGCAGGCGGCGCGCGCCGTGGTCTTCGCAGGAGGCGCGGCCGTCGTCGCGGCTGTTGGTGCAGAAGAAGATGTGGCGGCTGTAAAACACGGACCGAAGATACAGGATACGGGGGAAGGGATACAAGCGAACGGGCGCGCCGGGCCGGCTTGTATCTTGCCGTTTCCCTTGTATCTTGTATCTCTTCCCGTTACCTTGTGCTCCCCCGACCGGCCCAAGCCCTTGAACCTTCCCGAACTCATAAAATCCGAGGCCGACCTGTGCGTCAAATGCGGCCTCTGCCTGCCGCACTGCCCCACCTACGGCGCTAGCCGCGACGAGGGCGAGTCGCCGCGGGGGCGCATCGCGCTGATGCAGGCCCTGGCCGATGGCGCGCTGCCGCCCGGCGGCCGCCTGGATTTCCACCTCGACCGCTGCCTGGGCTGCCGCGCCTGCGAGCGGGCCTGCCCCTCCAAGGTCGAGTACGGGCGGCTGCTCGAAGCCGGCCGGGCCCTGAGCGCCGAGCGCCGGGCGTCGCGCCGCTCGTCCACCCTGCCCCGCCTGATCGCGGGCGGTGGGCTCGCAAGGGTCGCGGCCCCGCTGCGGCTGTACCAGCGCAGCGGCCTGCAACGCCTGCTGCGCCGCTCGCGCCTGCTGGCGCTGCTGGGACTGGAACGGCTGGACGGCCTGCTGCCGCGGCTGGCGCCGCCCGCACGCCTGCAGGCGTACTACGCGCCCGTGGGGGAGCGGCGCGGCGAGGTCGCGCTGTTTACCGGGTGCATGGGGAACGTACTGGAGCAGGACGCCCTGCGCGCCGGCATCGGGCTGCTGACGGCCTGCGGCTATGGCGTCCATGTTCCCCCGTCCGGGCAGGCCTGCTGCGGCGCCCTGCACCGGCACGCGGGCGACCTCGCCGGGGCGGAGGCGCTGGCGCGCCGCAACCTGGAGGCGTTCAACGCGCTGCGGGTCGACGCCCTCGTCCATACGGCGAGCGGCTGCGGCGCCGCGCTGTCGGAATACGCGCGCTGGCCGCTGGCGGACGACACGCGCCTGCCGGGCTTCGAGGCCCAGCCCGTCGATCTGTGCAGCCTGCTCGAACGCATCGAGTGGCCGCCGGGGCTCTCGTTCCGCCCACTGCGGACACGCGTGCTGGTGCACGACCCGTGCTCGCTGCGCAACGTCCTGCGCGCGACCGAGGCGCCCTACCGGCTGCTGCGCCGCATCCCGGGCCTGGAAGTCGAGGCGCTGCCCGGCAACGAGCGCTGCTGCGGCGGGGCCGGCGCCTATCTGCTCAGCCAGCCGGAGATGGCCGACGGGCTGCGCGCCGGGAAGGTCGAGGCCCTGCGCGATTCGGGTTCGGCGATCCTCCTGACCTCGAACCTGGGGTGCAGGATCCACCTGGGGGCCGGGATCAGGGCGGCGGGCATGGATGTGGAGGTGATGCATCCGGCCACGCTGCTGTGGCGGCAGCTGGAGCACGGCTGACGAAGCCGCTGTTCGACAGATGGAGCCGGCGAGGCACACGGGAAGGAAGGGTAAAAAAAGGACGCTGGTCGCATCCCAGGCTTGCGGCGGCGCCGAACGGCTCAGACCCAGTACGCAGTCCGCGTCATCACCTTGGAGGTCAGCTTCATCATCAGCCTGACGGGCTGCGGCAGCGGCGCGGCCCCCGCATCGAGCGCGGTGGTCCCGTGATGGACCTCGTCTTCCTTCATCTGCTCGAGGATCGCGCGACTCCGCTGATCGGCGGCGGGCAGGCGGGAGATATGGTCTTCCAGGTGCTCGACCACCTGCCGCTCCGTCTCCACGATGAAGCCCAGGCTCCACTTGTCGCCCGCCCAGCCGGCGACGGCGCCGATGGCGAACGAGCCGGCATACCAGAGCGGGTTGAGCAGACTGGTGCGTCCGCCCAGCTCGTCGATGCGCTGCGCGCACCAGACCAGGTGATCATTCTCCTCCAGCGCCGCCTGCTCCATCTTGTCCCTGACGTCCGGCAGACGCGCGGTCAGCGCCTGTCCCTGATAGAGGGCCTGCGCGGAGACCTCGCCGGCGTGATTGATGCGCATCAGCCGCGCCGCCTCGCGGCCTTCCTCCTCGCTCAGCGCAGCGTGCTGGTGCGCATCGGCGGGATAGGCGCGGCCGGAGACGGGAGGATTGCCGAAGACCGTGCGCAGCCCGCGGTCCAGGCTGATGAGGACCTGATCGATCGGGCTGTACTGGCGCAGCGTCTCCTCGCTCACCGGCGGCTCACACCTTCCTCATGTTGCGGCCGTAGAAGATCTCGCTCATCTCGCGCTGTAGCTGGCGCTTGATCTGGCGGCGCTCGTTCTGGCCGAGGTCCTTCTCGCCCGTGCCGAAGAGGTAGTTGTCGAGCTCGAACTCCTTCAGGATCATCTTGCTGTGGAAGATGTTCTCCTGGTAGACGTTCACGTCGATGATCTGGTAGCGGTCGAGCGTGTCCTTCGACAGGTAGTTCTGGATCGAATTGATCTTGTGATCGATGTAGTGCTTCTTGCCCTTCACGTCGCGCGTGAAGCCGCGCACGCGGTAGTCCATCGTGACGATGTCGGACTCGAAGCTGTGGATCAGGTAGTTCAGCGCGCGCAGCGGCGAGACGCGGCCGCAGGTGGCGACGTCGATGTCGACGCGGAACGTGCTGATGCCGTTGTCCGGGTGACTCTCCGGATACGTGTGCACCGACAGATGGCTCTTGTCGAGATGCGCGAGCACGATCTCGGGCAGCGGGCCCGGCGCCTCGGCGTCGGCAGTCTCGTCGTACATGTCGACGGAGACCGGCTCCTCCGCGATCAGCATGGTCACGCTCGCGCCCTGCGGATCGTAGTCCTGATGAGCGATGTTGAGGATCGTCGCGCCGATGATTTCGGCGACGTTGGTGAGGATCTGCGTCAGGCGCTCGGCGTTGTAGGCTTCGTCGATGTACTCGATGTACTCGCGACGATGCCGCGCGGTCTTAGCGTAGCAGATGTCATAGATGTTGAAGCTGAGGGCCTTGGTGAGATTGTTGAAGCCATGCAATCTCAGTTTGCGTTGTTTCGACATCGTACATAAAGCCTCTCGGCAGGAGTAACAAGGGGGCTTATGCTAGCACACCGCCCCCCGGGGATC